>Ga0209450_10001874_pt1 | contig 10592 bp, 14 predicted proteins | sample FrelakmetLWP11LW_FD_187149 | JGI IMG/M metagenome (GOLD analysis project Ga0209450, IMG submission 187149) | Freshwater lake sediment microbial communities from the University of Notre Dame, USA, for methane emissions studies - LWP11 LW (SPAdes)... | ecosystem: Environmental > Aquatic >... | reverse complement strand
TTCCTTTCTATTAATAATAATTTTTTATAAATCCTTTTTATTCTTTATATTTATATATTTAGGACATAAATCAGCAAGTTAATATATTAAACTGAATTTGATATGGGTTTTTAATTGTTATTGCTATATTTAAATATTTAGATATAATAATACAAAAAACTATTTATTGAAAGCAAATAATTTTATTTTTCTGTAATTTTGTTAAGTTGATAAATAAAAATATAATAAAACTTTATAGGCACCATATAAAAAATCAATTGCTTGCAATTATTAACGTATTAGGTTAAACGATATTATCAACCCTGTAATGGCAATGCCATACAAAAATAATAGGAAAATAAAATGTAAAAATAATGATCAGGAGGCCGGATTATGAGTTTTCAGGAATATATTTATGACAAATTCATTTTTAAGGTTAAAAATGAGATTTACTACCATATGGATGGATGCTGGATTGAAAAGGCAGATAGTATTGCCACTATTGGTGTTACAGATTTTTTCCAGACATTAAATGGTGATGTGGCTTCTGTTGTTTTATCCGGTTTGGGCCTGAAATTAAAACAGGGCTCCCCTTTTGGAGACATAGAGACAATGAAAGTCTCATTTGAGCTGACATCTCCGGCAAGCGGCGAAATAGTGGAACTAAATAAACTTTTGGATAATTCCCCGGAGCTTGTAAATTTAGAACCTTATGGTAGCGGCTGGCTTCTTAAGATAAAGCTTGATGATTTTGAAACAGACAAATTAAACTTAATGGACAGTAAAAGTTATTTTGATTTTATGAAAGTAAAAGTGGCTCAAGAAGGAGATAAACTAAAAAGTGGCCAATGATAAAAAAGTGCTTATTATTCCGTGCAGCGGCATAGGAAAACCTGTCGGTACGGTTTCAAGAGAAACAGCATACGAAATAATTGATAATTTAAGCAAAGGAAAAGCAGAAACGGTTTGCCTTGCACTGTTGATGTCTCAGGATAAAGAGACAGTGGATAAAGTCAATTATAATTACGTCATAACACTGGATGGCTGTGCAAAACATTGTGCCAAAAAGAACACCGAAGAATGCGGCAAGGTTCCCGATAAAAGTTACATGATTCTTAAGTTTGCTGCTGCTAACCCTGACATGAAGCCCCGGGGCATAATTGATATTGGAGAGGGTGGCAAAGCGCTGGTTAATACAATTTCGAGTAATATTATAATGGATATCAACAGCCTGGTGGAAGATGTTACTCAAAACTGAAATTGAGAGTAAAATCATATGAATAACCACAATCATGGAGTTTTTTATGGATGACAAAGATACTGAAATAGCTGGCAGAACTGAAATTGAGAATAGAATTAAAAAAGTGGGTATTGTTTCCTGCAGCGGTGAGGATTTGCCTGAAGGTTCTATTTCCAGGCTTGCCACGCTTGATATACTTTTAAAGCGCAAGCCGTTTGATACTACAACCATATGCCTTCCCTTATTTATTGCCGGCGGAGAGGGAGACAGGCTGTTTGCAAAAAATTTTCCTACAATCACTATAGACGGATGTGAGAAGTTATGTGCAAAAAAAGCCACAGAAAAATTCTCCGGTAAAGTCTCTCACTCAATAAATGTAAGGGATTTTATAAAAGAAGGCGAAAAACCTTTTAACAAACGAAATTTAAATGAAAAGGAAAAAGAGATAGCCGGCAGGGTAGCTGACGAGATTGAAAAAAATGTCGATGGGATTTTATTGGAAGAACAGGATTAAATAAATGCCTTGGCAACTAAAGCATCCGGTTTTTTACTTCAACAAGAAGAATCGATTTGACGCCTCCCAGTGAAATCCTAGCCAGGGCCTTTTTATCTTTGGCAATAAGCAAAGGAACTAATAATCCAAAAGGAGGATAAATTTATATGGCTGCATTAATTTATAAAAATAGTTCAGAATGGATCGGCAGGCATAAGGGCCATATCAAAATGGAAAATGGAGTTGAGCTTGATTTTTCTGCTCCGCCAACACTTCACGGGTATCCCGGTGTTTTAACTCCTGAGGATGCTTTCATGGCTTCAATCAACACATGCTATTTTATGATGTTTATCTGGGCAGCAGAGAGATTTAAAATAGACATGGTTTCATTTGAGTGCGAAGCTATTGGAAAAGTATTTGAATTTATAGATAAGACCTCTATATTTAAAGAAATAATCCTGAAACTGAAAATTGTTGCGAAAAACACCACACCTGAAAAAATAAATAGCGTGATAAAATCAGCTAGGAAATACAGCCTGGTTGCTGAGTCTATTAAAGCAGAGGTTAAAATAGAGCCGGAAATTAATATTATTTAAAACAGGTTGCTGCAATGCTTGCACTGCCTAAAGATATATCATTGACATTAACAAACCAAATTTTTTAAAGTTGATCCATGAATGATGAAACCGAAGAAAATAAATATAACAGGACATCTTACGAGTCATTTGTTCTGGGAATACTGGCTTTTTTTTCAAGCATTGCTTTTTTTCTTTTGGTGCCGGCTAAATCTTTTGGCCTAAATCTCATAGAGCCCATAGATGCGATTGAAAAATTCAATAAATATGTATTTTTCTTATTCCTGATATTACTGCTTGGGATATTTGCAGCAGGCTCATCCATAACTGCAATTGTTTTTGGTATAAAGGATTTTAAGGGAATCTTTAGAGGTGCGCATATCATAAAAGGTAAGGGCGTATACCTGGCAGGGGCAGCAATGGGTGCATTAAGCATTATTTTCCTGGTCTCTTTTTTTATTATTTTTTATTTGTTTTGATTAATTTCCTTATAAATATTATGGAAAATAACTTATCTTTTTTTAACTTCAATAAATTTCCGGGTGTCAGGATTGCCATGTCTTTAAGGCAAGATAAGAATATGAAAGCATATTATGATTTTGGGAAGAATGAAGAAGCGCTTATTAACAGGGAAATATTTCTGGAAAAATTAAATCTTTCGGGTAAAAACCTTGTCAGTGTAAAATCCATAAGCGGCAGCAATATCCAAATAGTTACAGAAGCAGACCTGGGAAATTTCATTGAGGATACTGATGGACTGATAACGGCCAGGAAAAATGTTTATCTCTCCATTACCATTGCTGACTGTCTCCCTGTCATAATTTATGATTTTAAAAAAGAAGTCATAGGCTTGCTGCATTGCGGATGGAAGGGAATTGAAAAAAATATAATCGGAAAAGCTCTGGACAAAATGAAGGACTCTTTCGATTCGGCGCCACAGAACATCATTGCAGGTATTGGGCCGGGTATTGGAAACTGCCATTTTGAAGTAAAGGAGGACCTTATTGAAAAGTTTTCAACTTATCCTAGGGTTTTCAGAAAAGAGGGCGGGAAAAGTTTTATGGATATAAAACTGGTTGCTCAAAAAAAGCTTGAAGAATGTGGAGTCCCGTTTGGCAGCATTAATACCAGCCCTGACTGCACTTGCTGCCAACCGGAGAAATACTTTTCATTCAGAAAAGACAAGTCACAGCCGCTGCAGGCCATGATGGTTATTGCCGGAATAAAAGAAATGGATCAGGAAAGTATATGCGCCAGTTCGTAAACTGATTTTTTAACAGTCTTCTTATTGTTCAAGACATAATCAAGAGGCACGGCAACAATTTCTTTCCCCTGTATTGCCGTCATGCAGTCACTTTTTCCCTCTAAAAGCAAATCCACAGCTTTTTTACTGAATTCTGCCGATAGAAGCCTGTCCAGCACAGACGGTGAGCCTCCCCTCTGAATATATCCAAGGACAGATACCCTTACTTCATGACCCACAAGCAGCTTTATGGATGCAGCGACATCTGACGCTTTTGCAGCACCCTCAGCTACAACAATAAGAGTGTGCCGTTTACCCGGCCTGTGGTTTTTTATTTGATTGGCGATTTTTACCAGGTCAACCTGTACTTCCGGGATCAGTATATAGTCAGCAGCACCGGCAAGGCCTGCATGGACTGCAATCATCCCGGAATTTCTGCCCATTACCTCTATGACAAACAGCCTGTCATGCGAAAATGCAGTATCTCGAATTTTAGAGATAAGGCTTATAATCACATTAAGGGCCGTGTCAAAACCTATACTATAATCAGTGCCAGCAATATCATTATCAATGGTACCGGGTATCCCTACTGCCTTTACTCCTCTTGCGTGAAGATCGTGTACCCCCCTGAAGGATCCGTCTCCGCCAATTACAATCAATCCGTCTATTTTATTCTTTTTTAGATTTGCAATGGCTTTCTGCATGCCTTCTTCAGTTTTAAACTCTTCAGACCGGGCGGTATAAAGGATGGTGCCTCCCCTGTCTATAATACCTCCTACATTTTCATTGCTTAAATCAATGAAACTATTATTTATCAGGCCCTTAAACCCATCCAGAAAACCGGTTATTTCAAGGGATTTATATTTTGCGTACCTCGTGGTTGCCCTAATTGCGGCATTCATTCCGCTGGCATCGCCGCCGCTTGTCAACAATGCTATTTTCTTTATATTATCCGGCATATAAATCCTTCCCTCCAATAGAGAAAATTGTTTTTTATACTTTTTTTCTTAATTTATTATTTTTTTCTTGATAAAAGCTCGTCTGATATGTCAGCAAAAGATATTTTTTTCTCAACCAACAAAACTGTAAGGTGGTATATCAGGTCCGCTATCTCCGATATTGTACGCTTTTTCTCCTGGTGTTTGGAAGCCAGTATGACTTCAATTGTCTCTTCGCCAAGTTTTTTAAGTATCTCATCAAGCCCCTTTTTGTGGAGGCTGTATGAATAAGAGTCCTGGGCCTGTTCTTCAATCCTTCTGCTGACAGTATCATAGAGTTCACTTAATGTCTCAAAGTCGCTGCAGGTCCGTACTTCAGAAAACTTTAATCCTTCAAGCATCCGGACACTTTTTTTATCGTTAATATCTATAATGTTAAAAAAACATGTCCTGTTGCCTGTATGGCAGGCATTCCCGACCTGCTCTACCTTGACCAGCAGGGTGTCGCTGTCACAATCATACCTTATTTCCTTTATGAACTGGCTGTTTCCTGATGTCTCACCCTTATTCCAAAGTGATTTTCTGCTTCGGCTCCAAAACCAGGTGGTCTGAGTCTGCATACTTTTCTCAAGCGATTCCCTGCTCATATAAGCGAGCATAAGCACCTCGTTTGTTTTAAAATCCTGTATTATTGCAGGAATCAGCCCTGGTGCAGAACCGGGCGAAACATCGCTCCCTTTACTTTCAGTAATAATTTTTTTACTTTTATCTGTATTTATATGTTTTAAATTGTTTTCCATTTTTGTATCTTTCCCTATTTTTTAAGCAGTTTTCTATTTTCTAGTCGTTCCCTGTTTTAGAGCTATTTCTAGTTTTAGAGTCATTTTCCCTCATATTATAACCTGACAGGTTGTTTTTCTATATTAAATTTCCTGTTTTTTAGTCATTTTCCCGCATTTTATAACCTCACATCTATGCCTTCTGACCTTAAATATTCTTTGGCCTGCCTTATAGTAAATTCACCATAGTGAAATATTGAAGCAACAAGGGCAGCGTCCGCCCCCGCCAGATCAAATACATCCCTTAGGTGCTCGAGCCTTCCTGCCCCGCCTGATGCAATCACCGGAATATTGACGGCATTCACAACAGCTCTCGTCAGCTCCAGGTCATAACCATCTTTTGTGCCATCCTTATCCATACTGGTAAGAAGGATTTCCCCGGCGCCAAGCCTTTCTGCTTCTTTTGCCCACCGTACTGCATCAGTTCCTGTTGGGGTCCTCCCCCCATGCAGGTAGACCTCCCAGCCGCCTCCAGCCCTGCTCTTTGCATCTATTGCCACAACTACACACTGGCTGCCAAAAATCCTGGAAGACTCGTTTATCAGGCCTGGATTTTTAAATGCTGAAGTGTTTATGGATATCTTATCAGCACCCATCCTTAAAATCTCCCTGATATTTTCAACACTGCCTATACCGCCTCCAATGGTGTACGGTATAAAGACTTTTTCCGCTGTACGGCTCGCCAGGTCCACAACAGTTTTGCGCAGTTCATGTGAAGCGGTAATATCAAGAAAGACCACTTCATCAGCGCCTTCACTGTCATAAAATTCGGCCAATTCAACCGGGTCTCCGGCATCCCTTAAATTTACAAAGCTTATTCCCTTTACGACCCTGCCATTATTTACATCAAGGCATGGTATTATTCTTTTTGATATCATATCATAATCTCTTTTTTTCAATCATGCCGATGACTTTATTTTCCTTAAAAGCCTATCCTTCTGCCGTCAATAGGGCTTCCTCAAGGCTTATTGTTCCTTCATAAAGCGCTTTCCCGATTATAACACCTGTAATTGCAGGATTCTTCAAGTCTTTCAGCTTTTTTATATCATCAACTGTTGTAATGCCTCCGGCAATTATAAGATTAAGGCCGCTTTTTTGAAGCACCTCTTCAATCAACCCTATATCGGGCCCCGAAAGTGTTCCGTCTCTTGAAATGTCAGTGATTATTATTTCACTTATCCCTTCAGACTTCAGGCTCGCCGCATGATCGAATATATTAAGATGGGTTTCTTTCTGCCAGCCATCTTTATAGATTTTCCCGGTTGATGAGAAATCAAGGCTTACTATCAGCCTGTTTCCGAACATAGAACTGGCCTCCTTTAACAATGCACTGTCCTCCAGCACCTTTGTGCCTAAAATAGCCCTGTCTATCCCGGTATTTAAAACCTCTTTAAGTATCTGCATGTCCCTTATTCCTCCGCCATACTCCACTTTCAACCCGGTCTTTTCTTTAATTTTTGCCGCTATTTGCAGATTTTTACAGACGCCGTATTTTGCGCCGTCCAGGTCGACTATGTGCAGCCATTGGGCCCCCTTTTCCTTCCAAATCAGGGCGGTCTTTACAGGATCACCGGAGTATCTCTTTCTGGACCCAAAATCCCCCCTGGTAAGCCTGACCGTTTCACCGTCAATAATATCTATGGCCGGAAAAATTATCATTGAATCAATTTCCCTATAAATTTAAAACTTTTATAAAAAATAGAACTTTCAGGTTATTCTTATTGCGAAGCTATCTCCATGAAATTCTTAAGGATCTTCAGCCCAAAAGTGCTGCTTTTCTCAGGATGAAATTGCAAAGCATATGTGTTCCCTTCTTCTATGCTGGATGCAATTTCAATCCCATAATCAGTGGTGGAACTTATTATTCCCTTATCTTTGCATACAGCATAATAAGAATGGACAAAATAAAAACTCTCCCCGCTTACAATTCCCTTAAACAGCCTGCTGTCCTTTTTTATGATCCTGACCTTATTCCACCCCATGTGCGGTATTTTTACTCCATCCGGGATTTTTTCAACGCTTCCTTTAAATATACTTAAGCCCGGGCTTTTGGCGCCTTCCATGCTGTGTTCAAATAAAACCTGGAGCCCTATGCATATACCTAAAAAGGGTTTGTCCCGGGCAATAGTATCAAAAATACACTCATAGAGTCCAAGCCTTTTTAGATTTCCAATGGCATCCCTGAATGCGCCGACACCCGGCAGCACGACTGCCTTTGCCCTGCATATTACTTCAGGTTTGTCTGTGACTTTCACATCTGCGCCGATTCTTTTAAAGGCATTTTCGACACTTTTGATGTTGCCCATATTGTAGTCGATTATTGCAATATACATAACTGCTAAAGCATTCCTTTGGTTGAGGGGATTGAAGCGCTGCCGCCCTGGCTTAATGCCTGTTTAAGCGCTATGCCAAAAGCCTTAAAAACTGCTTCGATTATATGATGTGAATTTACTCCAACATTTTTATTTATGTGAAGGTTCATGGATGAATTATCCACAAGTGCCTTGAAAAAATCCCTGACAAGCATGGTTGGCATGTTTTCAATTTTTTCGTTTAAGGTGTCCACAGAATACCTTAGGTAAGGCCGGCCTCCCAAATCCAGTGAGATTGCCACTTCAGCCTCATCCATGGGAATTATCGCAAATCCAAACCTGTTGATGCCTTTTTTATCACCAATACATTCAGCGATAGCTTTCCCAAGACAGATTCCTATGTCCTCGACCAGATGATGCGGGTCCACCTCAACATCGCCTTTTGCTTTTATGGTAAGGTTAAAGCAACCGTGTCTTGCAAAACTGGAAAGGACATGGTTTAAAAAAGGAACAGGCGTATTTATTTCTGAGTCTCCGCATCCATCAATGTTAAGCTCAATTTCTATTTCTGTTTCATTTGTCTTTCGTTTGATTGTTTTTATTCTTCCCATAAATCACCTGCCTGTTTATGTTAGTTGTTTTATTTAAAATATTTAATTCTGTTTCAGATACTTACAGAATGATGCCCAAATCGGCTCATCATTATTTTATTAATGCCGGCATTGCCTTATAACCTTTAACACGACGCTGGCTGGAATGTTGGCCTTTTTAAATTTTTGCCATAATTATTGCCGGATGCTGTCAATAAACTTATTTATGGCATCAAATTTTAACCTGTAACTTGCAGAATTTACAATAAGCCTCGTTGTTGAAATAAGGATATTATCCATTTCTACAAGGTCATGCAGCCTTAAAGTATCCCCGGTAGCCGTTATATCTACAATCTCATCTGCTATTCCAAGTATCGGTGCAAGCTCTACTGAACCATAAAGTTTGATTATTTCAACCTGCATCCCCTTGCCGTCAAAATATTTCTTTGCGATGTTTGTATACTTGGTTGCAATCTTAATGGAACCAAAATGTTCATATTTTTCTTTTACTTTTTCAATATTTTCACTGATTGTGGCTACTATCATCCTGCATTCGCCATTCTTTAAATCCAGAAGTTCGATAACATTACTATCAAGTTCCTCAAGCACGTCTTTTCCTGCGAAGCCGATATCACAGGCTCCCTGCTCAACGTACACCGGAACATCCATCGGCCTTGAGAACACATACCTGAGACGGTCCCTTACGGAGTTTGTAAAAAGCCTGCGGGACTGTTCTTCAAGCACTGAAGTATCATATCCTGAAGTTTTCAGCATCTGCCTGCATACACCGAACAAATAACCTTTTGGTATTGCGATGCTTAAATCAAATTCTTCTTTATCCATGTTTAAAACCTTCCAGTAATATCATCAATATTCTTGGACTGGCGGGTATTGTTTTTTAAATCAGATATTAAGGCAGTGTTGCTTTTAAAATCAGCCCTAAATATAAAATCCGCCTTTTTTTCCAAACTGATATTTTCAATATCCTTGCTGAAACCAAAAATCAGTTCAACAATATTACTGCCCCCCTCCCTAAGCCTTTCCGCAAATTTTAAGGCGCTTAAGTAATCGGACGAATCAACATTTAAAATAATTTTATTCATGCTTTTACTTTTGCCGGAAATCAATCCTGCCAGCGCCTTATGAAGAATATCCACATCGATTGCAAAACCTGTTGCAGGCACATCAAGCCCGAATTTTTTTAACAGCCCGTCATACCTGCCGCCGCTGCCTATCATTTCGAAAATACCAGGAGCATATATTTCAAATATCAGCCCGGAGTAGTATCCGAAATCCCGCATAATGCTTAAATCAAATATAATATTTTCTGAAAATCCGAGCCCATCAAGAACGCAGGAGACCTGTTTTAAGTAATCTATACTGCTTGAAACTTTTTTATCTGGAATTCCCCTGCAAAGACCCTCAATGTCTTTAAAATCTTTTGCAGGCTTTATCATATCCATAAAGACTCCTGCCTTGGCAGAATCAATTGCTGCAAGGTACTGCTTTAAGGCAACATAATTTTTGCTTATAAGATTCTCCTTTACAGTTTCATAGCCTTCCTTGTCAAGCCCGAACCAGCCGGCTGTTCCTTCAAAAAACCCGACATGGCCTATTGCTATTTTAAAGTCCTTTAACCCTGATTTCCGTAAAAGATTGATAAGTATATTAAGGATTTCAAGGTCTGCAGAAATGCCCTCTGCGCCGATAAATTCGATGCCAGCCTGGTTTAAGACCCGTTTCTGACCCTTTTGAGGTCCTGATTGCCTGAAAGAGTTTGCAAAATAAAAGAATCTTGCCGGCAGCTGCCTTTCCTTTATCCGCATCCCTGAAAGCCGGGCAATCGGTACGGTCATATCTGCCCGAAGCGAGACAATATTTCCGTCTATATCAAAAAAGCTTATCAGCTTGTCTTTCCATTTGGTTCCTGCGCCCGCTGAAATATTTTTTGTATATTCTATAATGGGGGTCCTTACCTCTCCATATCCCCATGAGATGAATTCATTTCGCAGGGCTTCATCGATATCTTTTCTTTCCTGCGCTTCAACAGGAAAGATATCCCTGAAACCAAAGGGGAGCATTAAGGCTAAGTTTTCATCATTTTCTTTAAACATTTTTAACCGATGTATTTAAGTTTTAAAAAATTTAAAATATTATTTTAATTTAACATAAAAAAATTATTATATAAATTAATTAAAATATAATCGAGAATTAATTCCGGGAATGCTATTATAAAATCAAAACTGGACTATTTTTTAACGATTTAAGAATCAAAAGTGGACTCCTTAAAACTTTCTTCTTAAGAGGCCGAAGCGCAGGATGTGTTTTCCGGCAAGGTAATTCAACGATGCTTTTTTCAAAACTGTCTATTTTCCCCTGTGTG
>Ga0209450_10001873_pt1 | contig 10598 bp, 10 predicted proteins | sample FrelakmetLWP11LW_FD_187149 | JGI IMG/M metagenome (GOLD analysis project Ga0209450, IMG submission 187149) | Freshwater lake sediment microbial communities from the University of Notre Dame, USA, for methane emissions studies - LWP11 LW (SPAdes)... | ecosystem: Environmental > Aquatic >... | reverse complement strand
GCGCGCCGCCTGCGGCTGCGCGCGCGAGAGCACTTCCACCGCCGCATTCGCGCGGCGGCGCGCGGCCTGTTCGAGGTGGCGCGTCGCGAGCAGCAGGAAGACGAACATCACCGCGGCGTCGAAGTAAACCGCCGGGCCACCGCGCACGGTCTCGATCGCACTGGCCAGCCAGGCGACCAGGATGGTGGTCGACACCAGCAGGTCCATGCCGGGCCGGTGCTGCGACCATTCGATCCAGGCACCGCGCAGGAACGGCCAGCCGGCGTAGAACACCACCGGCGTGCTGACCGCGAGCCCGATCCAGCGGAAGAAGTCGCGCGTGGCCACGTCCATGCCGCCGCCATCGCCGAAGTACAGTGCCTCGGCGAACATCATGCCCTGCATCATGCCGAGCCCCGCCACCACCAGCCGCTTGAGCGCGCGGCGGCGCTCGGCGGTGGCCGCCGCGTCGCCGGTGCCCGGCAGGTGCGCCAGGTAGCCGTAGCCGGACAGGCGCTCCAGCACCGTGCCCAGCCGCGTGCGCGCCGGATCCCAGGCCAGCGTGGCGCGTCCCGTCGACGGGTTGACGTCGATCGCGCACACGCCGGGCTCGCGCGCGAGCGCATGCTCGATCAGCCAGCCGCACGCCGCGCAGCGGATGCCCTCGACCAGCACGGTGATCTCGCGCCGCCCGCCGTCGTCGCGGACGTGCGCGGCCTGCACGGCCTCGCCGTCCCAGGTGGTCCAGTCGAACGCAGCGCCGTCGGCGCGGCGCGCGGGCTCGCGGCGCACGCGGTAGTAGTCGGCCAGTCCCGCGTCGCGGATCAGCAGCGCGGCGGCCTCGCAGCCGGCGCAGCAGAACGCGCGGCTCGCGCCGTCGACCTCGGCCGTCCAGCGTCCGCGCGCCGGCAGCGGCTCGGCGCAGTGGAAACAGACCGTGGCCGCGGCGTCCATCGCTCAGCCGGCGTCCACCGCCGGCACCAGGTCGAACGCCACCGCGTCGTGCGCGACGCGCCCGGCGAGCCGCCAGCCGGCCGACGACTCGAGCCGGGCGTTCCAGGCGTCGTGGCCGAGCGGCGCCACGCGCGCGACCCAGCGGCCGTTGCCGATCGCTTCCAGCGTCGCGCGCTGGTCGCGGCGCGCGTCCGTCGCGTGCTGCAGCACCAGGACCAGGCTGCCCTCCGCGGCGCCGGCCAGGTGCACTTCGACCCGCGTGCGGTCGACCTCGACCACCGCGGTGCCGCGCAGGCCGAGCCGCGCCGCCGCGAGGTCGGGCGACACGTCGGCGAACTGCATCTGGCCGATGCGGCGCGCGTCGGTGTCGGCGCTGGACAGCGCACCCGGGTCGGCGCCGGCGATCCACAGCGTGGCGAGGCCGGCGGGGATGGTGAGCACGGGGATGGCGATCACGAGCCAGAGCATCGGTTCGCGGTACCAGGGGCGGGGCAGCGACAGGTCCATCGTCGGGATCCTCAGGGTGGTGCGAAGAAGGCGGATTTCTGCCGGTAGGTGACGCCGCGGTCGGTCTCGTTGGTGACCACGAACACCACGTCGATGCGGCCGCGCGCCGTGCCCGGCGCCGCGGTCAGGGTCAGCGGCAACTCGCGCAGGTGCTGGGCGTCGACCTCGAAATGGCGCAGGCGGCGCCGATGCCCGCCGTCGTCATCCTCGTCGTCGTCGTCGTGGTGGGCACCGGACGGCGTGCTGATCGACAGCGGCACCGGCGACTCGACGGCGATCTCGTAGTGGTGCTCGTGGCCGTCCTTGTTCATCACCTTCAGCGTGTAGGCGTTCTCGATTCCGGCGCTGGTCTCGCGATAGAGCGCGTTGCGGTCGCGCAGCACGTCGACGATCAGCGGCACCCGCGAAGCCAGCGACACCGAGAAGCCGACCCCCAGCGCGAGCAGGATCGCGCTGTAGACGAAGATGCGCGGGCGCAGCACCCGCGAGGGCTTGCCCTCGATCGCGTTCTGCGTGCTGTAGCGGACCAGCCCGCGCGCATAGCCCATCTTGTCCATCACCGCGTCGCAGGCGTCCACGCAGGCGCCGCAGGCGATGCACTCGTACTGCAGGCCATTGCGGATGTCGATGCCGGTCGGGCACACCTGCACGCAGACCGTGCAGTCGGTGCAGTCGCCCAGCCCCAGCGTCTTCGGATCGGCGCTCTTCCTGCGTGCGCCGCGCGGCTCGCCGCGCGCCGCGTCGTAGGAGATCACCAGCGTGTTGCGGTCGAACATCGCGCCCTGGAAGCGCGCGTAAGGACACATGTACTTGCACACCTGCTCGCGCAGGTAGCCGGCGTTGCCGTAGGTGGCGCCGCCGTAGAACAGCATCCAGAAGCCCTCCCACGGACCGACCTGGAACGACAGGATCGACGCGCCGAGCTCGCGGATCGGGGTGAAGAAGCCGACGAAGGTGAAGCCGGTCCAGGCCGCGAAGGCGATCCACAGCGCCTGCTTGCCCGCCTTGCGGCGGAACTTGTCCCACGACATTGGCGCCGCGTCGAGCTTCATGCGCTGGTTGCGCGTGCCCTCGGTCCAGCGCTCGATCCACAGGAAGGTCTCGGTCCACACCGTCTGCGGGCAGGCGTAGCCGCACCACAGGCGCCCCGCCAGCGCGGTGAAGAAGAACAGCGAGAACGCCGCCATCATCAACAGCATGGACAGGTAGATGAAGTCCTGCGGCCAGAAGGTCAGGCCGAGGATGTGGAACTGGCGCGCCGGCAGGTCGAACAGCACGGCCTGGCGGCCGTCCCACGACAGCCACGGGACCACGTAGAACATGCCCAGCAGCCAGAACAGCGCCGCCTTGCGCAGGCGCTGGAAACGACCGTCGACCTCGTGCGGGTAGATCTTCGCCGCCGAGGCGTACATGTCGCCGTCGTCGGTGACCACCGGCGTGGGAAGCGGGCTGGCCATCTCAGTCCTCCGGCGGCAGCGGCGCGTTGAAGCGGCTGCCGGGGCGCAGCAGGATCCAGGTGAACAGGCTTGATGCCGCGGTGCACAGCCAGAACATGAAGAAGCCCAGCGTGTAGCCCGCCTCGCGGCTGATCGGTACCTCGGCCCAGGTGATGTGGTGGAGGTCCTCGGGGTCGACCACCGCGAAGAACACCATGGTCGCCACGCCGGCGGCGAAGAAGCTCGGCCACAGGATCGCCCCGAGCCGCTGCGCGAGCGGCCGGGGCGGGTGGTCGAAACGCTCGGCGGGCGGTGGCGTGTGCGAGCCGGGTGGCGGGTTGTAGGACGACATGTACACCCGGCCCGCCGCCTCAGCGCGCGCCGCCGGCGGCTGCCGACGGCGTGCCGCGCGACTGCGACAGCACCCAGGCCGCGGCCAGCCGCGAGCGCTCGGTGCCGATCAGCGGCTGCTGCGCCGGCATCACGCCGTTGCGGCCGTTGCGGATGCCTTCGCTGATGGTCGCGAAGTCGGCGCCGTACAGCCAGACGTCGTCGGTGAGGTTGGGCGCGCCCAGCATCGGGTTGCCCTTGCCCTCCAGCCCGTGGCAGGCGATGCAGATCGTGTCGTAGCGTGCCTTGCCGGCCGCGGCCAGCGCCGGGTCGGCCTGCTGGCCCGACAGCGAGAGCACGTAGGTCGCGACCTCGGTCACGCCCTGCTCGCCGAGCACCGGTCCCCACGGCGGCATCACCGCCTGGCGACCGCCCTTGATCGAGGCCAGCACGGCCTCCGGGTCGCCGCCCCAGAGCCAGTCGCCGTCGGTGAGGTTGGGAAAGCCCTTGGCGCCGCGCGCATCGGAGCCGTGGCACTGCGCGCAGTGGTTCGAGAACACCGAGCGCCCGAGCGCCAACGCGTTGGCATTGGCCGCCAGTTCGTGCACCGGGATGCCATCGAACTGCGCGTACAGCGCGCGCAGTTTCTGCTCGGCCGCGGCGGCGTCGGCATCGTGCTGCGCGGCGCTCGACCAGCCCTTGGTGCCGGCGAAGGCGCCGAGCCCGGGGAACAGCACCAGGTAGCCGGTGCTGAACACGATGGTGGCGTAGAACAGGTTCAGCCACCACTTCGGCAGCGGCTTGTTGTACTCCTGCAGGTCGCCGTCCCAGGTGTGGCCGGTGGTCGCCGACGGCGAGTCGCCGGTCTGGCTGGGCGGGCGTTTCTTGCGCGTCCACCACAGCAGCCAGAAGCAGGCGATGATGTTGACGATGGTCAGGATGGAGATGAACAGGGTCCAGTTCGTGCTCATGGCTGGTCCTCGCCGCGGTCCTTCAGGGGGAGGCGCGCGGCTTCGTCGAAGTCGGTCTTGCGCTTGCTGCTCCAGGCCCAGATGACGACGCCGATGAAGGCGGCCATGAGCAGTGCGGTGGCGATGCCGGACAGGGTGCCGAGGTCCATGGTCAGGTCCTCACTCCGGTGCCGCGCCGGACTCGGCGCTGCCGCCGCCGACCTGTGCGGTCGCTTCCGGCGCACCGCGCTTGGGCGCGTAGCGGCCGAGGCCCTGCAGGTAGGCCACCACCGCGTCCATCTCCGACTTGCCCTTGACCGCATCGGGGATGCCGGCCAGGTCGTCCTCGGTGTAGGGCACGCCGATGGTGCGCAGCGCCGCCATGTTGGCCTTCAGCGTCGCGGCGTCGATCGGCTTCTCCAGCAGCCACGGGTAGGCCGGCATGTTCGACTCCGGCACCACGTCGCGCGGGTTGATCAGGTGCACGCGGTGCCAGTCGTCGCTGTAGCGGCCGCCGACCCGCGCCAGGTCCGGGCCGGTGCGCTTGGAGCCCCACTGGAACGGATGGTCGAACACCGATTCCGCGGCCAGCGAGTAGTGGCCGTAGCGCTCGGTCTCGAAGCGCAGCGTGCGCACCATCTGCGAGTGGCAGCCGTAGCAGCCCTCGCGCAGGTAGACGTCGCGGCCGGCCAGCTCCAGTGCCGGATAGGGCTTCTGTCCGGGCAGCGGCTGCACCACCTGCGCCTGGAACATCAGCGGCACGATCTCCACGATGCCGCCGACGGCGACCACGATCGCCACCAGCACGCCCATCAGGCCGACGTTCTTTTCGATCTTGTCATGTTGCATGGTCGGGTCCTCCGGCTCAGGCGTGCGCGGGCGCGGGGATCGCCACCGGCTCGGCGCGACGCGCCAGGCCGAAGGTCTTCCACACGTTCCACGCCATGATGAACATGCCGAGCAGCACCAGCGTTCCGCCGGCCAGGCGCCCGAGGTAGTACGGGTAGGTCGCCTTCAGCGCCTCCACGAAGGTGTAGGTCAGGGTGCCGTCGGCGTTGGTGGCGCGCCACATCAGGCCCTGCATGACGCCGGCGATCCACATCGAGGCGATGTAGAGCACCACGCCGATGGTGTGCACCCAGAAGTGCTGCTCGACCAGCTTCGCCGAGTACATGCCCGGCAACTGCAGCAGGCGCGGCAGCAGCGAGTACACGCAGCCGACCGTGATCATCGCCACCCAGCCCAGCGCGCCGGAGTGCACGTGGCCGATCGTCCAGTCGGTGTAGTGGCTGAGCGAGTTGACCGTCTTGATCGACATCATCGGTCCCTCGAACGTGCTCATGCCGTAGAACGACAGCGAGACGACCATGAACTTGATGACGGGATCGGTGCGCAGCTTCTCCCACGCGCCGGAGAGGGTCATGATGCCGTTGATCATGCCGCCCCACGAGGGCGCGATCAGGATCAGCGAGAACACCATGCCCAGCGATTGCGCCCAGTCGGGCAGGGCGGTGTAGAGCAGGTGGTGCGGGCCGGCCCACATGTAGATCGAGATCAGGGCCCAGAAGTGCACCACCGACAGCCGGTAGGAGTAGACCGGGCGGCCCGCCTGCTTGGGGATGAAGTAGTACATCATCCCGAGGAAGGCCGCGGTCAGGAAGAAGCCCACCGCGTTGTGGCCGTACCACCACTGCACCATCGCGTCGACCGCGCCGGAGTAGAGCGAGTAGCTCTTCAGCGCGCCGGCCGGGATCGCGAGGCTGTTGACGATGTGCAGGATCGCGATGGTGATGATGAAGGCGGCGAAGAACCAGTTGGCGACGTAGATGTGCTTGACCTGGCGCTTGACGATGGTGCCGAAGAACACGATGCCGTAGGCGACCCAGACCAGCGCGATGGCGATGTCGATCGGCCACTCGAGTTCGGCGTACTCCTTGCCCGAGGTCAGGCCCAGCGGCAGGGTGACCGCGGCGGCGACGATGATCAGTTGCCAGCCCCAGAAGGTGAACTGCGCCAGCCCCGGCAGGAACAGCCGCGCGTGGCAGGTGCGCTGGACGATGTAGTACGACGTGGCGAAGATGCCGCAGCCGCCGAAGGCGAAGATCACGGCGTTGGTGTGCAGCGGTCGCAAGCGGCCGTACGACAGCCAGGGGATGCCCCCCAGCAGTTCCGGCCAGTAGAGCTGGGCGGCGATGATGACGCCGACCAGCATGCCGACGATGCCCCACACGACGGTCATGACCGTGAATTGCTTCACGACCTTGTCGTCGTAGAACTGAGTTGCAGTGGCCATACGAGGTCCCCACGGAAGCGTGCGGGCGCAAGTCTGGCCGGGCGCGGCGCGGCGGGTCTTGACCGAGGTCAATCGTTGTTCGGACGCGCTCCGACCATGGTCGGATGGCGCGGCGCGCGACTCAGCGCGCGGCGAGGGCGTTCAGCGCGGCGGCGAGGCGGTGCCCGGCGAGCAGGAGCCGGGTCTCGAGCAGGGCCAGGGTCCGTTCCGCGTAAGCGGCGTCGATCCGGCTCGACGCGGGATAGACCCCGTCGACCGTGCGGCAGGATTCCTCGGCCCAGCGGCGCGGCGCGTCCTGCGACCAACGCAGCGTGTCCGGCGCCGGCGCCGGAAGGCGCCTGGTGAGGCGATCGGCCATGCCCACGGCGCGCAGGCGCCGCGTGCGCAGCAGGCCGGAGTCGAGCAGTGCGTGCAGGTTGGTGCCTTCGCCCCGCCAGCGCACCTGGAAGTCGTTGCCACCGCGGTCCTCGCCGAACCCCGCGTGCAGCGGCTGGTGGATGTCGGCGACCAGGTGCAGGACCCACTTGAGGGCTGCGGCGCGCGCCTCGCGGCTGGCGCCGTCGCGCACCTGCGCCGCGAAACGCTCCAGCGCGCCGACCACGCAGCGCCCGCCCGGGCAGTCGCGGCGCGGCACGAAAGTGCACGAATCGCGCGGGAAGTTGACGTAGTGGTAGGGCGCGGTCATGCCGAGCCCCTCGAAGGCGCGCAGGCCGTCGGCCCAGGTCGAGGCCTCGCGCAACGCGGGGCCCGCGCGGTCGCCGAGCAGGTCCTCGACCATCGCGGTGGCTTCCGGCGTGAGTTCGCGCGCGGCGATCTCGGCCACCACCTCGTGGCCCAGCGGGCCCCAGGCCTGCGCCGCGGGCGCGATGATCATCGCCGGCAGCAGCGCGAGGACCTGCAGCCAGCGGAGCCGGGGTCTCATGCGGCGGGTGCCTCGGCGAAGTCATGCTGGCCGCGCACCACCTCGAGCAGGGCCTCGCCGTAGCGATCCAGTTTCGCGCCGCCGATCCCCGGCACGCCGGCCAGCGCGTGGCGGTCGCGCGGGCGCAGCGCCGCCACCGCGCGCAGCGTGCTGTCGTGGAAGATCACGTAGGCGGGCACGTTCTGCTCGCGCGCCAGCCGCGCGCGCAGCGCGCGCAAGGCCTCGAACAGCGGGTCGTCGGCCGGCGCGACCGCGGTCTCGCCTGGCGCCGTCGATTTGCCGCGCCGCCGGCCACCGGCGACCGGGGCTGCTTCCTCGCGCAGCAGCACCGGCGCTTCGCCGCGCAGCACCGGCCGGCTGGCCTCGGTCAGGCGCAGCGAGCCATGGCCGTCGGGATCGGTCTCCAGCAGGCCCAGCGCGAGCAGTTGGCGGAACACGCCCTTCCAGCGGCGTTCGTCGAGCGCGCGCCCGATGCCGAAGGTCGTCAGGCGGTCGTGGCCGAAGGACGCGACGCGCTCGGTCTGCTCGCCGCGCAGGATGTCGGTCAGATGCCCGACGCCGAAGCGCTGGCCGCTGCGATAGACGCAACTCAGCGCCATCCGCGCCGCCTCGGTGGCGTCGAAGGTGCGCGGCGGGTCGAGGCAGTTGTCGCAGTTGCCGCAGGGCCGCGGGTAGTCCTCGCCGAAGGCCGCGAGCAGGCCCTGTCGGCGGCAGCGCGTGGTCTCGCACCAGCCGAGCAGGGCATCGAGCTTGCGCCGCTCCAGCCGCTTGCGCTCCTCGCCGGCTTCGCTGGTGTCGATGAAGTGGCGGATGCCGACCACGTCGGCCAGCCCGTACAGCATCCAGGCTTCGGCCGGTTCGCCGTCGCGGCCGGCGCGGCCGGTTTCCTGGTAGTAGCCTTCGACGCTCTTGGGCAGGTCGAGGTGGGCGACGAAGCGCACGTCCGGTTTGTCGATGCCCATGCCGAAGGCGATCGTGGCCACCATCACCACGCCGTCCTCGCGCAGGAAGCGCCGCTGGTTGGTCGCGCGCACGCCCGCGTCGAGCCCGGCGTGGTAGGGCAGGGCGGTGATGCCGTCGGCGGCGAGCGCGGCGGCCGTGTCCTCGACCTTGCGCCGGCTCTGGCAGTAGATGATCCCGGCCGCGCCGCGGTGGCGGGCCAGGAAATCGCGCAGCTGGCGCTCCGGGCGGTCCTTGGCGACCACCGAGTAGCGGATGTTGGGGCGGTCGAAGGAGGACACGAACTCGCGCGCCTCACCGAGTTCCAGCCGCTCGACGATCTCGCGCCGGGTCGGCGCGTCCGCGGTGGCGGTGAGCGCGATGCGCGGCACCTGCGGCCAGCGCCGGTGCAGCACGTCGAGGCCGCGGTATTCGGGCCGGAAGTCGTGGCCCCACTGCGAGACGCAGTGCGCCTCGTCGATCGCGAACAGGGCGATGCGCGCGCGGTCCAGGAGATCAAGGAAGCGCCCGGTGAGCAGGCGCTCGGGCGCGACATAGACCAGGTCCAGGTCCCCGTCCTCGATCGCGCGCTCGATGCGCGCCGATTCGCCGGGCGGCAGGCTGGAGTTGAGTGCGGCCGCGCGCACGCCGAGCTGCACCAGGGCATCGACCTGGTCCTGCATCAGGGCGATCAGCGGCGAGACCACGATCGCCGTGCCCGGGCGCAGCAGGGCCGGCACCTGGTAGCACAGCGACTTGCCACCGCCGGTCGGCATCAGCACCAGGGCGTCGCCGCCGGCCGCGACGTGCTCGACGATCGCCTGCTGCGGGCCGCGGAAGGCCGCATACCCGAAGGTGCGCTGCAGGATGTCGAGGGACTGCGTCATAGGGGCGATGGTACTCGGACGAAGCGAGCCAGCGGACCGGTTCCAGGCGCCGCGAAGTTTACCTTGGCGCTTGAGTGGACGCCCCGATTGCGTACAATTCGTGAGCGCCGCGTGGACACGCAGCGCACTTCAGATCGGAGAGTGAGCATGATCGGCAGCGCCATGGTAGTCGCTTGTGCAGTCTTGCTCAGCGGCGCGTCGGTCACGGAGTCGGCTCAATCGTTCTTCGAGGTATTCGTGGAGCGCAACAATCGGTTCGATCCCTCCGCTGCTTCCCTGTATCTGGCGGATGCGAAGATCACCTCGCTTCGTGACGGGGAGCATCGCTTGGAATTGACCGGCGCACAGCTCCAGACGGCGGCCCAGGAACTCTACAAGATCGCCAAAGCACGCGGCGATCAGCAGACCTTTCGAGACGTTTCGGTCGTCGAGGACGGTGAGCGAGCCACCGTCCGTGCCACCCGGACCGCGGAGGTCAAGTGCCATGTCGACCCGGAGTACCGTTTGGACCTCGCGAAGGTGGATGGTGCGTGGCGCATCGCTGCCGAACACTCGTCGACGGTCTCTCTCTCGAACTGCGACCCATCTCCGAAGCTCAAGTCGGCGCTGGAGCGAACGCACAAGGCGCTCGCGCCCCAATTGCCGATGGTGCTCGACGACGAGACGACGCTCGAATCGATCACGGTTAGCGGCGCCAACCTGATCTATGCGCAACGCTTTTCGCAGGCAGTGCTTGCGGACCTCAACGTAAAGATGCTCGTGCCCGCGCTGCGCCAGAGCTCGTTGCAGTCGATCTGCGGCGACCGAGCGCTGCGAGCGATGATCAGTGAGGGTGCCTTCGTCCGCTACGCGTACTTCGACCGGGAAAACGCCCCGGTCATGAATGTCGACGTTTCGAAGGGCATCTGTCCGTAAGCACTCGGAGTCTGCTGCCAGCTCCGAATTGCCAGAAGACCTGAGTCAAGATCGGTCGTCGAAGGCGGACACCACCTTTTCGATTGCCTTTCGCTCCTGGTTGGTGAGATTTGCAGATTCGATCCAGTCCTTAAGTCGTGCGCGGCAGTCGGCCATTGAGCCGGGAACCACTGTCTCAACGAGGTCCCTCGCCCCAATCGCGAGTGCATAGTGATTCCGAGGCTCCTTGTGCAACTACAGTTCCGGCGCTGCTTCGACCACGATCGCCGCATAGGATCGATCGGCCATCAATGCATAGATATCCTGTGCTGTTGAGACAATTGGCCCACTGAATTCCAAGTGTGGGCCGGCTGCATGCCCATGCGTGCACTGTTGGCCGCCGGGAGTTAAGCGTCCGGTGACCACACCTTGCCCTGCTTCACGCGCAGCCGCAACCTCGCGCGCCCAGTCGAAGGAGGTGCGCGATGTCACGGGAGTCGAAGCGGG
>Ga0209450_10001872_pt1 | contig 10600 bp, 9 predicted proteins | sample FrelakmetLWP11LW_FD_187149 | JGI IMG/M metagenome (GOLD analysis project Ga0209450, IMG submission 187149) | Freshwater lake sediment microbial communities from the University of Notre Dame, USA, for methane emissions studies - LWP11 LW (SPAdes)... | ecosystem: Environmental > Aquatic >... | reverse complement strand
CAGTCGGTGAAGTTCTTCATCAGGACGTTCACCGCGTTCTTGGCGCGCGCCAAGCCGCTTTCGAGAAACGCGAAGCCCGGCTGCATCAGCAGCACGAGGCCGGCGCACACGGCGACCCAGACCATGCGCAGCATCGACGTGCCGTCGGCCAACGAACTGGCGAAAGCCGGCTGGGGCGCGCCCAGCGCGACGGCGGAGCAGATGAATCGACGCATGGGCACTCCGGGCGTGGAATGAGGCGCGCGGGCGCCCCGCCCGCGGCGCAAGAATCTTACCTTCGTCCGCGACGGAGTCGGCTGAAATGCGGCTCCGCCACAGGAGTTAACACCTGTCGACGTCGCCACTGCTCCCGCTCCCGGACGTTCCCGTCGGGTGTGTCCGTCGCTGCCGGTCTCCCGCCGGATCAGGGCTGCGTCGGGCGCAGCCGCGCCATCGACAGGGTGTCGACGTAGGCGCCGTCGCGGAACGCGTGGCGGCGATGCAGGCCCTCGCGCACGAAGCCGTGCTTCTCGTACAGCGCGATCGCCGCCGCGTTGTCGGCGTAGACCTCGATCTCGATCCGCGTCACCTGCAGCCAGCGCTCGGCGAGGTCGATCGCCGCGGCCAGCAGCGCACCGCCGATCCCGCGGCCCTGCCAGTCGTCGCGCACGCCCATGCCGATCCCGGCGACGTGCGCCCGGCGCGGCGTGTCCGCCTGGGTGTAGAGGCCGATCTGGCCGACCACCTCGCCGTCGACCTCGGCGACCAGCGCGTGGCGACCGGCACCGAGGCCGGCCAGGCGCTGTTGCCACAGATCGAGGGTGGGGTAGGGCAGTTGCAGGGTTCCGGCCTGCGCGGCCGGTGCGGCATAGATGCGCCGCACGGCGTCGGCATCCGCCGGTTCGGCGGCGCGGATGCGCACGTCGAGCGCGGCCATCGCGCCCTCAGTAGGCGTTGGGGTCGAAGGGGTTGTTCTCGGCGCCGGGCTCACCGCCCTCGGCGAGGCGGATCTTCAGCGCCAGCCCGTCGCGCGAGTCGGCCTTGGTGAGCGCCTCCTCGAGCTCGATCTTGCCTTCCTTGTAGAGCGAATACAGCGCCTGGTCGAAGGTCTGCATGCTCTCGGCCAGGGATCGGTCCATCGCTTCCTTCATCTCGTGGATCTGCCCGCGGCGGATCATGTCGCGGATCAGCGGGGTGTTGATCAGCACTTCCACCGCCGGCAGGCGCTTGCCGTCCCTGCCGGTGACCAAGCGCTGGCTGATCACCGCCTTCAGGTTCAGCGCCAGGTTCATCAGGATGTTCTTGTGCGCCGACTCGGGGAAGAAGTTGAGGATGCGCTCGAGGGTCTGGTCGGCGTTGTTGGAGTGCAGGGTGGCGAGGCACAGGTGCCCGGTCTCGGAGAACGAGATCGCGGCCTCCATCGTCTCCATGTCGCGGATCTCGCCGATCAGGATCACGTCCGGCGCCTCGCGCATCGCGTTCTTGAGCGCCTCGTGGTACGAGTGCGTGTCGAGCCCGACCTCGCGCTGGTTGACGATCGACTTCTTGTGCCGGTGCAGGAACTCGATCGGGTCCTCGATGGTGAGGATGTGGCCCGAGGTGTTGGCGTTGCGGTAGTCCAGCATCGCCGCCAGCGTGGTCGACTTGCCCGAACCGGTGGCGCCCACCACCAGCACCAGGCCACGCGGCTCCATGATGATCGAGCGCAGCACCGGCGGCAGCTTGAGCGCGTCGAAGGACGGGATCTCGCTCTTGATCGCGCGGATCACCATGCCCACTTCGCCGCGCTGCTTGAACACGTTGATGCGGAAGCGGCCGGCATCCTTGACCGCGATCGCCATGTTCATCTCGAGGTCGCGCTCGAACTTGGGCACCTGGCCCTCGTCCATCAGCGAGTAGGCGATCTTCTTCACCATGCCGCCGGGCAGCCCGGTGTTGCCGAGCGGGTACAGCTTGCCCTCGACCTTGATGTTCACCGGGGCGCCGGTGGTGAGAAACATGTCCGAGGCGCCCTTCTCGGTCATCAACTTGAGGAAATAGCCGATGTCCATGCGCAAGTCCTGACCGCGTAGCCCCCCGGGGACCGCGCGCCTTCCGCCCGTTGCAAACCCTCAGGTCCGTTCACACAATAGCGCTGGACCGGCCTGATCCCGCAGAAGTTTATGACAGCAACGCAGCGAAAAATCCATCGCGGGTCCGCGGTCGCGGGGCTCAGCCTGGCCCTGGCGGCCTGCGCCACCGCGCCGCCGCCGCTGGCCGAACTGGCCGACGCCGAATCCGCGCTGGCGCGCGCCCGCAGCGCGGGCGCGGCGGCCAGCGCCCCGGTCGAACTGCGCTTTGCGCAGGACAAGCTGGCCGGCGCGCGCACGGCCAGCGAGGAGCGCGACTACCGGACGGCCGCCACCCTGGCGCGCCAGGCCACGGTCGACGCCGAACTCGCCGCCGCCAAGGCGCGCGCCGCCGCCGCGCGCGACGCTGCCCGCAGCAAGGCCGAGGACAACGAGCGCCTGCGCGCGACCCTGCTCGGGGAGGGCGCGCCATGACGCGCCTGCGGCTCGCCATCCTCCTGCCCGCGCTGGCGCTGGTCGCCTGCGGCGCCGCGCCCAAGCGCGACCTCGACCGGGAACGCATCGAGGCCGAACTCGCCCGCCTGGAGGCCGACGCCGACCTCGCGCCGCGGGCCGGCGCCGAGATCGCGCGCGCGCGTGATGCCGTGCGCCAGCTGGCTGCCGCCGCCGGCGCCCGCGAGGCCGAGCGCGCCGAACTCGCCTACGTCGCCGAACGCCGGGTCGACATCGCCTACGCCGCCGCGCAGGCCGCGCGCGACGAGGAGCGCCTCGCGCAGCTGGAGCGCGAGGCCGATGCGATCCGCCTCGAGGCCACGCGCCGCGACGCCGAACTGGCGCGGCTGGAGGCCGAGAAACTGCGGGTGCAGAGCCTCGCCAAGGCCGAGGAGGCCGAGCGTGCCCGCCAGGACGCGGCCGAGGCGCTGGCGCTGCGCGACGAATCCGCGCTGGCCGCCGAGGACGCGCGAGCGCAGGCCGAGCAGGCCAAGCGGCTGGCGCAGGCGCAGGCCGAGGAGGCCGGGCTTGCGCGGCGCGAGGCGGAACTGGCGCTGGCGGCCGCCGAGAGCCTGCGCATCCAGATGCAGACGCTCACCGCGCGGCGCGATGCGCGCGGCGAGGTGATGACGCTGGGCGAATCGGTGTTCCCGCCGGGCAAGGCCACCCTGCAGCCCGAGGCGCTGGCCAACCTCGATCGGGTGGTCGAGTTCGTGCAGCGCGACCCGACGCGCCGCGTCCGCATCGAGGGCCACACCGACAACCGCGGCGGCGCCAACCTCAACCAGGTGCTCTCGCAGCGCCGCGCCGACGCGGTGCGCGACGCGCTCGTGCAGCGCGGCGTGGACGCGGCACGGCTGACCACGGTCGGCCTCGGCGCGGCCGAGCCGGTGGCACCCAACGACAGCGCCGAAGGCCGCGCGCGCAATCGCCGCGTGGAGGTGGTCGTGGAGTCAGGAGCGCCCTGACCGGGGCGCCACGACCACCGCCGGCGCGCCGAGTTCCCGTTCGCCTGGGTTGGGCCAAATCCCTGATCCGAAAGAGGATTTTTCCTGCCCGCGGGGGCCGTGCGAGGGCCGTGCGGGGGCGCGCGGGGGTCTGGAAAAAGGGATTGCCAAGCGCCGCCGGCAGGCGTAGGTTCGTCCACGTGGGGTCGCGATCACGCGCCCCGCCGGAGGCCGGACCACGATGAGTGTCGCAGTGCCAAAGCCCGAAGCCGCCCCCGCCTACCTGCGGACGGGACGGCGGCTGGCAGGCGGTATCGAAGGCCCCGCAGGAACGATGCTTACCGACGACGCCCCGCGTGCAGCGCTGCTGCCGCGGGGCGTTTTGTTTTGAGCCGAACCACGACGCGAGGAGAAGAACGATGTTCGAAGGCCGTCAGCAGGAAGTCGATGTCCTGATGAAGAGCAACGCCGAGTTCCGTTCGCTGTACTTGCGGCACCGGGAACTCGACAAGCAGGTGTTGGATGCCGAGCTCGGCGTGCGACCGATCGACGACATGACGCTGGCGCGGATGAAGAAGGAAAAGCTGCACGCCAAGGATCGCCTGACCACCATCTTCGAGAAATCCGCCGCGCACTGACGCGCACCGATGCCATGACCGCCGACGGGCCCCTCGTGGGCCCGTCGTCGTTTGCGCGCCGCGCCGCGCCGCACCGCAAGGCGGATCGCGCGACCCGCCTGATATGATCCGCGTCCTTGCCCACGCGCCACGCCGCACGCCATGACGATCCACGACAGCGTGCTCGAACTGATCGGCGACACGCCGATGGTGCGGGCCCGGCACCTCGACACCGGGCCCTGCGAGCTGTTCCTCAAGCTGGAACTCAACAACCCCGGCGGCTCGATCAAGGACCGCATCGGCCTGTTCATGATCGAGGCCGCCGAGCGCGAGGGAAAGATCTCGCCCGGCGCCACCCTGGTCGAGGGCACGGCCGGCAACACCGGGCTGGGGCTCGCGCTCGCCGCGCAGCAGAAGGGCTACCGGCTGATCCTCGTCGTGCCCGACAAGATGAGCCGCGAGAAGATCTTCAACCTCAAGGCGATGGGTGCCGAAGTGCGCCTGACGCGCTCCGACGTCGGTCGCGGGCACCCCGAGTACTACCTCGACCTCGCCGAGCGCATCGCGCGCGAGACGCCGGGCGCCTACTACATCAACCAGTTCGGCAATCCGAACAACCCGCTGGCCCACGAGACCGTCACCGGTCCCGAGATCTGGACGCAGATGGGCCACGACATGGACGCCATCGTGTTCGGGGTCGGCTCCTCGGGCACGGTCACCGGCCTGTCGCGTTTCTTCGCGCGCGTGGCGCCGCATGTCGACCTCGTGCTGGCCGATCCGCAGGGCTCGATCCTCACCGGGCTGGTCAACGACGGCAAGGCGCCGGACACGGTGGGCTCGTGGACCGTGGAGGGCATCGGCTCCGGCTTCGTGCCGTCGATCGCGGACCTCTCGCGGGTCCGGCGCGCCTACCAGGTCAGCGACAAGGACAGCTTCCTCGCCGGGCGCGAACTGCTGCAGAAGGAAGGCATCCTGGGCGGCTCGTCCAGCGGCACCATCCTCGCCGCCGCGCTGCGCTACTGCCGCGAGCAGACGAGGCCGAAGAAGGTCGTCGCCTTCGTCTGCGACACCGGCAACAAGTACCTGTCGAAGATGTACAACGACTACTGGATGCTCGACCAGGGGCACCTCGAGCGCGAGCAGCACGGCGACCTGCGCGACCTGATCCTGCGCCCGTATTCGGCGCGCGACACCGTGGTGGTGAAGCCCGACGACTTGCTGCTGGTCGCCTACCAGCGGATGAAGCTGTACGACGTCTCGCAGCTGCCGGTGATGGACGGCGACCGCATCGTCGGCATCCTCGACGAGTCCGACGTGCTGATGCACGTGTTCGGCGACGAGGCGCGCTTCCGCGACCCGGTCTCGACCGCGATGGTGGCCAAGCTCGACCTGGTCGACGTCAAGCGCCCGCTCGCCGAACTGATCCCGATTTTCGACCGCGGCCACGTCGCGATCGTGATGGACGGTGAGCGGTTCCTCGGGTTGATCACCCGCATCGACCTCTTGAACTACCTGCGTCGGCGGGTTGCTTGAGATGCGGCACTGCGGTGCGCCCGAGGCCCGGGGCCGGCGATTCGCAATGAGGACTCGCTGAGGCGCCGATGGATCTCGCCTTCCTTCTCGTCGGGGCGGCGGTCGGATGGCTGATCGCGCGCGTGCGCCAGGTTCCGACGGCGCACCATCCGGAACCACCGTCGCAGGCGCGGCAGCCCGACCAGGACGCCGCAGGCGGCGGCACGGCGTCGGCGTCGCGCGAGGCGCCGCCGGCAGCGCCGCCGGAGGCCGCGCCGCAAGCGCCGGACGCTGGCGCGCAACCGCCGGATGCCGTGCACCTGCGTCTGCTGGCGCTGACGCGAGGACTGGCGGACGCCTGCGAGGAAGCCGAACACGCAGGAGACATCGCGGACCGCGCCGAATTCCGCGAGGCGGTGCGGCTGCTCACCAGCCCTGCCTACGCAGCGCAGGACCGCCTGAACTTCGCCACCTCGTCGAACACCGCCCTGAGTTGCGCCGCCCTCGTCGCGATGGCGGAGGCCGGCGACGACTCTCGGCGTGACCTCGCGCGCCTGGTCAACCGCATGGGCTACCTCGCCCTGCACTTCGCCCTGGCGCACCTCGCCGCCGGGCGTGACCCCGAGGTGGCCGCGGACGTGCTGCTGCGGGCGCGGTCGTGGTGGCCCGAGCACCCGCCCAGCCGAATGGCGCTGCGCCGCTGGCTCGACGCGCAGGAAGCGGCTGGCGTCGTCCCGCATCTGCCGGTGGGTTCCGGCGACCTCGCGGTCCCGGAGTCCGACGGCGAGATCCTCGCAGCGATCGGCCATCCGCTCGCGCAGGGCTTCCTCGCCCATCTGCGATCGGTGCAGCGCGCGCGCCGTGGCCTGCGCGAGTTGTCCAGCATCGGTCGTGACGCGGGCACCGAGGACGAGGGCGCGCCACCGGTGTGCGAGACCGAGGGACTGCGTCGCGCGGCCGACGCCGTGGTCGACGTCCTCGCGCGTGCGGATCGCCCGAGCCTGGTCCTGGTGGGCGAACCGGGCTGCGGCAAGACGACTCTGGTCCGCGTCGTCGTGCGCGAACTCGCGCGACGCGGCTGGCGAATCATCGAGGCTTCGCCGAGCCAGATCAATGCCGGGCAGCGCTTCGTCGGCGACCTCGAGCAGCGCATCGAGGACCTGGTCGCCGGGCTGGGGTCGGGTCCCGCGCTCTGGTACGTCCCGGACTGTCACCAGCGGCTGGAGAGCGGCGCGCACAGCAGCAACCCGCGCGGCCTGCTCGACCTGCTGCTGCCGCACCTCGAGCGGCGCGGCGTCCAGCTGCTCGGCGAATCGACCGACGCGGCCTGGGCGCGGGTGCGCACCGAACGGCCGCGAGTGGCAACGCTGCTGCCCGCCGTGCGCGTGGAACCGCTCGACGCCGCCGCCACGCGCGCGCTCGCGCTGGCCTGGTGCGCGCAGTGGCGCGAGCGTCTCGGCCGCGAGGTCGCGGGACCATCGGTGATCGACGAAGCGACGTCCCTGGCACGGCAGATCTTCCCGACGGGCGCCGAACCGGGTCGCACGATCTCGTTGCTGCGCGATGCCCTCGAGGCGGCGCGCGCCGAGGACCCTGCGGCCCTTCCGCTGCGTCGAGATCAGTTGCTCGCCACCCTCGCTCGCCGCTCGGGGATTCCGGCGGAGATCCTCGACGTCGAGCGCCCGCTCGACCTCGATGCGCTGCGCACGCGCTTCCTGCGTCGGGTGATCGGCCAGGACGAGGCCGTCGACTGCCTGGTCGACCGGATCAGCATGCTCAAGGCGGGACTGACCGACCCCGGACGGCCGATCGGCGTGTTCCTGTTCGCGGGGCCGACCGGGACCGGCAAGACCGAGCTCGCGAAGACCCTCGCCGAAGTGCTCTTCGGCAGCCCGGAACGCATGCTCCGGTTCGACATGAGCGAGTACCAGGGGGAAGATTCCGCATGGCGTTTGATCGACGAGGGCGCTGGCGGCCGCGCCGGCGCGCTAGCCGCGCGCATCCGCAGCACCCCTTTCGCGGTCGTGCTGCTGGACGAGTTCGAGAAAGCGCACCCGCGGGTATGGGACCTGTTCCTGCAGGTGTTCGATGACGGCCGCCTGACCGACCGTGCCGGCAATACCGCCGACTTCCGGCACAGCATTGTGCTGATGACTTCCAACCTCGGATCGACGATCGCGGCGCGCTCCGGCGCCGGATTCACCGCGCAAGCCGGTGGTTTCTCGCGGTCTTCGGTCGATCGCGCGCTGCAGGACACCTTCCGTCGCGAGTTCGTCAACCGGATCGACCGAGTCGTGGTGTTCAACCCGCTCACCCGCGCGTTGATGCGCGACATCCTCGCCAAGGAACTGCGCGACGTGCTGGAGCGACGAGGCTTCCGGCAACGAGACTGGGCGGTGGAATGGGAGCCATCGGCGATCGAGTTCCTGCTCGACCGCGGCTTCACGCCCGACCTCGGCGCGCGACCACTGCGCCGGGCGATCGACCAGTACCTTCTCGCGCCGCTGGCGCGCACCATGGTCGAGCACCGCGTGCCCAGCGGCGAGCAGTTCCTGTTCGTGCATGGCGACCGCGATGCGCTGGCGGTTCGCTTCGTCGATCCCGACGGCGGTGCGGCTGAGCCGGTCGCGGAGGATGCCGCGGAACGCGGCGGCCCCGGCCTGCGCGCGATCGCGCTGGATCCGCGCGGCGCGACCGACGTGCTGGTGGCCCTCGCGCGCGAGATCGACGCACTCGACGCGTGGATGTCCGACGACGACTGGACCACGCGCAATGCGGCGCTCGCACAGGCGATGCAGCATCCCGACTTCTGGCAGCGCGACGACCGCCGCCCGGTGCTGGACCAGCTCGAGCGGATGGACCGGCTGGGCGCGGGCCTGCGTTCGGCGCGCTCGCTGCACGGGCGCCTGCAGCGTTCCGGGCCGCGCGGCGCGGTCGACCTCGTGCGCAGGCTGGCCCTGCTCATCCTCGCCATGCGCCAAGGCTGCGCTGCGCTCGAGGCCGGTGAGCCCGAGGACGCCTCGGTGCGCCTGCAGCTGGTCGACGACCGCCATGCGGTGGCCGCGGGCTGGCGCGAGCGGCTGGTCGGGATGTACCGCGCATGGGCCGAAGCCCGCGGCATGCGCATGCAGCGCGCCGACGACGCGGATGGCCGTGAAGTCCAGCTGAGCGTTTCCGGCTTCGGCGCGTTCGCCTTGTTGCGGGACGAGACAGGCCTGCACGTGCTCGACGGCGGCGATGCCGAAGGTGCCGCACGCGCGACCGTGCGGGTGGTGGTCGAAGCCGATGGTGTGGCCGCCGTCGACGCCAACCGGCCGTGCCGACGCTACACCGAACGTCCGGCGCCGCTGGTCCGTGACGCCGTGCGCGGCTGGCGGACGGGGCGCCTCGATCGCGTGCTCGGCGGCGACTTCGACCTGTTCGCCGGTGACGGCGAGCGTGCGTGAGGGCGGTCCGCGAAGCGCCGGGCGGCCACCACGCGCCAGTGCATCCCGCGCGCGGTACCCTTCGCGGGTGGCCGTCGGCGGCTGGCCGTGGCGTGCCTTGGTGGGGCCGTAGGACCGGTGCCGCCGGGTGATCGCACCCCGGGAGCGGTGCGGGATGGCGTCGTCCAGGCGCGTGCGCGGTCGCTGCCCGCTGCGGGTGCGGTTCGGTTCGGTGTTCGGCCGCCGGCCGTGCCGCGCCGGCATGTTCCGGCTCGCCCCCGTGTCCTGCTCCCAAACCCCATCGATTCCAACGACGTCGACCGATGACCGCCCAGAAAACCCACGCCCTCGCCACCCGAGCCATCCATGCCGGCCAGTCCCCCGATCCCTCGACCGGGGCGGTGATGACGCCGATCTACGCCACCAGCACCTACGTGCAGTCGAGCCCCGGCGTGCACCAGGGCTTCGAGTACTCGCGCTCGCACAATCCCACGCGTTTCGCCTGGGAGCGCTGCATCGCCGACCTCGAGGGTGGCACCCGCGGCTATGCCTTCGCGTCGGGTCTCGCCGCGACCTCGACTGTGCTGGAGCTGCTCGATTCCGGCTCGCACGTGGTCTGCATGGACGACGTCTACGGCGGCACCTACCGTTTGTTCGAGCGCGTGCGCCGGCGTTCGGCCGGGCTCGACTTCAGCTTCGTCGACCTCAACGACATGGACGCGCTGGCGGCGGCGGTGAAGCCGAACACGCGCATGATCTGGGCCGAGACGCCGACCAACCCGATGCTCAAGGTGGTCGACCTCGCGCGGCTCGGCGACTTCGCGCGCGCGCGCGGGATCATCCTGGTGGTCGACAACACGTTCTGCTCGCCGATCGTGCAGCGCCCGCTGGAGTTCGGCGCGACGATGGTGATGCACTCGGCCACCAAGTACCTCAACGGGCACTCCGACATGGTCGGTGGCGTGGTGGTGGTCGGCGACCACCCCGAGATCGCCGAGAAGATGACGTTCCTGCAGAACGCGGTCGGCGGGATCCAGGGGCCGTTCGATTCCTTCCTCGCGCTGCGCGGGGTCAAGACCCTGCACCTGCGCATGCGCGCGCACTGCGAGTCGGCGCTGGAGCTCGCACAGTGGCTGCGCGGCCACCGCAACATCGAGCGCGTGATCTACCCCGGCCTGCCGGAGCATCCGCAGCATGAGCTGGCCAAGCGCCAGATGCACGGCTTCGGCGGCATCGTCAGCGTCTACATCAAGGGCGGGCTGGCCGAGACCCGGCGCATGATGGAGCGCTGCACGCTGTTCGCGCTGGCCGAATCGCTCGGCGGCGTGGAGAGCCTGATCAACCACCCGGCGATCATGACCCACGCCTCGGTGCCGCCGGAGCGGCGCCAGGTGCTCGGCATCCACGACAACCTGGTGCGGCTGTCGGTCGGCGTGGAGGATGTTGGGGATCTGCGGGCGGAGTTGGAGGCGGCGCTCGGCTGAGTGCGGGGGATGGGTGGTGAGGGCTGAGGGCCCAGGGCCCAGGGCCCAGGGCCCAGGGCCCAGGGCCCAGGGCCC
>Ga0209450_10001871_pt1 | contig 10604 bp, 10 predicted proteins | sample FrelakmetLWP11LW_FD_187149 | JGI IMG/M metagenome (GOLD analysis project Ga0209450, IMG submission 187149) | Freshwater lake sediment microbial communities from the University of Notre Dame, USA, for methane emissions studies - LWP11 LW (SPAdes)... | ecosystem: Environmental > Aquatic >... | reverse complement strand
GCTCGCGTGATAGACTGTACCGTGCAAAACGTCCGCACATTGAACAGCCCTCTTCCCGCAGGTTCTAAAAAAGAGGTGGCCTGCTAAAAGGAGGAGAAACAGGCCACCCCGGATTACAAGACAGTCCTTATGCCGAAAGTGGATAGTGGTTGACTTTCAGCATTTGCGGCCATCTGTTTAATCCGGACAGAATGTGGGTCTTACAGGCATTGGTGTCAACTATCCAGAAACGGTTCCGGATCTATCGTGTGATCTTGATTCAAGGATTTTAGAAAGGCTAAGGAGGGTCGATGTATTCGGCGCCGATGCCGTATCGTTCTGCACCGGCTCGCTCCAACTTTTCGGACCATTTCACTTGAGCCCTGTAATATTTTGAATCACCGTCCGAGGAGATGAAAACGACCGTTCCAGGGAGCAGTTTCAATTCGGATTCGAAGAAGATGCCCTCTTGGCTGCAATTTGAAATTTTGGATTTGAAGAGCCTCGGGTTAAGTGCCACCATGAATCCGATGGGGGCCTCCATGTTGAACCGCTCCGACTTTCGCACGTGTTCATGTTTTTTAGCCATCTTTCCGGATAGACTCCCTTCAAAATGTTTATGAGGTTAGTGGATATTCGCCTTTTTGGATTTCTTGAATCTGGGCCTGCCGATTGGTACTGTAGGCAGAGTGGTGGGTTCTCATGATTTGAGAGACAAAGTGGTCTATCTCCATCGCTGACCCCGCAAGGGACAAGCCTACCCGTGTCTTGAATGAATCCTCTATTCTTGAATGCACCACCTTGGCCTTGATTTGAACGTCCCTGTTTTCGACATTAATGAAGGATAGCGAGACTTGCTCGGAGGTCGGACTGCTAAACAACTCGATGGCGAGTCCGGTTTGACTGACATCCCTGATAGCGCCTATGTATATGTCTTGTGGGTTTCCCTTAAGATCAAGAGCATCACAGAGCGCTGGAATAGATACCGGCACCCTGGGATGTTTCCTCTTTTCAACGCAGGTGGTGGCACTTTCACCTTGGCCGGCATTTTTAGCTATGCCGTCGGTCTCGAGAACTGGATTTAGACTGGTTACACTCGGGGCGGGGTAAGCAGGAAAAATGGCCCCACACTTTGAACACCTGACTCTGGAACCGGTGGGCTTCAACAAATTCTCATTTAGGTTGAACTTTCTTGAGCAGCTATTACATTCGATGATCATCAAGCACGCTCTCTTTTAGGCAATTCCTTGATAAACGATAGCCCCACAACAAAGTGGCCTTTGCATCAGCCTTTCTTATTCCAGGGTGAGTGAATTTACATATCGTTCATTTTACAATAATAATCAGATTAATTCCATTGTTGAGAAAATAGCCAGACCTACTTATGCTCAGTCAGAATGTCGACCATGCCAGAGCGTCTCATCAGCGAAGCCATCAAACCCGTTACCGAAACGGCTGACACCTCCCGCATGGCGATTGGGGAGCCTGGTCTGCCTCGTGAGTTCGTCTGGCGGGGTCAAACCGTGACTGTTCGGGCGGTGTTACGATCTTGGCGGGAAACTGGGAAGTGCCACCACGGCAGCCGAGAGATGTACGTTCGCAAGCACTGGTACGAGGTGGCCACAGACTCAAACGGCACCATGAAGCTTTATTTCGAAAGGCAGCTCCGCCGCAGTCAAACGGGGGCACCGAGATGGTGGTTGTTCAGTATTCGTGATCCAGAGGAAAGCCCATCGACGAATAGTTAAAAGGCTGCCCTACCCTACTGTCTGAGCCATTTGCAGATTTGCAGTTTATTTGCAGATTTGCAGCCAAGGGGTACGTAAAACTCGTTTAAACTCGCATCAACTCACTTTAAAATCAATAACATATTGATATTACAATGCTTATATTGAGTCCGGCCTTGGGCACCAGCAATACAATTAAACGTTGCAGATGAGAACCCGGCTTCGGCCGGGTTTTCATTTTTGGGCTACCGATCCATTTTGAGGTTCATTTCGAAAAAAAAATCATCTTGCCCCGATATATTGCCCGATCCCGATCTGCTTCTGATCGACTTGCTGAGAATTTTGGGCCGCCGATGGGCAAGACCGGATCAACGTAACGACGCAAGCACAGGTTCGTAGAAGTGGGAGAGTCGTCGAAATTTATCGAAGCACAACAGAAGCAGTGCGCTCATAAATTGCGAGATACACGGGCCGTTACTCTCGAAAGGCCTCTTCCCGCTTTTTGTGCATGGCCGGAAGGCTCGCGGCAATTATCGCGAGCACGCCGAGCGCGAGCAACCCAGCGCTGATCGGGCGCGTAAAAAACACCGTGGGGTCGCCACGCGAGAGCAGCAAGGCCCGTCGCATGTATTCCTCCATCATCGGGCCGAGGATGTAAGCGAGCAGCATGGGCGCCGGCTCGCAATCCAGTTTGACGAAAATGTACCCGAGCACCCCGAAGATGGCCATGACATAGACATCGAACTCGGTGTTGTTCAGGCTGAATACGCCGATGCTGCAGAAAACGAGGATTGCCGGGAACAGCAACTGGTAAGGCACACTCACGATGCGAACCCACATGCCGATCAAGGGGAGGTTCAGGATGACGAGGAAGAGATTGCCGAACCACATGGATACGATGATGCCCCAGAAAAGCTGTGGCTGCTCGGTGATGACCGATGGTCCGGGCTGAATGCCCTGGATTATCATCGCACCGATCATGAGCGCCATCACGGGGTTCGAAGGGATGCCCAGGGTCAGCATGGGGATGAACGAGGTCTGGGCCCCGGCATTGTTGGCCGATTCCGGGGCGGCCACGCCTTCGATCGCACCTTTGCCGAATTCCTTGGAGTTTTTCGAGACTTTCTTTTCTATGGCATAGGCGGCGAAGGATCCCAGAATGGAACCGCTGCCGGGCAGAATGCCGACAGCCGAACCGATGCAGGTCCCCCGCAGAATGGGGCCGATCATGCGCTTCCAATCCTCCCGGGTCGGCATCAGGCTAGCGACTTTTTTTATCACTGCTGAACGGTCTTCCTCATTCTCCAAATTGCGAACGATCTCCGCAAGACCGAACATTCCCATGGCAACCACAACGAATCCGATCCCGTCCGCGAGTCGCAGGATCCCGAACGTGAACCTCTGGGCTCCGGAATTGACATCCGCGCCGACCAGTCCCAGGAGCAGTCCCAGCAGGACCATGCCCATGGCATGGAGGAGCGACCCTCTTGCCAGGACAATCGAGGCGAGGAGACCCAGAACCATGAGGGAGAAAAACTCCGCAGGGCCAAACTTGAGCGCGACAGCCGCCAAGGGTGGGGCAAAGAGCGCGAGGATGATCGTTGCGACGGTACCCGCGAAAAAGGAGCCGACCGCGGCAGTGGTCAAGGCTACGCCGGCGCGACCCTGACGGGCCATCTGATACCCGTCCAGAGCCGTGACCACCGAGGCCGCTTCACCGGGTACATTGACCAGGATGGATGTCGTAGACCCGCCGTACTGAGAGCCGTAGTAAATGCCCGCAAGCATGATCAGGGCGGAGACCGGCGGCAGGGTAAAGGTGACCGGCAGCAGCATGGCAATCGTCGCCGTGGGCCCAAGGCCGGGCAGCACGCCGATGAGGGTCCCGAGAAAGACGCCGGCCAGGCAATAGAGCAGGTTGAGCGGCGTAAAGGAGGTCGAAAAGCCTAACCCCAGGTTGGCAAGAAGTTCCATAACCCCTCGGTGAACACCATCCGGTCAATATCCGAACCACGATCCAAGAATCGGCAGCGGTACCCCCAGGCCTTTGAGGAATACCACGATACAAAAGACGGTTATTGCGGCCGCCTCTGCAACCGTGGATTTCCAGCTGAACCGGGCGCTCGCCGAGGCGCTGACGATCACCAGAAGAGGCAGCGCAATGATCAAACCGGCGCCGCGCACGATCATCCCGAACAGAAAGGTCGCGGCAACGATTATGACGAGCCCTTTCCATGCGACGGTACCGATCGGGCTTCCCGATTTGAAAAAAGAGCGAACGACGGAGATGATCCCTATAACCATCAGCAGGGCGCTCAGAATGGTCGGGAAATAGGCCGGCCCCATCTTGACCGCAGTGCCCATGTCGTAATCCCTGCTGATGATCAAAGCCGCGGACCCGACACCGATATAGAAAAAACCGGTCCAGAAATCCTTCGCGTTGCGTGCGATGGGGTTCAAGTGCTCCTCCTTCTCCGCTCACTCGCCGGAGCATCAATAAGCGTCGCAAGCATTTCAGTCGGCGTAGACACCCGCTTTCTTGATGATCGGCCCCCACTGCTCAATTTGGGCTTTGAGGTGCTCCCGCAACGCTTCCGGCGTGGCGCGGTCCTGTGTCACGGTCTCGGCGCCCAGTTCGGCATAGCGCTGTTTCAGGTTGGAGTCCTTCAACCCTTCCTGCAGGGCCTTTACTAGTTTGTCGATGATCGGCTTCGGCGTGCCCTTGGGCGCATAAAGTGCATGCCAAACGGTCATGCTGAAGTTCGGAAGGCCGGCTTCGTGCATGGTCGGGACATCCGGCAGGGAAGGAAGCCTTTGCGGCGTGGTTACAGCATAGACCTGGACTTTGCCGGCCTTGATATGACTGGTGGTGTTGGTGGTCTGGTCGATCATGAAGTCCACCTGACCGCCGAGGAGGTCGTTCATGGCAGGGCCGGTGCCCTTGTAGGGGATGGTGGTGAGATCCGTCTCGAGCGCAGTCATGAACAGCAATCCCGCAAGGTGGGAGGCGGAACCCACGCCCGCATTGGCCATGTTGACCTTTTCCTTGTTGGCTTTCACGTAAGCGATCAGATCCTTTAGATTCTTGGACGGGAAATCCTTCCGTGAGACCAGCGTCATCGCGCCGTCGTTGATCAGGCCGATCGGCTCGAAGTCCGTCACCGGATTGTACGTCAGCTTGCGATAGAGGGCCGGAGCGGTGGAATGGCCGATATGATGCACGAAGAGCGTGTAACCGTCCGGACGCGCTTGCGCGACGCGGGCTGCCCCGATGGTGCCTCCGGCACCGGCCACATTCTCCACTATGACCTGCGTCTTGAGCGGCGTGCTCATGGCCTGGGCCAGCAGCCGGGCTATCGTATCGGACGGACCGCCGGCTGAGAATGGCACAGTAAAGGTAATCACTTTTGAGGGATATTCGTCGGCATTTGCCTGGGTTCTACCCAGAAAAAGGAAAGCACAAATAAGCATCAACAAAATTCTGAGAAACATGGTCGACCTCCGTATTAGAATAGTAATGAACAATTTTCGATTCTTTCAAAATCAAAATTAGCGTACAAACGCATATAAAGCTGGAAAACCATGGCTGTCAAGCCAAAATGAAGCTGTCACCGATTAGGGAAAGAAGGATGAAACTCTACCCCATTCACGGCTTCTATTAAGCGCGCTTGAATCATAGACATTATCTATTTGACTTATATTTTAAATAAATTTAAAAATTCATCACTGGACTCTCGTAAACACTTCTCCTCTCCGGAAAGCGGCGGCTGTGATCAATGCATTGACATCGCTTTGGGCCTATCGATTGATCCGGTGGTCATTGTCGATAGTGTTTCTGTATGCCGGCGTGACCAAGCTCGCCGACCCCAAGGCGTTTGCCGCGCTGATCGACGCCTACGGCATCGTCCCCGACCCGCTGCTGATGCCGGTGGCGATCGGGCTGCCCATGCTCGAGGTGGGGGCGGCCATCGGCCTCGTCTTGGATATCCGCGGGTCGCTGGCGATTGTTACGGGGTTGCTGGCGATATTCATCGCCATACTGATCTACGGGATCCGGATGGGCCTGGATGTGGACTGCGGCTGCTTCGGCCCGGAGGACATCGAGTCGCGGGCCTACCACGGTTTGGGCGAGGCCTTGTATCGAGACCTAATTATGGGAGCCGGAATTGTTTATCTCTTCGTGTGGCGGCGCCTGCGGCCCGCCCGCCTGATCACGGTTTCGAACGCTGTGCAATTCATCATGAAAGGAGAGTTCAAGATGGGCAGTTGGGTCAAGACCGGAAGCATGATCGCGATGTTCGTCCTGTTGGCCTTCGGCGCGGCCGTCGCCGCGGACAAGTTCGAGGAGGAGTTTGCCTGGGAGAAGATCGCCATCGGCCTTCACAACCAGACCAAGGCCGGCGGTTACAAACTGGTCGGCACCGAGGAGCTCAAGAGCTGGATCGACGCCAAAAAGGACATGGTCCTCATCGACACCATGCCCTTTGAGGACAGCTACAAGAAGGAACACGTTCCCGGCGCCAAGCAGTTCCTCTTCCCCATCCCCGACATGAAGGCCTGGGACACGAAGGAGACCGCCGGCAAGAGCGAGCAGGATTTCCTGCAGATGCTGGGCCCCGACAAGAACAAGCTGATCGTGATCTACTGCGGCTTCGTCAAATGCACCCGCAGCCACAACGGGGCGACCTGGGCCGTCAAGAACGGCTACACCAACGTCTATCGCCACCCCGGCGGCGTATTCGCCTGGAAGGGCGCGAAGTATCCCACCGCGGAAGTTAAGTAGAGGCCCCATCGAGTGGACGCCAAACTACAAGAGGCCATCGGCGTGCCTGCGCTGATCGGCGAGCGCGCACGGAACCTCTTCCTCAGCCGGCAGATGTACTGCTCGGGGGCCGTGCTGGTGACGCTTAACCAGGCACTGGGCGGGAGCCTGGAAGAATACCAGGCTATCGCTCTGGCCGCCCCCTTTTCGGAAGGCGTCGGGAAAAGCGGCTGTATGTGCGGCGCGCTTGGCGGCGCTCTCTTGGCGCTCGGTCTTTTCATCGGCGGGACGACCCCGGCGCGGCGTCGTGCAACCGTGCAAAAAGCTACCGGCGACCTGGTGGGGAGATTCAAAACCTGTTTCGGCGCTTCCTGCTGCCGGGTCCTCTCAAAGAAAAACACCAGCGATTCCAAGTCCCGTTTCAACCAATGCTCCCGGCTTACGGCTCAGGCCGCTGCCCTTGCGGCCGAGTTGATCATAGAACATCGGCCCGAACTGGAAAATGTGGTTGATTTCTGTTTTCTGAACGCCAGGGATTCCGCTGCCGGCGGTTTTATCAAAACCGCACTGCGCTGCGCAGGCTTTTGAATGTCGTTTTTTTCAAATATCTTTTCAAACGGAAGATTGTGCCGCTTCGACCCGGAACAACTATTTCATAGCCAGTGAACCGTGATGGGTCTTCCCCCACGAAAGGAGGACATCATGAAGTACGGCGCGCGCAACCGCATCAAAGCCAAGGTCAAGAGCGTGAAGAAGGGAGATGTCATGTCCCTGGTCAAGTTCACGGTGACCGCACCCCACGAGATGGCCTCCGTGCTGACCACCGAATCCGTCAAGGATCTGAAGTTGAAGGCCGGAGATCAGATTGAGCTGATCATCAAGGCGATTCACGTCCTGCCTGTAAAGGAGTGATCCTGCCTTTTGTCCGCCGCTGCCGGGCCGGGACATGGAGTTTGTCCCGGTCCGGTTATTTTTTACCTGACGCTTCGGTCCAGGATCCATAACGTCCGGCCCCGCGCCGGCCGCCCTCGGTGGTTGCTTTTTCGCCCGCCGGTGGTTACAATTCATAACCATGAACGAACAAAACGAAAAAATCCCGGACCCCAAGGAACTGGAGAAGGAAATCAGCGAATTCCTGGCCAAAAAGTTCGGCAGCCAGGTAAAGGTGCTGTCCCCTCTCGTGATGACCCAGGAGGCGGTGACCGGCAAGTCCCAGGAAGCGCCTCGGGACAAGAAAAAGATCAATTTCAACCTCAAGCCCGAGGAACTGATCGCCTACCTGGACCAGTACGTGGTCCGGCAGGATCAGGCCAAGGCGATTCTGGCCACCAAAGTCTGCACCCACTTCAACCGCATCCGCTGCAGCCAGGAGGACCAAGACCGTTTTGAGTCCATGGCGGGCGGGATCAAAAACAATGTCCTCATGATCGGGCCGACCGGTGTCGGCAAGACTTACATCATCAAGTTGATTGCCGCCAAGCTGGGGGTTCCGTTCGTCAAGGGCGACGCCACCAAGTTCAGCGAGACGGGGTATGTGGGCGGCGACGTCGAGGACCTGGTGCGGGACCTGGTGCGGGAGGCAAACGAAGACCTCGAGCTGGCGCAGTGCGGCATCATCTACATCGACGAGATCGACAAGATCGCCTCGGCCAGGAACCTCATCGGCGCCGATGTCTCGCGCACCGGCGTCCAGCGCGCGCTGCTGAAACCCATGGAGGAGACCGACGTCGAGCTGAAGGTACCGCACGACCCGGTCTCGATGATGCAGGAGATCGAGCGCTTCCGCAAGACCGGCAAACGCGAGAAGGTCGTGGTGAACACCAAGAACGTGCTGTTCATCATGAGCGGCGCGTTCACCGAGCTGGTGCCGATCATTCAAAAGCGTCTCTCCCGCCAGGGCATCGGATTCGGCGCGCGCATCACCGCCGCCAAGGAGCAGGTCGACATCCTGACGCACGTCAAGGCCGAGGACCTGATCGAATTCGGGTTCGAGAGCGAGTTCGTGGGCCGCCTGCCGGTCAAGGCCGTCTTCGACCATCTCGGCGAGGAAGACCTTTATCAGATCCTGAAAAACCCCAACAACCCCATCATTCTCGGCAAGAAGCTCGACTTCGCCGCCTACGGCATCGCGGTCAAGTTCGAGGACGCCTTCCTGCGCCGCATGGCCGCGCTGGCCTTTGCGGAGAACACCGGCGCGCGCGGGCTGGTCAGCGTGATCGAAAAGGCCCTGCTCGACTTCGAACGCGCCCTGCCCTCCTCGTCCGTCAAGCAGTTCCCCTCCACGCTGGAGGTTATGACCGATGCCGCCGCCGCCCTCCAGCGCATGGTCGCCTCGCCGGATGACCCGGCGGTGCGCAGCGCCTTCGAGCGCTTGGCCGACGAGGAGAAAGCCTCGATCCGGGATTACCTCAAGGCCAACGGCAGGAGCCTGTCCGAAAAGTTCAGTCTGACCATGACGCCGGCGCGCATCGACATCGTGGCGAGCTACTATTCGAAACACGTGGTGGACACCGGCAGCGCCATCCGGCAAATCAAGGCCTGCTGCGACGAGATCAAGAACACCGAGCTGTACTTCTACAAAAACCACGACATCAACATCGTGCTCGAAGAGGACGCGATCGACTTCCTCATGGAAATGATCGTGGAATCGACCTTCGAGCTGAAGGATGTCTATCCGAAGCTGAACAACCACTTCGAGCACGGCCTCAAACTGGTGCGGGAAAAGACCGGGCGCAGCCGGTTTTTCATCAACCGCCATGCGCTGCTGAACCCGGAAGAGCACATTCGCACCCTGATCACGACGACACCGGCCCTCAAGGACCAACCATGATCGGCATATCCAAGCTCTACTGCGGAACCGTGGAGCCGTCCGATGCCTTGCGCTACGGACGGCACTCCGCCCAGCTGCCGTCCCACCTGCTGCAGTTCTCGGCGGACAAGAAGCCCGTCGTCGTCTGGAACGTGACCCGCCGGTGCAACCTGCGCTGCGTGCACTGCTATGCCCACGCCACGGATCAGGCCGACCAGGGCGAACTCACGACCGTGCAGGGTAAAGCGCTCCTGGACGACCTGGCGGCCTTCGGCGTGCCGGTGGTCCTTTTCTCCGGCGGCGAGCCGCTCGTGCGCAAAGACCTGCCGGAGCTCGCGTCCTACGCCGTGGGCAAGGGGATGCGGGCGGTCATTTCCACCAACGGCACTCTGATCACCGCCCCCGTGGCCCGCACCCTGAAAGAGATCGGCCTGTCCTACGTCGGCATCAGCCTGGACGGCATGCAGGAGATCAACGACCGCTTCCGGGCCGTACCGGGCGCCTTTCGGTCCGCCCTGGACGGGATCCGCAACTGCCAGGCGGCGGGCATCAAGGTGGGCCTGCGGTTCACCATCAACCGCTTCAACGTCCAGGAAATACCCAGCATCTTCCAGCTGATCGAGGAGATGGACATCCCGCGGGTGTGCTTCTACCACCTCGTCTACGCCGGCCGGGGCTCGGAACTGGTCGAGCAGGACTTGAGCCTCGAGGACAGCCGCAAGACCCTGGACCTCATCATCGATAACACCCGGCGGCTGCACGAAATCGGCAAGCCCAAAGAGGTGCTGACGGTCGACAACCATGCCGACGGGCCTTACATCTACCTGCGGATGCTGAAAGAGAACCCCGATCGCGCCGAAGAAGTGATGGAGCTGCTGAAGTGGAACGAGGGCAACAACTCCGGCCGCGGCATCGGTTGCGTGAGCTGGGACGGGGCGGTGCACGCCGACCAGTTCTGGCGCCACTACAGCTTCGGCAACGTGAGAGAACGGCCCTTCTCAGAGATCTGGATGGACACCTCCAACCCGCTCATGGGCAGGCTCAAGGAGAAGAAAAAGCATGTCACGGGCCGCTGCGCCGATTGCCGCTGGCTGGACATCTGCGGAGGCAACTTCCGGGTGCGGGCCGAGGCCGTTACCGGGGACGTCTGGGCGCCGGACCCCGCCTGCTATCTATCGGACGAAGAGATCGCGCTGACGCATGCGCTGGAAAACTGCAAAAAGGTTTAAGGTTTAAAGATTAACGGACTAAAGTTAATAACGTTATTCCTTCAACCTTAAACTTTCAACTTTAAACCTTAAACTTTGAGCTTTGAGCTTTGAACAAG
>Ga0209450_10001870_pt1 | contig 10608 bp, 7 predicted proteins | sample FrelakmetLWP11LW_FD_187149 | JGI IMG/M metagenome (GOLD analysis project Ga0209450, IMG submission 187149) | Freshwater lake sediment microbial communities from the University of Notre Dame, USA, for methane emissions studies - LWP11 LW (SPAdes)... | ecosystem: Environmental > Aquatic >... | reverse complement strand
GACCTCGTTGGCCTTCTCTCGGTGACCGATCCAGAGGGCGTTGGGATGGACGTGGCTCCAGGCGTAGGACTCCTTGGAGCCGAAGACCTGGATCTCGATGTCGACCTTGCGGCCGGCCGCGGCCTGGCAGGTCGTGAAATTCCCGCGCGCCCCGTTCCCGAGCTTGAGGAAGAGCGAGGCGTAGTCGTCCAGCGAGATGGCCACCTCTTCCGACTCGCCGGCGGCACCGGCCCCGAACGACAGGACGCCGCCCTTGGGCCGGCGCCTCTTGGGCAGGCAGGTATGGAGCTCGGCCATGACCTCGACGATCTTTTGTCCGGTGATGAATTGGACCAGGTCGAACCAGTGGCTGCCGAGGTCGGCGACGACGTTGGCGTTCCCGGCGACCTTGGGGTCCAGCCGCCAGGAATAGTCCGTCTCGAAAAAGAGCCAGTCCTGGAGGAAGTGGCCGACGAAGGCCCGGACATCTCCCAAGTCGCCGCGCCGGGCCCTGGCCGCCGCTTCCTGCACGACGGGATAGTAGCGATAGCAGAAGTTGATCGCCGTCAGAGTGCCGTGCTTCGAGGCCAGCGACAGGAGTTCGGCCGATTCGCGAGAGTCGAGGGCCAGCGGCTTTTCGGACAGGAGATCCTTTCCGGCCCGGATGGCCTTGGCGTTGATGTCGAAGTGGACGTTGTTCGGGGCGCAGTCGTGCACGACCTCGATCTCGGGATCGGCGATGAGGGCGTCGGCGTCGCTGTAGACCCGCCCGATGCCGAACCTGTCGGCCGCGGCGCGGGCCAGCTCCGCGTTCGGATCGGCCACGGCCGCGATCTCGACCCCGCCGAGGCGCCTCAGCATGTCCAGGTGGACCATGCCGATGTAGCCCGTCCCGATGAGCCCGACCTTGATCGTCTTCATGGATACCTCCGGTTCCCGCTCAGGATAAACCAAGGGACGCCCCGGGGTAAAGGGCCGCTCTTTTGCGCTTGCCAAATCCCGGGAAATTGGATAAATAGGGGCCTATGGCCCATCTGGCAGCGCGGTCGGGATACCGGGAGCTGGTCCAACGTCTTAACAAAGGACCCCAGGGAGCGCCTCCCTCCGAGCTCCTCTTCCAGATCCTCCAGATCCTCATGAGCGAGAAGGAGGCCGCGCTCGTGGCCTTGGTCCCGTTCAAGCCATTCACCGCCAAGACCGCGGCCCGGGCCTGGAAGATGAACGAGGCCGAAGCGCAAAAAGCACTGGACGAGCTGGCCTCGCGGGCCCTGCTCGTCGATATCGAGGGCCGCAGGAACCGGTATTACGTCCTGCCGCCGCCCATGGCCGGCTTCTTCGAGTTCTCCCTGATGCGCCTGCGGGGGGACGTCGACCAGAAGCTCCTGGCCCAGCTCTATTATCAGTACATCACGGTCGAGGAGGACTTCATCAAGGCCCTGTTCACGAGGGGCGAGACCCAGCTCGGCCGGACCTTCGTCGACGAGGAGGTCCTGTCGAACGAGAACGCCCTCCACGTCCTCGACTACGAGCGGGCCAGCGAGGTCGTCAAGACGGCCACCCACCGGGGCATCGGCCTGTGCTACTGCCGGCACAAGATGGAGCACGCCGGCCACGCCTGCGACGCGCCGCTCGACATCTGCATGACCTTCAACACGACGGCCGGTTCGCTCATCCGGCACGGCTACGCCCGGGCGGTCGACGTCGCCGAGGGGCTGGCCCTGCTCCAGGAGGCCCGCGACCGCAACCTCGTCCAGTTCGGGGAGAACATCAGGACCGGGGTCAGCTTCATCTGCAACTGCTGCGGATGCTGCTGCGAGGCCATGATCGCCCAGCGCCGCTTCGGCCTCCTGAACCCCGTCCACACGACGAACTTCCTGCCGGTCGTCGACCGCGGCACATGCACGGGCTGCGGCGAATGCGCGGCCGTCTGTCCGGTGGAGGCCATGACCCTGGTCTCGGCCAACGACCCGCTCCATCCCAGGAAGAAAACGGCCAAGGTCGACGAGACGATCTGCCTGGGCTGCGGGGTGTGCGTCCGGGTCTGCAAGCCGAAGAGCCTGTCCCTGGCGTCGAGGAAGGAGCGGGTCATCACGCCGCTCAACTCGGTCCACAAGGCCGTGCTCATGGCCATCGAGCGCGGCAAGCTCCAGAACCTGGTCTTCGACAACCAGGCGTTGGCGAGTCACCGGGCCATGGCCGCCATCCTGGGGGTCATCCTCAAGCTGCCCCCGATCAAGCAGGCCATGGCCAGCCGGCAGATGAAGTCGCGCTATCTCGAGACGCTGATCGCGCGGCTGAGGATCTGAGCGGCTAGAACTTGATCCCGACCAGGCCCATCCAGCTCTGGTTCTTCATGGAATCGCCCGCGGCGGGGTCCTTCAAAAGGTTCGCCATGCCGTAGTTGTACCGGCCTTCGATCGACAGGGCGACGACGCCCAGCTTGAAGGCCAGCCCGGCGCCGCCGATGAGGCCATAGTCGAACCGCTCGTAGTCCGACGTCAGGTCCTCCTTCTCCGACACGCCGTCGATCTCCAGGACGCCCTCGGACTTGAGCAGGTAGGCGCCGTAGCCGCCCCCGCAGAGGAACGGGCGAATGGGGCCGGCGGGGATGATGTTGAGCTTGATCAGGACCGGCGCCTGAATGTAGGTATGGCGGAACTCGAGGCTGTTGGCTTCGTCGACTTCGTACCGACCTCCCACCCGGACGTACAGGATCTCGGGCTGGATGGAGATGAAGCCCAGGCCGCCCTCGAAATAGATCCCCCCGGTGAAATAGCTGAGCGCCCCGAAGGAGAAGGGGATGGGCTCCGTCGAGGCCAGGGCGAGCGAAGACGACGAATAGCCGAACTTGAACCCGACCCCGGCGGAAAGGGACTGGGGGACGAGCGCCGTCAGGCAAAGGGCCGCGACGACCGCGATGATGAGCTTTTTCATGGAAGCCTCCTCTGTGACATGGTCACATGCCAAGACTATTCTACCACCGAATCCGGGACATCCTCTTTTTCGGCGCTTTGAGGGGTGAATCCGGGGTCCGGTGATTAGCCGCCGGAGGGGACCCGGCGGTTGACCGGCCGCGAACCGCCGTGCTATAAACCTGTCAGGGACTCTCATGAAGAGGCGGGAATTCATCAGATCGGCCGGCATCGCCGCCCTGGCCGCGCCCCTCGCGGGAAGCGGCCGGCCGGCGGCACCGGGCCCTCCGCGCCCCAATATCGTGTTCATCATGGCCGACGACCACGCCGCGCAGGCGATCGGCTGCTACGGCCGGGGGCTCAACCTGACGCCGTCGATCGACCGGATCGCCCGCGAGGGCGCCCGCTTCGACCGCTGCTTCTGCACCAACGGCATTTGCGGCCCGAGCCGGGCCGTCATCCTCACCGGCAAGCACAGCCATCTGAACGGCGTCCGCGACAACTCCGATGTCTTCGACGGCGGCCAGGTCACTTTTCCCAAGCTCCTGCAGGCCGCCGGATACGAGACGACCCTCTTCGGAAAGTGGCACCTCAAGAGCGATCCGACGGGCTTCGATGTCTGGAAGATCCTGCCCGACCAGGGAGACTACTACAATCCCGACTTCATCGAGATGGGCGAGACGAGGCGCCGGCCCGGCTACGTCACCGACATCCTGACCGACATGGCCGCGGAGTTCCTCGAAGCCCGGCGGAGCGGGGACCGGCCGTTCCTCCTGATGCTCCACCACAAGGCGCCCCATCGCAACTGGCAGCCGGCCGAGCGGCATCTGCACCTTTACGACGACGCCGCGTTCCCCGAGCCGCCGACCCTCTTCGACGATTACGCCACGCGGTCCCGGGCGGCCTTCGAGCAGGAGATGACCATCCGGGACCACATGACGCTCGACTCCGACCTCAAGCTCGGGCCGCCGCCGGCCCGGATGGACGCGGCCCAGAGGGACGCCTGGGAACGGGCCTATGGGCCCAAGCGGGAAGCCTTCCGCCGCGCCGCTCCGACGGGCGCGGCGCTCGTCCGCTGGAAATACCGCCGCTACCTCCAGGACTATCTCGGCTGCATTGCGGCGGTCGACGAGAGCGTCGGCCGCGTCCTCGAGGTCCTCGACCGGACGGGCCTGGCGCAGTCGACGCTCGTCGTCTACACGTCCGACCAGGGCTTCTTCCTCGGCGAGCACGGCTGGTTCGACAAGCGCTTCATGTACGAGGAAGCGCTGCGGATGCCCCTGGTCATGCGCTTCCCCGGCCGCATCAGGCCCGGGTCGGTCATCGGCGGGATGGCCTCGAACCTCGATTTCGCCCCCACGTTCCTGGATGTCTGCGGGAGAGGCAAGCCCGCCGCGATGCAGGGCCGGTCGTTCCTGCCCCTGCTCCTGGGCCGGTCCGCGGCGGGGTGGCCCGAGTCCGTCTACTATCATTATTTCGAATACCCGGACGTGCACATGGTCAAGCGCCACTGCGGCGTGCGGACGCGGCGGCACAAGCTCATTCATTTCTATAACGACATCGATGCCTGGGAGCTCTACGACCTGGAGAAGGACCCGACGGAGCTCCGCAATGTCATCGACGATCCGGCCTACGCCCGCGTCCGCCGCGAGCTCGAGACCGAGCTGGCCCGGCTCCGGGCCTTCTACCGGGACAGGGACTGACATGGACCTCGGCCTCCTGCAGGAGATCGTCATCGTCCTGGCGGCTTCGGTGCTGATCATCCCGCTGTCCCACAAGTTGAAGCTCCCGTCCGTCGTGGGCTTTCTCCTGACCGGCGTCCTGATCGGGCCCGGCGGCCTGTCCCTCGTCAAACACCCCGAGTCGGTCGACGTTCTGGCCGAGGTCGGCGTGGTCATGCTCCTGTTCACCATCGGTCTCGAGTTCGAGCCGTCCCGGCTCAGGCGGATCCAGCGGGACTTCTGGGCCGGGGGCGGACTCCAGGTGTCCCTGACCACCGCGGCCACCGTCCTCGTCCTCGGTTTCCTCAACGTCCCTTTCCGGGAAGCCCTCTTCTACGGCTTCCTCATCTCCCTGAGCAGTACGGCCGTCGTCCTGAAGATCCAGTCCGACCGCGGCGAGACCGACGCCCCCCAGGGCCGCATCTCGCTCGGCGTCCTCATCTTCCAGGACCTGGCCATCGTGCCCATGATCGCCCTCGTGCCGGTCCTGGCCAACGCCGGGCGCGTCTCTCTCGGGGCCATCGGCCTCCGGTTCGGGCTCTCCGCACTGGCCATCGCGGCCGCCTTCCTGCTGGCCCGGTTCTTCATGCCCCGCATCCTGCACCTCATCGTCCTCCTCCGCAGCCGGGAGGTCTTCCTCATCGCGACGCTGTTCATCGTCTTGGGGATGGCCTGGCTGACCTCGTCGCTCGGGCTGTCGCTCGCCCTGGGCGCCTTCCTGGCCGGGGTCGTCCTGGCCGAGTCGGAATACAGCCATCAGGTCGCCTCGGACGTCCTGCCCTTCAAGTCCGTCTTCAACAGCCTGTTCTTCATCTCGGTGGGCATGCTTCTCAAGGTCGGCGTCGTCTGGGAGTTCCGCGTCGTCGTCCTGGCCCTCGTCTGTTCGATCCTCCTCGTCAAGCTCGCCGTGGTCCTGTTCACGGTGGGGATCCTCGGCTACGGCTCCCGGATCGCCGTCCTGACCGGGCTGGCCTTGGCCCAGATCGGGGAATTCTCCTTCGTCCTGGCCGGCGTCGGACGGGACAACGGGCTGCTTCCCGGGGACACCTTCCAGGCCTTCGTCGCCTCGTCCATCCTGACCATCCTGGCGACGCCGTTCCTGATCCAGGCCGGCCCGGCCCTGGCCAGGCGCGGCGAAAAGGCCCTGCGGTGGCGGAAGCGGGTCGAGCACCGGGCGTCCCGGCCGGCCTGCGACCTCGAAGGTCATGTCATCGTCGCAGGCTACGGCCTCAACGGCCGGAACCTGGCCCACGTCCTGAAGGAGTCCGGCATCGGCTATTTCATCATCGAGCTCAATCCGGTCACGGTCCGCGAGGCCGCAGCGGAGGGCGAGCACATCCTCTTCGGCGACGTCTCCAGCCCGACCATCCTCGAGGAGGCCAACGTCCGGCGGGCCAAGGCCATCGTCTTCGCCATCTCCGACCCCCAGGTGACCCGCCGCGGGGTCCAGGCCGTCCGGGCCCTCAATCCGGGCCTGTTCATCATCGTCCGGACCCGCTACACCACGGAGATCGACGAGCTGCTGAAGCTCGGCGCCGACGACGTCATCCCCGAGGAGTTCGAGACCTCGATCGAGATCTTCACCCGCGTCCTGGAGAAATTCCACATCCCGCGCAACGTCATCGAAGCGCAGGTGAAGGTGCTGCGGGGCGAGTGCTACGGCATGCTCCGGGGCGCCTGCAGCGCCGTCCGGCCCGTGGCCGAGCGGATCGCCGACCTCCTCGCGGCCGGGACGGCGGAGACCTACTTCATCGGCCGGGGCTCCTGGCCGGCCGGCCGGACGCTCGGCGCCATCGACCTCCGCGGCAAGACCGGAGCCACGGTCATCGCCGTCGTCCGCGGCGAGGAGACGTTCACCAGCCCGGGCGCGGAATTCGAGATCAGGGAGCAGGACACGCTCGTTCTCGTGGCCAGCCATCGCGACATGGACCGGGCCTTCCAGTATCTTCCGACCGGCCTCGCCGGCGGCTCGGATACGTCGACCGGAGGCGCCTGAGATTGACCGCCCTTCCGCCCCGACCCTGGCCTTCGATCCTCCTGGTCGGGCCGACGGGCTCGGGGAAGAGCCCGCTCGGCGACGAGATGGAGAGGCGCGGTTTCCGGGACCGCCCATGCCTCCACTTCGACTTCGGCGCCAACCTTCGGGCGGCGTCCGGTGGCCGGTCCGGCGAATACGGGCTCGCGGCGCCGGAGCTGGCCGCCGTCCGGGCTTCGCTCGCGACAGGCGCCCTGTTCGAAGACCGGGACATACCCATGATGGTCAGGATCCTGACCAGGTTCGCGGAGATCCGGGGCCTTGCTCGTGACACCCGGATCGTCCTCAACGGACTGCCCCGGCACAGGAGTCAGGCCGAGGCCCTGACCGGGTTCGTGGCCGTCGAATGGGTCGTGTCCTTCGAAGCCGACGCGGCCGTCATCTCGGAGAGGATCCGCCTGGATCCGGGACGGGACCGGTCGGGGAGAACCGACGACGATGCCGAAGCGGTGGCCAGGCGGTTGGCGACTTTCCGCGACAGGACCGCGCCGCTCCTCGATCTCTACCGCGAGCGCGGCGTTCCGGTCAGGTCCATCGCCGTGACGGCCGCCATGAGCGCCGGGGACATGTACGACGAGATCGCGCGGCCGGTGTCCCGAGCCTAGGAGGATGAACATGAGAAAGGCCATCGTCCGGAAAGGGCGGTGAGGCCGCGGCCGCGCCGGCCCGCCCCGGCCGAAGAATTCGGTTGACAGGCGCCGCGCCCTAATCATAAAGTCATATTTCGGAGATGTGTCTTGAGGAGGCTCCCATGAATCTGTCCCTGATGAGGAAATTCGCAGGCCGCGGGCTCGTCGTCGCCCTGGCGCTCGTCGCGGCCATCTCGTTCGTCGCGGCCCGGCAGACCGGGACGCCGCTCGGTCCGGAGGCCAAGGCCTGGGTCGAGGACCCCGACAGCTGCACGTCGATCCAGGTCGGACGCCTGGCCACGGTGGACGGCTCGGTCATCACCTGCCACACCTGCGACGGCCCCTACCGCCAGTGGGTCAACATCGTCCCGCATCAGAAATGGCCGGATAAGTCGATGAACAAGATCTACTCCGGCAAGATGCACACCGAGACCCCGACCGACCTCCGGGGCATCGTCCAGACCGGCGAGATCCCCCAGGTCCCCGAGACCTTCCGCTTCCTGAACACCGCGTACCCGGCGCTCAACGAGGCCGGACTGGCCATCGGCGAGACGACCATCGGCGGCCGGCGCGAGCTCATCAACAACGAAGGCATGTTCATGATCGAAGAGCTCGAGCGGATCGCCCTGGAGCGCTGCAAGACGGCCCGCGAGGCCATCAAGCTCATCGGCGAGCTGGTCAAGCAGTACGGTTACGGCGACTTCGGCGAGTGCATCACCATCGCCGACGGCAAGGAGGTCTGGCACTTCGAGATCATGGGCGCCGGCCCGCTCGAGAAGGGCGCCGTCTGGGCGGCCGTCCGCATCCCCGACGACCACGTCGGCATCTCGGCCAACATCCCGCGCATTCCCGAGATCGACCTCAAGAACCCCGACCGGTACATGGCCTCCGAGAACGTCTTCCAGGTGGCCCAGGACATGGGCTGGTGGGATCCCAAGAGCGGCAAGCCGTTCAAGTTCTGGGAAGCCTACGGCGGCGGGCGGGGCAAGCCCTTCTCGACGCGCGAGTTCTTCGTCCTCAGCACCCTGGCGCCCTCGCTCAAGCTGACCATGGACCTGCCGGAGCTGCCGTTCTCGGTCAAGCCGGAGAAGAAGCTCTCGGTTCGCGACATCCTGGCCATCTACCGCGATCCCTACGAGGGCTCGGACCTCGACATGACCAAGAACCTTTTGGTGCCCCGGATGCAGCCCCGGCCGAAGCCCGGCGAGACCCCCCCGGCCCAGCCGGCCGCTCCGCAGATGGGCCTGAGCAACATCGCCAGCGCCTGGATGCCCCGGGACGTCATCAATCTCGTCAACGCCCTGAAGCCGGGAACGGTCCAGCCCGCGCGGACGATCCCCATCTCCGGGTGCGCCTACGCCACCGTTCTCCAGGTCAAGGGCTGGCTGCCGCCCGCGGTCGGCGCCGTCTGCTGGTTCGCGTTCGACAACCCGGCCATGAGCGCCCGGGTCCCCATCTTCGCCGGGACCACGGAGCTCCCGCCGAGCTTCGAGATCTGCGCCCAGCACCAGTTCCGGCTGGATTCCGCGGCCTGGGCCTTCCGGCGGGCCAACCGGCTGGCCACGCTGAAATGGGGGATGACCCGCAAGACGATCGAAGAGACCATCGCCGAGTTCGAGGACAAGGCCTTCGCGGACATCCCGTTGCTCGAGAAGAGGGTCCAGGAGATCCTGGCCAGCAAGACTCCCGACAAGGAGCCCTTCACGGTCGAGAAGTACCTGACCAAGTACACCAACGACACGGCCCGGGCCGCGATCCAGAAGTACATGGAGCTCGGGGACAAGTTCTGGATGCTCATCGCCATGAGCCTGTAGATTCGCAGGGAGATCCGCAGGGGACATGTACCCCGGGTACGTGTCCCCTTTTTTTGTGTTCTTAGAGCGAATACTTGAACAGGTTCATTCCGGCCGGGAGCTTGGCCTTCTCTTTATAGATGTCCCAATAGGTGGCCTTGGCCGCGGCCAGCTGACGGTAGAGGGGATGTTCGGTGTCGACGAGGTGGGTGGCCGCGACGGCGTTCTTCTCGTCGACGCAGACGAGCCGCTGGCAGCGGTTCATGATGCCGGCCGTGCCGATGCTCGCGGCGACCACGAGCTCCTTCGCCTGGACCCACCGGACGAGCTCGCCGTAAGTCACATGCCGCTCCTCGACCTTGACGCCCATCTCCCGGAGGATCGTGACCATGCCCTGGATCGTGACCGAGGGCAGAATGAGCTCGCTCTCCGGGATCTTGATGACCGTCCCGTCCCGCAGGCCGAACAGGCAGCAGGAGGAATCCCACTCGGTGATAACCCGGTCCGCCAGGGGCCGGTGGGTCTGGTCGTCGAGGAACAGCGCCGCCGCGGCCAGGGGATCGACCTCCTTGGCCGCTTCCAGGGCCTTGAGGCTGATCATGTAATTGATGCCGAGCTTGAGCCAGCCGGTCCCGTTCAGGCCGACGGCCCGGACCAGGTGCGGAATGACGACCCCGGTGAAGGGCTCGCCGAGGTAGTTGTCATAGCTGCAGAAGATGGCCCGCACGGCCGGCTGGCCGGGGAATGTCACGCCCATCGACTGTTCCTCGTCGACCGTGAACGGCCGGAGGTATCCCTGGAGCCCCTTGTCGGCCATGTCCTCGAGAAAGACACGGATGGCCGGGTCCCGGAAATACTGGTGGATGAGGATGTTTTCGAGCTCTTCGACGGAGGGGACCAGGTCGGCCTGGCTCTTGCTCAGATTGAAGGAGATCCCCCGGCGGAGCCTCTCCAGATTCTTGTGCCAGTTGAGGAAATGGACCTCGAGCGCGCCCGCGGGCGACTTCTTGCAGAAGAACCGGATGCCCTCGAAACAGAGGCAGCTGGCGTAGAAGACCGACCGCGATACGGCAAAGACCTTCGAATCGGATTCGAGGATGTCGAACTGCTTGTCGGGGAGAAGGTAGCGCATCTGCCGCGGGGCCCATTTCACGCCTTCGAACTTGGCCATGTGTGTCCTCCTTGAACGATACCGGCGGCCCGTTATTTGACGACCGGCTTCAGGTGCTCGACGAAGTATTCCACCCGGGAGAGCGGGTAGCGGGCGACGCCGATGCCGTGCTGCTGCTCCGGGTAGATCATGAGGTCGAAGGTCTTGTTCTCCTTGAGCAGGGCCTGGACCAGCTGGATCGTGTTGGTCGGGTGGACGTTGTCGTCGACCGCGCCGTGATGGATGAAGAGCTTGCCCTTGAGGTTCTTGGCGTAGGTCAGACAGGAGCCCTTGTCGTAGCCTTCGGGATTGTCCTGGGGCCGGCGCATATAGCGCTCGGTGTAGATCGAGTCGTAGTTCCGCCAGTCTGTGACCGGCGCGCCGGCCAC
>Ga0209450_10001869_pt1 | contig 10609 bp, 12 predicted proteins | sample FrelakmetLWP11LW_FD_187149 | JGI IMG/M metagenome (GOLD analysis project Ga0209450, IMG submission 187149) | Freshwater lake sediment microbial communities from the University of Notre Dame, USA, for methane emissions studies - LWP11 LW (SPAdes)... | ecosystem: Environmental > Aquatic >... | reverse complement strand
GGTTCTGACCTTTTTCGTTGTCGGTGAACCGATCGGCGGCGGAGGCTGGTTGGGAATCCTTCTTCTATGCGCTGGGATTCTTTGGCTGGCTCGGGATGGCTGGAGGTCGGCCAACAGCCAGAAGCACGCGTTGGCCTTTGCACTCCTGAACGCCCTTGTCATTGTGGCATACACGATCGTCGACGGACTCGGAGTTCGTTCGTCCCAGAACGCGTGGAGCTATGTGCTCTGGCTGTTCTTCTTGAATATGTTTCCTCTCCTTGCTATAGGGGTCGCGAGCAATGCCAGGGCGATCCTTTCTATGCCGGCCGGAGGATGGGTTAAGGGATGCGTCGGCGGTTTTTGCAGCCTCTGTGCCTATGGTCTGGCTCTCTGGGCCATGACTCAAGCTCCCATCGCGTTGGTGGCGGCGCTACGTGAAACCTCCGTGCTCATGGGTACGGCTCTCGGGGCACTGCTATTGAAAGAACGCTTTGGTCCTGACCGCTGGCTGGCAGCGGCACTGATCACAGCGGGAGCCGTGGTCATGAAAACCCTATGACCGTTGAGCGACCACGAATCAAGAGAAGCAGGCTGAAAACGTATCGCTATCGTCATGGAGATAGACCCGTCGACATGAAAGAAGAACCATACAAATCCATTTCCCACACTGTGGAATTCGAAATCAACCAACCGGTTCAAGCCCTCTTTCCCCTTTTCAGTCCTGAGGGAGAAAAACAGTGGGCTCCGGGCTGGGACTATGAGAACATCATGGGAACGACCAGGCTGCATGAGGATTACCTCTTTCTGACCTCAACCCATGACCATGCAGCGACTGACGCGATCTGGATCGTCAAGAAGTACGATCCCGAAGCTTGTCGGGTCCAATACTACAAGATCGAGCCTGGGGAAAAGGTGGGGGTCATTGAAGTGGCATGCCTCCAACTGGGTCCCCAGTCAAGCAGAGTCCGAGTGACTTACCGGTACACGGGTTTATCCGAAAGCGGGAATCGCTTTGTAGCGCGCTTCACCAAGAAAGACTATAAGGCGTTCATAGAAGACTGGAAAATGTTGATTGAAGCGTACTTTGCAAAAAGGGCTCGCGAATCGATTCCTGCGAGCGGTTAGCATGAGACGGTTAATAGCTCTCCTGCAAGAACCCTCGAACCTCGGCGTACTTGTCCGGAGCCACGACAAGGAGATGGTCTTCGATCCTTCCCTCGTCCATGTATTCACTCAGGAAAAATTCCTTTCCGTCCATCTTGTAGATCTTCCCGCCCGCCGCCTCGAGGATCACGGCGGCCGCAGCCAGATCCTTGTAGGACTCGCTTCCGAGAACGGCCGCTTCGGCGCGCCCCATGGCAACGTAACAGATGTGCGCGGCCGTGCAGCCCAAAGAGCGGATCTTGCCCGGAAAGCTGCACTGATAGCGCTGGTGAAACCGCGAATAGGTAAGGAGAAGACTTTCATCGTTGATCTCCTCCTGAGAGGAAACATGGATCTGCTTGTGGCCCCATAGGGCCTTGTGCCCGGCCTGGGCATGGAAGAGATCTCCTGTGACCGGCAGGTGAAAGATGCCGAACACGGGCCAGTAGTTCTCAAAAAGAGCGATCGATGTGCCCCAGACCGGGATTCCTGCTTGGAAGTTGGCGACCCCATCCAAGGGATCATAGATCCAGAGGTACCTCTTTGCCCCGTGAGTATACCCATCGTCCCCGCGGTCGGTCTGGTAAACCTTGTGATCCGGGAAACGCGCGAAAAGCTGGTCCTGAAAGAACTCTCTCAACTGAAGCTCCGCCTCGGTCACGAGCCCTTCATCGAATTTCATATCTTTGTGCCCTTTGCCGTAAAAAGACAGGGCTTTCTCTCCGCAGTGATGGACCACCTCGATCGCGAACTTCAACAGATCGTCGATTCCCTCGTGTCGCGAAGTCACTTTTTCCTTTCCTCGTTTGGATGTCACGGCTATTCCTCTCTCATCAGGTTTCCTCATGAATGGTCAGAATCTCCCCATCTCGTGCAAGTAATGATACACAACGATTCCCACAGCTGTGGAGAGATTCAAACTCCGAACCTTTCCCCAGATGGGAATCCGGTAGCACGGGTAGACCTCCCTGATGGATGCGGGAAGACCGACCGTCTCTTTGCCGAATAGCAGATAATCCCCGCGCCGGACTTTCGCCTCCGGGTAATCTTGAGACGCGTGGCTGCTGAAGGCGATCATCTGCCCCTCCTCCTTGCTTTCCAGGAACGCTTCGAAGCTGCGGTCATGTCGCAGGTCTATCTCAGACCAGTAGTCGAGCCCCGCCCGCTTCAAGTGCTTGTCGTCGACCTTGAAGCCAAGAGGGTGAATCAGGTGGAGACGAAGCCCCGCAGCCCCGCAGAGCCTCGCGATGTTGCCCGCGTTTGCCGGTATCTCGGGCTGATACAGAACCACGTGAAGATAAGGCCTCGTTCGAATCATGAGGACGCTTTACGTCCTTCAAGGAACTCCTTGATTTCCTGCATGATCGGGCCGTCCTTCTTCCAAAGGCTGCAACTGTTCAACAGATAGGACAGCCCCTCGATCTCCTCCAGAGAGTTGGGCGGCGGCCCGGCCTTTCTCATCTTGTGGGTCCAGTACCCGTGAAGGGCCTCCTGCACCATGACGGTCAGGAGATGGGTCAGGTGAGCGCACCCGTCCACTCCTCCGATGAGCTTGTGGACTTTTTCTCCAAATCCGCTTTTGATCTTGAGGCCGATAATCTTCTTGACGCTCTCGCGGGTCGTTACACAAAGCGGGAGCGGAACATGGGGCATTTCCGCTTCTGCGTCAAGAATCCTCAGAGGAACCCCTCCGACGAGAAGGCGGATGACCATGTGGTGGATAACCCCCGCTTCCCTCTTCTGACCCGAAAGCTCGAAGATGGGTCGGAAGCGTTCATCCATCAAGGAGCCTTCCACCAAGATCTTTTCATCGTCCAGAGCATAGGAGCTCATATCCAGGACTCGCTGGTGAATTCTGTTTTCTTTTGCTGTCGCCTCAACAAGGCTCATCGTATATCTTGTTCCTTTCCTCTAAAAGGGGCGCAGAGAGCCGCAATCCGGACACTGCCAGTTAACCCCGCTGCAGGTAAACCCCCAGAGGTTCTCCTCCATGCAGGTGTTGCAAATCTGGAAACCGCAGGAGCAGGTCCAGCAAAAAGGCTGCTCCTTTCCGCAGCAACTGCACCGATAAATCTTTTTTCTCCGTTCTTTTCTTTGACGGGGCTTCTGTTCCATGGGCCAACCTGGAACGCACTTAGACGGTCACATCCATCATCGGCAGCGCACAGTTCTGGTCGCCGACCAGGACCTTGACCCTGAATCCTGACAGGGCTTGTTCCAATGCCTCAATCGCCTTATCAGGATGATTGTTCCTCTCGCTCAAATGGGCCAGGATGACCGTGCTCAGAGCATCGTGACGGAGCGTCTTTAGCAAACCGCCGGCCTGCTCATTGGAGAGATGTCCTTCAGGCCCCTTGATCCGCCTCTTGAGTTCCGGAGGATAAGGCCCTTCCTCCAGCATTCTCTCATCATGGTTGAACTCCATGACCAGTGCATGGCACCCTCGCAGCCGGTCCTCGACCACTGGCGTGCTCCGCCCCAGATCCGTAATAATCCCCAGCCTTGCACCATCCGCGTGGACCATAATCCCAACCGGATCTGCTGCATCATGGCACTTGGTAAAAGTCTCAATACAGAGCCCATGAACGGTGATCGGCTGCCCCGTGTGGAAGACCACAGGTTTTGAAAGGTTCCCCAAGTTTTTTAGCGCCCTTCTCAAGGTCAACCGGTTGACGTAAACAGGCAGGTCGAAGCGCCTCGCAAGGGGTCCGGCGCCCCGGATGTGATCGATGTGCTCATGGGTCAGGATGAGGGCATCCAGTTTGGCCGGGCTAATCCCGGTCTCTTCCATTCTTCGGATCAACTCCTCACCGCTCAACCCCGCATCAATCAGAACCCTGGCCTCTGCGGTTTCCACATAACACGCATTTCCGCCGCTCCCTGAGGCAAGCACTGAGAATCGCATCCATCCTCTTTTCAATCTTGCAACTTTTCTTCACTCTACTCCGCTATGCCCGAACCCTCCCTTTCCTCTCGCAGTCGATTCAAGCCGGTCCACCTCCAGGACCTCTGCCTGTGACACACGGGTAACGATCATCTGGGCGATACGATCGCCCCTTTTGATGACAAAGGGGGCGCTGCCCCAGTTGATCAGGGCAAGTCCGATCTCACCTCGGTAATCCGAATCGATGGTACCGGGAGAATTGACCATCCCTATCCCATGCTTGAGGGCCAGCCCACTCCTGGGTCGGATCTGGGCTTCATAGCCTCGAGGAAGGGAGATCGCCAGCCCGGTCGGGACAAGCTTGATATCGCCGGGATGAAGTGTCAGCTCCCCGTTCACTGCAGCCCGCAGGTCCAGGCCAGAGGCACCCTCCGTTTCGTAAGAAGGCAGGGCGATGTCCTGGTTGCCCTCAAGGCGTTTCACCCGGATGGTCACGTGATCCGGAGGGTCACTCATCCCTTTCTCCCAAGAAACCTGTGCTTATCCGAAGGAGACGTTGTTCAGATCCAGCTCCTCTTTTTGCAGGGGCCCGAGCGTGACCAGGGAGACCGAGTCTTTCTTGAACGCCTGAACCGCCACCTCCACGACCTGATCCACCGTGACCTTCTGAAGATCCGAGACCACTTCGTCATAGGAGATGTACCGGCCGAAGATCCCCTCGTTCTTTGCAAGCCGGATCATTCTCGTGTCCGTGTTTTCTGAACCCAGCAAAATGCCTCCGATGAGGTGCTCCAGGGTGGCGTCCAGGTCGGACCCAGAAATGTCTCCCTTCTGGATCTTCTTGATCTCCTTCTTGATCACCTTGAGAGCCCGGTTCACCTCTTTGGGATCCGTGGCCACATAGATGCCGAACATGCCGGCATCGATGTAAGACGACACAAAGGAAAAAACATTGTAGGCCAAGCCTCTTTTCTCCCGGATCTCCTGGAAGAGCCGCGAACTCATGTTGCCGCCCAGAATCGCATTCAGCACGGCTCCGGCAAACCGGAGGTCGTTTGAAAGATGCGGGCCATCGCCTCCCAAGCAGAGGTGCGCTTGTTCGAGATCCTTGGGGTGGCAGGAGACGCCGAAATGGCCTTTTGGAGCTGTGCGCACCGGATCCTCGGTCGCCGCGGGCAGCGACTCAAACAGGGGCTCCAGATAGCGAACCAGGCCGTCGTGGTCCACATTGCCCGCAGCCGCAACAATGATCCGGCCCGGAGTGTAGAAACGCCGGATGTGGCCGAGCACTGTCTGCTTGTTCATGCCCGCAACCGTTTCCGGCGTGCCCATGATGGGCATCCCGAGAGGATGGTTCAGCCAGAAGAATCGGTTGAAAAGCACATGGACCTGCTCGTCCGGTGTGTCCTCCAGCATGTTGATCTCCTGGAGGATCACTTGTCTCTCCCGGCTCATGTCCTGGGAATCAAAGAGGGAATTGAGGAAAATGTCGGAGAGGATCTCGGCGAGCGTCTCAAGGTGTTTGTCCAGGACCCGGGAATGGAAGCAAGTGGACTCCGCGCCCGTGAAGGCGTTGGAAAAACCCCCGATAGCGTCCAGTTCCTTGGCGATCTTGAGGCTGTCCCTCGCGCGGGTCCCCTTGAAGGTCATGTGCTCGATGAAATGGGAGATCCCGTTTTCCTCTTCCACTTCATCCCGGGAGCCGACGTTGACCCAGATGCCCAGAGAGATGGACCGGAAATGCTCCAGCCTCTCGGAGATAATTCTGATCCCGTTCTTCAGAACCGTCTTATGATGCATCGCTAAGGCTTTCACCCAGCGCAGCTTTCCGGGACAGGGCAATCCTTCCGTTCTTGTCAATGTCGAGGACTTTCACCAAGACCTCATCTCCTTCTTTCAGGATGTCCGTCACCTTGTTCACCCGCTCTTTGTCCAGCTGGGAAATGTGAATCAGGCCGTCGGTCCCGGGCAGGATCTCGACGAACGCCCCGAAGTCCATGATTTTCCTGACCTTGCCCTTGTAAAGTTTGCCCACTTCCGCTTCCTGCACAATCCGGCCGACCATCTCTACCGCCGCCTTTGAAAGCTCTCCGTCCGGGGAGGCGATCATGACCCGGCCTTCGTCATCCACATCGATCTTGGAATCCGTGGCTGCGCTGATTTCCTTGATGACCTTGCCTCCCGGACCGATCAGAAGCCGGACTTTCTCAGGCTTGATCTGGAGGATGGTGATCACGGGCGCATACTGGGAGACCTTGGTCCTCGGCTTGTTGATCGCACCGTTCATCTTGTCGAGGATGAAGAGCCTCCCTTGCCTTGCCTGCTCTAGGGCCGCTTGCATCACCTGGCGCGTGACCCCGTCGATCTTGATGTCCATCTGGAGTCCTGTGATTCCAGCCGCGGTCCCGGTCACCTTGAAATCCATATCCCCGTAATGGTCTTCGTCGCCGATAATGTCCGTCAGGATGACCGTCCTGCTGCCGTCGGAGATCAGGCCCATGGCCACGCCGGCCACCGGTTCCTTGATCGGGACACCTGCATCCATGAGGGACAGAGAGCCTCCGCATACGCTCGCCATGGACGATGAGCCGTTCGACTCCAGAATCTCCGAAACGACACGCACCGCATATTGGAATTCTTCCTTGGGAGGAAAGACGGGCATCAAGGCCCTGAGGGCCAGGGCTCCGTGGCCGATGTCCCTGCGGCTGGGGCCTCCCAATCTTTTGGCCTCCCCGACGGAGTAGGGAGGGAAATTGTAGTGGAGCATGAACCTCTTGAACCGGTTCCCGTAGATCGTCTCGATCCTCTGCTCGTCCATCTCTGTGCCCAGGGTGGTGAGCACAAGCGCTTGAGTTTCTCCCCGGGTAAAAAGCGCCGAGCCGTGAACACGAGGGAGCACTCCGACGATGCACTCGATGGGCCTCACCTCGGTGAAGCTCCGGCCATCGATTCGCGTTCCCTCTTCCAGGATCATGCGGCGAACCAGGTTTCTTTCCAACTCCGAGAGGATCTCCTTGATTTCAGACTCCCTTCCCTCATACTCCGCGGACAGGGCTCCCAGGGTCCTGGTCACGGCATCCTCTCTTTTCTTCTCCCTTGCTTTCTTGTCGGCAGTGGTCGCGCTCTCCTGGAGCAGGGAAAGAGCCAGTTCCCTGATCTTCGCTTCCAGAAGAGCGTCTTTCGGGGCAGGCACCAGGCTCCTCTTGGGTTTCCCGGCTTCTTTCCGGATCTCTTCCTGCATGTCCAGGATGGGCTGAAGCGCTTCATGCCCGAAAAAAACCGCATCAATCATGTCCGACTCGGAGACAAAGTTTCCGCCCCCTTCCACCATGACCACGGCGGATCGAGTCCCCGCCACAATGAGCTGGATATCGCTCCCCTCCTGCTCGGAAAGGGTCGGGTTCGCCACAAGTTTTCCCCCCACTCTCGCTACCCGGACCGCTCCCACCGGTCCCCGGAAAGGGATATCCGAAACTTCGAGCGCCGCAGAGGCTCCCACAAGCGCGAGAACATCCGCCTCGTTCTCCCGGTCCGTAGAGAGCACAGTGGCAATAATCTGGGTCTCGTAATAGTAGTTGTCCGGGAAAAGAGGCCTCAAGGGCCGGTCAATGAGCCTGGCGACCAGCGTCTCTCTTTCGCTCGGCCTCCCCATGTCCCTTCGAAAATAGTTGCCTGGTATTCTCCCCCCCGCGTAAGACATCTCCTGGTACTCAACCGTTAGAGGTAGAAAATCCACGCCTTCCCTGAGTTCATTGGTTGCCACCGCGGTAACCAGCACCACGGTTTCGCCCAGGGTAACCACGGCAGAGCCACTGGCCTGCTTGGCAATTCGGCCAGTTTCAATATGCATCATCTGCCCATTCATTTCCTTTGATGCACTCTTAATCATGTGTCCTTCCGTCCTTTCGATGAAGTGAGACAAAAGATCCTTCCGCACGGGCCTGCTTCAAGATCGTCCTCTCCGATGAATCGGCCCTATTTCCTCAGGCCAAGTTCCTTGATAATCGTAAAATATCTTTTTTCGTCCGTTTTCCGGAGATAGTTGAGCAGCCGTCTCCTCTGACCGACCAGTTTCAGCAGCCCTCTTCGGGAATGGTGGTCTTTTTTGTGGGTCTTGAAATGGTCCGTCAGGGTATTGATGCGGTTGCTTAGAATGGCCACCTGGACTTCCGGAGAACCCGTGTCTTTTTCATGCAGCCTAAAATGGTCGATAATTTCTCTCTTGGCATCTGCTTTTAGCACCACGTTGCATACCTCCTTTTGATTAAGTTGAACATGTACTCCTCGCCCGCCCTCAGATTCCGGCCCTGCGACCGCTCATCAGCAGAACACTCGCGAAATCCTGAGTTGGCCTTTTGCCCCGGGCTCGAAACGGACAAGAGCAACCAGATCGGGGCCGCTCACAAGTTTCACGTCTTCATAAGGGGAAGGCGGTTTTTTCCCAAGTTCCTCCCACACGGGCTGATACCCTCTTCTCACCTGGAAGGCGGTTCTTTCATCCATTTCCACTTCCGTGAAGTGGGGCAGCGCATGCCGCAAAGGGATGATCCTTCCTCTCACGGTCTCTGCGGACAACCCGGTTCCCAGGTCTCCCGACCGCAGGGCGTCCTCAATATGATAAGGGCCGATGGCCGTTCGTCTGAGGGTTTTGAGGTGAGCCCCCACCCCCAGACCCTTTCCCAGATCCGCAGCGAGACTCCGGACATACGTGCCTGAAGAGCAAACCACCCGGAAGCTCACATCAGGGAGATCCAGCGACAGGACGGTCCATTCCTTAATCATCACCCATCGCTTCTCCAGCGTCACCGGAAGCCCTTTCCGTGCCAGCGAATAGGCCCGCTTCCCCTGAACCTTCAGGGCGGAAAAGGATGGGGGTGTCTGCTCCGTCTCGCCCACAAAGGCCTTGGCTCTTTCCCTGACAAGCTCCGGATCGAGGTTCGGAACAGGTTTTACGTCCGTGACCCGGCCTGTCCGATCCATGGTGTCTGTTTCAGTCCCCAGGGTCAGGGTTCCCAGGTACGTTTTATCCCCGGCCATGAGATAGGATGAGAGTTTTGTCCCCTGGCCGACCAGCACCAGCAGCAGCCCGGTCGCGAACGGATCGAGCGTACCGGCGTGACCTACTTTGCTGACCTCGATGAGCTTCTTGACTTTCCTTACGACACTGAAGGAGGTCTCGCCCTCTTCTTTGTCCACGAGCAATACGCCGTCCCTGATTCCAGCCACTCCCCTTCCTCTAGGTTTCAGGATCGGAAGCCTCTTCCGTCCTGAGCTTCTGGAAAAGTTTCTCCATGTGGTCCCCTTCGGCCAGGGACGGGTCGTGTTTGAAGACGATGTCCGGAATGTACCTGAGATCCATGCGGAGCCCAATCTCTCTCTTGATGAACCCTCTGGCGCTGTCCAGCCCCTGCTGGGCCTCCAGGATCTCCCGCTCATCCCCGATGAGGCTGTAATACACCCTGGCGTAACGGAGATCCTTGCTGACAGAGATCCCTGTGACCGTTATCTTCTTCACTCTCGGATCCTTGACCTTAGTCATCAGGAGATCCGCAACCTCTCTGAGAATCAGGTCACCGACCCTGTTTGCTCTTTGGCCCGGCAACATCCGTATCTCTCTCTATCTTGACAAACGCCCGCAAACCACAACGCTTTTCAGACAAAGTCGCCCATCTCAGTGACGAGTCACGAGTCACGAGTGACAAGTTGGTGTTTTAAGGTCATAACTTGTTACTCGTCACTCGTTACTTGTCACTTTCCTGAGACGCTGGGCGTTTTTCAGCAACCTGTCACAGGTTGATGACCTCGGTTTCAACATTGACGATCTCAGCCAAGTACATGGATTCGACAAATCCCAGGATATTGCTGAGCGACGAATCGATATGACACCGGTCATTGCCCACTGTGGAGAAACCGAGTTCGATCCTCTGCCAATTGTCGTTGGAGCCCACCTCCGCAACAGAAGCATTGAACTTGTGTTTCACCCTGTCTACCACGCTCCGGACAATCTTTCGTTTGCCTTTGAGCGAGTGGTTGTCCTGGATCCGGAATTCGATTTTCAGAGTGCCTACGACCATGAATCAGAGCTCCGGTCTGACCTCTTCGACCTGATAGACTTCAAAGACATCCCCTGGTTTGACGTCCTGAAAATTCTCCAAACTGATCCCGCACTCGTAGCCCGTCTGCACTTCCTTGACATCGTCTTTGAAACGCCGCAGGGAAGCGATCTTCCCGTCAAAGACCACCACTTCATCCCTCAGAAGCCGCGCCCGGGCGTTTCTCTCCACCCGTCCATCGGTCACCGTACACCCTGCCACAGCCCCCACCTTGGGAATGTGGAACACCTCTTTGACGGTTGCCCTTCCGATGAAATTCTCTTTGTAGATCGGCGCCAGGAGCCCGGTCATGGCCAGCTTGATGTCCTGAATCAGATTGTAGATGACGTCATAGTACCGGATGTCCACCGTTTCCTTTTCCGCGAGTTCAGTCACCCTAGGGTTGGCTCGAACATTGAAGCCGATGACGATCGCCCCGGAAGCCGAGGCCAGCATGACATCCGTTTCCGAAATGGCGCCCGTAGAGGAGTGGATGATCTTGAGTTTG
>Ga0209450_10001868_pt1 | contig 10610 bp, 8 predicted proteins | sample FrelakmetLWP11LW_FD_187149 | JGI IMG/M metagenome (GOLD analysis project Ga0209450, IMG submission 187149) | Freshwater lake sediment microbial communities from the University of Notre Dame, USA, for methane emissions studies - LWP11 LW (SPAdes)... | ecosystem: Environmental > Aquatic >... | reverse complement strand
TAGACCTCTCCTCATTGTCGCGACCGGGCCTTGACCCGGCTGTGTTCATCTCTCTGGCCGCGCAGATGGCAAAGTGCTTCTCCCCGCGCCCTTTACCATACTCCTCTGGAAAAGCGAGCGTCAAGGGCAATTTCCGCCCGGGGGGGGCGGGTGAAACGGGGGCCGGGATCGATGGCCCTCGTCCCCGTTTCTCGCGGGCGAGCACCACGCCGGCCGAGGAATCCCGGGGCTTCGGTTGACTCGAGGGGTCGCTGGTATTATCATGGCTCCGGGGTTCGGGCATGAAGTATGAGCTGGTCGTCGTCGGCGCTCTCGAGACCGACTGTTACCTCGTCTACTGCGAAGAGACCCGCGCCTGCGCCGTCATCGACCCCGGCGCCGACCACGAGAAGATCGTGGCGGCCATCGCCGACCTGGAGCTCAAGCCCGTCGTCGTCCTCAACACCCACGGCCACGTCGACCACATCGGCGCCAACAGCGACATCATCCAGAAGTACGGCGTTCCCCTGGCCATGCACGCCGCCGACACCGGCATGCTCCAGGTCTCCGATTACATCGAGCTCAGTCTCCTGCTCGGGGCCCGGAACTCCCCGCCGCCGGACCGTCTCCTGGCCGACGGCGACGAGGTCGCCATCGGCCGGACGTCGCTCCGGGTCATCCACATACCCGGCCACACGCCCGGCAGCATCGGGTTCGTCCACGGCGGCATCCTCTTCTCGGGAGATACCCTCTTCTCGGGCGGGGTCGGCCGGACGGACCTGCCCGGCGGCTCCTGGAAGGACCTCGAGCGGTCCATCCGGGAGCGCATCCTGACGCTCCCCGAAGAGACGCTCGTCCTGCCGGGCCACGGACCCTCGACCACGGTCGGGCAGGAACGCGACGCCAATCCCTTCCTGACATGAAGCCCACCGCCTCCTCGCCCGAGGCCGCCCTGCGCCTGTTCCTCGAGTACCTGACCGTCGAGAAGGGCCTGGCCGGCAACACCGTCCAATCCTATGCCCGGGACGTCCGCAAGCTCGTGGATCATCTGAAGGCCCGCAAGGTCGCCCTTCCCCGGGTCACGGAGGAGACCGTCGTCGGGTTCATCCACGGAGAGAGCCAGGCCGGGCTCTCGGCCCGGTCCCTGGCCCGCCTGATCTCCGCGCTCCGGTCCTTTTTCCGCTTCCTCGTCCTCAGCGGCTTCGTCAAGACGGACGCCACGGCCCAGCTGACGACGCCTTCGACCTGGCTGGCCCTGCCGAAATTTCTTACGGTCGCCGAGGCGGAAGCCCTCCTCCAGGCCCCCGACGAGAAAAAGCCCCAGGGCGTGAGGGACCGGGCCATGCTCGAGGTGCTCTACGGCTCGGGCCTCCGGGTTTCCGAGCTGGCCGCCCTCAAGCTCGCCGAGATCAACCTCGAGGACGGCTTCCTCGTCTGCCGCGGCAAAGGCGGAAAGGAACGGATCGTGCCGCTCGGCCGTTCGTCCGGCCGCGCGGTCCGGCGCTATCTGGCCGAGGTCCGGCCGCGCTTGGATCCCGGCGGGCGCGAGGAGCTGTTCCTGTCGCGCCGCGGCCGGCCGTTCACCCGGCAGGGGGTCTGGAAGCTCCTGCGGCAGCACGCCGTCACGGCCGGGCTGGCCGCCAGGATCAGCCCCCATGTCCTCCGGCATTCCTTCGCGACCCACCTGCTCGAGCGGGGCGCGGACCTGCGCTCGGTCCAGCTCATGCTGGGGCACAGCCAGATCACGACGACCCAGATCTACACCCACGTCACCCGGGAGCGTCTCCGCCGCGTCTACGACAAGTTCCACCCGCGGGCCTGAGGGCCGCCGCCGGCGGTCAATGGCGCGTCAGGGCCACGGTCGCCTTGGCCGTATGGCCCTGCTCGACGAAGTAGACCCGGCCTTTGCGGAGGATCTGTTCCTCGCTTCGCCACTCCCACGAGAAGCGCCGCTCGGGCGACCTCTCCACGAGATCGCTCTCCGGAACGACGACGCGGTTCGAGCCGCGGCAAACGAAGTCCCTGTAGGCGCGGCCGGACGACCGGGGCAGCTCGAGCGGGACGGTCAGCGACGACGGGCGCAACGGTATGGCGATCTCCCCGAGCTCGAACGCGAACTCGACCTCATGCCCGTCCTTGAGGACGTAGATCAGATGCAGCGCCGGCTTGGGCGAGTCCGCCGCCTCCAGGACGGTCTCGCGGCCGGCCGGGCCGGACCCCTCACGCAGCCGCCATTCCAGGAGCTCCGTCTTGATCTGAACGAGCAGGAAATCCTCGGCGTCGGGCTCCAGCCGGCCCTCCCAGCGGGCCTCGAACGCATAGAACCCGGTCACGGACGGCCCGTCGCCCCGGAGGACATATTTCCCCTCGGCCGCGACGGTCACGCGGACCTCCCACCAGGGGTCCGCTCCGTCGCCGGCCTTCCCGGGGCCGCCCCCGTTGGCGGCCGTGGAAAAGGGCAGACCGGCCAGGAGGATGGCCCCGGCGAGGGGGGCCCGGAGGCGGCGGAAGAAACCTTTGGCCATGGCTTTCCGTAGAATCCCGAGACCGCGACCATTTTACCTCGGGTCCCCGGTCCTTGACAAACCATTCCCGGAGGCGTATTTTATATAAACTTAAAAGTTCATGAAATAAACTCGACGGTTCACCGAATAAACTTATAGGTTCAATCCAATGAAATCTACCGATGTGCGTCGCGAACGCGAGGAGCGCCGCCGGGCGGGCTACCGGGAGGTCATCCTCCACGCCGCGGAGCGCGTCATCCTGCGCAAGGGCTACAGCGCCCTGACGATGGACGACGTCGCCCGCGAGGCCCAGCTGTCCAAGGCCACGGTCTACAAGTACGTGGCGGGCAAGGGGGGCCTCCTCATAGAGATCCTGGGCCATTCGTTCGACGACATCCGGGAGCGTTTCGCAGCGACCGTCGAAGGGTCCGGGAGCGCCCAGGAGAAGCTCCGCCGTCTCGTTCAGGTCGTCCTCGAGAGCGGCGAGGACATGAAGCAGATCAACCGGGTCCTCTGGATGGACAAGGCCATGCTCAAGCTCATGCGCGTCTTCGTCGCGCCCCTCGGCAAGGCGGGCGCGCCCCCCCCGGCCGACCGCAAGATCCTGGACATGCTCCGGCAGAAGAGGCAGGAGCTCGCCGACATGGGCGCCCGCATCCTCAAGGAGGGCGTCGCGTCGGGCGAGTTCCGGCGCATGGACACGGCCCAGGCCGGGGCCTTCATCGAGGCGGTTCTCCAGGGTTACACGCACATGCGCTTCTGGGAGGGGGACGCCCCCCTCTCCCCCGGAGCGGCCGAAGGCCTGACCCGATTCATCGTCGAAGGGATCCGGAACCCCGGACAAGCCGGGAAGGAGAATTGACATGAGAAAGACAGCCGGCACGCTCGTCCTGTCGCTGATACTCGCGGCCCTGGGATCGGCGGTCCTGGCGGCCCAGGAGCCCCGCGCGACGGTCACCGTGACCCTCGACGAGGCCATCGCCATGGCCCTCGAGCAGAATCCGTTCTACTTGGCCACCCAGGAGAAGGTCGCCCAGGCCAAGGCCCAGGTCCGCCAGGCCGCCGCGGGCTTCCTGCCGACCCTGAACGCCCAGGGCACGGACACCCTGGACGAAAAGCTCTTCGTCCTGGAGTTCCCGTCCTTTATCCCGGGCCAGCCGCCGCAGCGGTTCTCCATCGACTTCACCCGCGACTACCAGATGGCCCTGACGTTCGGCCTGCCCCTGTTCACCGGCGGGCGGCTCACGGCCGGGTACAAGCAGGCCAACTACGGCCTCCAGGCCAGCCGCGAAGGCGTCCGCCTGTCGGAGCAGGAGACCATCTTCAACGTCAAGAGGGCCTTCTACACCTACCTCCTGGCCAAGGAGTTCTCCGCGGTCGCCGCCGAGTCCCTGGCCCTGGCCGAAGGGTTCCGGAACAATGTCAAGAACCTCTACGACGTCGGCGTGGCCTCGAAGTTCGAGCTTCTCCTCGCGGAGGTCCAGGTGACCAACCTCAAGCCGCCGTCGATCCGGGCCCGGAACGGCATCGAGGTGGCCGCGCTCAACCTGAAGACGCTCCTGGGCGTCCCCCTCGACACGCCTATCGAGATCAAGGGCGAGCTCGTCTCGCCGCCGCTCGATCCCGTGACCGAAGCCGTGGTCGAGGAGGCCCAGTCCCAGCGCCCCGAGCTCCGCCAGCTCGACTACCAGCGCCTGATGGCCGGCGAGATGCTCAAGATGGCCCGCGGCACCGGCCTGCCGAGCCTGGCCATCGGCGGCATGTACAACCTCTGGTCCGACCGGCTCGTGTTCCGGAAGGTCGATTGGCAGAACTACTACACGATCAGCCTGTCCCTCAATATCCCCCTCTTCAACGGCTTCGACACGCTGGCCAAGGTCGGCCAGTCCAAGGCGGCCATCCGCGAGATCGAATGGAACCGCAAAGGCCTGGCCGAGATGATCTCGTTCGAGGTCAAGCAGGCCGTGCTCAACCGGGCCCAAGCCCGCGAGACCCTGCTCTCCCAGGAGAAGAACGTCGAACAGGCCCGCGAGGCCGTCCGCATCGCGGAGCTGAACTACACCGAAGGGCTGGCCACCAATCTGGACGTGGTGACCGCCCAGGTCGGCCTGCGGCAGGCCAGCACGAACTATTCCCAGGCGCTCTATGACTGCGTCATCTCGGACGCCCAGCTCGAGAAGGCCCTCGGCCGAGGCCGGTCGGAAGCGCCCTCGAAGTAACGGAGGAACCCATGTCCCAGCTCATCACCCGTCGTTATTCCCGGATCGCTCTCGCCGCGGCCGTCCTCGCGCTCGTCGCGGCCGTCGCCTGCAAGAAGCCGGCCGCGAAGACCGGCGCCGAGGAGACCTTCGGGGCCGCGCCCGTCAAGGTCTTCAAGGTCCGCCGCGACCGGATCACGGAGAAGATCACCTACACCAGCACGCTCGAAGCCCTGACCAAGATCAACATCACGCCCGAGGTGGGCGGCAAGATCGCCCGCATCTACGTCGAAGCCGGCGACCGCGTGGCCCAGGGCCAGCTCCTGGCCGAGCTCGAGACGGAGACGATCCGGCTCCAGCTCCGGCAGGCCCAGGCCGCCGTGGCCGTCGCCGAGGCGGCCTATGCCGACGCCCTCCGCAACAAGGACCGCATGGACCGGCTGATCAAGGAGAACGCCGTCTCCGAGCAGCAGCGCGAAAAGGTCCAGCTGGGGTTCGACTCGGCGGCCGCCCAGCTCGAGCAGGCCCGGGCCGGCTTCAACCTGGCCCAGCACGCCCTGGACGTCTCCATCATGAGGGCCCCTTTCGCCGGGGTCGTCGCGTCGAAGAACTCCGAGGTCGGCGACGTCATCAATCCCATGATGGGCGGATTCGGAGCAGGCGGCGTCCTGACGCTGATGGACTATTCCCGGATCAAGGTCGACGTGGCCGTCTCCTCCCAGGACATCGGCCGCATCCGGAAGGGCCAGGAAGCGCTCCTCCGCGTCGGCGCTTTGCCCGGCCGCGAATTCCGGGGTGTCGTCCGCCTGGTCAACCTGACCGCCGACCCGCTGAACAAGAAATTCGGCGTCGAGGCCTCCTTCGACAATCCCGAAGGCCTCCTGAGACCGGGGACGTTCGGCGACATCATCTTCGAGGTCCAATCCCACGAGAACGCTATGGTCGTCCCTCAGAAGGCGGTCCTTGAGAACAGCTATGTGTTCGTCGTGGAGGGCGGGAAGGCCGTCAAGAAGACGATCGTCCTGGGTATCCAGAACACGACCATGATCGAAGTCCTCGAAGGCCTGGCCGAAGGCGACGCGGTCGTCGTCGATGGCAATTACGGCCTCGAGGACGGCGGCGCCGTCCAGGTCCTCGAAGAGGTGCAGAAGTGAAGCTCCCCGAGTTCTCGGTCAAGAAAAAAGTCACCACGTCCATGATGGCGATGATCCTCGTCGTCCTGGGCGCCATCTCCTTCACCCGGCTGGGGCTCGACTTCTTCCCCGACCTCGAGTTCCCGACCGTCTCCGTCATCACGACCTATTCCGGCGCGTCGTCGACGGACATCGAGAACGTCCTGACCCGGCCGCTCGAGCAGGTCGTCAGCTCGGTCAACCGGGTCAAGAAGGTCACCTCCCAGACCTCCGAAGGCGTCTCCGTCATCAGCGTCGAGTTCGAGTGGGGCACCAACCTCGACTTCGCCGCCCAGGACATCCGCGATCAGATCGGTCTCTCCGAGCAGTACCTGCCCGAGGAGGCCGGCGATCCGCTGGTCATGAAGTTCAGCTTCAGCTCGTTCCCGGTCATCTTCTACGGCATCACCAGCGACATCCCGGCCATGAAGCTTCAGACCATCATCGAGGACGAGGTCGCTCCCCGCCTCGAACGGATCGACGGTATCGCCTCGGCCCGCGTCTTCTCCATGGACGAGCGCGAGATCCTGGTCGACGTCGACAAGGCCTCGCTCGAAAGCCGGGGCCTGACCCTCGACCAGGTCATGATGGCCCTGCGGGCCGAGAACCTCAACCTCCCGGCCGGAAGCATCGTCGAGCGCCACTCGGACATCCTCGTCCGGACCATTGGCGAATTCAGGGACCTCGAAGACATCCGCCGGACCGTCATCGGCATGACCGCGGCGGGCGAGCCCGTCTACGTCTCCGACATCGCCGAGATCAAGGACACCATCAAGGACTTCAACTACGCCGCCCGCATCCAGCAGGAAAACGGCGTCTATCTCATCGTCAGCAAACGCTCCGGGGCCAACACCCAGCAGGCCGGCGCGGCCGTCAAGAAGGAGATCGCGGCTCTCGCGGGAACGATCCCCGGCAACCCCGTCTTCCACATCGCCATGGACCAGGGCGACATGATCGAGCAGGTGACCACGAACACCGTCACCAACGCCTGGCAGGGCGGCCTGTTGGCAATTGTCCTGATCTTCCTATTCCTCCGCAACTGGCGGCCGACCTTCGTCATCAGCCTGGCCATCCCGCTCTCCATCATCACGACCTTCATCGCCCTTTATGCGGCCGGCTATACGCTCAACCTCCTGACCCTGGGCGGCCTGGCCTTGGGGGTCGGCATGCTCGTCGACAACGCCATCGTCGTCATCGAGAACGTCTACCGGCATCTCGAGGAGGGCCAGGGGGCCGACCAGGCGTCCATCGAGGGCGCGGGCGAGGTCGGCATGGCCATCACGGCCTCGACGCTGACGACCATCGCCGTCTTCTTCCCCATGATCTTCGCCTCGGGCATCACCGGCAAGATGACCCAGGCCCTGGGCCTGTCCATCGCCTTCTCGCTCATCGCTTCTCTCTTCGTCGCCCTGACCGTGGTGCCGCTGTCCACGTCGCTCCTCTTCCGCTCCAAGAAGAGCCTCGGCCAGATCTCCAAGGCCCCCGAGGAGCGCCAGTTCGCCAAAGCCAAGGCGACCTACCGGAAGTGGCTCGACAAGGCCTTGCACAACAGGCGCTGGGTCCTCGGCGGGGCGCTCCTCGCGCTCCTCGTCTCACTGGCCATCGTCCCCTTCCTGGGCACGGAATTCATGCCCGCCCAGGACAGGGACATGATCATGCTCAAGGTGCGCATGCCCGTCGGCACGGCCCTTGCGGAAACCGACCGCGTCGTGGGTCTGGTCGAGAACATCATGGCGGCCATGCCGGAGATCACCATGATATCGGCCCAGGTCGGCTCCCAGGTCGAACAGGACGCCGGCGACGCCGCCTCCGGTTTCTCCAACGCCGGAACCCACGAGGGGCTCCTCTGGGTCGGACTGGTCAAGCGGGCGATGCGCAAGGAATCCGACCTGCAGATCATCGAGCGGATCCGGAGGAAGCTCCCGATCCTCAGGGGGGTCAAGTTCGAGGCCCTGGACATGAGCCAGATGATGCTGGGAGGCGCGACGGCTCCGGTCGAGATCAAGCTCTTCGGGAGGGACTTGGACTCCCTCAAGAGCCAGGCCGATCAGATCGTCCAGCTCATCGCCGGCGTCGAGGGCGTCCGCGACGTCACCCACACCCTGGCCTCCGGCAAGCCCGAGCTCCAGATCCACATCGACCGGGAGCGGGCCTACCGGCTGGGCCTGTCGGTGTACCAGGTCGCCAACATCGTCCAGACGGCCACGCTGGGCAAAGTGGCTACGCGCTACCGCGAGGGAAGCGACGAGATCGACGTCCGGCTGAGGTTCCAGGAACGGTACCGCGACAGCCTCGACGAGGTCCGCAGCATCCCCCTGCGCACCGCCGCCGGCCAGACGATCTACCTCGAGCAGGTGGCCGACATCTCGACGAGCGAAGGACCCATCGTCATCAACCGCGAGAATCAGGCCCGGCGGGTCTCCGTCACGGCCAATATCGCCGAACGCGATCTCGGCAGCGTCGTCCGGGAGATCAAGGGTCGGCTGGCCGGGTTCGAGAAGGGGCTGCCGCCCGGCTACTTCCTCGAGTACGGCGGCGCTTACGAGCAGATGACGGACGCCTTCGTCATCCTGGCCGGCGCTTTCGCCCTGGCCATCCTCCTCATCTATATGGTCATGGCCTCCCAATTCGAGCACTTCGTCCACCCGTTCATCATCATGTTCACCGTCCCCCTCGGGATCATCGGCGTCATCTTCGGACTCCTCGTCACGGGCCGGACGCTCAACCTGGCGGCGCTCATCGGTGTCATCATGCTCGCCGGAATCGCCGTCAATAATGGCATCGTCATGATCGATTACATCAACCAGCTGATCAAGAGGGGCGTCGACAAGCGCGAGGCCGTCCTCCAAGGCGCGACGACGCGCCTGAGGGCCGTCCTGCTGACGGCGCTGACCACCATTTTGGGCACCCTGCCCATGGCTTTCTCCCGGTCCTCGGGCTCGGAATTCCGGGCCCCGATGGGGGTCGCCATCGCCTTCGGCTTGACCGCCACGACCGTGCTGACGCTCTTCGTCATCCCGGTCATTTACAGCGTATTCAACAAGATCCGGTTCAAGGAGAAGAAAGCCGTCGCCTAGGATATGGCCGTTCCGAACGGATCGGCATGGGCGAGTCTCCGAGAGGAGCTCGCCCTTTTTTCAGGCCTTGTACTTGAGGAACGCGCCGATCCCGCCGTAGCGGTCGAGCTTGGAGGGCGGCTCGATCTGCCTGACCGTCCCGCCTCGCTTGAGGACCGTCTCGATGGCCTCGTCGATGAGGTCCTGCACGACTTCGGTCTTCTTGTCGTCGATCGGGCACTGGAGATCGTCGAGATAGAGGAGCTTGTGGGTCGGGCAGACCCGCCCTGGCCGTGCGAAATTGTGGGTGACGACGAGCGTCTGGACCTCGAACTGGTTCAGGCGATGGATCGTATCGCGCAGGCCCGAAGTCGCCAGGCCGCCGCGCTCGAGCTCGGCGACGAGCTTTTGGACGATCTCTTCCCCTTCGGTTCTTTTCAGCCGGCCCTCGACCTCGAGGACCTCCTGAAGGACCTTGGCCGGGGGATCGGTCGGGTGGGCATGCAGCCGGGCCTTGACCTTGTCGCGGAGGTAGCTGTGCAGATGGGCCTCGAAATCGCCGCTGTGGTTGTCCTCGCAGCCGATGAGGAGCCAGTCGAAGGGCTGCTTCTTGCTGATCTCGAAAGTCCTCTGGGCCGACTTCTTGTAATGGTCCTGGAGATGGGCGTCGACGTGGCGTTCGATCCTCTTGGCCTCCGTCCCCTCGAAGCCGCCCTCGCGGACCCGGCCCGGCACGTCGCTCTCGATCCTGTCGAGGGCCTGGATCTCGCCCATGGAAACGTTGTACCAGACGGCTTCGCGCCGGCTGACGAGCAGGACGCACGCGGGGCTGTACTTGTCCAGGATCGAGGCCAGCGGGCGGACGTAGAAGTTCGTGTCGATGATGACGCGGTTGCGCGGGCCGTGCGGCAGCTCCAGGGCTTCCCAGAACTTCTGTCGGCTCGCGGAAAAGACGGCCAGTCCGGCGGCGTTCGAAGACCCCAGAGCCTGGCTGCTGTGTTCGGCGATGAGGTCGAGGTCCCGGAGCAGGGCGTCGGTCCTGTCCTTGGCCGCGCCAAGCTCGCAGGCCCGGGTCCTGGCCTCGCTGAGGAGGTTCTTCAGGGCCAGCTGGATCTCCTTCTTGTTGAGCCGGCCTTTGTCCGTGTCCAGGTAGAACGAGGTCACGAGATCGCCGCGGCCCTTGAATTTGGCCAGCGCCTCGATCTGGGAACGGCCTTGGAATTTCATGCATCCTCCTTGGGTGATAGGACAGGGGGGCGAAGCCGATGCGGATTGAGAACGATGACAGGCCTCATCAACGCCTTCACAATAGGCCCGGTCCGCCTCTTTGTCAAGTTGACCTCGGAAGGTCGTCTCCGGTCGCTGCGGTGATTTTTCACGCCGTCCCGTTCACCGGACTCGGCGCCAAAACAACTCGCTCGGCTTGCGCTAAGCCTCGCTCAAACACGTTTTGGCGGTTTCCGGGGAAACTGCCCTCGTCCGTCTCCTGACCGGCTAAATCACCGCTGATGCTCCCGTCAACGACCTCCCTCGGTCCGTTTTCGGCGGTCGTCTCATTTGCCCTCTGGCGCATTCGACAGTTCCGGAGGCTTTACCTGGGGTGCCGAAATCGCTATAATACCCGTTCCCTGAGCGCGGAAGTGGCGGAATTGGCAGACGCGCAAGCCTCAGGAGCTTGTGGCCGCAAGGCTATGGGGGTTC
>Ga0209450_10001867_pt1 | contig 10613 bp, 7 predicted proteins | sample FrelakmetLWP11LW_FD_187149 | JGI IMG/M metagenome (GOLD analysis project Ga0209450, IMG submission 187149) | Freshwater lake sediment microbial communities from the University of Notre Dame, USA, for methane emissions studies - LWP11 LW (SPAdes)... | ecosystem: Environmental > Aquatic >... | reverse complement strand
TAAAAATTTAAGGATTCTTGATTCTACAGCAACTTCTCTGTGCATGGAAAATGATCTTCCGGTTGTTGTTTTTGACATTACAAAATCCGGAAATATTAAAGATGTCATTTCAGGCAAAAAAATAGGAACCATAGTTAGAAGGGGTGGTTAAAATCAAAGATCAGCTGGTATCAGATTGTGAAAAGAAAATGCGACAGACAATTGAAAACTCGCAGCATGAATTTAATACCATAAGGACAGGCAGGGCATCTGCGGCCCTTCTTGACAGGATATCCATAGATTATTATGGTTCAAAAACACAGCTTAAACATGTTGCAAACATCAGTATTCCTGAGGCCAGGACCATTGTTATTTCGCCATACGAACCGAAATTTATTAAGGAAATCGAAAAACAGATTCTTGCATCGGACCTGGGTATAAATCCCGGCAATGATGGCAAAGTAATAAGGCTTGTTATTCCCTCCCTTAATGAGGAGCGAAGGCATGAGATGGTAAAGCTTGTTAAAAAAATTGCCGAAGATGGAAAAATCGGGATAAGGAATATCAGACGTGAAGTAAATGATGAACTGAAAAAGCTTGAGAGCAAAAAAGAAATAACAGAAGATGATGTTGAGGAATATCACAAGAAGACCCAGGATTTGACTGATAAATATATTGAAAAAATTAATGAGGCAGTGCTTTCAAAAGAGAAGGAAATAATGGAAGTGTAGGTATAAGATTTTAAAATGTTCTTTTTTTAGATTTCCATTTCCGGGTTCTATTTCGCTTAAATCGCTTAAAAAAGGAAACATCCCGCAGCATGTTGCAATAATAATGGACGGAAATGGGCGATGGGCCACAAGAAGAAAACTGCCAAGGATTATTGGCCATCAGAGGGGGGCCGATGTTTTAAGGGAGACAGTTGTCACATGCAAGGATCTGGGTATTAAATATCTTACCGCATATTCATTCTCAAGCGAAAACTGGCAGCGGCCAGCTGAAGAAGTAAAAGACCTGATGAAACTTTTTGTTGAAGTACTTCAGAGGGAACTTGATGGAATGATCAATAATGATGTAAAACTGAATCTTATCGGACAGCGTGAGATAATTCCGGAAAAGATCTTAAAAGTCTTTGAAAATGCTGAAGAAAAAACAAAATTAAATAAATCGCTTGTTTTCAATATTGCATTCAGTTACGGTTCAAAACAGGAAATATTTGATGCAGTGAAGAAAATATGCATTGATTACAGTAAGTCAGGAATTGATATGGAAACAGCGGGTCCGGAGGCTCTTTCAGGATATCTTTACACTGCCGGTATACCTGATCCTGATCTTCTGATAAGGACTGGCGGAGAGAGCAGGATAAGTAACTTTTTGTTATGGCAGATAGCTTATACAGAGCTGTATTTTACTGATATTATGTGGCCGGATTTTAACAGGAAGAATTTTTTTAAAGCAATAAGTAGTTTCCAGAAGCGAAACAGAAGATTCGGAAGATTATAAATCAGCTAATTCAAACAGCAAATAATTAATTTTTAACACACAAATAACAAATTAAGTGAACTTGTAGAATAAACATCAAATAATTGATTGTCATAATTAATTTTTCAAACACAAACACAAAAACAAACAGGCAACAGGTAAAGGGTTTATAAATTTAATGGTAGTTGTTCAATACTTAATAGCAATTTTAGGTTTTTCATTAATTGTCCTTGTACATGAATTCGGGCATTTTATAATTGCCAAACTAAGCGGAATACAAGTACAGGAATTTTTTCTGGGATTTGGGCCTAAAATACTTAAATATACTTCAAAAAAAAGCGGTACCATGTATGGGATCAGTGCATTTCCTCTCGGCGGATATAATAAAATACTTGGACAGGACAGAAGTGAACCAGTACCGGAAAATATGGCCGGCAAAGCTTTTTATAATAAACCATTTTATAAGAAGTTCCTGGTCATAAGCGGCGGCGGGATCTTCAATATAGTTTTTGCGGTAATTTTAATAATCATTTATTTTTCAATCGGTGTTTTTATTCCTTCGAATATAATCGATTATACACAACCCGGTTCACCTGCGGAAACATATGGTTTCCAGAAAGGTGATAAAGTCATTGCTTTAAATAATCTGGAAATCAAGTCCTGGGATGACTTTTCACTTATTGTAAAAGACTATCCAGACAAACAGGTGACTTTTAAGATTCTAAGGGATCAAAAGGAAATGAACATTGATGTAACTCTTTCAAATGTTGATGGTAAAGGCTATCTTGGCGTGGGACCGCTTCTTGTAAAACAGAAAATGGGCGGCGGCCAGGTCCTTATTGAAAGCTTTAAAATGGTCGGCAACCTGAGTGTCACATATGTAAAGTTAATCGGAATGCTTTTTTCAGGTAAAATCCCGTTCTCAGAGGCACGTCCTGTTTCACCTATAGGCGTTATAAGTATTTTTCAACAGTCAGCGGCAATGGGTGCTCAGAACTTCATATTATTTGTGGCTCTTGTCTCAATATTGCTTGCTTTTGGAAATTTCCTGCCAATATTGCCGGTTGACGGCGGCCATATCCTTATAATAATAATAGAGGCCATAAGGCGAAGGCCTGTTTCCAAAAAAGCTATTGAAATTTACAGCACCATGGGAATTGTGCTTGTAGTTTCATTGCTTTTAGTCGGAGTGGTGTTTGATATTATCAGTCCTTTCAAACTTCCAAGCATGTAATTTTTTTTAAAATATCTTCAATTTGGCTTCTTATATATTTATTTAAGAAAATGTGGCCGGAATATGTTTGATAAAAGAAAAATGACAAAGACAATTAATGTCGGTTCCGCTAAGATCGGTGGAAACAATCCTATACTTGTTCAATCAATGCTTAAAAGCAGGCTTGATGACGCTTGTACACTATTAAATGAGATTAAAGAGCTTGAGTCCTGTGGGTGTGAAATAATAAGGATTGCAATTGTAGAGGAAGATTCACTGAGAATTCTGAAAAATATGATAAAACAAAAAGCATTTGGAGTCCCGGTTGTGGCAGATATACAATTTGATTACAGGTTTGCACTTGAAGCGCTCAGGGCAGGAGCAGATTGCGTAAGGATAAATCCCGGCAATATGCCTGACAAACAAGGCCTTGAAGCAGTCGCAATGGAAGCTAAAAAAAGAAATGCCGCAGTAAGGATAGGAATAAATTCAGGCTCACTGGGAAAAAAAATACTTAAGGATTTTCCGGGAGATTTTTCAGGCGCAATTGTCGAAAGCGCCCTTGAAACTGTAAGATTATTTGAAAATATTCAATTTTATAATTTTAAAATCTCTGTCAAAGCATCGTCTGTAATTGATACGGTTTCTTCATACAGGCAGATTTCAGAAAAAATAAATTATCCGCTCCATGTCGGAATCACTGAGGCAGGGCCTGCTTTCACGGGAGCAATTAAATCTGCAGTAGGGATAGGAATATTGTTGTCTGAAGGAATAGGCGATACTATAAGGGTATCCCTTACCGATAATTCACCACTTGAGGTAAAAGCTGCATACACCATTTTATCCAGCCTTGGATTGCGAAGCCGCGGAATCAACATTGTTTCCTGCCCGACATGCAGCAGGACAGAAGTTGATTTAAAGAATCTTGTTTCAGATGTTGAAAAAATAATTTCCGGTATAAAGGCCCAATTAAAGATCGCAATCATGGGCTGTATAGTAAACGGTCCAGGTGAAGCAAGGGATGCTGACCTTGGGATTGCCTTCGGCAGGCAAAAAGCTGCCATTTTCGTCAAAGGTGAAGTTATAAAAAGAGTTGATTTGCCTGAAGTCCTGGAAGAATTCAAAAAAGAACTGGATAAATTGCTGTAAAAACTTGATTTTGCTTTAACTAAAAAATTTGCTAAAAGGAGAAACAGATGGTCAGGTTTTCCGAATATTATTTAACAACGACAAAAGAAGAGGCCGCAAATTCAGATATCCCGAGCTACTCTTTATCGCTTCGTGCGGGAATGATAAAAAAAATAGCTTCAGGGATTTACGCATTCCTGCCTCTCGGATACAGGATTTTAAAAAAAATTGAAAAGATAGTAAGAGAAGAAATGGATAAGACAGGCGCAATTGAAATGCTGATGCCTGCATTGCAGCCGGGAGATTTATGGATGCAATCAGAAAGGTGGCAAAAATATGGGCCTGAGCTTTTTCGCCTGAAGGACCGGAACGACAGGGACTTTTGCCTGGGCCCCACCCATGAAGAACTTATCACATACCTTGCAAGCCTTGATATAAAGTCCTATAAGGACCTGCCGGTAAATCTCTACCAGATTCAGGTTAAATTCAGGGATGAAATAAGGCCAAGATACGGTATCTTAAGGGCCAGGGAATTTATAATGAAAGATGCTTACAGTTTTTCTGCTGACACTACTGACTTGGACATAATATATAAAAAAATGTATGGCTGCTATTCAAGTATACTTGAGAGGCTTAATCTTAAATACTTTGCAGTTGAGGCAGACACGGGCCTGATAGGCGGAAAATACTCCCATGAATTCATAATCCTTGCAAAGAACGGTGAAGATGAGATAGTTTATTGCCCTTCCTGCGGATATGCGGCAAATTATGAGATGGCAAAATTTACAAGTAAAAAACAAAACACTGATGAGCCGCCCCTGGAAGTCATTCAGGTTCATACACCTGCAGTAACAAATATTAAATCACTTATAGATTTTTTAAAACTGCCTGCAGATAAAATAATAAAAACCATGCTTTTAAAAGACAGCATTGGCAATCATTATGCGGTTTTACTTTCCGGAGAACGGGAACTTAATATCCCGAAAGTGGAAAAAATTGCAGGCTGCAGCCTTGAGCTTGTTGAAAACAATGCCGCCAACACTGGTATGAACATCGGGTTTTTAGGCCCTGCCGGTTTAGATGCCCGGATAAAAATATATGCGGATAATATTTTAAAAGGCAGATGCAATATGGCTGCGGGAGCAAATAAAGCGGATTATCATCTTATAAATTTAAACTATCCGAGGGATTTTGCAGTTGATGCCTGGGGAGATTTCTCTTTTGCATATGAAGGGGATCTGTGCATAAATTGCAGCAGCCCGGTTAATTTTGAAAAAGGAATTGAAATAGGCCATATATTTAAGCTTGGCACCAAATACAGCGAGAAAATGGGCGCCTCATTTTTGGACAGTGAGGGCAGGTTAAACCCAATGGTAATGGGATGCTACGGCATCGGCGTCAGCAGGATACTGGCTGCAGTTATTGAACAGTTGCATGATTCCAAAGGCATCCTTTGGCCGGTATGCATCGCACCTTTCCTGGTAAATCTTGTGGCTATTAATATGGAAGATCCTGATATCGCTTCAAATGCTGAAAAAATATATAGGACCCTCATACAAGAGGGCATTGAAGTAATATTTGATGACAGAAATGTAAGGGCGGGAGTAAAATTCAAAGATTCAGATTTAATTGGAATTCCCATTAAATTAATTATCGGCAAAAACTATGCTGAAAATAATGAGCTTGAAGTAGAGTTAAGGAAAGACGGTACTAAAATGAAAATGGGTGTCGGCCAGACCATAGATTTTATAAAAAATTATTCCCAAAAAAATCTTTTTTAAAAGCTATCCTTAAATAAAAAATCTTAAAAAATCCCTAAAAATGCCTGAAAATCAGCCAGAAAAAATTAAAGGTGTCTTAAATAAAATTGTCTATAGAAGCCCTGACAATAATTATTTTATCGGTAAAATGCTTTCAGAAGAGGACAACCGGACAATTACCATAGTTGGCCATACCCTGGAGGTTCAACCTGGGGAAGCCCTGACTGTTTACGGAAAATGGGTCACAAACAGTAAATACGGAAAACAGTTTGAAATTGAAAGCATTGAAGTTATGGCGCCTGCAACAGAAGCCGGAATTGAAAAATACCTTGGTTCAGGGTTAATAAAAGGCATTGGCCCTGTTATGGCAAAAAGGGTTGTCGCAAAATTCAGGCTTGAAACTTTAAAAATACTTGACACAGACACTGACAGGCTCAGTGAAATAGATGGGTTTGCTGAAAAAAGAATAGAGCTTGTCAAAAATGAGTGGAAAAAGCAAAAATATGTCAGGGAAATAATGATTTTTATGCAGAACTATGGTATCAGTAATAATTATGCCATAAAGATTTATAACATATATAAAAATGATTCCGTAAATGTGCTTAAATCAAACCCATACAGGCTGATTGAGGACATATCAGGGATAGGTTTTAAAACTGCTGACAGGATAGCCGAAAGCCTCGGAATCGAAAAAGATTCGGAATTCAGGATAAAATCCGGGATTATTTTTCTTTTAAACCAGCTTACAGGAGCAGGAAACTGTTATTACCCGTTTGAAGAATTTATTAAAATAGCGATGGATTTGCTGCAGTGCGGCGAAACAATACTGCTTAAGTCTGCAAGATTGCTTTCAGATGAAGGGCGCATAGTCATGGACAATGCCACTTCTGAAGAAAAGATTTTTCTTAAAAGTATATACGAAGATGAAGTCTACACTTCAGAAAAGTTAATTGAGATAAGGGATTTTAAATATGATCCAAAAGATTATGGGCAGTTAAAAAAGAATGGGAATCTTTTTGCAGGAAGTTTTTTTTCTGGCATGGATAAAAAAATTGAAGAGATATCCTTATCTGCAGGTATAGAGCTTGATGAGATACAGAAGGAGGCTGTAAAAAAAGCGGTTACGGAAAAAATCCTTATTATAACCGGCAGTCCCGGAACAGGAAAAAGCACAATTTTAAATGTGGCTATTAATTATTTTGAGCATCTTGGCAAAACAGTTACTGTTGGTGCGCCAACAGGAAGAGCCTCCAAAAGGCTTACAGAGGCCACAGGAAGAGAAGCAAAGACCATACACAGGCTATTGAAATACCAGCCAAAGATAAACAGGTTTTTAAAGGATGAAAACAATCCTATTGATACGGACGTCCTGATAATAGATGAAGCTTCGATGATTGATATAAGATTGTTTAAGTCCCTGCTTAAAGCCGTAAAGAAATCAACGAGCCTTGTGCTTGTCGGCGATATAGACCAGCTCCCGGCAGTTGGTCCGGGCAATATACTATCTGATATGATATCGTCAAAGTCTTTTCCAGTCGTAAGGCTGGAGCATATTTACAGGCAGGATGGCAAAAGCCGTATAATATACAATGCTCACCTTATAAGAGACGGCCTTTATCCCGTACTTTCAGAATCAGAATACAAAGATTTCTTTTTTATTGATAAAACAGATCCGGAACAGGTGCTTGAGACTATTGAGGAGCTGCTTTTGGAAAGGATACCCAAAACATTCGGTTACGATCCTTTTTTTGATATACAGGTGATAGTCCCATCAAACAAAGGTTCAGTCGGAGTGGAAAGCCTGAATTTAAGAATCCAGAAAAAGCTTAACAAAAATAATCTGTGCGTCCAGCGGGGATTATACGAGTTCAGGTTGGGCGACCGGGTCATACAGCTTAAAAATAATTATGAAAAGGAAGTTTTTAACGGAGATATAGGATTTGTTAAAGAAATTGATCTGGAAATGAAAGTCATAATCGTTGAGTTTGATAGAAAGCTTGTGGAATATGATTTTTATGACCTTGACCAGATAAGCCTGTCTTATGCAATAACCATACATAAATCCCAGGGCTCAGAATTTAAATGTGTTATTATTCCAATACTTACATCACACTATATCCTGCTGCAAAGAAATCTTCTGTATACTGCCTTAACAAGAGCCAAAGAGCTCGCAATTATCATAGGCAGCAAAAAAGCAATAGGGATAGCTGTTGGCAAAAATATTGTTGAGCAAAGGTTTACAAGTTTGAAGGAGCGGATTACTTTGGTTGGTTAAAGCTAAAATTAAAAAAGAAGGCATTTCTATCACTAAATGAATTGGGCCTTTAAAACGGTTGTAACAGACAAATAAAAACCATTGACTAAATAAGCTTCAGAATATACAATAATGCCATAAATTATATTATAAGCTTTTGCTTGATTTATAAATAATTTTGTACTTTTAGAGAGTTATTTCGGAACAATATTAACAATTAATAATTCTTTTTAAATATTTTTAACAATAAATGTATTTATAAAGTTTTAATTGTTAATAATTAGATATAATTAGCATATATTCAGCAAATGAGTAGTTCTATAAAAAGGTCATATAATAAGGAAATAAAAAACAAGAATAGTTTAGAAAAATCTATTTAAAAAATTAATCCTTTGCTGTTAGTAAAAATCTTTATAGCTTTAAAAAGTACAAATATCTTCTAAATCGGGCATGAGTGCTCGATTTTTTATTTTAGAGAGGATGGTAATAATGTTGCTGGCAATTCTGAAGTACCTTGGAATTGGTGCCGTAATTGTAATCGTAGGATTTATCATAGGATTTTATTACAGAAAAGCGATAGTTGATAACAAACTTAATTCTGCTGAAAGTACTGCAAAACGAATAGTGGATGATGCAAAGAAGGAAGCCTCGGGCCTTAAAAAAGAAGTTATTATTGAGGGAAAAGAGGAAATTGCAAATTTAAAGCTCAGAAGTGAAGAAGAAATAAAAAGGCAAAAGCTTGAGATGCAGAAAACCGAAAACAGGCTGCTATCAAGGGAAGAATCTCTTGACAAGAAGAATTTCTATCTTGAAAAGAAAGAACAATCCATGTCTTTAAGGGAAAAAGAGATCGATGAAGTTAAAATTAAGATTGATGAAGTTAAAGTCAATATCGATGAAGTTAAAGTTAAAATCGACGAGACTTTGAAAAAGGAGATATTAAGGCTTGAGGCTATTGCTGAACTGACCCGTGATGAGGCAAGGGCAGTTTTGACAAAAAAGATGGAAGAAGAAGCAAAGCTTGATGCTGCAAAGGAAATAAAGAATATTGAAGCAAGGATCCGTGAAGATGCAGACAAGATGGCCAAAAAAATCATTTCCCAGGCAATCCAGAGATGCGCAATCGATCATACAAGCGAGACCACAGTATCAGTTGTAAATCTTCCAAATGATGAAATGAAGGGTAGGATAATAGGGCGGGAAGGAAGGAATATAAGAGTTTTTGAAAATCTTACAGGAATAAATATTATTGTTGACGATACGCCGGAAGCGGTTATCCTTTCATCCTTTGATCCTGTCAGGAGGGAAATTGCAAGGGTGACTCTTGAAAGTCTTATCCTGGATGGGCGTATTCATCCTACAAGGATTGAAGAAATGCATGAAAAGGCAACCAAACAGGTAAATAATGAGATAAAGGTCGAAGGCGAACAGGCAGTGTTTGATATTGGTATTGTTGATGTTAATCCAGGCATAATAAAGGTTCTCGGTAGGCTTAAATACAGGACAAGCTATGGGCAGAACGTACTTTTGCACAGCAAGGAAGTATCATATATAGCAGGTATAATTGCCTCAGAACTCGGCCTTAATATCAAAAAAGCAAAAAGGGCAGGCCTCCTGCATGATATAGGTAAGGCGCTTACCCATGATATTGAGGGCTCCCATGCAATAATAGGGGCTGAACTTGCAAGAAGGCTGCATGAAGATGAAGATATAATACATGCCATAGAATCACACCATAACGAGATAGAGGCTCAAAGCTTCCTCGATGTTATTGTCCAGGCTGCAGATACAATATCAGGTTCCAGGCCAGGCGCACGAAGGGAAACTCTTGAGAGCTATATTAAAAGGCTTGAAAGTCTTGAGAAGATAGCTTCGGAATTTACAGGGATTGAAAAAGCATTTGCTATCCAGGCAGGCAGGGAAATAAGGGTAATGGTTAAACCTGAAGAAATAAATGATGAGATGTCTGTAATAATAGCAAGGGATATCGCCAAAAAAATTGAAAGTGAAATGGTATATCCCGGGCAGATTAAAGTTACTGTTATCAGGGAAAGCAGAGCAATCGATTATGCAAAATAGTTAAGATAATGCAAAATAGCCTGGATTATTAATTAAGATAATGCAAAACAGCCTGGATTATAATAAATTTTTTACTGATTTAAATATTGCAGAGCATCTGAAAGTGGAGGAAGATCTGGGCAATGGTTATGTAAAGCTCAAGATCTCTGAATCTGAAAGAAGACAGGCCTTCCAGGACATTAAATGTGTTGAGGATATTATTGTTGAACTGTTAAGAAACAGCAGGGATGCAGGAAGCAAGAATATTTTCATTGCGACTAAAAAAACAGAGCAAAAGAGAAGGCTTATCTATTGCATCGATGATGGACGAGGGATCCCGCAAAAATTTCACAACCTTATTTTTCAATCCAGGGTAACATCAAAACTTGAGGATGGGACAAGGGATTTCTATGGGTTTCATGGAAGGGGTATGGCTCTATTTTCAATAAAGTTAAATGTTGAAGACATAAGGATAGTATATTCCGATTTAAAAAAAGGTACCTGTATGCTTGTTGATGTGGACCTTGAAAAAATCCCGGAAAAAAAAGACCAGTCAGCTATGCCCGGAGTAATAAGAAATGGTGACACTTATGAACTTTCAGGCGGTGTTAATAATATAATCCGGGTGATGATCGAATTTGCACTGCAGAACACGAATATAAACTTTTATTATGGCAGTCCTTCCCAGATTGCAGCAACTTTAACAGATCGTTATAAGCGCTGCAATGCTAATGAATTA
>Ga0209450_10001866_pt1 | contig 10613 bp, 11 predicted proteins | sample FrelakmetLWP11LW_FD_187149 | JGI IMG/M metagenome (GOLD analysis project Ga0209450, IMG submission 187149) | Freshwater lake sediment microbial communities from the University of Notre Dame, USA, for methane emissions studies - LWP11 LW (SPAdes)... | ecosystem: Environmental > Aquatic >... | reverse complement strand
TCCAACTATCGTTATTTTAGATTGAGAATAACGCTACTCTAACAAATCCTCTTCCACCTGTCAATTTATTTTGTGAATTTATTGTAATATTTTGTAAGAATAAGTATATTTATCCTCAATTTATCGAGCTTCTCTTTTAAAATCAACTTACAAGGTTGAGATATCAAAGAATGGACAGCGAACTATAGCAGGGATTAAACACTTATGAAAATTTGCCTTTCCGCTTTCCTAAAAGGTTGGAACCCATTCTCTCCAATAAAAGGCATCTCCTTAAAACCTACCCGGAAAAAGTTGTCTTCATACAGTTCACTATAGTGAACACAAAGTTTGAATTTAAACTTGAAGTCCCTATAAAAATATTATTGACATAGAATTTTAATTGTTTTATTGGAATAATTAGTAATTTTAAGTAATAATTTATTATAATTTTGATTATTTTAATACTTAATCAGAATTTATTATTAGTTTTTTATAATGAACATAAATCCTATCCAGCCTTTTTTGCACTATCCGGGGAGTAATAGATGATAAAAATATCAATGACATGTCCTTTTTCAGAGAGGTGATAAAAAATGAGGTACGGAGAGACAGGATATAATTTAGAAATTGATTTAGCGAGAGGAAACATTGAACGGGTAGAAACTGACCCGAAATTAATGGGACTTCATCTTGGGGGTCTGGGCACCAGCGTCAAGATACACTGGGATAGGGTTTCCCCTGAGGTCAAACCATTTGATCCTGAAAATCTGCTGATATTCAGCAGCGGCCTTTTCAACGGCACACCTGCTTTCAGCGCCAACCGCACCGTAGTTACCTTCGTTTCTCCTGAGTCGGGGTTATTGGCATATCCAATGATGGGAGGATTTTGGTCGGCGGAATTGAAGTATGCCGGTTATGACAAGGTGATCTTTCGCAACAAATCCCCCAACTGGGTCTATCTATGGATCAACAATGACAAAGTGGAACTCCGGGATGCCTCTCATTTGAAGGGCAAAGGTGCTCTTGAGACTCAAGACCTGATTAGAGAGGAGTTGAATCAGCCGAAAGCCCAGGTGGCCGCTATCGGCCTGGCAGGTGAAAACCGGTGCTTCACGGCCTCCATCGAGCAGGCCAGGTCGAGTGCCAGCAGGCTCGGCGGAGGCGCCGTGATGGGAGACAAAAAGATAAAGGCGGTAGCTGTTCGCGGAACAAGGGGCATCAATCTTGCCCGAGGGGAAGAGTTCATGGAGCATATGAAGGGTGTGACGGAATATATAAAATTCCGAAACGCAAATCCCATTCCGGACGTAATGACCATTCTGTCCGGGATCGGGTCTCCCCAGGAGATGGTGCACACCGATGAGAAGTGGCACACTGAAAATTTCATGTGGGGAAATGCCCGCACGCGGAGAAGAGATTTCTGGAGCAAGGAAAACGCAGACAATTGGGCGAAGGCTCAACACACCACGATAAAGCGGCTCATAAGCTGCATGAACTGCCCACAGCATTGCGGGGCATTGGTTTCCCCCGGGGGAGGTCGCTATTACATGATGAAATGCTTCGGGAAACTTACCTATTGTTTGGCGGCCTATGTAGATGACCTGAATTTTAACTTCAACATCCTTCATCGTGCTACGGAGTATGGAGTCGATTCATTCTCAACCCCTCAAATTCTGGCCTTCGCTGTTGAGCTCTACGAAGCCGGGATTCTGACCGACAAAGATTTTGAAGGATGCCCGACCGACAAAGAGGGGAGATTTTTCTGGCTGCTTGACCGGGTGGCCCGGCGGGAGGGAATTGGAGATATTCTGGCAGACGGTGTCTATGCTGCGGCCCGAAAGATCGGCAACGGCGCAGAGGCATTTGACCATAATACCATCAAGAAACATGAGCAGCTCCCTCTCAAGCTGGGAACGCTGGACCCCCTCTATTTCCTTATGTATTCTACCAACGAGAAGATAAGCATTACTCAAATTGAAGGGCAATGGCCCCAGTCGGCTTTTCCCACGAGAGAGCAGAGGGAAGCCTTTGTAAAAGATTGGCCCCAGCTTCCCGATGAACATTTTAAGCAATATTTACTAGACTGGGAAATAAAGGGAGATCACGCGATACCCTATTATCCTACACCTCAAATGTGCAGTGAAATTGTGGATTGGATGGAGATGCTGCACAACATTGATGACGCCGTCTGTATTTGCGCCGGTATGTCTTCATTTTGCCTGAAGCCTCCCTACCATATACACAATTACCCGAAACTGATTTCGGCAGCGACCGGGATGGACATCGATGAAGCCGGACTAAAGAAGATAGCAAACAGGAGTCGGAATTTACACAGAGCATTCAATAATAGAAGGGGCATGACGAGGGCTGATGAGAAGCCGCCTGAAGACCATTGGAAGAAGAGATTCCCCGAGCTCGAACAAGAACTCTTAAGTACGTATTACAAATTCAAGGGATGGAATAAAGACGGCATTCCTACACGAAGAAGATTGGAGGAATTGGATCTAGGTTATGTTGCCGAAGACTTAGAAAAGAGAGGTGTATTAAAAGATGGCCAAGATTAAGAAGAAGATCAAGAAAATCAAGATTGATGCCGATAAGTGCAACGGCTGCCGGGGCTGCGAGATAGTCTGCTCCTCCTTTCACGCTACACCAAAGTACAGCGAGATTAATCCGGCAAGGTCTCGTGTTCAGGTGATTAGTCACCGGCTAAAAAACATATGGCTTCCTGTATTCGCGGGTGAGTATACTCCAGCCGAATGCATGGGCAGAGACGTGTATGTGATTGACGGGAAGGAATACGATGAGTGCGGCTTCTGCAGGGCTACCTGCCCTTCCAGGGATATGTTCAAAGAACCTGATTCCGGCCTTCCTCTCAAGTGTGATATGTGTGAAGGCGAAGAAAAGCCGAAGTGCGTGGAGTGGTGCCTCAATGATGTCCTGACATACGAAGAAAGGGAAGAGGAAGTTGAGGAAGCAGTGGAGATGGAGGCAGTGGAAGCAGGAGTGGGATCATTGATCGACAAGTATGGCTTAGATAAAATAGCAGATACCGTCGCCCGAATGGCAAAGAAGGGCTAAGAGATTTCTGAAAAAGCCAAGAAATCTCTGATTACAACGATTATGAGACGATTACACCGATTAGAAAGCTATTGGAAGCAAAGAAAAATCGATGTAATCATTCTTTAGAATCTTTGTAATCACAAGGTCTCAAGAAAAGACCGCTCAGAGAAATCCATGGCAGGACCGAGGAACCGATGAATGAATATGAGCAGATACGTTTGCATATCCCCGAGGAAGTCGAGCGTCTTATGGAGAATCGGGGGATCCTGAGGGAGGACTTGCAAAAGACAATCCACCACGCCGAGACTACCGGGGAGAAGTTCATCAACCCTTCCACCGGCCGGTCTCTCGCATCCCATAGGCCGGGAAGGGTTACCTACTGGGTAGAATACAGTCGGGTCGGTGAAGACTATCAGGTCCATAGCGCCTATTCCCACAGGATGGAGATGAAGAGAGGGCGCGGGTTATGACGCAAAGCAGCAAGTCCGGCATTGATAGTGGATGGATCTGCAATCGGTGCAAGGTGCCTGTGGAAGTTCAAACGGTCAGGCTCCAGTATATCAAGACCATCTTCGCCGTCCATCTTCCTGCGTGCCCCAGGTGTGGCATGATACTGATAGACGAAGAGCTAGCGACAGGAAAGATTGCTGAGGGAGAGCAGGCCCTTGAAGACAAGTAACCTTCCTCGTGAGCCGACCGTATGACGATCGATTCTTCTTTCAACTGGCCGTAGATCCGTTGCATCGCGGGGCCGTGCATAAGATTGGGAGGGCTTGTTCTTCACTGAGAGGGCGCTTGAAATCTGCAGCATTCCGCTCGGCTCCCGTGTCAATGGGGGCATCCTGGAGCACCTGTAAAATAGAAAACGGTAAATCATGGACGACATGATCTTGCAGTTGATGAGACTGAAGGCCAAGGGGTATTGTTGCGCCCAGATCATCTTGATCCTCGCGCTGGAGGCCCAAGGCAAGACCAACGCCGATCTGGTGAGGTCGGTGGGCGGCCTCTGCTTCGGCATCAACTGGAGCGGCGAGGTCTGCGGCGCTCTGTCAGGGGGAGCCTGTCTTATCTCGCTTTACGCAGGAAAAGGGGCCGACGAAGAGGCGCCTGATGGCCAGTACATGATGATGGTGGGCGAGCTTGTGGAATGGTTTACGAGAAAAGCCGACGACGAATACGGCGGGACGCGATGCAACGAGATCTTGGAAAGGTTCCCCGACCGCAGCGTATGCGGTCAGATTGTGCCTGATACCTATGGGAAGTGCATGGATATCCTCACAAGTCACGGGTTCGATCCTGCTGTCAGCAAGAATGGATGACCTCATGGAAAAGACAAACCCAAATGAAACCGAAAGCCTCTGTCCTGTTTGCCTCGAGAGGATCAAAGCGACACGGCTGCTTCAGGGCGATGAGGTTTTTCTGGTCAAGGAGTGCGGGGATCATGGTTCCTTCAGGACCGTCATATGGCGCGGGGAGCCGTCCATGGCCGAATGGCGAAGACCGAAGCCTCCTGTTCATCCGGATCTCTGCTATGGGACTGTTGAAAAGGGGTGCCCTTTTGACTGCGGCCTCTGTGAAGCCCACGAACAGCTTCCCTGTTCGGTTTTGCTCGAGGTGACGGACCGGTGCAACCTCAATTGCGCCGTCTGTTTTGCCGATTCCGGCCGAGAGGAGGGAGAGGACCCTTCGCTGGAGAAGATCTCGCTGCTGCTGCAACGGGCCATGGCCGCGGCAGGTCCATGCAATCTCCAACTGTCAGGGGGTGAACCCACACTGCGGGATGACATTCCTGAGATCGTCGAACTTGCGCGACGGATCGGCTATTCCTTCATCCAGCTCAATACGAACGGTCTCCGCCTTGCCTTGGACAAAGAGTGCGTAAGACGGCTCCAGACCGCAGGTCTTTCATCGGTGTTTCTTCAGTTCGACGGGGTTGATGATGAGATCTACCGCTCTCTGAGGGGAAGGGCGCTCCTGAACCAGAAACTCAAGGCGGTCAAGAATTGCGGAGAGACAGGTCTCGGTGTTGTCCTCGTCCCTACCCTTGCGAGAGGGGTGAACACTGATTCCATCGGCGCCATGGTGCGGCAGGCGCTGCAACTGGCCCCAACCGTGCGGGGCATCCATTTTCAGCCGATCAGCTATTTTGGCCGCTTTCCAGAGAAGTGGGGCGATGAAGGTCGCTTCACGCTTCCCGAACTGATGAGATGTCTCGAGGAACAGACGGAGGGCCTTATCAAGGTAAGTGACTTTTCCCCTCCCGGCTGTGAACATGCCCATTGTTCCACTCATGCTACATACATGCACTCGGCCGAAGGCGGACTGAGACTGATAGGAGCGGCGGAAGGGGATAGCTGCTGTTCGACGGACACCGGTACAGGGGGGGTCAGGAGGACCGTGGAGACTGTATCGCGCCGTTGGCGACTGCCGTCCGCGCCATCATCCAACCGCCTCCCGCTATTAAAGGAGGCCTCCTGCTGCAGCGGGGGCAGTATGGACTCGACCAGGGTCGAAGACCCTCTTGACCTTGATGTCTTTCTCCGGGAGGTCGGCACCCGGAGTTTCACCATTTCCGCGATGGCCTTCCAGGATGCGGACAACCTCGACCTGGAGCGGCTCATAGGCTGCTGCATATCGGTCATATCCCCAGACGGCTTGCTTGTCCCGTTTTGTGCCTACAACCTTACCAGCAGAGGAGGAAAGGGCCTCTACCGCCGTCGGAACGAATTGGGGTCGCAATGATCAGCATCACTCCCCTTGAGGCATGGATCAGAGAAAAGGCCCGCATCGGCCACGATCTGACCGGCAGATCCTTTGTGGAGGCGCTTAATGACTACCAAATCCAGAGGATGAATGAGGTCATCGATTACGCCCGTCACAACACCTCTTTCTACCGTCGCCATCTGGCATCATTGCCGGTCGCGCCCCTGTCCGTTCTTTCCGACATCGCCCAAATTCCGTTTACAACCCCGTCGGATATCGCAAAAGATCCTTTCAGTTTCCTGGCGGTCCCACAGGACGACGTAGCCCGAATCGTTACCCTCCGCACGTCAGGGAGTACGGGCGAGGCAAAGCGGCTCTTCTTCACCGAATGGGACCTGGAACTGACCATGGACTTTTACCATCATGGTATGTCCACCCTTGTACGACCGGGCCAGAGAGTAGCGATTTTCTTTCCCGGCGAGATACCGTACAGCATAGGGGACCTGCTCCTTCAGGGCCTTCAAAGAATGAATGTCCAGGCCTTAGTGTACGGCCTTGTCACGAATCCCCTCCACGCCGCCGAAGCCGTCGCCTCTTACGGCGCTCATTGTATCGTCGGCATTCCCACGCAGGTCCTTGCCGTGGCTTGTTCACACGCAGGAACTGCAATCGGAAAAGGCAGCATAGAGAGCGTCCTGTTAAGCGCAGACTACGTCCCGCGGGCGCTCGCGCAGACCCTGGAGGAGGTCTGGGGCTGCCGGGTGTTCGCGCATTACGCCATGACAGAAATGGGCCACGGCGGAGGAGTCGAGTGTGAGGCATTGGCTGGGTACCACCTCAGGGAGGCTGATCTCTACTTCGAGGTGGTCGATTACGAGACAGGAAAGGTGTGTCCCGATGGTGACATAGGCGAGGTGGTATTTACAACCCTTACGAGGCAAGGCATGCCTCTCATACGATACAGGACCGGCGACATCGCCCGTATGATTATTCAGCCTTGCCCCTGCGGCAGCATTCTGAAGCGGATGGATTATGTCAGAGGCAGGTGGAATGGCCTTGTTCGCCTGGATACTGATTGTACCCTTACCGTATACGAAATGGATGAGACCCTGTTCCGGCTTCCCGGTTTGCTCAACTACCGGGCCACCGTCTCAAAAGGGAGGGACGGAAGGTTCCGTCTGCACATCGATATACATAGGGCGGAAGGCGGCAGCCTCACGGACCGCGAAGTCCTCCAAATACTCAACGAGGTTGAGGCAATACGAAAAGCCGTCGCCAGAGGGGTCCTGGAGGCACCCACAGTGCGTTTCTCGACAGAGGGGCTCTGGACCCCGTCCAGCGCGTTAAAGAGAAAGATCGTCACCACGTGATGCTGTAATTTGCACTTAGATCAACCCGGGGCGACCCTGAAGTAACTTCTTTTGTCATCCTGGTTGTATTAAGGCGTTCATCGTCAATGTGAGAAAAACCTAGGCTTTGAAATAAGCTAGACGGGATTCTCATTCTTGTAGAAATGTGACAGCACGGGAAATGTATTTTATGAGGTTCTTCTAATGAATGAGGTTCTATCAAACGAAATCAATAGATTGGAAAAGGCATTCAAGAGGATCGAACGTGACACGCCCTTCCTGAAATCCGCTGCGAACGCCTTCAAAGAAATAATGATAAGCAGGGTTATTCTAAAGGCAAGGCTCTCATCTGACCGTCCGGATATCCATATCCCGCAACTGGAGAATTCCCGGCTTACCGAGGGATATCCATGGTTGACCGAAGAGACCATTACGTCTCTAATGGATCCCTGGGGAGAGACCGTGGAGTCCACGATACTGCCTCTGATAAAAGCGTTTCCTAAGATCGCAGCAGAGGTGGTGCGATTAAGGGAGGCTTTCGTAGCAGGTGAGATAGATCTGAAGTCCTGTATAGGTACGTTAGTGGAGGGCAGGGAAGACGGGATTATCAAAGTCGCTTCTTATTTAGGTTTCCAACCCATCGTACTGAAGTTTATCCTGAGCCAGATGTTAAAACCTTTTGTTGAGAAAAGGACTGAAAGCCTGCGTCCACTCATTGAAAATTTACCGTGGCGCCAAGGTTACTGCCCTATATGCGGCTCTTTCCCAGAAATAAGTTTTCTCCAAGGTGAAGAGGGGCAGAGATGGCTGAAATGCTCTCTCTGTGGATATGATTGGAGATTTGATAGGATGGCTTGTCCCTGTTGTGGAGAAATAAACAAGGGCAAGGAATTTATATGTGTCGATGGCCTTGAACACGAGTGGGTGGAACTCTGTCCTGATTGTCATAGATACATCGTTGGAATTGACCTAAGAAAACAAACAGAGGTTACTGCAGATGTAGCTGCTATAGGTATGGTGCATTTGGACATTTTCGCACAGCGGAGGGGCTTCCTCCCCACAGCCGAAAGCGCCTGGAAATATGGTGGCTAAAGACGGCATTACTACAAGGGTAGGCCCTTTCCGTAAGCGATTCTTACAAATAACAAATTGCAGTCTAATAATTGTTCGGCCGTACACAAGAAACGGAAAAGAGAAGAATTATGTGTCGTGACCCAGCGTCGCCGGAAAGAAAATATGAAGGAAATGGCTTCTCTGTAACTGCCCTTGAGAAGCAGCGGCCAATGCATAAAACTCTGCCATGCTGTCGTCTGGCCAAAGACCATGGCAAATTTACTGAAAGGAGTTGCACATGTTTGAAGTAACCGAAGAGGCATTGGAAAAGATCAAACAGTTCCTGGAGGGGCGCGAAGGGCTTCAGCCCATCAGAATCTTGATGACCGAAGGAGGGTGGAAAGGTCCGTATCTGGTGATGGCTTTGGATGAGCAAAAGAAGGATGACGAGGTTTTCACCGAGAGAGGTGTGACATTTCTTATCGAAAAAACACTTCTTGAAAGGATAAAGCCCATACGCATCGACTACACTCACTCCACTTTGGGTTCAGGTTTTACGCTAAAATCGGAACTCATGAAGAACGCGAAGGATGTTAGCGTATGTCATGAGATTTGTGGCAGTTGCCAAGATCTACTACCTCGTTAGACTTCCAAAGAACTCCACAGGCCGATCAAGGCAGTGCAGCCAATCGGCCAAAGCAAACGCTGCTTTCGCCCCTGCCTGACCTCTGGGATACCTCCTTTCTTCCCGTAATCATCATGGTTGGAGGGTTGCTCACTTTGCGGATAAGGTGAAGTCTGCAGCTACAAAAGACTTTAAAGACACCCATTTATTAATTGGTCCATAATAGCCCGTGGTCGGAGGGAACCCTCGAACCGCGAAAATGGGTATTTGCCGAGAGGAAGCTTTATTGTCAGTCGCTTAAACTTGTATTTTCAAGCTAATTAACACATCTGATTAACTCCACTCCGGCCCAATCCCCCCGTATCAAGTACGGAGCAGGCTCTTTCCCTACCCCTGCCTTCGTCCCGCGAAGCGGGACTTCGCGCAGGCAGGCGCCAGGGGAGAGGGAGAAAGGTGCTAAATCTGAGAACCTACCAGTCCTCTCAAAATTAACGGCCCTTCCGGAAATTCCTGTTCTCCACACCGCAAGACTTTTTAGGGATCACCCTTAGGTATTTATTGTTCACTATAATGAACACAATATCTAATCTTAAACATTAAGCCTCTGTAAAAAAATTCTTGACACAGAATTTTAATTGTTTTATTGTAATATTTAGTAATTATAAGTAATAATTTATCCCAATTTGCCCTACTTTAGTATTACGAGAACTTGCTGTTTGTTCTTCATACTGAACAATTATTCTAACTCGTCTTTTTTTGCACTATCCGGAGAGTAAGGGATGACAAAAATATCAATGACCTGTCCCTTTTCCAACAAAGCGTGTAGGGAATGTCCAATTTATAGGGGAAGGCATCGTTACCGAAGTTTCTCCCACCAATGTCAAGGCTCTACCGATAAAGCTACGGGATGGGCCAAATCTGCTGTTACCCCCCCTTCCATTGAATTCCAAGCTCTAAGAAAGTCTGTGGAACGATATCTCGTGTTGCCCACCTTTCCAGACACCGGCAAACATAGTGAAAAAAGAGGCAATCCGAAGATTAAGCTGAAGGTTATCGACGTAGAAAACAGGACCACCAGAACTTGCGACTTTGATGAAAGCAAGGAATGGATTTGGGACAATCCAGAAATAATGAGGGTCATTGGTGGTTGGCAAGTAACAAGCACCGAAATGTTGCTGGAGATCATGTGTTCCAAGGCTGAAAAGGGCTGCGAAGAGGTTGAGCTTTATGAGGCTCCTCGTTTCATGTTACTTGCTGGGGGGTAAAAAGGCCGATCTGAAGAGCCTTATAAAAACCATGGAATTTCCAAGGCTTAAAGAACAAGGAGAGAAGCATGATTCATGATTTTACGTACCTTCAACCCGGAACTCTTCAGGAAGCGCTGTCCATGCTCGCTGACCACAAGGACGAGTGCAAGATTATCTGTGGCGGACAATCGTTGCTTATTGTGATGCGTCAGGGCCTGGTGGTCACTGATTATGTGATCGACATTAAAGGCCTCAAAGAGCTGAACTACATCACCTATGATGAGAAACAGGGTCTCCGAATGGGTGCCACAACCACCCATCGAACCGTCGAGAAATCCAATCTTCTTAAACAGAAATATCCTGTCCTCGTCGGCGTGGAAAGGAAGCTTGCCTCCATCCAGGTTCGAAACTGGGGCACGATTGGCGGCAATCTTGCCCATGGGGATTCGTCAGGTGATCTCGCGCCCGTCCTCATCGCTCTGGACGCGAAAATAAAACTCAGTTCCTCAAAAGGGAACAGGGTCATTCCCCTGGAAGTGTTCTACACCGGCCTTTTCGAGATGGACTTGAACAAGGACGAACTGGTTGTGGAGG
>Ga0209450_10001864_pt1 | contig 10613 bp, 7 predicted proteins | sample FrelakmetLWP11LW_FD_187149 | JGI IMG/M metagenome (GOLD analysis project Ga0209450, IMG submission 187149) | Freshwater lake sediment microbial communities from the University of Notre Dame, USA, for methane emissions studies - LWP11 LW (SPAdes)... | ecosystem: Environmental > Aquatic >... | reverse complement strand
GATTTCCTGCGGGTCAGGTCCCTGGCCTTCTTCGCGGCCTGCCTGGAGCTGGCGTTCAGAAGGCATTTCTGCACGATATGCCTGGCAATTACGGGATTCTCTTCAAAGAAGGTGGCCAGGCTGCTGCAGACAAGCGAATGGACCGCCCCCTGGACGCTCCTGTTACCGAGGCGCGTCTTCGTCTGGCCCTCGAACTGGGGATCGGTGACCTTTACGCTGATGACGGCAACAAGCCCCTCGCGCACATCGCTCCCCGAAAACGCTTCGTCGCTCTTCTTCATCATGCCGTTGGCGAGGGCGTACTCGTTGATCGTCCGCGTGAGTGCGGACTTCAGGCCCGACAGGTGTGTTCCTCCGTCGATGGTATTGATGTTGTTGACGAAGCTGAAGATGTCTTCCTGATAGGCGGTGTTGTACTGCATGGCGACATCCATCATGAGCGGGCCTTCGGCCTCCACTTCCATCTGGCCGCTGATGCAGATGGGTTCCGGATGCACGCTGTGGTTGGCTTCATTGACATAGGAGACGAAGGAGCTCAGTCCGCCCTCGGACCGGAAGTCCTCCCGTCTGACGTCAGCGGTCCTCTCGTCGCTGAGGCTTATCCAAAGGCCGCGGTTCAGGTAGGCGAGCTCCCTCATCCTGTTGGAGAGGGTGTCGTACTTGATATCCGAGGTCTCGAAGATCAATTCATAATCCGGCTTGAATCTGACCACGGTCCCGCGGAGGTTGGTTTCTCCCACCATCTTCTGGGGTCCAGTTGGCTCGCCACGGGCGAATTCCTGGCGGTATGCCCTGCCGTCCTTCCGGACCTCCACCCTGAGCCACTCGGAAAGTGCGTTGACGACGCTGACTCCAACGCCATGGAGCCCGCCTGCAGACTTGTAGACGGAGTTGTCGAACTTGCCCCCGGCGTGAAGCTGGGTCATGACGACCTCGAGCGCGGGCAGACCGCTCTGGTGCATTTCCACGGGGATTCCGCGGCCGTTGTCCGTGACGGTGATGGACCCGTCTGAGTTGAGCACTACCTCTATCCTGTCGCAGTAACCGGCCTGGGTCTCGTCGACACTGTTGTCCACGACCTCCCATACGAGATGGTGAAGGCCGTCCTGCGATGTTGAGCCGATGTACATGCTCGGCCTCTTGCGCACATGCTCGAGGCCCTGGAGCACCTGTATTGAATCGGCGTCATAGGAGCCGGCGGGTTTGACTGTCTCGGTCAATGTTCAGCCTCTCCGTCTTCCTGCGGGCGAAAGGACCCTGATTTCGGTGAATACGGTTTCCTCGGCCAATGTATTGAGACGCATAAGTATTTCCGCCTGCCTCATTCGAAGCTCCATCAGTGCGGCAGGATGTAGCGCCCTGATTTTCAGGACATTCCCCTCGAACCCTTCAGGCGCCGAGAGTCTGGCGAGCTCTTTTCCTGCTGCTTCTTCCCAGCGCTCCAGCGCTTCCTGCCGTCTGAGTCCGAGCCCCAGCTCGAGTTTCTGTGCAACTGCTTTCAGAAACTCGTCTAATCTCTTCATGATCCCTCGGGCGGTACCGGGCAGCCGCCATGTCGAGGCGGAATCATTCAGCTGCCATGCCGCCCGACTGCACGAGCTTCACCGGCATGAGGAGCGCAAGGTAGGTATCTCCGTCGCCCGTCTCCGCTTCGTCCTGGATGACAACCGCCGTTCCCGCGTTCTTCATCTTCAGGCTGATTCTCTCGCAGCTCATGTTACGGAGAATCTCCATGAGGAAGTTACCGTTGAATCCGATCTGAAACGGTTCTGACAGGTATTCCGCGTTCAGGGTCTCGTGCGCTTCGCCGGCATCGGTGCTCTCGGCCTGCACTACGACTGATCCGGGCTCCAGGGAGAATTTCACCTGGTGCGTGGAAGAGTTGGCCATCGTCTTGACCCTTCTCAGAACACCGATCAGATCCTCCCTGTTAATGCTCATGGTGCAGTCGTTGTCGACGGGGATGACCTTTCTGTACGGGGGGTACTCGCCATCGATGGTCCTGCTGAAAATGGTGGTCTTCCCGAACTCGAAGGAGATCTGGGATCCCTGGAAACGGATCTCGACATCCCCTTCCTCGGCAAGTCTTACGAACAGGTTGAGCGCCTTGGGGGCAATCAGGGCATGTATCGGGGAGGATGACCTTATTCCCTTGAGGCTGATGCAGCTCAATCTGTGACCGTCGGTGGCGACCATCTCGAATCCGTTTTCGCCGATATCCAGGAGGGCTCCGTTCAGGGTGGCCCTGTAATCATCGTGCGCCACTGCATATGCAGTCTTCCTGATCGCGTCGGAAAGGACGGCCATGGGGATCGTCGCGGGTTCTCCCGTGCCTTTCCCCGGCATGGATGGAAACTGTTCGCTGGAGCTGCCGCTCAGGGTGAAGGATCCGTGTCCGCAGCTGATGGTGATCCTGTTTCCGGTTCCAGTCAGCCGTACCTCCTCTTCAGGAAGCTCCCGGATGATTTCGTGGAACTTCTTGCCTGGCAGCGTAATGGAACCAGGAGTCGTGATAGAGGCGGGAATGGCCGTGATCACGGTGGTATCGAGATCCGTCGCCGAGAGACGGAGCTTGTCGCCTTCGGTCTCGAGAAGGATGTTGGTAAGGTATGGAAGACTGCTCCTCGCAGGCAGAGCCGTCGCAACGGAGTTGAGACCCTTGAGAAGGTCCGACTGGCTGACCAGGAGCTTGATCATGGGATTTCCTCCAACCTTGAAAGATCATTAATAAGAATCGCTCTTTATGATTCTTATTATACTCGTGGAGAAGCCCGGAAACCAGCGTCGCGATGCTGGCGGAGGCGTCTCGGAGATGTTGACGACCTGTGGATAACCCAACAGCAGGAGGGGGGTTTTCCACATGCATGCGCGGTCTCGGGCATGTGCACAGGGAACCCCACAATAGAATCGGAAGACGGGTTCAGAAAGCGTTCAGCTCCCGGCGGAGATCCGAGAGCTTGCGCTCCAGAGCAGAGTCCACCGAAAGAAGATGATTGATTCTGTCGATGGAATTCAGCACGGTGGAGTGATCCCGGCCGGAGAAGAACAGACCGATCTCCTGAAGCGACATGGAAGTCAGCTCACGCATGAGGTACATCGCCACCTGGCGCGGTACGAGGATCTCTCTTTTTCTCTGTTTGCCCTTCAGTTGGTTTGGCGTTACGCCGAAGGACTGACTCACATGAGAGGCGATGCTCCCCGCGGTGAGCCGGTGGGCGATATTGCCGAGAGACGAAGAGATCTCTTTCTGCACCAGATCCATGTTGATGGCGGCGCCCGTCAGCCTGGAATGAGCCGCAAGCCTGTGAACGACACCCGCAAGCTGCCTGACGTTTTTCCTGATGGATGTTGCGATGAAGTCCAGGACCTCGTCCCGGATCTCGAGCTGCTCATCCTTCATCAGGAGATGCAGGATAGCAAGCCGGGTCTCGTACTCGGGAGGTTTGATGTCGGCGACCAGGCCTGACTGAAAGCGGCTCACAAGACGTTCCTCGATATCCTCGAGCTCATGAGGGGGTCTGTCCGCGGTGATGACGATCTGCTTGCCGTTCTGGTAGAACTCGTTGAATCTGTGGAAGAACTCCTCCTGAGTGCGCTCTTTCCCCTTCAGGAACTGAATGTCGTCCATCAGCAGGAAATCCACGTTCAGATACCTGTTCCTGAAGAGAGGGACTTCGCCCCGTTCAAGGGCGGTCACGTACTGCTGAAGAAAGAGCTCGGCGGACAGGTATCGGTACGTCCTGGAGTAGGGCTCCTGTCTGATCCTGTGAGCGATCGCCTGGATCAGGTGCGTCTTTCCGAGCCCGACACCGCCATAGATGAAGAGTGGATTGTAGCTGGAGGTTCCACCCTCATGAGTGACCGCCTGCGCTCCGGCATAAGCGAGCTGGTTGTTGGGTCCTGCCACGAATCGTTCGAAAGTGTAGCTCGGCCTGAGGAAATCAATGCCGGTTCCCTGTGCTTTCTGCTGGGTGGCCGGGTTTCGCGGCTGGGAGTCCTGCACTGGACCCGCCGGTTCCCCGATGAAGTTCAGCACCAGCTCATTCAGTCCCGAGACATCCCTCGCGATCCTGCCCAGAAGCTCACCGAAACGGACCTTCGCATGACCGGCGACGAAGTTGTTGGGGAACCTGACGGTCAGCCTTCCGTTCTCGTAATCCTCGATGACGGACTTCTCGAGCCAGGAGCTGAAGGCCGTGGGGTCAAGGCTTTCCGAAGCCCTTGCGAGACACTCTTCCCAGAGCTCCGATGGATTCAGCTCGCTCAAGATCCGGGACCTCCGGGAGACGCGGGTAAATAGCTATCACCCATGGACAAACATTCACTTTCCACAGAGATACGCACAGTCCATGTAGCAGCTAACTTCAAGCAAAGCAAGAGGTTCCATGAACAGTATCCTTCCGCCCCGGCTGGCCTGTTGAAAACCCCGGACCCTATCTCCGGTTGCTGCAAATACTTGACAATCGACCTCGCAGTGGCTAATTTCCACCCTCGCCGGAGGCCCGACATCAGAGTACGCCGGAAGCGTACCAGGGACCGAAGCTTCGGCGTAGCAGTCAAAACTGTTGGAGAGGCACGGCCTTCGTCAAGGCGGTCTCCCGGGAAGTGAAGAGGACCAGCAATGAAGAGAACCTATCAGCCGAGCAAGCTGGCCAGAGTCAGGCGGCACGGCTTCAGGGCGAGGATGGCCACAAGAAACGGGCGGAAGGTCCTGAATGCCAGGAGACGCAAAGGGCGCAAGCGGCTCATCCCTTAGCGGCGCTGTCCTGAGATCGCTCAAAAGGAGCAGTCAGTTCAGGAAGATCTTCAGCAGCGGCAGGAGATTCAGGGGCAGAGCGTTCAGAGCTGTCTACATGATGAATACCCTGGGCGTTGTTCGCCTGGGGTTTTCGTTATCTGCCAAGTCCGGCGGCTCGGTGGAGCGCAACCTGTTCCGCCGGAGAGTGAAGAGCCTTGCGAGGGAGCTGGAGGGCTGCCCGGGAGCCGATGTGGTGATCCTCCCCCAGGGAAAGCTCGGAGACAAGACCTGGCAGATGCTTCAGGAGGATTTCCTGAGACTGATCCGGGAGCTGGACGGGCCGGCGGGATCCCCGCATGAATGAAGCGCCGCAGGCGATGGAAGCGGAACGGGACAGACCCGGCAGCATTCCTGCGCGGGTGCTCGTCGCGTTGGTGAGGGTTTACCGAAAGATAGTGTCACCGATATTGCCGCCGAGCTGCATTTATTATCCCACATGCAGCGCCTATGCAATAACTGCGATCACGCGGTTCGGCGCTCTCAGGGGAAGCTGGCTGGCGGTCAGAAGAATCATGAGATGTCATCCGTTCCGTTGCGGAGGGCAGGACCCGGTCCCCGACAAATGGGAGAATCGAAGATGAGCGACCAGAAGAAGCTACTCATCGCCGCAGGGCTGATGGCGGTCATACTCTTTCTAAGCTGGCAGTTCCTCGGCGGCTCCAGGGATCCGGAATCAACCCCGGTCGAAGCATCAGCGGAAATCCGAACGGAATCCGCGGAGCCGGAGGTTTCTCCTGGAGATTCCACACAGGCCGACAGCGCGGCAGTTGAACCCGGCAGAGAACAGGATGCGGTCCCGACCGACATCACGATCATCATAAGGGACAACGGATCAGACCTGGTTCATGCATGCATCACTCCGCTGGGCGGGGCCATCTCTTCCTGGGCGCTGGTCGGGTATGAGGACATGCCGGGCGCCGGACAGAACGGACCCGTCAACCTCAACGGCACTCCATGGCTTGGAAGGGGAAGAGTCTTCCTTACGGACTCACCGGACACGGTCATCGTGGACACTGAGCCCCGCAGCGTGATGCTGGCCGCTGACGACGGCGCCTCCATCGAGTACACATTCAGCCCCGGGTTCTGCGGATTCAGGGTGGAGACCCGTGGTCTGACGGAAACCATGAGCATCTCTGCAGGCGTTCTTCCCGTGAGCGAGCAGGGAGTGAACCCGCGGAACTACTTCAAGGCAGAATGGAACGCCGAGAAGATCAGGAACAGGAGACCGGGGGACATCGCGGAGATGGAGTCCGTGGGCAACGTGAGGTGGATCGCCACCAGGTCGCAGTACTTCGCGATCATCATGATGCCGGAATCCCTGGACAGGGCGTACGCCTACCTCTACCCGTCGGGGGAGGGCCAGTCGCCGGCAATAGGGCTGTCAGATGAGAATATCACCGTATACGCGGGGCCGCTTGATTACTCCGTGCTCCGGGGACTCGGGAGGGACACCAGCAGGCTGATTGATTTCGGATGGCCGCTGATCCGGGAGATAGGCCGCCTGATTTTCTGGTTCTGCGACTCGCTCCTTTCCTTCATAGGAAACTGGGGAGTCAAGATCATCATCCTCTCCATCGCCATGAAGCTGGCCATGCTCCCCCTCACCACGAAGAGCTTCGTCTCCATGCAGAAAATGAAGCTCGTGCAGCCGAAGATGAAGGAGCTCCAGGAGAAGTACAGGAAAGATCCCAAGGCGCAGCAGGAAGCCCTGCAGAGGCTCTACAAGGAAGAGGGGGTCAGCCCCCTGGGCGGCTGTCTGCCGCTCCTGCTCCAGATGCCTGTATTCTTTGCCCTATACAAGGTCCTGGCCAACTCCGTTCAGCTCAGGGGCGCCGGCTTCATGCTCTGGATGACCGACCTCTCCAGGCCGGAGATCCTGATCCCCTTCGGTTCGAAGATACTCGGCCTTTCAGGAATCGGACTGCTGGCAGTGCTCATGGGCGTGGCGATGTTCGTGCAGCAGAAGATGACCGTGACGGACCAGAACCAGAAGGCCATGCTCTACATGATGCCCATCCTCATGACGTTCCTGTTCATGAATTTCCCTGCTGGACTGACTCTGTACTGGTTCATCAACAACATCCTGACCATTGCTCATCAGGAGATGATCAAGCGCAAGCTGGAGTCCCCGGCGCGAAGCTGACGAAATGCCACCGGAGCCGGACATCATCTGCGCGCCGGCTACGCCGGAGGGAGCAGGCGCCCTTGGCGTCATCCGAGTGAGCGGAGCGGGCTCATGCGGGATGGTCGAAGGCTTGCTGTCCCTGGAGACAGGTCGGCTCAGCGGGATGCGGAGGAAGGTAGCCCTGCTGATGGACGGAGAGCGTCCGGTCGACAGGGTGGTGGCCATCTCCTGGCCCGCCGGAAGAAGCTATACCGGCGAGGAGATGGTTGAGCTCACCTGCCACGGAGTCCCATCCATCCTCGCGACGATCATGGAGCTTCTCCAGGACAGGGGGGCCAGAAAGGCGGCTCCGGGAGAATTCACGAGGAGAGCCCTGGCTTCCGGCACTCTTACCCCACTCGATGTTCTGGCGCTCGCACGGATATTGGGAGGGGAGGGCGGCGGAGAGGAATTGGCAGGGCGGCTTCGGGAGAGCTGCCGGAGGCTTCTTGAGGATGTCAGGTCATGCAGCTCGGCTCTCGAGGGGGACATGGAGTTCGGGGATCCCAACCCGGACGCCGGGATCGGCGATGCGGCTGCAGCGCTTGAAGCGGCCGGCAGATCTGCGGCCGCCCTGAAGGAGGTCGCGGACAGGCTGGAGGGCGTCGGGCGAGTTGTCATCATGGGCCCCGTGAACTCGGGCAAATCCACTCTCTTCAACCTGCTGGCCGGAGCCGATGCGTTGGTGTCCCCGGAGCCGGGAACCACAAGGGACGGCGCGAGCAGGACCGTAACGATCCATGGCCGGCGGCTCATGCTCTGTGATTCCGCGGGCACAGGCGGCGACGGGCTGGACCGGGCTGCCTCGATCGCGGCGGTCTCGTCCATAGGACCGTACGACAGGGTGGTCTGGATGTCTCCGTGCGGAGCCGAGCCCGTTCCCGACGGGATACGGCACGCTTCTCTGGAAGTCATAGAAGTTGCCGGCAGGAGTGATCTCGTGAGCGAAGCCCGCGGGGGAGCCCTCCGTGTCTCATCGCTGACCGGAGAGGGGATCGAAGCCTTGAAGGAGCGGATCGCCTCAGCACCCGGGAGCGCTTCGGTGAGCGGCCTCGCGGAACGGGCCACCCATGGAATCCGGATGACGAGCGAGTCGCTCCGTTCCGGAGATTTCCCCCTTGCGGCAGTACACCTGCGGGAGATCGAGGATGCCGTGACGGCCATCCTCGACGAGGGGAAATCGATGACTCTCAGTATCGAACGAGCCCTCGAGAGTCTCTGCGTTGGAAAATAGCGCCTGCGCGACGGATGTGCTTGTGGTCGGCGGAGGCCATGCCGGCATAGAGGCGGTTCTCGCGGCATCACGGGTCGGCTGCTCAGTCGTCCTCGTCACGTTGAGCATCGGGAGGATCGGCGAGATGTCCTGCAACCCCGCAATCGGGGGGATCGCAAAGGGGACCCTGGTCCGGGAGATAGACGCGCTCGGCGGCTCGATGGGGGTGGTTGCCGACAAGACGAGGCTGCAGTTCAGGATGCTCAACACACGGAAAGGACCTGCGGTGTGGGGGCCGAGGGTGCAGTCCGACGCGGCCCGCTATGCTCTGGAGCAGAGGGAAGTGCTCCGCGCTCACGGCATAAGGGTTGTGGAGGACGAGGCGATATCGCTTGAAGGTCCCACGGAGGAGATCATCGGAGTCACATGCCGCAGGACCGGGATGATCCGGTGCCGTGCGGTGGTGCTGGCAATGGGGACATTTCTGGGCGGCAGGCTGTTCATGGGAACGGAGAGGTGGCGAGGCGGCAGAACAGGGGACATCGCGTCAGAGCGTCTCGAAGCGGATCTCAGGCAGAGACTGTTCCACGTGGAACGTTTCAAGACCGGAACTCCGCCGAGGATTGCACGAGGTTCCATCGATGAAGCGGCACTGACGGTGCAGGAGTCCGGGTCTGACGATTTCTGCTTCGCTTTCGGGGGAAGCGGCTGCCGTGGACGATCCGAAAGGTTCCATCAGACCAGCACCAACGTTGGAACGAGAGATGCCGCGCTGAGGCACATATCCAAATCTCCTCTTCTCACCGGGATGATCGGCGGAAAAGGTCCGCGCTACTGCCCCAGCTTCGAGGACAAGGTCATGCGGTTCCCTGACAGGACGAGCCACAACATCTACGTCGAGCCGATGGGGTTCGGATCCCGCCTTCTCTATCTTAACGGGCTTTCAACCAGTCTTCCCCGAGAGGCCCAGCTGGAAATGGTGAGGAGCCTCCCGGGTTTCGGCAATGCGCGGATCAGCGAGTTCGGATACGCGGTGGAGTACAGCAGCCTGCATCATTCAGAGATTTCGCCGTCCCTTCGGCTGAGAAGGGGCACCAACCTATTCGCGGCGGGCCAGATCTGCGGGACCTCCGGATACGAAGAAGCCGCCGCGCTTGGATTGCTGGCCGGCTTGAATGCGGCGCGCACCGTTCAGGGGCTTGAGCGGATGCACCCCGACAGGATGCGCAGCTACCTCGGCGTGATGGTGGAGGACATCACGTCCGGCGGCTCCACTGAGCCTTACAGGCTTTTCTCCTCGAGGGCGGAAAACAGGCTCCACATACGCCAGGACAACGCCGAAAGACGCATGCTGCAGGTCGCGACGGAGATGGGATTGCTTGAAGGGGAGAAACTGGAAACAGCAGAGCAGAGACAGACCCAGGCTGACATGGCGAGACAGGCCATCCTGTCGGGGAGCTGCGGCGGAGTTCCAGCCCGGGTGCTCTGCAGGAGGCCTGAGGTCACGGCCGAGCAGCTGCTGGAGGTGCTGCCTGGTCTGTCCGGAATAGAAAGAGCCATACTGGACTCGGTGATTCTGGACGAGCGGTACGAAGGGTATATCCATCGAGGCGAGAGGCGAATGGAAGCAAGACGGAGAGCCGGGGACGTCAGCCTTGCCGGGATCGTCTCCTATCTGGGAGTGAAGGAACTCTGCTGGGAAGCGCGGGAGGCCCTGGAGAGAGTCAGGCCGCGGACGCTCGCGGAGGCGGAGCGCGTTCCGGGGGTTCGACCCAGCGATGTCGAGGGATTGCTGCTGCATCTGGCGTCGGGGCGTTCCACGTGGAACACCGGGGACGGATCCTCGGGGAGTCGGGCATGATCGCATCCATTCCGGACCCGCGTACAATGGAAACGGAACTCCGCTCGCTCGGCGTGGAGACCGACGCCGAAGCTCTCGAGCGGCTTTCCCTTCTTGCCCGCCTGATCCAGGAGAGGGCATCCCTGGTGAACCTCATCGGGCCGTCTGAGCTGCCGAGGCTCTGGAGCAGGCACATCCTGGAGTCGGCATCGTACTCGCTTCTCCTTGACATGATGCTTCCGGTAGCGGACATCGGAAGCGGCGCGGGCTTCCCTGGTCTGGTACTTGCGGTGCTTGGCTGCCGGCACACGATGCTGATCGAGCCTCGAAGGAAGAGGCGCCTGTTCCTCGCCCATGCGGTCTCCTCCCTCGGGCTCGACGGGGTGTGCATCGCTCCCGGAAGGGTGCAGGACGCGGGTCCCTTCCAGCCGTGCACGCAGTTCACCGCAAGGGCGGTGGCGCCCCCGGCGATCCTGCTCCGGATGATCGCGCCGATCTGCGGAGACGGATCAACCCTTGTCTGCAGGGTTTCCACGGAGAGCGAAGCGGCTGAGGGTTTCACAGAGGTCATTCACCTGCCAAGTCCTCCGCTTGACCG
>Ga0209450_10001863_pt1 | contig 10617 bp, 7 predicted proteins | sample FrelakmetLWP11LW_FD_187149 | JGI IMG/M metagenome (GOLD analysis project Ga0209450, IMG submission 187149) | Freshwater lake sediment microbial communities from the University of Notre Dame, USA, for methane emissions studies - LWP11 LW (SPAdes)... | ecosystem: Environmental > Aquatic >... | reverse complement strand
AAAAAGCAGCAGCGACTCGAGACCGGGCAAAGTACGTTCTGCGGCTGTATGTTACCGGGATGACCCCCAAGTCAACCCAGGCCATCGCCAATGTCGAGAAACTCTGTAAAGAACACCTGGCCGGGCGCTACGAACTCAAGGTGATCGACATCTACCAGCAGCCCAAGCTGGTCCAGGGAGAGCAGATTATTGCCACCCCAACGCTCATCAAGAAACTTCCCCTGCCGCTCCGGAAACTCATCGGCAACATGTCGGATACGGAAAGGTTTCTTGTAGGCATCGACCTGAAACCCAAGAATTCGTGAGCACGAATCAATGAACCAATCGGACAGAACACGCCAGCAACTTTTGGATGAGTTGCAGGAACTTACGTCGCGGGTGATGGAAGCCGAGGAAACTCTGCGCGCTATCCGAAGCGGTGAGGTGGATGGTCTGGTTGTCTCAACGCCGGAAGGTGACCGGGTCTTTACACTGATGGGCGCTGAGCATCCTTACAGGGTCATAGTCGAAACCATGAACGAAGGGGCCGTCACCCTGGCTGCCGACGGCACGATCCTTTACTGTAACCAACGTTTTGCAGATGTCGTCAAAGGCTCTCTGGAAAAAGTAATAGGATCTTCAATCCACCAATACATTTCATCAACAGACCTTCACTTATTTGAGGCATTGGTTGAGCGGGGTTTAAAGGGGAGCAGCAAGGGGGAACTTGCCTTACAGGCCGGAAGTGAAAACTCTGTACCTGTCTTACTTTCCGTAAGTCCCCTTCAGGGCATAGATATGCCCGGTGTGGTGTGCGCCGTAATGGTGGACATCACCGAGCGCAAGAAGATGGAGGGGGCGCTAAAGATTTCTGAAACTCGCTACCGCCGTCTCTTCGAAGCAGCCCAAGATGGAATATTAATCCTCGATGCCGAGACAGGGCAAATAGTGGATGTTAACCCATTCTTGTTAGAAATGTTGGGTTATTCACATGAGGAGCTCTTAGGGAAGAAACTATGGGAAATTGGCACCTTTAGAGATATTGAAGCATCGAAAGCCATCTCTTTGGAATTGAAGAGCAAAGGATATGTTCGCTACCATGATTTACCGCTTGAGACGAAAGAGGGACGGACAATTGCTGTGGAATTTGTCAGTAATGTCTATCAGGTTAATCATCATAAAGTGATTCAGTGTAACATCCGCGACACCACTGAACGCAAACATACAGCAGAGGCTTTAAAAAATTCCTACAACGAACTGGAACGACAAACTGTCGAACTTCGGACGGCTCTTGCTGAAATCAAAACATTGAAAGATCAACTCGAGGCCGAGAATATTTACTTCCGTGAGAAGACCAAGCTGAAGGGCCACTTCGTCAATATAATAGGGCAAAGTGACGGGCTCAAGTATGTTCTCTATCGGGCGGAACAAGTTGCTCCTTCGAACACAACGGTGCTCATTCTTGGGGAAACCGGTACGGGAAAAGAGTTGATCGCTGCCGCTATCCATAACATGAGCCCGCGCAAGGAACGGCCCTTGATCACGGTCAACTGTGCCGCCCTGCCGGCTAATTTGATTGAAAGCGAATTGTTCGGCCGGGAGAAGGGCGCATTTACCGGGGCCGATACCCGTCAGGTCGGCCGGTTCGAGATCGCCAATGGCTCCACCCTTTGTCTCGACGAGATCGGGGAGCTGCCCCTGGAATTGCAAGCAAAGCTACTCCGGGTGATTCAGCATGGCGAGTTTGAGCGCCTGGGCTCGTCCCACACCATCAAAGTCGATGTGCGGATCGTGGCGACGACCAATCGAGATCTTGAGGAAGAGGTCCGCAAAGGCCGGTTTCGGCAGGACCTTTACTATCGGCTAAACGTATTCCCCATCACGGTTCCTCCGCTACGGCAGCGGAAAGAAGACATTCCGCTGTTGGTTGGGGCTTTCATAGAGCGCTATGCCCGGAAATTGGGCAAACAGATCACCTCGGTCCAGAAGAAGACGATGAAAACACTCCAGGATTACCCGTGGCCCGGGAACGTCCGGGAGTTGGAAAGTGTCCTGGAACGGGCCGCGATCCTTTGCTCCGGGCCGGTCTTGACGCTCGCAGACAAACTGGAGATTTCAACTCCCTCCGTGTTCTCCTCCATAAGAACCTTAGAAGAGGTGGAGCGCAACCAAATGCTTAAAATCCTGTCGGAAACCCGGTGGCGCATCGAGGGGAAAAACGGGGCGGCAGCGATCCTGGGTCTCAACCCGAGCACCTTGAGAGCGCGGATGCATAAGCTCGGGATACTCCGGCCGGAGGCCAGGGAGCCGGATTAACCTGCCTGGCATTGCCAAATGGCCCCCTCAGCCAACTGAGGTTCCGCCAAATATTGAGGCCCAACAAATCGTTTCACCCTTCTCCACGCCTCTTTCCCTTTCATCTAATCCCCTGTTATTAAAACAAGATCCCCAACCCTCGATTTTGTCCGGTTGTTGGCAGGCCATATGCAAATACCATTTGTGTGATCCTGGTCATCATACGCATGAAGGTCTTTGCTGAGAAGCGCAAGGAGCTGTCCCAGATCGTTTCGCTGGTCGACTCCTTTCAACAGACTAAACGGAAAAGGAGGGCATCATGTTCAAGCACATCCTGTTGCCAACAGATGGTTCTATCCTATCGCAGGCTGCAATTCACAGAGGGGTTCATCTGGCCAAGAGTATGAAGGCGAAAATAACCGGGATTAGCGTGATGCCGGAGAATAAATTTTACATGTATGAGACCGAAATCAATGCGCAGGAAAAAGAGGAGATAACCAAGCAACATCGAATGCAGGCCGATCGAAATATTGCCGTTATCGAAAAGGCGGCCAAAGACGCTGGGGTTCCCTGTGAAACGCTTTGTGGGATAAACGATCATCCCTATGAAACGATCATTAGCGTTGCAGAGAAAACGGGCTGCGATCTCATCATGATGGCCTCCCATGGACGAAGCGGTTTCAAAGCGCTGTTGATCGGCAGCGAGACTCAAAAAGTGCTGACGCATTCCAAGATTCCGGTGTTGGTGTACCGTTGAATATGCGATCCCAGCCAGAAGTTCAGTGACCAGTAGGAGGATTTAGATATGGAGATGAAATTGATCGCATGGAAAGCTAAAATGCAAGACCTTACACGAAAGGTCGCAAACCGGGGGTCTAAAAAAAGAGAAAAAGTCTTGCACAACTTCCGAGACCTGAGCATGCCCATCACAGAAATGTCATCTCGTATCGAACAGCTGAAAAACGATCGTCCCAACGAGCTGACTCCACAGAGGAAAAATATCGACAATGGCCTTGTCGATATGCACGGCAAATATGTGCTTCGGACCCGGCTTTCTTATACAGGACTTTACGGTAAAGAATCGTGGCCAATGGAGAGAAAGGTGTGGGAGAAGTCGATTTGATGAGAGCGGAAGATTATCAAGTTTAAGGGATCGCCAGCCGTCTGCGGCGACACCTCGATGATGGCGGATGAGATGCAAAATAATACTGGGGATGCAAAGGGAAACATGGGTACGCAACCGGCCGGCGACACAGCGGACTACGATCCACGGATATCGCCAGTCAACGAAAGGCCGCCGGATGTTGCGATGGTATGGAGGGAGAAGTATCTTCGACGGATTGCTGATCTGGAGAACACAAAAAAGCGTCTGGCCCGCAGTGCCGCCCAGGAGGTGGCGGCGGAAAAGGAAGCACTCCTGCGGGATGTGCTGCCGGTGGCCGATGCTCTGGATCTGGCCTTCATGCATGCATCGCGCGAAGAGGATAACCGCAGCATCCTGCAGGGAATCGAGCTGATCCGCAACATGCTGAATACGTTTTTTTCCAAATACGATGTGAGAGCAATCGATGCATGGGGTCAACCGTTCGACCCCCGGCTGCACGAAGCCTTGGGTGTGGAGCGCCACCCCAAAGTCCCCCCCCATACCGTGGCGAGGGTGGAACGCAAGGGGTATTTGTACGGTGACAAGCTGCTGCGTCCGGCGCAGGTCGTGGTGACACCGGGATAGAATTGCTCCGCAGCCGCAGGATTTTGCAATCCTTGGCCCTGGCCTCGCCCTGAAACGCCTCTTCGCTGACAACCGCCCACGCACACAACATAAAAAGATCTGACGACCCGAAATGGAATACAAGGACTATTACAGAATACTGGGTGTGGACCGCAAAGCCGGCCAGGGCGAAATCAAGAAGGCTTTTCGCAAGCTAGCTCGAAAGTATCATCCTGACGTTAACCAGGGTGACAAAGCGTCCGTAGACAAGTTCAAGGAAATTAATGAGGCGCACGAAGTTCTATCCGATGCTGAAAAAAGACAGAAATACGACGAGCTCGGCGCGCAGTGGCAGCATTACCAGCGAGAAGGCGGCAAACCCGAAGGCTTTAACTGGGGTGAATGGCAGTCCCGACCCGATCATGAATACAATTATCGAACGGTCAGCCCCGAGGAATTTGAAGAGCTGTTTGGTAAGGAAGGCGGCTATTCGGACTTCTTCCAGAACCTGTTCGGCAGAGCGAGCCGGCAGCGGACCGGGGACGTTCCGAGGGACCGGCAATCCCATTATGAATCGCAACCGCGAGGGGGGAGGGACATCGAACATGGGCTCCAGGTGACGCTCGCTGAAGCGTTTCATGGAACCCGTCGGATGTTGGAATGGGAAGATGGCCGTATAATCGACGCCAAAATCCCGCGCGGGGTCAAAACCGGGTCCCGGGTGCGGCTCAAGGGGCAAGGCGGCCCGGGGGGCGGCGGGGGCGAAGCGGGAGACCTATATCTAACCATCGAGGTATTGCCCGACAAGCGGTTTCAGCGTGAGGGCAACGACCTGCGGACTTCAGTGCCTGTCGACTTGTTTACCATGCTGCTGGGCGGAAAGCTGTCGGTGGCCGGTTTCGACCGCTCGGTGATGCTGGATATTCCTCCGGAGACCCGGAACAATAGGGTTTTCCGGCTGAGAGGGCTGGGGATGCCAAAGATGAAACAACCGGATCAACGCGGCGATTTGTATGTAACCGCAGAAGCCGTTCTGCCGCAGCACCTCACTGATAGGCAGAAGGAACTCGTGGAACAGTGGAGAGGCATGCGGTAGAAACAAGGTGACACGAATGGATAAGAGTATTAAAAAAATTCTACTCCGTACGCTTTCAAAAGGTACCGGAGGAAAACGATGGGCCAATACAATTTGAACCGCATCTTCAGACCGCGACATGTTGCGGTGGTGGGTGCCAGCGAAAAAGCCGGCACCATCGGCAACGCGTTGGTGAAAAATCTTATTAACAGCGAGTTTGCCGGAACCGTGCTGCCCGTCAATCCCAATTATCAAAGTATCCACGGGCATGCATGCTACAGATCGGTTTCCGCCCTGGAGACGGGCGTGGACCTTGCGATTATCGCCACGCCGATTCATAGCGTTGTGGATATTGTGAGCGAATGCGTCGAACAAAGGATCGGCGCCGCCGTTATTATTTCGGCGGGGGGAAAGGAGGTCGGTGAACAGGGCCGGGAGATAGAAGAAAAGATTCAGCGGATAGCTTATTCCGGCGGGCTTCGCATCGTGGGGCCGAACTGCATGGGCGTCATCCATCCCGGCGCGAACCTCAACGCCAGTTTTGCCTCTGAGATGCCCTTAACCGGAAATCTGGCATTTGTATCCCAGAGCGGTGCCATTTGTTCGGCGATTCTTGATCTGGCTTTCAAGGAGCGCATCGGCTTCAGCCATTTTGTCAGCATCGGCTCAATGCTGGACCTCGATTTTGGAGACATGATCGATTACCTGGGAAATGATTCCTCGGCCAAAAGCATTCTATTGTATATCGAAAGCCTGACGAATTTCCGCAAATTCATGAGTGCCGCGCGTTCCGTGTCACGGATCAAGCCCATCGTCGTCCTCAAATCCGGTAGAAGCCCCGCCGGTGCCAAGGCCGCAGCCTCTCACACGGGCGCCATGGCCGGAGAAGACGCGGTATATGATGCCGCGTTCAAGCGCGCCGGCATCGTGCGTGTAGACACCATCGAAGAGCTTTTCGACTGCGCGGAGTTAATGGCCAAGCAACCGCGACCGGGCGGTCCCCGACTGGCGATCCTCACCAATGGCGGCGGTCCGGGCGTGATGGCCACGGACACACTCGCCCGGTATGGTCAGGAGCCCGCACCCCTCGACCATCAAACGCTGCAAGCGTTCGATGCGTTTCTGCCGCCCTTCTGGAGCCGCGGCAACCCGATCGACATCCTCGGTGATGCGTCTGCGGAGCGGTTCGGCCGCTCCCTGGAGGTCTGCTTCAACTCGAAAAACCTGGACGGGGTGCTGGTCATCCTTGCGCCCCAGGCCCTGACCGACCCTCTTGCAGTGGCCGAAACGCTGGCTGCCGCTTTAAAGGTGCGCACGTATCCGGTATTTGCCTGCTGGATGGGCGGTAAAAGCATCGGCAAGGCCGTTGACGTTTTGAATGAAGCGGGAATCCCGACCTATGATACGCCCGAACGGGCGGTCCGGGCTTTTCTGTATATGGTCGAATATGCCCGAAATCTTGAAATGCTTGTGGAAATTCCACCGAAGACGATCGGCCACATGGTATTCGATCAGGAAACAGCCCACAAGCTGATCGCCGGCCCGCAGACGCTGGGGTTCGTGCCGGGATCGGATGCCCGGGGAATCCTCACGGCCTATGGCCTGCCCGTGATCAAGTCGCAAATCGCCAAGACCGAAGACCAGGCCTCGCAAATCGGTCGGGAAATGGGATATCCGCTGGTCATGAAGTTGCACTCTGCGGACATCACCCACAAAACCGATGCCGGCGGCGTTCGCCTGGACTTGCGCTGCGATGCGGATGTCTGCCGGGCCTACGACCAGATCCTAGCCTCGGCCCGCCAGTACAAACCCGATGCGCGGATCGAGGGGGTAACGCTTCAACCTTATTATGCAAACCCGGATTTCGAAATTCTTCTGGGTGCCAAGCGGGACCCCAATTTTGGTCCGGTGATTCTGTTCGGTATGGGCGGCATTTACACGGAAGTGTTAAAAGACCGCTCCCTGGGACTTCCTCCCATGAACCGATTGCTGGCTCGGCGACTGATGGAGGAAACCAAAGCATACGCCTTGTTGCAAGGATACCGCAACCGCCCCGCAGCAGACATTGAGCGCCTCGAAGAAATGATCATCCGGCTATCGCAACTCCTGATCGATTGCCCCGAAATTGCCGAACTGGACATGAACCCCGTTCTGATCAAAGACGGCAAGCCCATTGCGGTCGATGCCCGCATACTCGTTTCACCGCTTGCGGTACCCTCCTCTCTGCATCTGGTCATCAGTCCGTATCCGCAAGAGGATGAGTCCCATATGGTCAGCGTTGATGGGCGCCCAATCTTTATCCGACCCGTCAAGCCCGACGACGCCCCGCTTTTCACGGCTTTGTTCAAGACGCTTTCACCCACAACGATTTACTATCGTTTCTTCGGGGCGTTAAAAGAACTCAATCCGGAAATGCTGGCTCGATTCACCCAGATCGATTACGACCGGGAGATTGCGCTGGTGGCTATCGATGAAGCTTCGCAAACCGACAACATACTGGGGGTCGCCAGAATTATCGGCGATCCGGACGGCAAGACGGGAGAATTTGCCGTTCTGGTGGGTGATGCCTGGCAAGGCAAGGGGATTGGGTCGAACCTGCTGGAAAAATGTCTATCCATTGCCGAAAAGCAAGGCTTTAAATCGGTACACGGCATCGTACTGCATGAGAACAGGAACATGCTCGCGCTTGGAAAAAAACTGGGGTTTGGCACCAAAAGAGAGCCCGACTCCGGGGAGAATGAGCTGACCATTCATTTCGGAGGGAACCGGACATGACGTTAATTGAAAAGATCCAAAACCTATTTCCGCGGCCCGTCGATATACCGGCAGCTCTTTTATCCGACATCCCCTGTATTCAGAAAGGCTATCTCGTCAATGGTGAGATTCGGGTCTGGGATGGCCCGCGCCAGGAGGTGCTCTCACCCGTTTGGGTGGCAGGTGATGCCAGCCCCACGCCTTTTTTCATCGGTGAATATCCGCTGCTGACCGAAGCTCAGGCGTTTCAGGCCCTCGATGCGGCGGTTGATGCCTATGATCATGGACGGGGGGTGTGGCCCACTCTGTCCGTGGTCGAACGCATTGAGCATATGGAGCAATTCGTTTTTCGGATGATCGAGGCAAAGGAGCGTGTGGTGCGATTGCTGATGTGGGAAGTCGGCAAATCCCTCCAGGATTCGCAAAAGGAGTTCGACCGGACCATTCAATACATCAACGATACCCTTGCCGCACTTAAAGATCTGGACCGCATTTCTTCCCGGTTCACCATCGAGGAGGGCATCATCGGCCAGATCCGGCGCGCTCCCCTGGGGGTCGTGCTGTGCATGGGACCGTTCAATTACCCGCTCAACGAGACCTTCACGACTCTGATACCGGCGCTTGTCATGGGAAACAGCGTGATCTTAAAACCGCCCAAGCACGGAGCCCTTCTTTACGCACCCCTCATGGCGGCTTTCCGCGACGTTTTTCCAAAAGGGGTCATTAACATCATCTTGGGCGAGGGGCGCAAAGTGATTCCCCCTCTCATGGCATCCGGCAAGATCAACGTGCTGGGGTTGATCGGCACGAGCAAGACAGCCAATGCTTTGAAAAAGCTGCACCCCTATCCCAATCGTCTTCGCTGCGTGCTGGGACTGGAAGCCAAAAATCCGGCCATTGTGCTGGAAAGCGCCGATCTTGACCTGGCTATACGTGAATGCGTACTTGGCTGCCTTTCCTTTAACGGGCAGCGTTGCACGGCGCTTAAGATCATCTTTGTGGCGGCCGGGATTGCAGACGCGTTCCTCGAACGTCTGGCCGTGGCGGTGAACGCCCTGCCCTTTGGGATGCCGTGGCAGGAAGGCGTTTTTGTGACGCCGGTGGCGGAAAAGGGCAAGACGGATTACCTGCGCGAACTGATGTCGGACGCGGTTACCAAAGGCGCCAGGGTCGTTAATCCGGCCGGAGGTACGGTTTGCGGCAGCTTCTTTTTCCCCGCCATTCTCTATCCGGTCCATCCTGATATGCGGGTCTATCATGAAGAGCAGTTCGGGCCGGTGATTCCCGTCCTGCCCTTCGATAGAATCGATACGCCCATCGCGTATATGATCAATTCCAGCTACGGCCAGCAGGTCAGCATCTTCGGCAGCGATCCGGACCAGATGGCGCGCTTGATCGATCCGCTGGTCAATCAGGTCTGCCGAGTCAACATCAACAGCCAGTGCCAGCGGGGACCGGACACGTTTCCCTTTACGGGACGCAAGGATTCCGCCGAAGGAACCCTTTCCGTATCCGACGCCCTGCGGGTCTTTTCCATTCGAACCCTGGTGGCCGCCAAGCAGACGGAGTTGAACAAGCAGATCATCACCCGCATCGTAAGGAATCATAAAAGCAAATTTCTGGCGACCGACTTTATTTTGTAATTTTTTCGAACGAACCGAACCATATCCTGAGCGGAAGCCTCCCGCGCGGCGTTACGCCGAGTCTCTACGGTCAGCTGATCCTTGCCGGGAAGAAAAAATGCGCGTCCATCCGGTGGAAGTAGACAGCGCCATAGGCGCCGGGGATTCCGCGGTGGGAGGATTTGTGCTGGCACATTCCCGGGGCAAAGACCTTGCGGACTGCGTTCGACTCGCCTGCACTGCGGGAACGGCAACCGCGCAAAGGCCCGGCACGGAGCTTTGTCATCGCGTGGATGTTGAAGATATTCTACCCAAGGTTCAAATATCAACTTTATAAACCAGAATTTTATGCGTAAGCGATTATTGGATGTCGGCCCCTGCGAGAATTTAAGACAAGAGGAGAACTGTGTGTGGGCATCACCATACCAAAAACAAAGATTGTTTGTACCATCGGACCGGTTAGTGAAGCGCCTGAGGTCATTCGGGGATTGATCTCAAACGGCATGCGTGTGGCCCGATTGAACTTCTCTCACGGAACACACCATGGCCATGAAGAAAAAATTCGTATCATCCGAAAAATTTCCGCGGATCCGGGTAAGCCGGTTGCCATTGCAAGACCTTGGAGGGCCGAAAATCCGCGTGGGCCATATCCCTGATCCGGGAATTCGGCTGGAACCGGGACACCAAATTATTCTAACCTCCCAGATCGTTGAAGGATCGGTCCAACGAATATCTGTTTCCTGCCCGCTTTCAGGCGAACAAGTAAAAGTCGGAGACAGGATACTGCTTGCGGACGGCTTTTTGGAACTCCGGAGGCCAGCAGGAGCCTGATTAAGCGGCACGGCCTTCCTTCAAGAGTCCCTCAGTCTTTTGAGGTTCCACCAGATATTGAGGCCTAACAGATCGTTTCCCCCTTCTCTCCGGCTCTCTCCTATTCATCTAATCCTCCGTTATTGAACTAAGATCCCCAAATTTTGCTTTTTCCCGGTTGGTGGCAGGCCACTTGCAGATATTATTCGGCATTGCCTTCGGCAATTTTGTTAGACAAATCTAACAATAAAGGAGGTTATCATGAACCCCATCGACCCTGGCGAAGGTATGAAAACGAAATTGATCGCATGGAAGGCTAGAATGGATGCTCTCATGCAAAAGGTCGCAATCCGTGGATCTAAAGAAAGCGAAAA
>Ga0209450_10001862_pt1 | contig 10626 bp, 8 predicted proteins | sample FrelakmetLWP11LW_FD_187149 | JGI IMG/M metagenome (GOLD analysis project Ga0209450, IMG submission 187149) | Freshwater lake sediment microbial communities from the University of Notre Dame, USA, for methane emissions studies - LWP11 LW (SPAdes)... | ecosystem: Environmental > Aquatic >... | reverse complement strand
TAAATATAATGCTTTTACCGCGCGCCCTTAATTTTAAAGCAAACTCTTGTAATATTTGCCAGCTCTCGCTCTCATTTTCGCGACCACTACGTGCTAAACAAGACAAGTTATCAATGATAATCACTTCTATTTCATCCGTAATATGACGCTCTACCAGTTCTTGCCCTTCTACCGTACTTAAATCCGGAACAATGAATGATGTTTGTACGTCTGGGGTTATAAACATTAATGGAGCAGATGCATCTTTATTGGACGCAGCTATGATATTAGAAATTCGTTCTTTAAGAGCATAAGCAGGCATTTCTCCGTCAATATATAAGACGCCCCTTGGCTTGGGGGCATCCCATCCCAAAAAGCTATTTCCGCTTGCTATCCCATACGCAATATTAAGAGCAAAAAAGGTTTTTCCAACACCTCGACAAGCATGAATCATTGATAAGCTTTGAGTAGCTAACCACTTTCCTAAAATAAACTCATGCAATTTAAACTCCGTTTGCAATAATTCGCTAACGCTAATGGCCTTTAGTTGAATTTGTGGTATAGCGAAGTCTTGTTTTAACTCATTAAAGGTTTCTACATAATCAGTTGCCATGATTTTTCCCTCTCGTAAATGATGCTAATTTATAATTTTTGCTTATAAATAAAACACTTGTTGCGCCGCCTCTTAATAGTTCATACGCTAAACAACGTATAAACGTCGAGCTAAGGTTTATGAACGCATAACAAACAACCGGTAAATTTTTTACGATTTGCCAATTATAGTTTTTAGGGAGCATATCCTCACAGCCTTCGTCGCAAGGCAGAACAATCGCAAATTTTTTTCGTCTCCAGTTATGAAAATACTTAGCTTTCTTCCATGCCTCATTGGTACCGATAAATAAAAAAATCTCATCTGGTTGGCATTGGTATATTTTTTTAGAAAATGGCAAATTTAGTCTATTTGTCATGATATTCCTCCATGATAATTAGACTGTAATATTAGGTTCGTCTTTTGTAGTTTGTTGAGGATTGTTTTTATCAATCCATTGAAAGAAGGCTCTTTCATCGATTAAAACTCTGCGTCCTACACGCTTTACTACTGTATTGAAGCCATTTGTATTTTCGTTAAAAATTAAATATCTTAACCCTGCAACAGATGGCCATTCATGATACTTATTCCATAAAGGCACGGGAATTAAACGATATGAGGTTAACTTTTCTGATTGATTTAACATACGTATTACTCCTTGGTTTATATTTTTTAATAACACCATAGCGTTTTGTTGATTATTGCTATGGCTCCAAGGATTAATGCGCTACATTTTATGACGCAATTCGCATCATTAATTGACGCAATTTGCTTAAAATGTGTTGCGAATTAGTGTTGACAAGGGTTTTAAAAAAAACAGATCGGTATATAAATATTATTTATTCAAAAACAACATCATTTTTGGGGCGATAAATACATGTATTGCCAGTTTTTATAGTGTCTTCTAAGTATCTAATAAATTGGTTTGATAGTTCGTGATGAAGTTTATTTTTAGAGCAGCATTTACTTAAATGTTTTATAGCTCTATTAATTGTAATTTGGACTGACTTCCTATCGTTTTCACCATTGCTTGAATATCGAGGCTTGCCACGTTTGTTGATAATTGTACTCAAATGTTTTGCTATCTTTTCTATTTCTGATTTTGATTTTTCGGCTTCTTCTGCATCGCCTCTTTGTTCAGCATCTTCGATTTCTTCTTCCAGTTCTTTAATTGTTTGTTTATATTCATTAATTGCTTTATTGTCGGCGTATTCGAGATTGCAGGGATTACTATAGCAATGGTCATCTTGATCGTCGTCTGGCTCGATGCCTAAGTGTTGGTTTGCGGTTTTAGGATCACATATTGATAAAATATTTTCAGGAGATGATTTATGTACCAATTTTACCAAGTCACTGGCACTGTATTCTTTATGTGGAGAGTGTAATAGTATATCTATGTATTTAAAGCCAATTTTATCATTGATTTGTATGGTCAATTCTCTGAATTTGATAAACCAAACGTCGCCTGTTCTGACAAATACATATGTTTCTGGTTTAATGTTTTTTGTTTCTATCGGAGTTATGGGAGTTTGATTGATATATTTATTGGTACTAGTAGTAGGCAGTAATGTTAATAATTGTTTGAATTCAGGTTGCATTTCAAATTGTTGTACTTGATCCAAAAATACAAAACAATCTTGTTCTGAAGCAAATAGACTTTTTTCAAAACCAGAATCTGGATTTTTATAGTAAGAGTTGGCAATTAATTTATCATTAATTTTTGCAAATCCAAAGGTGTTGTTATAGTCAAATGGTATGATTTTTTTGTCAAGCATCATTCTATTTATAGAGCCTGTCGTACATGCCGGAAATATCTTTTCTTCTATTGCTGTAGCGAGACGCGCATATCCTAGATTTTCTTCAAATAATAGTGGCCGTGATGTCAAGATATTATAAAAGTCATGTTGTAATTCAATATAGTGATTTTGTAAGTTAGTATTATTTGCTAATTTTGCTATAGTAATTCTATGTTCTAGGTATTCTTTAATATTATGGCATGACCTTTTATTGTTAAGTCCAAGTCTAATATATATTCCAATGCATCCTTTGTTAGCTATTTCATAGATATTTTCCAAGGTGTATCTTGAATAACGGCTCCAGCGTTCTATTAGCTGTTGTATAGTTAAAGTTTTTATTAGCGCATTGGTTTCGGTTTCTTGCATGTTTAATTGCTCCCAAAAATAGCCTTATTCATTTTAGCTACAACTTTTGTGGTATGTGCGTCCGATAGATGCGCGTAACGCTTTACCATTTGCAAAGTTTTATGTCCTAGCACCTCAGCAATTTCTGCCAGAGTTGCGCCATTCATAGCTAAGTATGAGGCGGCGCTATGGCGTAGGTCGTGAAATCTAAAATTATCAATGCCTGCTTTTTTTAATGCGTTCTCAAATGGAGTACGAATATCTATCGGTTTTTGTGGATTAGTATTACCTGGAAACAGTAGGTCAGAGTTAAGTCTTCTTGTTTTTGTATGTTCTTTTAGTAATCCTAAGGCATGACCAGTTACTGGTAGAATTCGTCGCTCACCATTTTTAGTTTCGTGTAAAGTAATAATACCGCGATCTAGATCAACATCATTCCACTTGAGTCCTAAAATTTCCATTTTGCGCCCACCGGTTGATAGGCAGAGCACTATTACTAAGTAAAGATAAGCACTCAAACTTTCTTTAGCTGCTTGTAACAATCTTTCTCGCTCTTCATCATTAAGGAAACGCACACGTCCGCGCGGTTCTTTATTCTTTGATACTTTTCGTAAAGGGGTGTCTTCTAGCCAACCCCATTCATTAATAGCAATAGTAAATAGATGGCTTAAGGCTGCAAGATAACGATTAATAGTTGAAGATGAGCGTACTCTACCTCTGGGGGTTATACCATGAGATAACTTATCCCGGTATTCAACAATTACCGCGGGAGTAATATCTGATAAAACATAATGTCCGATGTTGTCTCGCCACCAAAGCAGTTGTACTTTTTGATCTTTGATGCTTTTGGGTTTCTTTTTGGGTAAAACAATGCTGATGTACCGATCGATTGCCTCTGCTAAGGTATGACGTTTTGCTTCCGAAGTTTTAAAATAACGCCTCTCGTGTATGGCGCTTTCGGTTTGTTGGGCCCATTTGCGTGCATCAGTAAGCCTGGTAAAAGTTGCTGTTTGTTCAGGATAACCTTTAATGCGTACTTTTACACGAAAGGTGATGTCGCCATTTTTAGATGTTCTTTTTTCAATATTAGCCATAATATTAGCTCAAAATAGTTTAGACTTATTAATAATTAAATGAAAGACAAAATTGTACCAAAATGTACAAAAAATGACAACATCTGACTAGTAATTATATTCTACATCAAGACAAATACTTTAATTATCAATAAAATATCTAATCGAAATAATAACAAAAGGGCAGTTGTGGGGCGGTCACAAAAAAATTAGCTTGTTTTTAGGATGATTGGGATAAATTTTTTGTGGACAAATATTAAAAATAGTTTTGTGATTTATTGTGGTTTGTTATTTTCAAGTGCCCCAGGAGCGCCCTTTTTATGGAATTGTAATTTTGGGTAATTTAAGGAAAGCCTTTAGAATCATGGTGCCGGCGAGAGGAGTCGAACCTCCGACCTACTGATTACGAATCAGGTGCTCTACCAACTGAGCTACACCGGCAATAGATAAACAAGTGCCACCGATACGACAATGCCTCACACATCCTTGTGACCTTAAGTTCCTGCCATTCATCCTGAATGGCGTTCGATGAGCTGCGGTTTGATGTTAAATCAAACAGGTCTCATCTCACCCAACTGAGGCTACACCGGCAATGGATAAAAAAGAATATCATTTATTTATATTTTGTGCTAGACCAAAAACTTATTTTACCAACGAATCTTTGTCATGTGCTAATAATTTAGCCGTGGCTAATTCAATAATTTTTTGGGAAACTAAATGTTGTAAATGTTGATCTAGAGTATGCATACCGTTTATTGAGCCAGTTTGAATTACCGAATATGCTTGGGCTAATTTATCTTCACGAATTAAATTGCGAATTGCCGTATTGCAAATCATGATTTCAGTTGCAGCCACACGACCTCCGTTAATTTTAGGGACTAAACCCTGTGAGACTACGCCTTGTAGCGTCCCTGATAGCATAGTACGTACCAATGCTCGTTCTTCGCCTGGAAAAACATCTATAATTCTGGCAATAGATTTTATAGCTGATAATGTGTGCAAGGTAGCAAAAACTAAGTGTCCTGTTTCAGCTGCTGTTAAAGCCAATCTAATAGTTTCTAAATCGCGCATTTCTCCAATTAATATAATATTTGGGTCTTCACGTAAAGCAGAGCGGAGCGCAATATTAAAGCTTTTGGTATGATGATGTACTTCACGTTGATTGATTAAACAATTTTTGTTCGGATGAATAAATTCAATCGGATCTTCAATAGTAACTATATGTTTATGTTGAGTTTCGTTTATATAATCAATAACGCTGGCTAGAGTGGTGCTTTTTCCTGCTCCAGTGGGTCCAGTCACTAATACTAATCCTCTGGGTAAAAGCGCAAGGTCTTTTAAAGATGCTGGCATATTTAATGAATCAAGGGATGGAATGCTTGCTGGAATGACACGAAAAGCTGCTGCTATTCCGCTATCTTGTTGAAATAGGTTTACACGAAAACGAGTTTTATCTGGTAATCGATAAATAAAATCGCTTTCTTTTTCTTCTTCAAATTTTACGCGCATATCTTCGGGCATGCAGTCTAGGAGAACTTTATAGAGTTCGTGATGAGGTATTGGTGCGGTTTCCATTCTTTGTAGAGCGCCATCTATTCTGATCCATGGGGCTTGATCGGAAGAAAAATGAACGTCAGAAGTTTTTTTCTTTATTCCTAATGATAGTATTTCGTCGATATTTGTATCCATATTTTTACTCCTAATTTAATACGATCATATACTTAACTAAAATGATTTGTAAATATTCGTTGAAGCAGTTTTGCAGTTTGTTAGGTTATTTTAAAACACGCAGAATTCATCCATGAAGCTCGAAAACCACATCCATGTGGTTTGACGGTTTTAAAATAACCTAACAAACTGCAAATAAAAAACTACCTGAACGAATAGTTACAATGATTTTGCAGAACATAAAAAAACGTACGTCATCCCGCGGCTTGACCGCGGTATCTACAAAGTTTATGAGATCCCGCGATTCAAGTCGCGGGATGACGCAGATTTTAAAAAACCGCAAAATGATTTCATATGGGTATATACGATCTTCACTTTTTATTTTAACAAAATTAATTATGAAGTACGAGCACAACACCAAATATCAATAGTTTGCGCTCCGTTTTTATGTAATATTTTACTAAGTTCTTTTACGGTGTTGCCTGTGGTCATAACATCATCAATAATAGCGATATGCTTAGCGCGAAATTGGTTATTAACAGTAAAAGCGCCAATGAGGTTTTTATCTCGTTCGGACGAAGAAATAAAAGTTTGAGGTTTGGTAGGTTTAATCCGTCGACAGGATCTAAAATCGATAGGGAGATTTAACTTTTTAGCGATGGGACGCGCTATTTCTAAGGCTTGGTTATAACCACGTTCACGTAATCGTTTTTTATGGAGCGGGACGGGGATGATTAGTTCTGGTATAGATTGATTTATATTATAATGTTTAATTAGTTTAGGTATTAGTAAATCTGTTAATATTTTGGCATAAATTAATTTTTTGTTGAATTTTAATGCCATAATAAAGTCACTAATCGGTTTTTGGTAATGAAAAAAAACTAGAGTTTTATCAAATGGCGGTTTTTTTCTTAAACAAGAACCGCATGTTTCGGTATTTATTAAGGTTGATTCGGTATTTTTAGAGTCGTTATCGTATATATCGTATAGAGGTTGACCGCAATTGCAGCAAGCTTTTTCAATCCAGGGTAATTCGGTTTCACATTTGAGACATATATCTATATTACGCTTACTGGATAGTCCACATAAAATACACGTTCCGTAGAAAATATTCATAGTTAATAAATATACTAAACATTTTTTTAAATCCAATACCGTGTTTTTACATTTTGTACTTGAAATGTAAATGTCTTATCCCCACATATTATTCAAAACCTGAAAAATATAGGTATTACGTTAATTATTAAGTAAATAAGTGGAGAACAAAATTATGGCTAATAAAATAATAGGTATTGATTTAGGTACTACGAATTCATGTGTAGCAATTATGGAAAATGGCAAAGTGCGCGTTATCGAAAACAGTGAAGGGGCTAGAACTACGCCCTCTATTGTTGCTTATACCAAAGATGATGAAATTTTAGTAGGACAAGGAGCTAAACGCCAAGCTGTGACTAATCCTGATGGCACTATATTTGCAGCCAAAAGATTAATTGGTCGACGTTATAAAGATGATGTAGTTCAGCAAGATATAAAGATGGTTCCATATAAAATTGTTGCTGCTAGTAACGGCGATGCTTGGGTAGAAGCGAGAGGTAAAAAATTAGCTCCGCAACAGGTATCCGCTGAAGTTTTGATGAAAATGAAGAAAACAGCTGAAGATTATTTAGGAACAGAAGTTAAAGAGGCTGTAATTACAGTACCTGCTTATTTTGATGATTCCCAACGTCAAGCAACTAAAGATGCAGGCCGCATTGCTGGGTTAGAAGTTAAACGTATTATTAATGAGCCAACCGCTGCAGCTTTAGCATATGGCATGGATAAGAAGAAAGGTAATTGCAAAATAGCTATATACGATTTAGGCGGCGGTACATTTGATATATCAATTATCGAAATCGCTGAAATTGATGGCGAGCATCAATTTGAAGTATTAGCTACTAATGGAGATACTTTCTTAGGCGGTGAAGATTTTGATTTACGTATTCTTGATTTTTTAGTCGACGAATTTAAAAAAGACAGCGGCATGGATTTAAAGAAAGATCCATTAGCCTTACAACGTTTAAAAGAAGCTGCGGAAAAAGCTAAAATTGAGTTATCTTCGTCGCAACAAACCGATATTAACTTGCCTTATATTACTGCTGATGCTAGTGGTCCAAAACATCTTAATATTACTATTACTCGAGCTAAATTAGAGTCTTTGGTTGACAATTTGATCGAACGCACCACTAACCCGTGTAAAATTGCTATTAAAGATGCTAATTTACAGTTTAGCGATATTGATGAAGTGATTTTAGTCGGCGGTCAAACCCGTATGCCTAAAGTTCAAGAAACCGTAAAACAACTTTTTGGTAAAGAACCTAAACGCGACGTTAATCCAGATGAAGCGGTAGCAATTGGCGCTGCTATTCAAGGCGGCGTATTAGCAGGAGACGTTAAAGATTTACTATTACTTGACGTAACTCCATTATCTTTAGGGCTTGAAACTATGGGCGGGGTAATGACTAAATTAATCGAAAAAAATACCACGATTCCAACTAATACTTCACAAGTATTTTCTACCGCTGCAGATCATCAACCTGCTGTAACAATTCATGTTTTACAAGGCGAGCGTGAAATGGCATCTAGCAATAAGTCATTAGGAAGATTTGATTTAACCGATATTCCACCAGCGCCAAGAGGCGTTCCACAAATTGAAGTTACTTTTGATATTGATGCTAATGGTATTTTAAATGTTTCAGCCAAAGATAAAGCCACTGGAAAAAGTCAGTCTATAGTTATAAAAGCTTCTAGCGGTTTATCTGAAGAAGAAATAAAACGTATGGTTAAAGACGCTGAAGAAAATAAAGAAGCTGATCGTAAGTTTCATGAATTAGTAACTGTACGTAATCAAGCTGATAACTTGGTATTTTCTACTGAAAAAGCTCTTAGAGATTTAGGGGCAGAAGTCCAAGCCGATGAAAAATCTAAAATTGAGGAAGCTATTACCGCACTTAAAGCCGTTATTAAGAGCGATAATAAAGACGAAATTGAAAATAAGACTAAAGAGTTATCTGATGTTTCTTCGAAGCTTATGGAGCGAATTTATGCCAAAAAAGCGCAAGAAAATACCGCTTCAGAAAGCACAGCTACTAAAGAAAATACTGATGCTCAATCTTCTTCAAAAAAAGAAGGTAACGTAGTTGATGCCGAGTTTGAGGAAATAAAAGATAAGGATAAGAAATAATAAAATAGGTTTTTTAAAAATCTGCGTCATCCCGCGACTTGATCGCGGGATCTCATAATTTTTGTAGATACCGCGGTCAAGCCGCGGTATGACGTATGTATTTTTATATTTTGCAAAACCATTAGATGAGTATATATTTGTTTGTTGGGTCCGTCGCAAAATTTTTTTTGCTCCTTAATCCAACCTACATAAAGCTTGAAAGATGATATTTATTTTGGGTAGATACTAAAAAATGAGTAAAAAAAGAGATTATTATGAAGTATTAGGTGTTTCCAAGGATGCAAGCGAAAAAGAAATTAAAGATTCTTATCGCCGACTAGCAATGAAATATCATCCCGATAGGAACGCAAATAATAAAGAAGCAGAAGCAAAATTCAAAGAGGCAAAAGAAGCTTACGAAGTTTTATCTGACGATAAAAAACGAGCTGCTTATAACCAATTTGGGCATGCGGCAAGCGAAGGCGGCTGGGGTCCATCTGGCGGCGGTCACGGGTTTAGTGGATTTAATAATGCTGGTGGTTTTGCTGACATATTTGGAGACATTTTTAGCGATGTATTTGGCAGCAGGCATTCACAACAGCAACAACAAAGAAGAGGGTCGGATCTTCTCTATAACATCACTATAACTTTAGAAGAAGCGGTACATGGCGCTACAACTAAAATAAATATTCCTACATTAGTAAAATGCAACGAGTGTAAAGGTTCTGGCGCAAGCAAAGACTCTGAAACAATTACTTGTAAAACTTGCGGTGGTATTGGTCAGGTGCATATGCAGCAAGGTTTTTTTACCATTCAACAAGTTTGTCCAGCTTGTCATGGAGTAGGAAAAACCATCACTAAACCATGTCATAAATGTCGAGGTCAAGGTCGAGTACAAGAATCAAAAACATTATCCATAAAAATCCCCGCAGGCGTTGATAATGGTGATCGTATTCGCTTAACAGGCGAAGGGGAGGCTGGACTACATGGAACTCCTGCAGGAGATTTATATGTTGAAATTAGAGTAAAGGATCATTCCTTATTTTCTCGTGAAGAAAATAATTTATTATCGGAAGTACCAATAAATATTTGCATTGCTACATTAGGGGGGGAACTGGATATTCCAACTTTAGAAGGTCATGTTAAGTTAAAAATTCCTCCAGAAACTCAAACAGGAAAAATATTTCGTTTACGAGGTAAAGGAGTAAAATCCATGCGTAGCAACCATATAGGTGATTTATTATGTAAAGTAGTTGTTGAAACACCTATTAATTTGTCTAATGAACAAATTGATTTATTAGAAAAACTTAATTCTTCTTTGTCTAAAAACGAAAAGAAACATTCTCCCCGTTCTAAAAGCTGGTTTGAAAACGTAAAAAATTTCTTTTCGGGAAATTAAGCAACCATTCTCCAATGTGGTCAACTTAAGAAAAACTATGTAAGTGGAGATCAGACAAACAATTCATTATTTGCGACAAACCAAAATCAAATTCAGGCTTGATGATACTATTTTTGTATCTCCTCAATATTAGGAGGGGATAAATATAACGGTGTTTGATGTTCGGAAGGGTATTTATTGTTAAACCGTCAAATCACATGGACGTGATTTTCGAGCTTCATGGACGAATTCATGCGTGTTTGACAATGAATACCCTTCCGAACAATTTGCCATACAATATTGAGCGGATACCTATTTTCTACCACAAAGTAATAGTTCCACTCGGCCATGCAATTTTTCCGCTTATGCTCGTATTAACTCCGTTTTGTGAAAAAACATTCGCTGTTGATGCATCTGTGTTCAATATGCTTGCTCCAGTCGAGAACATATAAATTCCCCAACCATATGTATTGTTAGAAGAAATACCAAAATAGCTACTAGTTATATCTAGCATATTATCAGTTGTGCCATTTGATCCATTTGCTTTCCCATTGATATAAACCCCATAAGAATATCCTGTACCTACTGCTTGCGACATA
>Ga0209450_10001861_pt1 | contig 10629 bp, 12 predicted proteins | sample FrelakmetLWP11LW_FD_187149 | JGI IMG/M metagenome (GOLD analysis project Ga0209450, IMG submission 187149) | Freshwater lake sediment microbial communities from the University of Notre Dame, USA, for methane emissions studies - LWP11 LW (SPAdes)... | ecosystem: Environmental > Aquatic >... | reverse complement strand
CGCCGGCTGGTGTGGCTCAATCCGCTACTGCGCTACGACGCCTTCGAGCCGCGCGCGCGCGGCATCCGCGCGATGCTGCCGCACGTGGACTTGTTTCTGCCGGTGCACAACATCGACAGCCTGACCCAGCTCGCGCATACGCTGGCGCGCGGCTCGGCGCGGGGCTGATTCCGTTTTCGCCTCGTGCAGCGGGTTTCGTCGTTCCCGCGCAAGCGGGAACGACAGCGTTTCCTCAGAACCGCGACCCCGGCTGCTGCAGGAACTCGATCTCCTCGGCCGTCGATTGGCGACCAAGGATCGCGTTGCGGTGCGGGTAGCGGCCGAAGCGCTCGATCACCTCGTAGTGCTTGCGCGCCCATTCCAAGGCACCGAGTGGCGCTTCGGCGTCCAGCGCGGCAAAAAGGCGCAGCGACTCGTGCTGGTCGGCGAGCGCCTCCGAGTGCTCGAACGGCAGATAGGCAAACCAGCGCTCGTGCGGTGTCAGCCTGCGGTCGTCGCCGGCCGCCACCAGTTGCCGCGCGAGCGCCAGGGCCTGCGCGTCGCCGGCAAAGGCGCGCGGTGTGTCGCGGTGGATGTTGCGGGTGAACTGGTCGAGCAGGACGATCAGCGCCAGCGCCCCGCGCGGTGTGTCTGCCCACTCGCGCAGCCCGCCAGCGAGCGCGGCCTCGACCGCGGCGGCGAAGCGCTCGCGGACTTCTGCGTCGGTCTGCGCAGACTTGGTAAACCACAGCGCACGCGTGCTGCCGCGCTCGGGCGACCCCGGCGCGCCGAACCAGTAGTCGAGCACCTCGTCCGGCGCGGTCACGCGAACTCCAGCACCACGCGCCGCGTGCGCGCGCTTTTCTTCTCGATCTTCGCCACCCGCAGCGCGCCGATCTCGCCGGTGTTGCGCACATGCGTGCCGCCGCAGGGTTGCAGATCCACGTCCTGCACGCGCACCAGCCGCACGCGGCCAAAGCCCATCGGCGGCTTCACACTCATCGACTTGACGAGCCGCGGGTTGGCCGCCATCTCCTCGTCGGTGATCCACTCGTAGGTTACCGACGCCTTGCGCGCGATCAGCGCGTCCAGCCCGCGCTGCACGTCCTCGCGCGCCAGCGGATCGGTCAGCGCGAAGTCGAGCCGTGCGTAGTCGGCGGTGATCGAGCAGCCATCCACCGGCGCCGGCACCACCGCGCACAGCAGGTGGGTGGCGGTGTGCAGCCGCATGTGGCGGTGGCGGCGCGCCCAGTCGATCTCGGCGCGCACGGGCGTGCCGACTGCGAGCCGCTCGCGCCAGCCGCTGGCCGGGTCGAGCAGGTGCAGGCTGTCGTCGGGGCCAGCGCCTTCGCGTTTGCTCTTGCGGGTGTCGATCACCGGCAGCCGCGTGCCGTCGGCCAGTATCAGCGCGCCGGTGTCGCCGGCCTGGCCGCCGCCCAGCGGGTAGAAGACCGTGCGGTCGAGTTCGACGCCGTCGTCGCCCACCGCAGTCACCACCGCCTCGCACTGCGCGAGGGTGGCGTCTTCGCGGTGCAGAGCCTGCGTGCCCATCGCCGCTATGCCGCGCCCGCCGCGCGGGGCGCCGGACGGCGTGGCCGGCGGCGCCGTGCCGGCGGTGTGGCCGGGGGCGGCTCCAGTCCGCGCTGCTGCAAGTCGGTCGCCACCTGCGCGACCGCCTCGGTGGCAAAGAGCGCGCGCTCGGCAAGCTTCGGATCGACGTTCTCGTCCCACGGCAGCAGCAGCAGCGCGTAGGACAGCGCCGCGAACTCCGGGGCAAAGCGGTCGATGATGTCCTGCGGGTTGGCGCACAGCCGCTTGTCGGTGACGAGGCCGAACTGCACGCCGCCGTGGTACGACAGGATCGACACACCCACGCCGATGTCGCCCGACTGCGGCACCCAGAAGAGCAGTTGCTTGAGCGGTGTGCCGGCGATGTAGAGCTGCTGCTGCGGCCCCGGCACGTTGGTCATCACCGCGCTGGCCTTGTTGGCGAGGATCGACAACACCTGCGACTGCACGGCCTGCGGCAGCATGCCGACCGCGCCCAAAATGCCCATCGCCAGCACCGCGGTGTAGCCGTCCTTCAGCTCGTTCATCCGCCGGTGCACTTCCAGCACCCGCTCGATCGGGTTGGCAATGCCCACCGGCAGCACCAGCGGCACGAGGCCGAACTTGTTGCCGAGCGAGCGACTGCGGCTGCCGGGCGGGCGCAGGTTGACCGGGATCATCGCCCGCATTTCCACGCCTTTGGCCGCCTCACCGCGCGCTTGCAGATAGCCGCGGATTGCGCCTGCCGCGCAGGCGAGCAGCACGTCGTTGACCGAGCAGCCGAGCGCGCGGCCCACCGCCTTTACGTCGGCCAGCGGCAGCGGCTCGCACCAGGCCACCGCCTTGGAGCCGCCGGGCCGGCCCTTGAGGCTGGTCGGCGAATCGTTGTCCATCAACAGCAGCGCGGCGGCGTCCTGCGAGGCGCGGGTGGCCACGCGCAGCGTCTCGCCGGCGGCTTCGCTGGCAACGTTGGGGTCGGTCAGCACCGCGCGGGCCGCCTGCAGCGCGCGGGTGGCGAGGTCGCCGGTGGCGTCGATCGCGCGCACCGCGTTGGCGGTGAAGGGCTTGAGCAGTGCGTCCCACGGCGCGGCGGGCGTCGCCTCGTGCTCAGCCGCGGGGGCGGGCGTGGCCTCGTCGCCGTCGTCGTCGGGCGAGGTGGAGGTCAGTTCCATCAGCACGCCCATCAGGGCCATGCCGTCGGCGATGCAGTGGTGCATGCGCTGGATCAGCGCGCTGCCGCCGTCGTAGTCCTCGACCAGGTGGAACTGCCACAGCGGCCGCGCCGGGTCGAGCGCCTGCCCGGCCAGCCGCGCCACGTAGCGCTGCAACTCGTGCTTGCCGCCGTCGCCCGGCAGCGCCACCCGCACCAGGTGGCGGTCCATGTCGAAGTCGGAGTCCAGCTCCCACCAGTAGCCGGTCACGTCCTGCACCACGCGCGAGCGGAAGCGCCGGTAGGCGAGCAGCTTCTTCTCCAGCACGCGCTTGAGGCGCTCGGCGTCGATGCGCGCGCCGAACACGTCCACACCGACGATCATCATCAAGTTGCCGGGCGAGTCCATCCGCAGCCAGGCGGTGTCCACCGGCGACATCCGTTCGCGGCTCGGCATCGTCGTCTCCTTGTCGTTGTGGTTACAGCGTGCGACCTATGATAGCTTCGCACCGCTCACCCAACCGAGGAGACGACGATGAGCGATCTGAAGCAGAAATTCGAGCAGGCGGCGGCGGACTCCAAGAACCTGCCCGAGCGCCCCGACAACGCCACGCTGCTCAAGCTCTATGCGCTGTACAAGCAGGCGGCGAGCGGCGACGTCGACGGCAAGCGCCCCGGCTTCACCGACATGGTCGGCCGCGCCAAGTGGGACGCGTGGAACGAACTCAAGGGCACCTCCACCGACGACGCGATGGAGCAGTACGTGGCGTTGATCGAGGAACTGAAGGGCTGACCTGCGGCGGGCGAGCCGCGCGGAGTCAGGCTTTCTTCGCCGCTTTGCGCACCGCCGGTTTGGCCGGCGCGGCTTCCAGCAGAAGTTCGTCCAGGTGCCGTTCGATGTGCCGCTCGAACGCGCCCTTGAACGCGCGCAGCAGGAAACCCAGCTTCACGTCGAGCGCGATCTGCTGCGTGGCGACGTGCATCGTGCCTTCGACCCCGCTGCGGCGAAAGTGCAGCGTGTCGCCGTCCCATTCGCTCACGAGGTCGTATTCCTCGGCCATGTCGTCGGCGGTTTTTTGCGCGATCTTCTTTGCCTTGGCGAGCGGCAGGTTGTGGCGGCGGACGTAGTGGATGTCGGACACGACTTGGTCTCCTTCTGTTGATCGTTTGCTAAATGGTTGACGAGCCCTCACCCCCGGCCCGTCGCCCGCATCAGCGGGAGAGGGTGGCGCCGAAGGCGCCGGGTGAGGGTGCACTGCCTGTAGACCACTTACCGGACGCTCAGTAACGACGGCGGTTATCCCAAACTTCGGGATTGAGCAGCGACGGCGGCCGCTCGCCGGCGAGCGCGGCATCGAGGTTGCGCATCGCCAGCCGCGCCATCGCCTCGCGCGTGGCGCGCGTGCTGGAGGCGATGTGCGGCGTGAGGGCGACGTTGTCCAGCGCCAGCAGGCCGGCGCGCACCCTGGGTTCGTCTTCGAACACGTCCAGCCCCGCCGCGGCCAGCCGTCCGGCGCGCAGCGCGGCGGCCAGCGCGTCGTCGTCGACCACGCCGCCGCGGGCGATATTGACCAGCACCGCGGTGGGTTTCATCAGCGCCAGTTCGGCCGCGCCGATGGCGTGATGCGTGGCCGCCGAGTACGGCACGACGACGATCAGGTGATCGGCACTGCGCAGCAATTCGTCCTTCGTCACCCAGGTCGCGCCGCCCGCCTGCTCCGCCGGTAGCGCGCTGCGGTTGTGATAGACGACGCGCATCGCAAAGCCCTGCGCGCGGCGGGCGATGGCGCGGCCTATCCGCCCCATGCCCAGGATGCCGAGCGTCGCACCGTGCAGGTCGGCGCCCATGAACATCTCGAACGTCCAGCGCTGCCATTGCCCGGCGCGCAGCCAGCGCTCGGACTCGGTCACGCGCCGCGCGGCGGCGAGCAGCAGCGCCCAGGCGTGATCGGCCGTGGCTTCGTTGAGCACGTCGGGCGTGTTGGTGGCCAGCACGCCGGCGGCGGTGCAGGCGGCCAGATCGATGTTGTTGTAGCCCACCGCGATGTTGGCAACGACCTTGAGCCGCGGCGCGGCGGCAAGCAGCGCCGTGTCGATCCGCTCGCCGGCGGTGATCAGTGCACCGTCGGCGTCGGCCAGGCGCGCGGCGAGTTCGGCGGCGGTGAGCGGCAGATCGTCCTGGTTGTCGCGCACGTCATGGCGGCGGCGCAACTCGTCGATTAGCGCCGGAAAAATGCGGCGGGTGACGGCGATCTTGGGGTTGGGCGCGCTCATCGGAAGTAGATCCAGGTCAGCAGCAGAAACAACGGCAGCAGGATTGCGCCGGACCATGCCATGTACCCGAAAAAGCTCGGCATCGGTATGCGGCTTTGCTCGGCGATGGCCTTGACGATGAAGTTGGGCGCATTGCCGATGTAGGTGTTGGCGCCCATGAACACCGCGCCAGCCGAGATGGCCACCAGCGTCGGCGCCAGGTTGCCCATCAGCGTCTGCGGGTCGCCGCCGGCGAGATTGAAGAAGACCAGATAGGTCGGCGCGTTGTCGAGGAACGACGACAGCCCTCCGGTCAGCCAGAAGTAGGCCGCCTCGATCGGCTGCCCTTGCGCATCGCTCACCAGCCGCACCAGGCCGGCAAAGCTGCCGTCCGCGCCGGCCTTGAGCATCAGCAGTGCCGGCGCCATGGTGACGAAGATGCCGAAGAAGAGCTTGGCGACCTCGGCGATCGGCGCCCACGAGAACTCATTGTCCCGGCGCACCTGGCGCGGCGTGATGGACATCGACAACGCGGCGACGGCCACGAGCGCGGCGTCGCGCAACAGCCCTTCGAGGCTGCGTTCATGGCCCAGGATTTGGATCTCGATGCCGGTCTTGACCATGCCGCTGGCGAGCACCGCCGCCATGATCGCCGCCAGCAGCAGCAGGTTGACGCCGCCGTCGAGCCGCAGCGGTGAGTTCGGCGTCGGGTCCCGCAGGAAACCCGCCGCCCGGTCGCGCCGTTCGAGCACCGTGTCCACCACGAAGTGCAGCGCGAGCAGGACCGCGAGAGACAGCAGCATCGGCCCGGCCAGGTGGCGCACGGTCCAGAAGAAGTCCACGCCTTTGAGGAAACCGAGAAACAGCGGCGGATCGCCCAGCGGCGTCAGCGCGCCGCCGATGTTGGAGACGATGAAGATGAAGAACACGATCGTGTGCACCCGATACCGGCGATGGTCGTTGGCGCGGATGATCGGGCGGATCAACAGCATCGAGGCGCCCGTGGTGCCCATCACACTGGCCAGCGCGGCGCCCAGGCCGAGCAGCCCGGTGTTGAGCCACGGCGTGCCGCGCAGGCTGCCGCGCACGAAGATGCCGCCGGCCACGACGTACAGCGCGCCGATGAACACCATGAACGGCAAATACTCCTGCACCAGCGTGTGCAGCGCCACATCCAGCGCGGTGGCCGGGCCGAAGACGAACGCCAGCGGGACCAACGTGGCCAGCGCCCAGCCGACAGCGATCTTGCCGTAGTGGTAATGCCATAGCCGCAGCGACACGAGCGGCACCAGCGCGATCGACAGCAACATGCCGGCAAATGGCAGCGCCCAAAGCAGGCCGAGCGCGGCGCCGTCGAGGCCGGCGGCCGCGGCTGGGGACGCCAGCGGCAACACGCTCACTGCGAGCCAACGCGCGCCGGGGATGCGCTGTCCCATGACTTGTCTCCTTGCGGCCCCGTTTGTAGTCGCCGTTTGCCGCCCCGGGGCTGGCGGCAGGACGTTATGGCGTGTCCAGGTCGGCGCGAGCGGCCTTGTCGTTCCCGCGCAAGTGGGAACCCAGTGCCATCTCGGAGACCGCCGGATTCCCGTCTGCGCGGGCGCATCATCGACGCCGTGCGTGCGCCGGAATCTACTCCTGCGTTGCCCGGGTCACTTCGGTCTACTCGTCAAGGGCAACGACGACATGCACCCGGAACGGCCCATGCGCGCCGAGCACGATGGTCTGCTCGATATCGCCGGTGCGCGACGGGCCCGACACCATGTTCAGCGCCCGCGGCATCATCGCCTGCGCACCGCCGCACTCGCTGCGCATCAGCGCAAAAGCGGCTTCCATGTCGGCCACTATGCGCGAGGCCGGCAGCAGCGCGATGTGCGTCTCCGGCAGCAGGTGGGTAGACGCATGAGTGCGCGGGCCGGAGCGCAGCACCAGCGTGCCGGTCTCGGCCAGTGCGCAGAAGCAGCCCGTGATGCCCACCGCGTCCGCGCCCTGCGCTGGCCCGCGCTGCGGCGCGCGGAACTCCACCGCGAGGCCGGCGCCGGCCCAGTCCAGATCGTCGAGCGCGGGCCAGGCGACCGCGGCCGGCGCGAGCCGGTTGGCGGCGAGGTAACGCGCCGCGGCGGCCGGCGCATCGGCCAGGCGCGACACCTCGTCCACCGTGCTCGACATCCGCTCGGCCATCGCGCGGAAGTGCTGCTTCAGGTCGGCGGGCAGGTTCGGGCGCGGGCCCGACGGGTGCCGTTCGAGATACTCAGCCACCGCCGCGCGCTCGCCGTCCTTCAGCGAGTCCGGCCGCCGTTGCAGGCTGCGGATGCGCCGCAGGATGTTGTCGCGGGCTTTGGTGGTGTCCATGTGGCAACAGCGTCGTTTGTTTGTTGAGAGTCCGACAAGTGGTTGGCAGCCAGTGCACCCTCACCCGGCGCCTTCGGTGCCACCCTGCCCCCGCGTGATGCGGGCGAGGGTTTGCTTCCCTCGCCCGCATCAGCGGGAGAGGGGCGGGGTTGAGGGCCAAGGACGCTGCCGATGGTACGCACACGCTTACGCCGTGTTCTTCCGCATGAAGTCCGCAATCCGCGCCACCCCGGCCTCGATCGCCGCCTCGCTGGCGGCGTAGGAGAAGCGGATGTGCTGCCCGTCGCCCTCCACCCGCGCGCCGAAGTGGATGTCGGCCAGCACCGCCACGCCGGCTTCGTGCAGCAGGCGGCGACGCAGTTCTTCGGAGTCGCGCGCGCCGATCCGCGCGCAGGCTTCGGTCACGTTGGGCCAAGCGTAGAACGCGCCGCCGGGGGTGGCGCAACGGAAGCCCGGCACCTCGTTGAGCAGCGGCACGATCAAGTCGCGCCGCGCGTGGAAGCGGTGGCGCATCGTCTCGGCGTCGTCCTGCGGGCCGTTCAATGCCGCCACCGCCGCCCACTGGCTGATCTGCGAGGCGCAGGACTCCGTGTTGGTGATCCAGCGGGTGAACACCGGCGCCAACGCGCGGTTGGCGGTGAAGCCGATGCGCCAGCCGGTCATCGCGTAGGTCTTGGAGGCGCCGTCGGAAATGATCGTGCGCTCCTGCATCCCCGGCAGCGCCGCGATGGAGCGGAACGCGCCGTCGCCATTGTCATAAACCAGCCGGCTGTAGATCTCGTCCGCGTACACCCACACCTGCGGGTGGCGGCGCAGCACCTCGGCAATCGCTTCCAGATCGGCGGCCGAGAGCAGCCCGCCGGTGGGGTTGTGCGGCGTGTTCAGGATCAAGAGCTTGGTGCGCGGCGTGATGCGTGCGGCGAGTTCGTCGGGGTCGAAGGCAAAGCCGCGCGCCTCGCGCAAGGGCAGGGCGACCGGCACCGCGCCCAACGCGCCGATCTGCGACTCGTAGATCGGAAAGCCCGGCACCGGATAAATCACTTCGTCGCCCGCGCCGTGGTCGGTCACCGAGGCGATCGCGTAGGCGATGAAGGGCTTGGCCCCGGCGCCGACCACCACGTCGTCCGGTGCGATCTCGATGCCGCGCAGCGCCGCCATCGAGCGCGCAGCGGCGGCGCGCAGTTCGTCGATGCCGGCCGACGGCGTGTAGCCGTGCCGCCCGCCGCGGATCGCATCGACCGCGGCGTCCTGGATATGCGTGGGTGTGGGAAAGTCCGGCTGGCCGATGCAAAACGAGACGATGTCGCGCCCCTCGCGGATCAGCCGATTGACCTCGGCCAGCACGACGAAGGCGTTTTCGGTGCCGAGGGCGTCGGCGCGGCGGCTGAGTGCGGGCATGGTGGGCGGGGATTATGACGGGGATTCGACCCACCAGTGCAGCGGAACGGAGGGGACGCGATGACCTGCCCTCGCCCCCGGCCCTTCTCCCACTGATGCGTGCGAGCGGAGCAAACAACCCTCGCCCGCATCAGCGGGAGAGGGTGGCGCGAAGCGCCGGGTGAGGGTGTACTGGCTGTCACTTATATTTCAGGAACTCCCAGATCCTGTCAGGTCGGCGGCGCGGCTGCGCAGGTTCAGGCGCAGCGGCCCGAACTCGATCCCCTCGCCGCCCCGGATCGCGCCCATAGTGGCGAGCAGGCTCAACTCGCCCTTGCCGGCGACCCGGCAGTAGTCCTCGATCCCGAGCAGCACAAAAGCCGGGCGGCCACGATCGGCAATAAACACCGGCCCGCACGCCGCCACGTTGCGCGTGAAGTTGCGAGCGGAGACGGATTTCACGGCTGTCCTCGCCGAATCATCATCCAATGTTTGAACAATACGACGCGAGCTTCGGAGGTAGGCCGATGCTTGCCGGCCTCCTGTCATAAACAACAGTGCCGGACCCGGCACTCGATACGGTGCCGCGGCATTGGCGGACGCCAAAGGCAAGCGCACGTTACCCGCCCAGCTCCATGACGGGGCAGGGCTCGCCCGCGAATGCAGATCGCAGCGTCGAAATGCATGGCCAACCGCAGCAGCGAGAAGAGACGCCGGCCGCCGGCTTCATGGTCGACCAAGCAGAACGGGTGGCGGGGTTCCCCGGCGCGACTGGTAATTTCCGTACCGGCAGCAAGTTGGCGCAAGTCAAGGCGCAGCGCGGCTTTGCGCGCTAGCGTCGCGTCCGGTTAGCCGCTACCGGGCCCAGGTTAATCGGTGAAGCCGGTAGCGGTAAAATTAGGTTAGGACTTCTTTAGTCCACCCAATCTCAAGGTGCGTAATGAATCAACTTGCGTTGATCACCTTCCTTGCAATCGGAACAAATGCTTTCGGTCAACCGACGGCAAGAATCGCAAAATCCCCCACCGAGTTTGTCCCAGCCGCATATGTCGTCTTCCAGAAAATTCAGGGAGACTTAAATGGAGACAATCAAGCGGACTACGTTTTCATAATCAAGGGAACGGACAAAAGCAAGTTCGTCAAGGATGAGTACCGTGGAGAGCTGGATCGCAACCGCAGAGGGATCATTGTTGTCCTCAGCAGCCAAAATGGATATGAGCTAGCCATCGAGAATCGTGATTGCTTTTCATCCGAAATTGAAGACGGCGGCGTCTACTATGCGCCGGAGCTTGTCGTTTCCGTAGAGAAAGGAACTCTTCGCGTTCACTACGCGCATGGCAGATACGGCTATTGGAGCTACAGTTTTCGCTACCAGAACTCGGATTTCGAACTGATTGGCTACGATAGCAGTCAAAACCGAGGCCCTGTTGTTGAACGCTCGATCAGCATAAATCTTATGACGAAAAAGATGCGAATAAGAGAAAACGTCAATGCGAACGCGGAAGGTGGGGGTGAAAAGTTCAAGGAAAATTGGAAGAACTTTTCGCTCGTAAAACCGATTAAGTTGAGGCAAGTGGCCGATTTTGATAATTTCGACCTAGAAGGTTTTCTTGGGTTGCTCAAATGACTAAGAAGCCTGACTCTGCGTTGCAGTGGACGCTCCGCCTATCGGCGGCACGCCCCTGAACTTAGACCTTAGGCGTCCGAGAATCGAGCGTCCTCATCCGCGTAAAGATTAACAACGACGCGATGCAGTTCAAGAACCGAAACCTGCGAGCTATCGCGGAAATGGTGGTTGGGGACGCGAAGTATTTCCCCTATCGTTCAAGTAGTCGCATCACTCAATTTTTCGAAGAGTGCGACTTGGATTTCGTCCACGACGGCTCTACGAGAAGGACATGGGCATCGGACAGATTGGCCGAACTGCTCTTGGAGCCTCAGTCTAAGGCGTACGCCTTAGACTGAGGCTCCAA
>Ga0209450_10001860_pt1 | contig 10633 bp, 9 predicted proteins | sample FrelakmetLWP11LW_FD_187149 | JGI IMG/M metagenome (GOLD analysis project Ga0209450, IMG submission 187149) | Freshwater lake sediment microbial communities from the University of Notre Dame, USA, for methane emissions studies - LWP11 LW (SPAdes)... | ecosystem: Environmental > Aquatic >... | reverse complement strand
GTTCAACCATCTCTGTGGGTTCGTTGAATAACAATGGGACGGCCGTAGAGTATATATTCAGTCCAAGAATTACGAATTCTCTTTTGATTCGAATAGATGAAGTATCAGGCAGTACCGTTAATGTCGGATTGGCGGAGATAAGGGTACTGGGCAGGTGATCCACAGTATCCGAGATGGTCTCGACGCCGACGGATCCGAGCGGTGCGACGAGCGGGACGACGGGGATGCGCCTGAGTTACACGACGGGCGGCTCTACGTCGAACTTGGACCACACGGTGTAGTACCAGTTCGACTGGAGCGGGGCCGGCACGGATCTATCCGCCTGGGACTACTCGACGCAGGCCAAGACGTGGACGTCGGCGGGGACGTACTCGGTGCGGGCCCGGTCGCGGTGCGTGACGCACCCGACGGTGGTCTCGGGATGGTCCCCGGGGCTGTCGGTGAGCGTTGCGGCGGCGGGCTACCTGACCGTGACTCCCATCGATGCGTTTCTTGCATCCGGCATAATAGGAGGGTTTTTTGTGTCGGCAAGTAAGAGCTACACCCTACAAGACACGGGTATCGATACAATTCAATGGACTGCAAACAACACTCAAAATTGGCTGAATCCTGAAATCACTTGAATGACGGAAATACTGAAAAATATCGTTATACCCTCAAATCTCATAATCATATTATCCATCGCAGGGCTTATTCTGCTGATAGTCAGGAGAAAACGACGGTTCGCCCTATTGATAATAGGCATTTCCATTTCAAGCTACCTTCTTTTTGCAAATGGGGTCATCTCTCTGTGGCTTCTTGGAACACTGGAGAATCGTTATCAGCCGCTTGTATCGATAGAAAGCCTGAAAGATGTCAGAACGATCGTTATTCTTGCCGGTCATGCCGAGAGGCATGAGGGCCTGCCGCTAAGCAGTGAAGTCAATTTTGCATCTGCCTATCGCCTGATGGAAGGTCTGAGGATTATCTATCTGTTGCCGGATACAAAAATACTGATTTCAGGCAGGGACGAAGTCCCGGGGCTTATGAAGGACCTGCTTGCCTCCCTCGGTCTGCCGGAACAATACATCATCATCGACAATCAATCCGGTAGTACGCATGAAAGTGCCGTCAATATCAGAAAGATTCTTGATCAGGATGATTTCATCCTTGTGACATCCGCAGGGCATATGCCCCGAGCAATGGGTGCATTCAGGAAAGCGGGGATGAATCCTGTGCCGGCACCTACAAATTACATAACCGTTAAGGAACTCAGGTTCATACACTATCTGCCGTCACCCCATCACCTTGTCTATGCGGACCTGGCCGTCCATGAGTATCTAGGCATAGCCTGGTATCGACTCACAGGCCGAATGTGACCCTATGCCTCGCAGTCTCCCCGCGGTAGGACAGCCCATTCATCTAAATGAGATTATCGATGCCTTCACAGGGCAATCAAAGGGGGTGCTGTCCCTGACATCATGGGCACCTGGCAGCGCTTTCATCTGGATGTCCTCGGGCACGGCTGCCCTTACTCTGTGTAATCAGGCCTTCAAGCGCGAAGGCAAGCAAGGGGAGGTTATCATCCCGGCCTACACTTGCCCTTCGCTGCCTGCATCGGTAATCAAGGCGGGGTTGAAGCCCGTACTTTGCGATACGGAGAGGGATTCTTTCCGGATGAACCTGGAATCACTGTCATCGAGGATAGGAAAAGACACGCTGGCCATCATTGCCGTCCACCTGCTGGGAATTCCGGAAAGGATTGTCGAGATCTGTGAAATTGCGCGGAGAAACAATCTCGTACTGATAGAAGATGCCGCGCAGGCCTTTGGCAATTCTATGCACACGGAAGGGGAGAAGTCTGGGACTTCGGATTCGGAGTCTGAGAAAAATCAGTATCTGGGTACTTTCGGTGACATCGGCATATTTAGCTTTCGAAGGGGAAAGCCCTTGGGCCTTCTCGGGGGTGGCGTTATACTGGCGAACAACCGGAGAAGCGAGGAATCCATTCGGGTTCAGTACGATTCACTCCCTGAGGAACATTCCCCATCATCATTTTCATACCTGATCAATCTTTTACTCTACTCTGTTTTTTTCCGCCCGAATTATTACTGGATACCACAGCGTCTTCCGTGGCTACAACTTGGGGAGACGATCTTTACCCTGGATTATGAAGTGAAAAGGATAAATCCCAAAATACTCCGGCTTGGAAATTGTCTCATCCCGGAGTATAAAAAAATCAGACGGAAACGCAAGGAACTGGCGAAAAGCTATAACGAAATACTGGAACCCATGAGGCAGGAGTTTGTCTTGTTACCGGAGTCTGGTGACAACAGAATCGCGTTGCTTCGATATCCACTAATTCTGAAGAGCAAGGAGAAGAGAGACCGCATCCTGGAAGAGTTAAAAAGAAGAGGACTGGGAGCGACGGGCTCCTATCCGGTTCCCCTGAATGAGCAGCCAGGCGCCGCGGGATATTTTGATGGAAAAGAATCATACCCGAATGCAAAGTTCATCTCGGAACGGATTTTGACTTTGCCGCTGCACGAATATGTCAAGGGGAATGACATCGAAAAAATGATAGAGATTGTAAAGAAGGAATTATCAAGGCGGTGTTAGGCTGCTTTGCGGCAGTGACAGGTCCGCTGCGCGGCAGTGGAGGAAGTGACGGAAATGGAAGAAGTGGGGAAAAAAACGTAGAGCGCTGAGCCCGGAGGGCTGCTTCGCAGCAGTGACAAAATAATGATGAGGAGAATGTAATAAACTTATGCGGGTACTGGTCACAGGAGTAGCAGGGTTTATCGGTTTTCATTTGGCAAAGAGATTATTGGAAGATGGTCATGAGATCGTCGGGATGGATAACCTCAATCACTATTACGACGTTCAGCTCAAGAAAGACCGCCTGGCTCACCTGGAACCGTATTCTCTTTTCCGTTTCCATTTTCTCGATCTTGCCGACCGTCAGGGGATGGTGGAACTGTTCAGTAAGGTAAGGCCCGACGTGGTGGTGCATCTCGCAGCGCAAGCCGGAGTAAGATATTCACTCGAAAACCCTCATGCATACGTGGAAAGCAACCTCGCGGGCTTCATGAACATCCTGGAATGCTGCCGGCACAGACCGGTCAAACACCTTGTCTACGCTTCCTCCAGTTCTGTCTACGGTGCTAATACGAAGATGCCCTTTTCCGTGCATCACAATGTCGACCACCCCATCAGCCTCTATGCTGCCACCAAGAAAGCCAATGAGCTGATGGCACATACCTATTCGGCTCTTTACAAGCTGCCCTGTACGGGCCTTCGTTTCTTCACGGTGTATGGCCCCTGGGGCAGGCCTGACATGGCCCTCTTTCTTTTCACCAGCGCAATTCTGGCGGGCAAGCCGATAGACGTCTATAACAACGGAAACATGAGACGGGACTTCACATATATCGACGACATCATCGAGGGCGTAATCCGCGTGATGACGAAAATCCCCTCAGGCAGCCAAGCCTGGAGCGGTGTCAGCCCAGACCCGGCGACTAGCTTCGCCCCCTACCGGATTTACAACATTGGCAACAATCAGCCTGTCGAGCTGATGGACTTCATCGCCGCCCTGGAGAGCCATATCGGACGGAAGGCCGCTTTGCGCCTATTGCCCATGCAACCGGGTGACGTGCCTGAGACCTATGCCGACGTGGATGACCTCATTGCTGACGTGGGATTTGCGCCGGGCACGTCCATCAGTGTTGGAATCGGCCGGTTCGTCGCATGGTACAGGGAATACTACGCTGCGCGCAAGTGACAAAGCTGCTTTGCAGCAGTGGCAACGCCGCGGAGCGGCAGTGGCAAAAGTGGCAGGGCTGCTGCGTAGCAGTGACAAAAGTGACAAAAGTGGCAAGAGTGACAGTAGTGCCGCTGCGCGGCAGTGAAAGAAGTGGGGAAGTGAAAGAAGTTAGAGAAGTAAGGAAAGAAGAAGCGCAGAGTGATAAGCGTAAAGCATGTTGCCCGGAGATGAGATAAAATGAGATTTGCGAAGAAGATACTCTGCATCGGGGCGGGGTTTGTGGGCGGGCCTACGGCGGCCATGATTGCGTACAAGTGCCCCCGATACAGGGTGACGGTTGTCGATATCAGCAGGGAGCGGATCGCGCAGTGGAATTCGGGGTCTCTTCCGGTCTACGAGCCTGGGCTTGATGCGATTGTCAAGACGACGCGGGGCAGAAACCTCTTTTTCGAGACCGATATCCCCAAAGGCATCAGGGAAAACGAGATCATCTTTGTCTGCGTCAACACCCCTACGAAGACTTTCGGTGCGGGTGCCGGCCTGGCCGCCGACCTGCAGTTCTGGGAAAAAACGGCCCGGCAGATACTCGATCACGCGCAATCTTCGAAGATCGTGGTCGAGAAGAGCACCTTTCCGGTCAAGACGGCTCTCGCCATGGAGCGGATACTGAACTCCCGGACAAGCGGGATCCATTTCGATGTTCTGTCGAATCCAGAGTTTCTCGCTGAGGGGACGGCCGTGAGGGATATGGAGTATCCCGACAGGGTTCTCATAGGCTCAAGGGACACCGAGCAGGGAAATCGGGCGCGGGACGTCATGGTGGAGCTCTACGCGAACTGGGTCCCGCGGGCAAAGATCATTACGTCGAATATCTGGAGCAGCGAGTTGTCGAAGTTGGCGGCGAATTTGTTTCTAGCCCAGAGGATCTCGACCATCAATGCCGTGTCTGCCATCTGCGAAAAGACGGGGGCCGATGTTGCGGATGTATCGAAGATTGTGGGGCTGGATGGGCGAATAGGTGATCGGTTCCTGAATGCCAGCATCGGTTTTGGCGGCTCGTGCTTCAAGAAGGACATCCTGAATCTCGTCTACCTATGCCGGCACGAAGGATTGCCCGAGGTGGCCGATTACCTCGAAGGAGTTGTCAGGATCAACGAGTACCAGAAAGAGCGCTTTGTGATGAACATGCTAGAGGCCATGTTCAACACGCTGGCCGGAAAGCGGGTCTGCTTGTTCGGTTTTGCCTTCAAGGCGAACACGAGCGACACGCGGGAATCCCCGGCGATCCATGTGGTCCGGCGCCTGCTGGAAGAAAAGGCAGACGTGGTCGTGACGGACCCGAAAGCTCTGGAGAACGCAAAGGTCGATCTCAAGGGGATCGAGGGCAAGGTGCAATACATGAAGGACCCCTACAAAGCCGTGAAAGGGTGCCAGGCCATCGCTGTGATCACAGAGTGGGAACTGTACCGCGAACTCGATTATGGGAAGATATACAAGCACATGGTCAAGCCAGCCTTTATTTTCGACGGCAGGAACATCCTGGACCACAGGCGATGCCATGAGATCGGGTTCAATGTCTACCCGGTGGGGAAGAAGGCGATGACGCATTTCAAATGACAAGGCTGCTGCGCGGCAGTGGCAAGAGTGACAAATACGAGATAAGGAGAAACGAATAGATTCATGCGGATACCGGTTACAGGTGACCTGCCCCCAGAGTTTGTACCACACTCAGAGTTAGAGTTCCGCTAATAGATCTCATCTCAGTGCAACCATGCTTCCGGGGCCGGGGGACGGTTGTTCAGAGAGCTGTGCGGCCGGATCGTGTTGTATTCCCGCCGCCATTGTTCAATCAGTACCTGGGCCTCTCGCAGAGTATAGAAGATCTCCCCGTTAAGCCGTTCATCCCGCAGCTTGCCGTTGAAGCTCTCAATGTAGCCATTCTCCCAGGGGCTTCCCGGTTCGATATACAGGGTCTGAACCCCGATGCGGCTCAGCCAGTGCGGAACCGCTTTGGCCGTAAACTCCGAGCCGTTGTCCGAACGGATGTACTCCGGAACACCATGCCGGACAAAAAGCCCTGCCAGACACTCCAGAACATCGTCAGCGCATAACCGCCGCTCCACAACAATCGCCAGGCACTCCCGGCTGTACTCGTCCATCACCGTCAGGAGCCGCAAGGGGCGCCCGTCATGGGTGCGCTCGGCCACAAAGTCGTAGGACCAGACGTGGTTCCGGTGGCTCGGCCTGAGCCGCACACAGGAACCGTCATTGAGCCACAGACGGCCCCGCTTGGGCTGCTTCTGAGGAACCTTCAGTCCCTCCTGGCGCCAGATGCGTTCCACCCGCTTGTGATTGACCCACCAGCCCTCCCGTTGTAAAAGAGCCATCACCCGACGATACCCGTACCGGCCATATCGGCGCGCCAGATGGACAATCTCCGAGCACAACCGCTCCTCATCCTCCCGGACCCGTGGCAGATGCCTCTGGGTGGACCGGGGCTGATCGATCACCCGACAGACACGCCGCTCGGATACGTCCAGCTTGACCCGGACGTGCTCCACGCAGCGCCGCCGTCTGTCGGGGCTCAGAAGTTTCCCTCGAGGGCCTCCTTCAGGATCAGCTTATCCAGCGTCAGATCCGCCACCGCCTTCTTCAAACGGCCATTCTCCCGCTCCAGATCCTTGAGCCGCTTGACCTGGGCCGTCTTCATTCCCCCATACTCCTTGCGCCAGCGGTAATAGCTCTGCTCCGTGATGCCCAACTCCCGGCAGAGTTGCTCCACGCTCTTGCCCTGGGAGAGCTTCACATGCGCTTCTCGCAGGATCCCGATGATCTGTTCCGCCGTAAATCGCTTCCGACTCATCCTGACCTCCTCATGAGCCCAGTCTTATGCACTCATCCTAACATAAAAACTGGACCGGTTTGGGGGGGCAGGTCAATTTGAAGAACCTTGGCTCGAAGCTCTCCCTCGTCACGCAGAACCTTCCCATGCACTTCGACAACCCGGAATTCCGCCAGGACGCGATCCGGTCCGTCACGCAGAGCGTGGCGAAGATCAACAACATGTGCACCAAGCTGTCTCTTCTTAGCCAGCGTTTCGAAATCCATCCCAAGCCAGCCAACCTGGACTTACTCGTGACGGATGCCCTGAAGAGCCTCGACGGAATATTCAAGATTCCTGTGCGCTGCTCACAGGGGAACGTGAACGACCTGAACATCGACGGAGAGCAGATCCAGAAGGTCATCGTAAACCTGCTTCTCAACGCGAACGAAGCCGTTGCGGGGGATGGGCAGATCAGTATTTCGACATCCCGGGACAGCGGCTGGGCACAGGTTGCCGTGAGCGACACAGGCTGCGGCATGTCGCGCGAGTTCATTGAGACAAGCCTCTTCAAGCCCTTCCAGACAACGAAGCCGCAGGGCATGGGGATCGGCCTCTTCCACTGCAAGACGATCGTGGAGGCCCTCGGCGGCCGGATAGAGGTGGAGAGCGGAGAAGGGAAGGGGACGACGTTTCGGGTATTACTACCCGAAAAGCGGGTCGCGGGGTGAGGGTGCCGCAAAGCGGCAGTGGCAAGAGTGACTGCTTATGGGCCTGATATCTGCAATGTATAAAAGTCGAGGAAGTAATTAGCCGTGTCTGGGGAAACAGCAAACAACAAAGCCTTAGTTGAATAGGATCTCCACGCTGCAAGCTCCACGCCACATGCTCATAGGTTTCGTCTCCTGATTGTGGAGGACGATGAAGATGTTCGCACCCAGATGAAGTGGGCGCTGGCTGCGGACTGCGACATAACGCTGGCCGAGAACCGGACGGTTGCCATTGCCGAGTTGCGCGAGCGCAAGCCGCCAGTCATGGTGCTGGATTTGGGGCTGCCGCCCCACCCCGCGAGTGTCGAGGAGGGGCTTGCCACCCTTTCCGAGGCCCTTGCCGTCGACCCCTTCCTCAAGGTCGTCATCGTCACTGGCCGCACCGAGAAGGAGCACGCACTGAAGGCGGTTTCAGGCGGGGCCTATGACATCCTCTACAAGCCCGTCGACATCGGCGAACTCCGGGCGATCTTGAGGCGGGCCCTGCACGTCTCTACGCTTGAGCGGGAGAATGCCGAGCTTCATCTGAGGGCAAGGGATGGGGCCTTCGAGGGGATGCTGGGGACAAGCCCCAAGATCCAGGAGGTTTTTGCGACGGTGCGGAAGGTTGCCAACGCAGATGTTCCAGTCCTCATCACGGGCGAGAGCGGGACCGGGAAGGAGCTTGTCGCGAAGGCGATCCACAGGCAGAGCCAATACCGCAGGGGGCCATTCGTCGTCATCAACTGCGGGGCCATCCCGGTGAATCTCCTGGAGAGCGAGCTTTTCGGTCACGAGAAGGGGGCCTACACGGGCGCCCACATGCAGTGCAAGGGGCGCTTCGAACTAGCCGACGGCGGGACGCTCTTTCTCGACGAGATCGGGGAGTTGTCCCTGTCCCTCCAGGTGAAGATTCTGCGCTTCCTACAGGAGCAGGTTATCGAAAGAATCGGAGGCCGCGAACAGATCCGGGTGAATGTCCGCATTGTGGCGGCTACGAACAAGGACCTCAAGCTTGCTATGCAGGAAGGCAAGTTCCGCGAGGATCTCTTTTTCCGGCTTGCGGTGGTTTCCATACACCTGCCGGCGCTCAGGGAACGGGAAGACGACGTTCTTCTGCTGGCCCATGCTTTCCTGCAGCGGGCCGTCATAGAGAACAGAAAGAAAATTACTGGATTCACACAGCTGGCCATTGCGGCCATTGTCGCTCACCCCTGGTCAGGCAATGTTCGGGAGCTCGAGAATCGGGTCAAAAGGGCCGTTATCATGGCTGAGGGCCGAAAGGTGAAGCCCGTCGATCTGGAACTGGAGGAACTGGTGGGCAGATTTGAGGGAATGACCCTTCGGGCAACCCGGGAGACTCTCGAGAGGAACATGATCCTGGAGGTCCTTGCCGGCCACAAGGACAACATCACACGGGCCGCCGAGGAACTGGGCATCAGCCGCCCAACGCTCTACGAACTGATGGATAAACTGGGGATTGCGAGGAAGTAAACAAATAGGTCTATTCCGTCTGTTGTGTCTGTCCCGTCGGGATTTTCATAAATCAGAAAGTATCTGAGCCCCTCTTGTTAAAAAACGGTTGACTATTAAACACCCTCCTTTCGTAAAGGAAGTCAGGGGAGATTTCAAGAAAAGGCCGCCTTCGGGGGCTTTTTCTGCGTCTACGAGAGGAGGGGAGTTTTTTTTCAATTGATTTAAGATAACGGGCAGGGATTTACACGATCAAAGGGGCAGAGCCGCAGTGGATCTGCCCGGTTATTATCCGCAAGCTTATGCTTTGTTACTTCTTGCGCTGCCAACCGGCAAGGCCCCCCAGGTCGAGGCCAAAAAGCAGCAGACTCGTCGGCTTGCAAACAGCGGATCTCGAGAGCAGAGGTGGTCTGGGTTGTTTGGACAAAAAACAGGGATATATTCATAGCATAAAATAGACTTCATTTGTTGTTTATTCAAGCTACCGTACGGGTATGAAGATTAACGACGTACGTTCTCTTCCCACCCTTACTTAGGACGACCTTCGACGCAAGGACGTCAATGCGGTGCAGGAAGGCAAGACTCAGGAGGAAGCGGCCCGGCTGTTCGGCGTGACGCGCCAGACCGTTGGCAAATGGGTCAAGGCCTACCGGAAAGGCGGAAGCCGGAACCTTCAGGCGGGCCGCAAGGGGCGCCCTCAAGGTGGATCGCTGGAGCCTCGAGAGGCGGCGCAGATCATTCGGGCGATCACCGATCGTCATCCTGATCAGCTCAAGCTGCCCTTTTACCTGTGGCCGCGGTTCAACGCTGGATCGACGAAACGTATCCCCTCTTCCGGGCTCAAGCCCAGAGGGCGAAGGCGGAGATTTACTGGGGGGACGAGATGGGGATGCGCTCGGACCACCATCGCGGCACCACGTACGGTCTCAAGGGCAAAACCCCGGTCATTCTCGGCACGGGGCAGCGATTTCGCTGCAATATGATTTCGGCCATCACCAACCGGGGCAAACTCTACTTCATGGTCTATCGGCAGGGATTCTCGAGCAAGGTCTTTCTGAGCTTTCTCAAGCGCCTGGTCAAGCAGGTGGGTCGCAGGTTTTTCTCATCGTGGACGGGCACCCGGCACATCGCTCCAAGGAAGCCACGAATTGGATTGCGAAGCAAAAGGAAATCTCCGATTGTTCTTTCTGCCCGGATACAGTCCGGAACGGAATCCCGACGAGATGCTGAACCAGGACGTCAAATCGAATGCCGTGGGCCGAAAACGACCTCGCAATCAATCCGAGATGGTGCGCAATGTTCGCAGCTTTCTTCATAGACGACAAAAGCAACCCGAGATGGTTAAGCGGTACTTTCAGGGAAAACAGATCCGCTACGCTGCCCTGTAAAATGCAATCTATTTATCGCTCCCCGTAATAAGTGGGAAGCTGCTCCGGGTTTAAGTTCATGCCGCAGCCTGTTTCTGCGGTAGAGTGCTGAAGTAAACCATAGCCGGGGTCTTCCTGTCAAAGCTTTGATGCCAGCGCCTTTCGTTGTAGAACGTGAAATAAGCTCCCAGTCCTTTCTTCACCTCTGCCATCAAACCATAGGCTTTCAGATAGATATCCTCGTACTTGACGCTTTTCCAGAGCCGCTCGATAAAAACGTTGTCCATCCACCGGCCCTTGCCGTCCATGCTGATGGCAATGTTGCGTGAACGGAGACTCTCCGTGAACGATTCTGCGGTAAACTGGCTGCCCTGGTCCGTGTTGAAGATCTCGGGGCAGCCGTATCGGGTGATCGCTTCTTCCAGGGCGTCCACACAGAACGCGCTGTCCAGCGTGTTGGAGAGCCGCCAGGAGAGCACCA
>Ga0209450_10001859_pt1 | contig 10635 bp, 8 predicted proteins | sample FrelakmetLWP11LW_FD_187149 | JGI IMG/M metagenome (GOLD analysis project Ga0209450, IMG submission 187149) | Freshwater lake sediment microbial communities from the University of Notre Dame, USA, for methane emissions studies - LWP11 LW (SPAdes)... | ecosystem: Environmental > Aquatic >... | reverse complement strand
GGCGGACAACTTAACGCGTTAGCTACGACACCGGAAGGCAAACCCTCCCGACATCCAGTTGTCATCGTTTAGGGCGTGGACTACCAGGGTATCTAATCCTGTTTGCTCCCCACGCTTTCGCACCTGAGCGTCAGTATTGGTCCAGGAAGTCGCCTTCGCCACTGATGTTCCTTCCGATATCTACGCATTTCACCGCTACACCGGAAATTCCACTTCCCTCTCCCATACTCTAGCAAGGCAGTTTCGGATGCAGTTCCCAGGTTGAGCCCGGGGATTTCACACCCGACATGCCAAGCCGCCTACGTGCGCTTTACGCCCAGTAATTCCGATTAACGCTCGCACCCTCTGTATTACCGCGGCTGCTGGCACAGAGTTAGCCGGTGCTTCTTTTGTAGGTTAAGTCAACCTCCCGACGTGTTAGGTCGAGAGCTTTCGTCCCTACCGAAAGGGCTTTACAACCCGCAGGCCTTCTTCACCCACGCGGCGTCGCTGGATCAGGGTTTCCCCCATTGTCCAATATTCCCCACTGCTGCCTCCCGTAGGAGTCTGGGCCGTGTCTCAGTCCCAGTGTGGCTGATCGTCCTCTCAGACCAGCTACGGATCGTCGCCTTGGTGGGCCGTTACCCCGCCAACTAGCTAATCCGACTTGGGCTCATCCATCAGTGCCAGGCCTTGCGGTCCCCGGCTTTCCTCCATAGAGCGTATGCGGTATTAGCCCGGGTTTCCCCGGGTTGTCCCCCGCTGATGGGCAGATTCCCAAGCGTTCCTCACCCGTCCGCCTCTCGTCGCCAGGGTTGCCCCCGCGTTACCGATCGACTTGCATGTGTTAAGCACGCCGCCAGCGTTCAATCTGAGCCAGGATCAAACTCTTCACTTGAAGTCTTGCGACTTTAGCTCGGAGAGAATCCCAACTAGTTTCAGTCTTTACTGGCTAATTGGTACTCGGTCCGTGTTTGCGCTTGCAAACGACTGACGCGAGTCCCCACACAAATTACCTGTTTCGATTTTTAAAGAGCGTCCCCAGAGCTTGCTGGGGGAGCCGCGCATTATGCGGCATTCCACGTTGCTGTCAACTCCGGCGAGGACTTCATCTCGCTCTCCGGGGTTCTCGCGCGGACCTGCCGGATGGCCCGGTCACTGCGGAAGGGCGCGAAGTATATCGGGGCGCGACGCCGCGTCAACTACCGCGAAAACACGGCCCGCGGGCGCCGCAACTTGACAACACTCGCAGCGCAGCAAAAACCGCCGAATCAGGCGATGGTGACGCGCGCGAGCCTGCGTTTGCCGACCTGGAAGAGGTGCGTGCTGCCGGCCGCGAATGCGAGCGAAGCGTCCTCGACCCGCGCGCCGTCCACCTTCACGGCGCCCTGCTTCAGCTGGCGGAACGCCTCACTCGTGCTCGGCACCAGCCCGGCGCCCTTCAGCACGTGTGCGATGCCGAGCGCGCCCGAGTCGGCCGCCAGCGTGACCTCCGCGATGTCCTCCGGCAGCGCCCCCTGGCTGAAGCGCGCGACGAACGCATCGCGCGCCCGCGCCCCGCTGCCCGCGCCGTGGAACCGGTCGACGACCTCGACCCCGAGCTCGAACTTCACGTCGCGCGGGTTGCGCCCGCCCGCCACGTCCTGCTTCAGCCGCTCGATCTCGGCATTCGGCCGGAACGACAGCAGGTCGAACCAGCGCCACATCAAGTCGTCGGAAATCGACATCAGCTTGCCGAACATGTCGTCCGGCGGCTCGGTGATGCCGATGTAGTTGCCGAGCGACTTCGACATCTTGTTCACGCCGTCGAGGCCCTCCAGCAACGGCATGGTGAGCACCACCTGCGGCTCCTGCCCGTAGGCCTCCTGCAGCTGGCGGCCCACCAGCAGGTTGAACTTCTGGTCGGTGCCGCCGAGTTCGACGTCGGCCTCGAGCGCAACCGAGTCGTACCCCTGCACCAGCGGGTAGAGGAACTCGTGGATGGCAATCGGCTGCCCGCTGCGGTAGCGCTTGGCGAAGTCGTCGCGCTCGAGCATGCGCGCCACGGTGTGCCTGGCGGCCAGCTGGATCACGCCGGCGGCGTTCATCGCGCCCATCCAGCGCGAGTTGAAATCCACCCGCGTGCGCGCCGGGTCGAGGATCTTGAAGATCTGCGCCTCGTAGGTGGCGGCATTGGCCTGCACGTCCTCGGGCGTGAGCGGCGGGCGCGTGGCGTTGCGGCCGGTGGGATCGCCGATCAGGCCGGTGAAGTCGCCGATCAGGAAGATGACCTCGTGGCCGAGGCGCTGGAACAGCGCCATCTTGTTGATGAGCACCGTGTGGCCGAGGTGCAGGTCCGGCGCGGTGGGATCGAACCCGGCCTTGATGCGCAGCGGGCGGCCCTTCTTCAGCTTCCTGAGCAGGTCGGCCTCGAGCAGGATCTCGGCCGCACCGCGGCGCAGTTCGGCCAGTTGTTCTTCGGGACTCAGCATGTTCGCGTTCGCAATACGCCGGGGACGGCCGGCGGACTGTAGGGACTCAGACCCGCGCAGGCAATCGCAACCCCCCGGCTGAGAGGGGGGTCACAGTCCTGTCATAGAGTGCGCAAGCATCTGTGACGCAACGAAAAATAAGCGGATTTGACAGTTGACGTGTCGCATCCGCGCAACTACCTTACGCGCAACTTTTCGTGGGGGTCGGACCTTGCCTGCCATCGATTTCCGCGGCGCCAGCGCCGCCGCGCCCCGCCGCGTTGCGGCCAGCCGCTGGATGCTGACCGCGTCCACCCTGCCGGTGCTCGCCGGCGCCGCGCTATTTCTCAGCTCGCCATCGGCACAGGACCCGCCGGCGGTGCTCGATCTCACCGAGATCGCCGCACGCTCCGCGCCGACCGCGCCGGAAATGCCCGAGGGCCCGGCCAACGTCGAGGTCAGGGTGCAGCGCAACGACACGCTCGACCGCATCTTCCGCTCCGTTGGCATCGACAACGCGACGCTCGCCGAACTGCGCACCGTACCCGACGTGCGCAAGGCGCTCGACATCCTGCGCCCCGGCGACATCATCACGCTGACGCACGCCGACGGCGTGCTGCAGACGCTCAACCGCAGCATCAGCGACACGCTCACGCTGTCGATCTCGCGCGGCGGCGACGGCTTCGCCGTCAACTACATCGAGAACCCGCTCGAGGTCGAGGTGACCGGCGCGCGGGCGCGCATCGAGACGTCGCTGTTCGAAGCCGGCCGCGACGCCGGCATGTCGGCGCAGACCGTGATGGTGCTCGCCAACGAGATCTTCGGCTGGGACATCGACTTCGCGAACGACATCCGCGCCGGCGACGAGTTCAGCGCGCTCTACCAGCGCAAGTTCCAGGACGGGCAGTACGTGAGCGACGGCCGCGTGCTCGCCGCGGAATTCACCAACCGGGGCAAGACCCACCGCGCCGTGTGGTTCGAGTCGGCCGACGGCAGCGTGAGGGGCTACTACACGCCCGAGGGCAAGGGCATGCGCAAGGCCTTCCTGCGCGCGCCGCTCGACTTCACGCGCGTCAGCTCCGGCTTCAACCCGAACCGCCGTCACCCCATCAGCGGCAAGGTGCGCGCGCACCGCGGCATCGACTTCGCGGCCCCGACCGGCACGCCGATCTATGCGGCCGGCGACGGGCGCATCGAGTTCGCGGGGCGCAAGGGCGGCTACGGCAACGCCGTGGTCATCAACCACGGCAAGGGCATCACCACGCTCTACGGGCACATGTCGCGCTTCGGCAAGGCGGGGCGCAACGGCCGCCAGGTGCGCCAGGGCGAGGTGATCGGCTACGTCGGCTCGACCGGCGCTTCCACCGGCCCGCACCTGCACTACGAGTACCGCGTGAGGGGCGTGCACAAGAACCCGGCCAGCATCCCGCTGCCCAACACCGAGATCCCGTCGCGCTACGTCGCCGAGTTCCGTTCGCAGGCCGAAGTCGCGCTCGCGCAGCTGCGCGTCGCCAACGGCGGACCGGGGCAGCAGCTCGCCGACAATCGCTGAGCAGCGCAGTGCGGGGGCGTCAGCCCACGCGCAGCCGGAAGCCCGCCGCCCGCAGGAATTCGACTTCCTGCTCGAGATCCGCGGCGGTGAGCGGGTGCTCCTCCAGCCATCCCTTCGGGAACACCGCCTCGATCGAGCGGCCCTTCGGCAGCAGGTCGATTTCGGGCAGCGCGCGCGTGCCGCGCCCGCGGTGCAGCAGCACGGCGAGCCTGAACAGCACGATGAGGAACTCGGCCTTCAGGTGCCACGGCGGCACCAGGTCCTCGATCTGCACCCGGTTCAGCTTGCGCCGGTGATTGCCGACCAGCGCGGCGAGCAGCGCCTGCTCCTCGCGCGGAAACCCCGGCAGGTCGGCGTGCTGCAGCAGGTAGGCGCCGTGCTTGTGGTATTGCGCATGCGCGATGTCGAGCCCGACCTCGTGCAGGCGCGCCGCCCAGCGCAGCGCCAGCTCCGCGAGCGGCTCGTCGAGCTTCCAGTCCGCGCGCACCTGGCGCAGGAACGCGAGCGCCGTGGCTTCGACGCGCTCTGCCTGCACCGCATCCACGTGGAAGCGCGCCTCCATGGCCCGCACGCTGCGCGCGCGGGCGTCCTCGTCGGTGAGGCGACCGAGCAGGTCGTAGAGCAGCCCTTCGCGCAGCGCCCCGTCGGCGACCCGCAGCGTCTCGATGCCGAGCATGCCGAACAGCTCCGCCAGGATCGCCAGCCCGCCCGGCAGGATCTCCTGCCGGTCGGCCGCCAGCCCGGGCAGCCGGAGTTTCGCGGTGTCGCCGGCCTTGAGGCACTCCTCGAGCAGCCACTGCACGCCGTCGCGCGAGATCTGGCCGTCCGGCATGCCGTGCGCAGCGAGCGTCTCGGCGACGGAGCGCATGGTGCCCGAGGCGCCGAACGCCGTGTCCCACTCGCTGCGCCGGAAGCGCGCCATCACCGGTTCGATCTCGAGCTGGGCCGCGGTGCGCGCGCGCTTCATGCGCTTCTCGGTGATCGCCCCGTCGGCGAAGTGCTGCGTGCTCATGCTGACCGAACCCATGTAGAGGCTCTCGAGCCGCTTGGCGGCGAGTCCTTCGCCGATGATCAGCTCGGTGCTGCCGCCGCCGATGTCGACCACCAGCCGGTAGCCCCCCTCGCTCGGGGTCGTGTGCGCGACGCCGAGGTAGATGAGGCGCGCTTCCTCGACGCCCGAGATGATCTCGATCGGGTGGCCGAGTGCCTCGCGCGCGCGCTCGAGGAACGCCCCCTTGCGCTTCGCCTTGCGCAGCGTGTTGGTGCCGACGACGCGGACGCTCCCGGCCTTCATGTCGGAGACCCGCTGGCCGAACCGCTCGAGGCACTGCAGCGCACGCGCGACCGACTCGCGGCTCAGGCGGCCCTGCTCGTCGAGGCCCGCGGCGAGGCGTACCGACTCACGCAGGCGGTCGACGATGATGAGCTGGCCGTGCGAGTAGCGCGCGACCACCATGTGGAAGCTGTTGGACCCGAGGTCGACCGCGGCGAGGACCTCGGGCAGGGAATCGAGGGTGCGCGCCAACCGCTCAGGCCGAGAAGGAGGAGCCGCAGCCGCAGGTCGTGGTCGCGTTCGGGTTGCGGATCACGAACTGCGCGCCCTCGAGGTCTTCCTTGTAGTCGATTTCGGCGCCGGCCAGGTACTGGAAACTCATCGGGTCGACGATCAGCTTGACGCCCCGGGTCACCACGCAGGTGTCGCCGTCTTCCTCGTTCTCGTCGAACGTGAAGCCGTACTGGAAGCCCGAGCAGCCGCCACCCGAGACGAACACGCGCAGCTTCAGGTTCGGGTTGCCTTCCTCGCGGATCAGCTCGCCGACCTTGACGGCGGCGGAGTCGGTGAAGATGAGCACCGGCGCTTCCGTCGCATCGGTCGCTTCGTTCACGGGATTCATCGCTCGTTGCTCCATCGGTCCACGGTCCGGGGGACGAATCTTACCACTGCCGCGGGACCGTCAAGCGGCGGGCGGGCCGGCGGGCTTCCAGGGGTAGGACTGCTGCAGCGGCGCGCGCAGCTTGCTCGAGCGCACCTGCACCTCGACCTCGAAGACCTCGAAGCCCTCCGGCAAGGTCACCGCCTGCTCGAGCGTCTGGAAGTAGCGGAACGAGAACGGCAGCTGCGCCTTGGGTTTACCGAGCAGTTCGCCGACGGCATGGCGGGCCGGTCGGCCGCCCTCGGTGCCATTCAGGACCACGTTGGCGAGGCCCGACGCGACGCTGTCGTGGCGCATGGCCTGCACCAGCGTCAGCTTGAGCACGAACTCGCGCGGCGCGCTGCCGGGCTGCGCCTCGAAGCGGTGGATGCGCAGGCCCTGCACGCCGTCCTCCGGCGACACGATGCTCTTGTAGAACGCCAGGTCGTCCGACTGCCGCGACAGCTGCGACTGCAGCTCGCCGAGCGTGCGCTCGACCTGCCCGTAGGCCTCGCGGTCGAGATTGCGCGCCATCTCGAGCTCGGCCACCTTGGCGTTGAGCCTGGCGTTCTGTTTCTCGAGGCGCTCTGCCTTCGAGACGAGCGCGCGTCGCTCGAGCGCGACCTGCGCAGTGTCGAGGCCCGCGCTCGCCTGGCCGCGGTTGTAGGCGTACGCCGACAGCACCCCGGCCGCGATCAATGCGGCAACCGGCGCGAGCCAGCGGGCCATCCGGCCCCGGCCGGCCGGGGGATCGCCCTGCTGGACGTCCATCGTTACTCGGCGGGTTCCGGGAGCGGCCGCGGGGCGGCGCGGCGGGCCGGTGCGCGGCGCGGCGGACGCAGCATTGCCTCGGACCACCATTCCGGACGGGGCGGCGGGCCGTCCGGGAACGCCTGCCGGCCGAGTTCCTCCAGGGCGCGCACATACACGCTGCGCTTGAAGTAGATGACTTCGCGGACCGGCGACCAGTAGTCCACCCAGCGCCAGCTGTCGAACTCGGGTTGTGCGGTCAGGTCGAACCGCAGGCGGTCCTCGCCGCCGAGCATGCGCAACAGGAACCAGCGTTGCTTCTGGCCGATGCACAGCGGACTGGAGCGGCGGCGTACATAGCGGCGCGGCAACCGGTAACGGAGCCAGTTGCGCGTGGCGGCAATCACCTCGACGTCGTCCGGCTCGAGCCCCACTTCCTCGCGCAGCTCACGGTAGAGCGCCTGCTCCGGCGATTCCGCACGCTGCACGCCCCCCTGCGGGAACTGCCAGCCGCGCCCGTCGCTGCGGCCGCCGAGGAATACCTCGCCGCCGTCCCGGATCAGTACGATCCCGACGTTGGCGCGAAATCCCTGGGCGTCGATCCAATCACTCATTTTTTGCGTAAGCTCCCGAACCGGCTCATTTTTTCACATTGCGGCGACGCGGTCCAAGCGCGCCGGACCGCCCCGCGCCTTGTGGCCCGGCGCGGCCGCACCGTAGGCTTCGCCAAGCAACAGGCCCCAGATGCACCGCCGCCTCGCCCTTCCCGCCGCCTTCGCCCTGCTCGCCCTGGCCACCCTGGGGCTGTTCGCGCTGTCGCTGGCCTCGGGCAGCCTGCCGCTCACCCCGGCCGACGTCTGGACGGCACTCACCTCGGACGCCCCGTCCATCGCGCGCGACGTGGTGCTCGAGCTGCGCCTGCCGCGGGCGCTCGCGGCCTTTGCGGTCGGTGGCCTGCTGGCGCTGTCCGGGGCGATGCTGCAGGTCCTGCTGCGCAACCCGCTGGCCGATCCCTACGTGCTCGGGGTGTCGGGCGGTGCCGCGGTCGCCGCCCTGGTCGCCATCATGCTGGGACTGCCGGCCGCCGGGGTGGATGGGCTCGCGGCGCTCGGGGCCCTGGGCGCCTGCCTGCTGGTCTTTGCCCTGGCCCAGGGGCCGGGTGGATGGACGCCGACGCGCCTGCTGCTCACTGGCATCGTGGTGGCGGCCGGCGCCGGCTCCGTGGTGAGCCTGCTGCTCGCGCTCGGCGACGAGAGCCGGCTGCGCGGCATGGTGTTCTGGATGCTCGGCGACTTGTCCGGCACGCGACGCTGGGGCTGGTTGCTGGGGTTGCTGGCAGCCGCGACCGTGGCCGGCGTCGTGCTCGGCCGTCACTTGAACGTGCTGGCGCGCGGCGCGGCGCAGGCCGCGACCGTCGGCATGGACGTGCAGCGCCTGCAGGCCGTGCTGTTCGTCGCCAGTTCGGTGCTCACCGGCTGCGCGGTCAGCGCCGCGGGCAGCATCGGCTTCGTCGGCCTCGTCACTCCGCACATGGCGCGGCTCGCGCTCGGCAGCGACAACCGCGTCGTGCTGCCCGCCGCGACGCTGCTCGGCGGCACGCTGCTGATGGCCGCGGACCTTGCTGCGCGCGTGCTGATCGCACCGCGTCAGCTGCCGGTGGGCGCGCTGACGGCGCTGGTGGGCGTGCCGCTGTTCCTGCTGCTCATGTACCGCCAGCGCCCGTGACCGTCCGCAGCGGCGGGAACGTCACCACGTGGTCGGTATCGAGCCGCACGCCGATCAGCTCCCCGATGCAGTGGTCGTGGTGGCTCGGCACCAGCGACAGCACCCGGCGCCCGCTCGGCAACTCGAGCGTGTAGAGGAACTCCGCGCCGCGGAACACGCGCTCGACGATGCGTGCCTTGAGCGGCGCGAGATCGTCGTGCACGACGTCGTCGGGGCGCAGCAGCACATCCACCTCGCCGCCGCAGGCCGTGCCCTGGTGCCCTTCGCGCAGTTCGCCGAGCTCGGTCTGCAGCAGGCCGGTGCCGCCGCAACAGGCCGGCAGGAACGATGCCTGCCCGACGAACTCCGCGGCGAAACGCGACAGCGGCCGGTGATAGAGGTCGTACGGCGTGCCCCACTGCTCGAGCCGCCCGTCGCGCATCAGCCCGATGCGATCGGCGAGCGCGAAGGCGTCCTGCTGGTCGTGGGTGACGACCAGCGCGGTGGCGCCCAGCGACTTGAGCAGCGCGCGCAGCTCGCCGACCAGCCGCTCCCGCAATGCGACGTCGAGGCTCGAGAACGGCTCGTCGAGCAGCAGCGTCGCGGGCCGCGGCGCCAGCGCGCGCGCCACCGCCACGCGCTGCTGCTGCCCGCCCGACAGCTGCGCGGGGTACGCGTCGGCGCAATCGCCGAGGCCGACGAGCTCGAGCATCTCCTCGCCGCACGCGCGGCGCTCGGTGCGCGACAGGTGCTGCAGGCCGAACTCGACGTTGCCGCGGGCGGTCAGGTGCGGGAACAGCGCGTGATCCTGGAAGACGAGCCCGATGCCGCGCGCGTGCGGGGGCACGTGCACGCCGGGGCCGCCGAGCACCCGTCCTTGCGACAGGATCGAGCCACCGTCGAGCGTCTCGAGCCCGGCGATGCAGCGCAGCGCGGTGGTCTTGCCGCAGCCGCTCGGGCCGAGCAGGCAGCCGATCTCGCCTTCCTCGAGCGCGAAACTGACGCCGTCGAGCGCGCGGCGCTCGTCGAACGCCCGCACGGCGTCGCGCAGCTCAAGCCACATGGGTCACCCGCCTCGCGAGCAGCACCACCGGCAGCACGCCCGCCGCGACGATCAGCACGGAGGGCAGCGCGGCACGCTCCCACTCGCCTTCCGCCGTCATCTCGAACACGCGGACCGCGAGCGTCTCGAAGCCGAACGGACGGGTCATCAGGGTGATCGGCAGTTCCTTCATCAGGTCCACGAACACGAGCACGGCGGCGGCGAGCAGGCTGCCGCGCAGCAACGGCAGGTGCAACCGCCGCAGCCGCGCGGTGCGGCGCGCACCGAGCAGCAGGGCCGCCTCGTCGAGATTGCGGTGGATGCGCTCGAGCCCGCTCTCGACCGGACCGGTGCCCACCGCGAGGAATCGCGCCAGGTAGGCGACGAACATGGTGAACAGCGTGCCCTGCAGGAAGAACTGTGGCGCGGTGGCACCGAACGCGACGTCGAGCCGATCCTGCAACCAGTTGTTGAGCGCCGCGACGGGCGCGAACAGCCCGACGGCCAGCACCGTGCCAGGGATGGCGTAGCCCACCGTCGCGAGGCGTCCGAGACCGTGCAGCCAGGGCCGGCGCTCCATGCGCAGCGCATAGCCGTGCACCAGCGCCGCGGCGACCACGACCAGCGCCCCCGACGCGGCGATCGCCACGCTGCGCGCGGCGAAGGCCCAGTAACGCGCATCGAGGTCGGACGCCGCGTGCTTGACCGCCCACGCAATGAGTTGCGCCATGGGCAGCGCGAACGCGATGCCGATGACCGTGGCAGCCGCCAGGCTCGCCAGCGCCGCGCGGACACCGGTCAGGCGGACCCGCAACAGCGCGCCACTGGGCCGCTGCCCGGCGAATCCGCGCCCGCCGCGCAGCCGGCGCTCGAGCCACACGCCGGCCAGCGCCAGCAGCGCGAGAACCGCCGCCATCTGCAGCGCGGCGGCGATGGAGTACATGCCGAACCACGCGCGGTAGATGGCCGTGGTGAAAGTGTCCACGTTGAGCGCCGCGACCACGCCGAAGTCCGCGAGCGTCTCCATGCAGACGAGGCCGACGCCCGCGGCGATCGCCGGCCGAGCCAGCGGCAGCAAGGCGCGGCGGAAGGCCGCCCGGCGATCGAGGCCCAGCGTCTGCGCCGCTTCCAGCGTGCGCGCCCCGGCGGTCTCGAACGCGACGCGGGCCAGCAGGTACACGTACGGGTACAGGCACAGCGACAACACCAGCGCGGCGCCGCCGAGCGAGCGGATCGGCGGCAGCC
>Ga0209450_10001858_pt1 | contig 10636 bp, 9 predicted proteins | sample FrelakmetLWP11LW_FD_187149 | JGI IMG/M metagenome (GOLD analysis project Ga0209450, IMG submission 187149) | Freshwater lake sediment microbial communities from the University of Notre Dame, USA, for methane emissions studies - LWP11 LW (SPAdes)... | ecosystem: Environmental > Aquatic >... | reverse complement strand
TTGAGCACGGCGCTTGCTGCACGGAGGATGTCTTCGAGAGACGCCATGATCTCGTGCCTGGCAATCGCCCTCTGAAGATCCGCATTAGGTCTGCCGCTCCCCGGCCGGCGAAAGGGCGGGTTGCAGACCACCACATCGGCGATGGACTGCCGGATGGGCCCCTGACGAAGGTCGGCGAGAAGCACTCCCATCCGGTGCATCACTCCGTTCAAAGCCGCATTGCGGACGGCCTGATCCGCAAGGGTCTTCTGAATTTCCAGGGCAATGACATACCCGACCGGTTTTTCGAGAAGAAGAAGGAGTGAAATGATGCCGCAGCCTGCGCCCAGATCCACGACCACGTCTCGGGGCTTGACGGTCACGAACTGCGCAAGGAGAATGGCGTCGATGGAAAATCGGTAGCCCCTTTCGGACTGAATCAGGCGGAGCCGGCCGTCCAGGAACTCGTCCAAGGTTTCATCCGACCGAAGCTTCACCTCATGGGACCTGGATGATTTCATAAGGATCTATCTTGTTGAAGACAAGACCGGTAATCACCTTGGGATAGAAGTACGTTGACTTTCTCGGCATGATCAGGCGATTGCCGGCAACCTCTTTGACCTGTTCGATTCGTGTAGGATTGAGCAGGAAGGCCATCTGGTACGTTTGCGAGTCGACCATGCCGACGGCTTTGGTCAGGCTGCTCTCGTAATGGAAGATCTCCTCGTTATTCAGGTCTTCCAAAGTGAAGCCCAGAGTCTTCTGTAGAAGGAACCGGGAAAGCACAAGCACATCAAGCTGCTTAAGCGAAGGATGAAGATCATCTCCCATCTCGTCCCTCTTTTCCGGCTTCAGGGAAAGCATGGAGAAACTGTCGCCTCCCTGCCGGAAGAACCCCATCGTCGAGCGGCTCCGCCCCCTCTCGGCAAGCGTCCTTTTGAAAGAAGCCACGGCTGTTTTGTCGTGACCCTTTGAGAAAGGGAACTCCTCGATGTCGAACCACTTCCTGATCTTCTCGAAAAAGGGCCCGGAACTGAAAAGATCACATCTCTTGATCAGGCGATGGGAAGGAAGGACTACTAACCCCTCATCGTCCATGCTTGTCAGGTACATCATGACGAATTCATAGGATCGGTTGGGAGGCCTGGTCCCATACCTGGCCCTCATGCTGTTGCGATAGTTACGCGCCGTCTCGTAGCGGTGATGACCGTCCGCAATGAAGATCCGCTTGTCGAACAGTGCATCCGCCACCCTCTTGAACAGAGGCCGATGGGGTAAGGTCCACAGTGCATGGTGCGACCCATCGTTGAACTCAAACGAAACCAGGGGCTGCCCCTTGATGACTTCCCTCATGGAATCAAGAACCCTGTTATCCGGGTCTTCGTAGAGGCTGAAAATCTGGCTGAACTGGGCATTACAGGCCCGCATGAGTTTCAGTCGATCGTCCTTGTGCGCGGAAAAGGTCTTTTCATGGGGCAGAATCACTCCAGAGCCTTCCTCTTCAATGCGCACCAGAGCGATCAAACCCCATCTCGTTTTGGGTTCCGATCCGTCCTTGGGATCAAAGGTGTGGGAGGTCACATACAGGGAAGGGAAGTCCGAATGGATAAAAACGTCTTCTGTTTCCCAGCGTTTAAAGCAATCGGCTGAGCGCGTGTAGCGGTTATCCCAGTCCGAATCGCCGGTTTTTCTCTTGCCGAGAATGAGCCGGATCACGTTGTTCGGGTGAGCTCGATAAAAAGCGTCCTGTTCCTCTTCGGAGATCACGTCATATGGGGGCGCCACAAGGTTCGAAGGATTCCCGAGAGCTTTGAAGTGGTACATGAGGCCTTTGAAAGGTGCAACAATCGCCATGTCTGATACAAGTACACTCCCCAATTTCTGCCAAGCCTAAAACAATCAACACGTACCAGAATAGGCTGCTATGTCAAGCAAATTTCAAAAACCTTGACGCACTCTTCGCCTTTGAGTAACTTGCGTTTTTAGAAACATAGCCCTTTCACAGCGTTTGAGGAGATGGAAGCACCTTCATGTTGCAACCTGACTTGATCATCGAAGGCGGCATGCTTCTCACCATGGTCAAAGGAGAAAAGCCTCTTCAGCACGCCACCCTCCTGATTCAGCAAGGCAAGATTGCGGATATCCTTATTTGCGGTGAGGAGAGGCCTTTTTTCAAAGTAGCCCAAGTCCTAGACGCCAGGGACACCATCATCATGCCCGGCCTGGTCAATGCCCATGGCCACACGGCCATGACTCTCTTCCGCGGGCTGGCCGATGATCTTCCGCTAAAGCAATGGCTTTTCGAGAAAATCTTCCCTGCTGAAGCCACGCATTTGAGTGAAGAGACCGTTTACTGGGGGGCGCTCCTGGGATGCCTGGAGATGATCGCTTCAGGCACGACCACTGTGTCGGACGGGTACTTTTACCAGGATGCAACAGCCCGGGCTGTTCAGAAAGCCGGGCTTAGAGCCCTCATTGCGCAGGGTGTCATCGACTTCCCCGCGCCCGGCGTTCCGGATGCCTCTCAGAACCTCATGGTGGGCAAAGCGTTCATCGAGCGATGGGAGGACATATCAGAGCTGATCAGGCCCGGCCTTTTCTGCCACAGTCTCACCACCTGCTCCGACAGGACTCTGCAGGAGGCCATGAAAATCTCGCGAAGATTTTCTCTCCCTCTACAGATCCATCTTTCAGAGACGGAAGAGGAGGTGGAGGAGGTGATCCGCCGCACTGGCAAACGGCCGGTTCTTCATCTCGATCACCTCGGCCTTCTGAACGAAAGCTTGATTGGCGTGCATGCCGTTCATCTGGAGGATGAAGAGATCGATCTCCTTGCCCGAAACAAGGTGAGGATCGTCCACTGTCCGGAGAGCAACATGAAGCTGGCGTCGGGAATGGCGAGAGTCACGGAAATGGTGAAAAAAGACATTGTCCTCGGATTAGGCACAGACGGATGCGCGTCGAACAACAACCTGGACCTTTTCAAGGAAATGGACACCGCGGCCAAGCTCGGCAAAGTGAGAACGCTTGATCCGGTGAACATGGGAGCGGTCACGGTTCTCAAAATGGCTACGGTCTGGGGCGCTGAGGTCCTGGGTCTTGAAAAAGAGATCGGCACTATCGAGGTCGGCAAGAAAGCGGATATCATCACCGTTGACCTCGGAAAGCCGCATCTGGTCCCCCTCTACAACCCTATGTCCACGATCGTGTATTCCGCAAGCGGCTCTGACGTGAAGGATGTGGTCGTCAACGGCAGGGTATTGATGAAGGACCGAACCTTCACCGCCCTTGATGCAGAGGAGGTGATGGCCAAGGTCCGTGAGATCAGCGAGAGGATACGATCCTAGAGGCCACCGGATTCTTGAAGCTGCACGGCATGAGAGCCGCGCATTTCCCGCAGACATGCGTGGACTCGGGCAAGTCGAAGAACGCCTCCAGGGTACTCCGGTTTTCCTTCAGTCGCTTCCAGCAGCCCTGCCGGTCGAAGTCCCTCTCGCTGAGCGCGCTTACCGGACAAGCCTCAATACACTTGCCGCACCTGTGACCTGCTTTGAGAAGACAGGCTTCCTTGGTCTCTATCACAGGAGAGTCCTCCAGCTCAGCCTCGGTCACAAGGCTCCCCAGCCTGCCTGTGCATCCTGCAGGGGTGATGAGCATCCGGTGAGTGCCGAAACGCCCCAACCCCACAAGATGCCCCAGATGTTTGTGCGACCAGCGCGCCATGAGTTTGATTTCGTCGAAATTGTGAGTGGCAGGCGTCAAGCCAGACTTGAAACCGTGCCGAGCAAGGAAATCCCCCAGAGCCTGACTCACTCGACCGATGAGATCATTGGTCTGGACATAAGCGACTCCCCAGTTCCGACAGGGCCGGTCGCCCTTTTTGTTTTCCTTGATCAGCGTCTCTCTGAAAGGGATGAAAAAGACGATCACGGACTGTGCGGTCGCAAGTAGATCTTTCGGCTGCCAGTGCTCTTCAAAAGCAATCTTTGGAAGGATCTCAAACCGCTCGTCCACCGGGGCTGCTGCCAGCAAAGGCTTCCGCCACCACCCCTCGCTCCCTGAATTGGATGGTTCCCCTGCAACAAACTTTTCAGCAACTTCCCTCAGGTCTCCGACAGTAACGCCTTTCTTCACAATGCCGCTCCTCTCCCGATTCTTCTAGCCCTTGCCAAGACTCCTCATCATCTCATCGGCGATCAGGATGTCTGAGGGATTCCCTCGCTCCCTGAGCTTTGCGGCGATCTGTCTGCGATCGTCCTCGCTTTTTTGCTGGGCGAGTTTGAATTTTCCGGTCATTGCCTCCGGGAGGAGAGCGAACGTACCGGTAGCCCGCAGAACTTTTTTGTACATCTCCTCTTCGGGGCTCACTCTTCTGTATCTTCCCTCCGGCTGGTACTTCTCCATCAGCAGATTGAGGATCGCACATTTCTCTTCTGGGTCTTCAATGAACTGACATCGGCCGCGCACCGCTACTGATTTGAACGCCACGGATGAACCCGTAGCATTTTCCTCTGAAAGAAAGTGCGACGGCAGATAGGTTTGCACGGACACGGCGAAAAAACTCGCCCGAGGATCTTTTTTCAAACACTCGAAGCGTTCCCCTGCGACTGCTCCGTGCCACAAAACCCGGCCGTCATAGGTGTAATTCAGCGCGGACAATCTGGGCCACCCATCCGGCCCATGAAACGCCAGGTGCCCGACCTCAGCACTTCTCAAAACCTCCTCAATTTGACTCTTGTCAACCACTTCAAATTCTTTTCTGCGCACCGTCGCTCTCCCTTTCCTCGACATAGGTTGGACATCTTTTCTATGATGTAGTATAGGACCGTGCCTATGTCCAGAAAATGCTTTAACGCGCTGTCGGCCGGAGCCGACAGTTAGAGGGACAAAGGGACGGATGAAGACAGGCACAAAGGCACAGAGGGCCAAAGGGACAGAGCGGAAGGGTTTTCTGCTTTGTGCCTATGTGCCTTTGCACCTTTGTGCCTCCCTCTCGCCGAGAGGGATAATAATGGAGGAACTTTGGATCTTAGAAAGCTTGTCTTTTTGATTGGATTCGTATTTGTCTTGATCATTCTTGGCGCCGTGGGATGGTTCATCGCTTTCCTGTTTGAAGGAGAAGCGCCCTCTGCGAGCCTCCAACCTCTTCCCGAGTACATCTCCAAGGCTCAGAAGTTCACGGTCGCGGCAGAGGACAAGAAGCGAGGTCTCAGAGCGATCAAACTCTCCATCACTCAAGGAGGCAAGGAGACTGTTCTGCTAGATGAGAAGTTCTCCTATGAAGGGATCCTCAACCGCGATGGGGTTCATCAGGTGCAGAAAGAGATATCCATCGACCCCACTACACTGAAACTCGCCCAGGGTGAGCTAAACATCACCCTCAAGGTGTGGGACTATTCAAGGAGAGGAGAGGGAAATCTTGCCGACCTTCGGCACAAGAGCATCGTGGACACCGTCCCCCCTTCCCTTCGGGCCGTCAGCCGCATGCACAACGTGAATGTGGGCGGGGTCGGGTTTGCTGTCTATCAGACTTCCCAGGATGCGGCCTCAAGCGGGGTGTTTGTCGATGACCTTTTCTTTCCTGGCTACCCGGACAAGAATCAGGCTGAAAAAGGAATTCACCACTGCTATTTCGCCATCCCTTTCGACAAGACGTCGAATCCCAAAATCAATCTTTGGGCTAAGGACAAGGCAGGGAATGAAGCGAGGACTTCTTTCTATTACCTTGTGATCCGGAAGAAGTTCCGCGAAGATAAAATCGAACTTTCAGACAGATTTGTCGAAAAGCTTCTTCCTTATTTCTCCTTTTACCCGCTCGATTCCGAGGACAGCGACATCAAAAAATTTCTTAAGATCAATAACGATCTCCGTCGCGAGAACCACCAGGCTCTCTCTCAGTTGAAGGACAAAACCAGCCCCGAGAAACTCTGGGATGGCGTGTGGCTCTCTCACTGGAACGGCCAGACCATGGCGCGATTTGCCGATCATCGTCTCTACTTCTATAGAGGACAGAGGGTGGATGACAAATATCATCTGGGCGTGGATCTCGCATCCCTTGCAAACGCTCCGGTGCTTGCGTCAAACAGTGGGACTGTGATCTTTGCGGACAGGCTCGGAATCTACGGGCTCGCCGTGGTTATCGATCATGGGCAGGGGCTATGCTCGGTTTATGGGCATCTCAGTAAAATTGAGGTGAGCCCGGGACAAGCGGTGAAGAAAGGGCAGACCATTGGGCTGACCGGGGATACCGGATTGGCGGGTGGAGACCACCTCCATTTTTCCGTCATGCTCCAGGGGATTTTCGTGAACCCTGTTGAATGGTGGGACCCGCACTGGATCGCGGATAATGTGACGAAAAAGCTGAATCTGGTGGAATAGTGATTAGAGCGTTTTGTGCAGCCCCTATCCCATGGGGCCGACGAGCTGCCGTTCGATTCTGAGATCGATGGCCCGGGCGGCGTCCACCGTGTATTTGGTGAGTAGCTTTACCCTTTCTTCATCGAGACTCGCCTTGAGCCCCACCACCCAGATGGCAGACAGGAGCGGTGCAGCATTGTTAATGGGGGCGGCAACCGCCCTAACCCCCAGGATGTATTCTTCATCATCCGTGGCAAAACCATTCTCTCTCGCCGCCCGGATTTCCTGAAGATAGCGCTCCGTGCTTGTAATCGAGTTCTCGGTAAACCGAGTGAGCCCTTTGGTTTTGATGATCCTTCTCACCTCTTCTTCGCCCAGTTTGGAAAGAAAGACCTTTCCCGCAGCGCCTGCCAACAGCGGCAGGGTTGTGCCGATCGGGGCTGTGATCTTGAGCTCGGTCCTGGGTTCCACCACGTCGAGGATAGTGACGTGATCCCAGTTCAGCACTCCAACGAAAACAGACGCTTGGGATCTTTCCATCAGTTCCTCAGCCACGGGTCTGGCAAGATCCTTCAGGTCTATCTGCGAATACGCGTTTTTAGCCAGCTCGAACAGTGTGAACCCGAGGGTGTACCTCTTCGTAACAGGATCTCTCAAGACCACTCCGATCTCTTCCAGGGCAGAAGTCATCCCGTGGACCGTGCTCTTTGCCATCCCCAGACCCCTCGCAATCTCGCTGATTCCAGCTCCGTCCTTGCTCGTGGAAACCAGTTTCAGGATCTCGAAGGCCCTCTTGACCGATGGTGCAAAGTATCCTTTACTCATTGTTCACCATATTGAACTGGTTGATGAGTTTACAGGTACCCTGAGACTCCTGTCAATAGGATTCTGGTCCGGGCTGACGGCTCTTGGTAATGTCAAGTCAATCGTCTTTGCTGGCCCGATTTTCTCCTTGACAAAAAAGGCGCCCCCGCTATTATAGCGGCCAGGTTTGTTCATTTAAATGAACTCGCCTCAACCCGCTTTGGGAATCGGAGGAGGCCATCATGGATTTCAGCCTTTTTGCAGAGGGCCCTCTACTCTGGATCGTTTTCTTGCTGTTTCTTGCCGGCGTGACTGCCAGACTTGTCTTCTTCGGGATCAAGATCATTACCAGCCCTAAAGCAGAGCAAACAGGATGGGGATTTACCATCCCCATCTTAGGCCGGTTTCTTCTGCCCTTCCACAAGGCCATTGCCAAGAAACCCCTGTACGCGGTCATCCGTTACGTCTTTCACCTCAGTGTTTTCATTGTACCCATCTGGCTGGGCGGACATGTCAGCCTGTGGGAGGAATCCAGGCTCGGTTGGACCTGGTCCACTATCCCTGACAAGGTCGCTGACTGGATGACCCTCCTGGTGATCGCCATTGCCGCGTTTTTCCTGGTTCGGAGGCTCGTTTGGCCCGAGGCACGAGTAGGGACCTCGTGGAGGGATTTCGTCGTCATTGTCATTGCAGGGCTTCCTTTTCTCACCGGTTGGTTCCTGACTCACGGGACCCTTGATCAAATCGCTTTTCTTGGGGACAATATGCGACTGATCCACGTTCTGAGCGGGGAAGTCATGATTTTGATGGTCGTCTTCCTCTTTTGCAGAACCAGGATGAATCTCAGCCGGTGCACGGGTTGCGCTTCCTGCGAGCTGAGCTGCCCAACAGGCACGCTCGAATCCATGGATAAAGGCACCTTGCGGATCTTCAATTATTCCCACTACCAGTGCATCTGCTGCGGAGCCTGCGTGAACACGTGCCCTGAAAACGCGGCGGAACTCAGGCACGAGATCAGTGCAAGAAATTTTTTCCGGATCATCCCCAAGCAGGAGATCCGGTCGGTAGAGATGAAGCCCTGCCGGAAATGCGGCGCCCTCTTTGTGCCTGAGCCGCTTTTCGACAAAATCAACCGGACCTTCACGGACGACTATCTTCACCTCTGCCCGAATTGCAGAAAAACCAATGTGGTGGATCTTTATCGGCGCATGGCTCCGTGGATCAAGAAGCAGGGCGCGCCGTCCCAAAGTGAGAAACAATAGCAGTCGTTCATCATATTGAACGATTCATACTGCGATCTTTAAAGTTTTCGGTTTGGTCAAAATAGCCATAAGACAGGCATAAACACTGTAAACGCATTTTGTCAGGCCCCTTGATTTTTCTCTTGACAAGGGAGATCGGTCTGGTAACATTTGGCAAACCTGTTCATGATAATGAACCTTTAAGCATGTTTGCTCCCAAGTTTGCGGAACAAAACTGCTTCCATGTCTGCAACGCATCATCATGATTTCTGCTTTAGACAGAGATTAGAAAGGAGAATGTTATGGTCGAAGAAAAAGAGAAGCTTTCGACAGCCGAGAGCCTTCGTGCAACCAGGACCTATGGCAAATTCCGATGCCACAATCCTACATGCATGGAAAGGCTCGAACCCAAGAAGGGTGATAAGACCATCAAGTGCCCCACGTGCGGAATGGAATTCCGAGTTGCGTGGGTCAAAGAGGGACTCCCCAGGATCAGGGGTCCGGTCTGGGACGTGAACAGGAAAATCGCTGAAGAGGAATTAGCTAGAAAGATGAAGGAGAAGGGGGGTAAGTAACATGGCGTTAGACAGTAAAATTGCTTATATCGACCTTACGACAGGGGACATCCAGACAAAACCCATTCCTCTGGAGGTTCGAAAGAAGTTCCTCGGAGGCAGAGGGCTGGACGCCTACCTGCTTTACAACCACACCAAGAAGGGATGTGATCCCATCGGCCCGGACAACACGCTCATGGTGAGTGGCGGCATCCTCTGTGCCACCCTCGCCTCCGCAACAGCCCGGTGTCACGTGATGGCCAAGTCCCCCCTGACCGGACTCCTGGGCAGCGCCAACATGGGCGGATTCTTCTCCCCTGAGATGGCCTGGGCAGGCTTTAATCACCTGGTGATCAAAGGCAAGGCCAAACATCCCGTGTACATTTATATCCACAACGGCGAAATCGAGATCCGCGATGCGCGCGACATCTGGGGCCGCACGGTGACGGATGCCCAGTGGGCCATCCGGGACGACCTCGGCGACCAGGAAGTCAAGAGCATGGTTTGCGGACCTGCCGGTGAAAACCTAGTTAGATACGCCAACGTCATGACGGGTATCAAAAACTCCGGAGGAAGAACCGGCATGGGTTGTGTCATGGGTTCCAAGAACCTCAAGGCTGTCGCATGCAGAGGAACCATGGACATCAAGATCGCCCATCCGGTCGAGGCCCTCGAATTCAACAAGCGCTTCATCGAGCAGATCACCAGTGCTAAAGTGAACCAGACCCAGGGAACCATTGGGACCCCTTTCATTTGGGGAGCCACCAACTCCTGGGGCGGGATCCGGAACAGGAACTTCCAGTACAACCAATGCGAGTATGCCGATGACATCGAACCGGAGCATCTCGACGAAATTGCAACAGAAACCTGCGGACCTTACCACATGACCGGCTGCTTCGGCTGCCAGGTCCACTGCCGGGCCAAGTACAGGATACCTGGAAACGGCCCTTATGCGGGTATTTACGATGAAGGCCCGGAATACACCTCCCAGGGCGCATTTTGTGGCGAAACAGATACCCCCAGGGCGGAAACCCTCCTCGTGGCGAACCACCTCGTCGATCAGTACGGTGTGGACAACCTGGAGATCGGGAGTCTTATCTCGTGGGCCATGGAGCTCTACGAGCTGGGAATCATCACCAACAAAGAGACCGACGGACTGGAACTGCGGTTCGGCAACGATGAAGCCGTCATAGAGATGATCCACCGCATCTGCCAGAGAAAAGGATTTATCGGCGATGCCCTGGCCGACGGCGGCGTTCAGGCCTCCAAGAAAATCGGCAAGGACTCCTTTAAGTATTTGATCCAGGTCAAGGGCATGAGCAACCTCCATTCCGACGAGCGGGCTACCCCCGCGCTGGCCTTGAACATTGCCATGTCCTCCAGGGGGTCCGACCACCTGCGGAGCAGGCCGGCCATTGACCTTTACCATCTCCCCGAACCGGTTATGCGAAAGATTTACAGCAGCCCGGTTCCCTATGACGGGCCTTTGAGTTCCGAACATACGGAGTACATCGGCAAAGCCTGGCAGGTTTTCTGGCATGAGAACTGCTACATGGGTGTGGATTGCCTCGGAATCTGCAAGTATCACACCACCTTCCTTGGCGCGACGCTCCCCAACTTCGAGGATTGGGCCAAGGTTCTTTATTACAACACCGGCCTTGAGATGACCCCGAAGGAAATCTGGGAGGTGGTGTGATACTT
>Ga0209450_10001857_pt1 | contig 10637 bp, 10 predicted proteins | sample FrelakmetLWP11LW_FD_187149 | JGI IMG/M metagenome (GOLD analysis project Ga0209450, IMG submission 187149) | Freshwater lake sediment microbial communities from the University of Notre Dame, USA, for methane emissions studies - LWP11 LW (SPAdes)... | ecosystem: Environmental > Aquatic >... | reverse complement strand
TTGCGGTCAACGGCAATTTCGTGGCCAAAACCGAAGGCGGCGCGCCAGCCGCTGTGCGGCATTTGTCTTGGTGGCTTGGTGTTGCATGACGACACCGTTCGCCAGGGCGCCGGCCGGCGGCGGATTAGCCATGGGACAGGAAGCGGGTGGCATTGTCGAGATCACCTTGGGTGCGGCCGTCGTAGAGGGCATTGACGAACTTGCGCCAGATCAGGTCGGGCTCGCCGATCTGGAAGCCGTAGCGGTGGTTGCCGTCGAACACCGTGTCCTGAACGCAGCGTACCAGGAGCAGGGTGGTTTCCTGGCGGCCGAGCTGGATCACGGCGGTCAGCCAGGTGTCGGGTTGCACCGGCGAGCGGGTGCTGGCCCGGAAGCCGTAGCGCGACACTTCGCTGACCTCCATCGGAATGGCCTTTTCGGCATCGTCGGGAGATGAAAGGCGCCCGGGGCACTTGACCGAGAAACGCCGATGCTGGCGCACCGTGCCCTCAACCGGCTGCTGTGGCAGCGGCGGCAGGACGCGCCGGTATTCGGGCAGGTCGTAGATCATGTGCAACAGCGTCTTCTTGCGGGCGCTCAGGCTGGCGAAGACATTGGTCTTGCGGTTGAAGAAATGGTCGATCAGTTCGGGCGTCATGACCGGATCGTTGGTCGTGTAGAAGCGCCGGCTGGGCAACTCGATGTTGGGCAGGCGCATCGCCACGAAGTAATGGTGAAGGTTGCGGCGCAATGGCCGCTGGCCGTAGTACTTGCGCAGGAGTTCCGGCGCATGCTTGAGATCCAGCGTGGCGCCGATCGCCGGCGCGCCATTGACGAAATCGTAGCTGGGGACGACGTTCCCCGAAAGGCGGCGGAAGAACAGCAGCGATTCATAGGTCTCGATATGCCGCGGGTGGACGGCGATGACCAGATGCCGCGTATCGAACAGGCTGGTGCAGTATTCGTAGAGGAACTTCAGCAGCGGGAGCAGGACCATGCCGCCCAGTCCCTGGAAGGCGGGGTGAATGGCGAGCGCCGACACCTCGGCGATGTTGCCGCGTTTGGCGCGGACGCTCGTCAGGTCGACTATCCGTTGCAGCGGGAAGCCGATGGCGCTCTCACGAATCAGCGAAAGCGTGCCGACCACCTTGCCGTCGAAGATGGCGCACAGCGTGGTCGTCGTCGGCAACGCATGGTAGACCGTCACGCGCATGCCGGACGGGTCAGGTTCCATGAAACCCTGACTGACGTAAACGTCATGCAGCAGGCGGAAACAGGCTTCGAGTTCTTCGCGGGTTTCGGCGATCTTGAAGATCAGTCGCGGGCTGGGCGCCGGATCGTAGTCGGCGAAGAAGCGCAGAACGCGATAGCGCTTCCGGCGCGGGAGAATCATCAGAATATCGCGCGCCGCGTGGAAGATGATGTTCTTCAGGAACTGTATCGGCCTCATTGCGAATGCCAGAATAACGCTCTCCTTCGCAATCATCATAACACCTTGTTATTGACAGAGTTCCAGCCTGTCCGGACAATCGACCGGCAAGTTTCGTACGACCCCGACCACCCAGGAGAAATATCAATGCACGCCAAGCTTTCCGTTGTTGCCCTGTCAGTTGCCGCCGCCCTTGCCCTGGGCGCCTGTGGCAAGAAGGAAGAACCGAAACCTGTCGCCGCGCCGGCTGCCCCGGCGGCGCCCGCCGCGCCGGCACCCAAGCCGGAAGTCGTCGTCAAGCTCGGCCACGTCGCGCCGATGACCGGCCCGCAGGCCCACCTCGGCAAGGACAACGAGAACGGCGCCGTGCTGGCGATCGAGGAACTGAACGCGCAGGGCATCGAGATCGGCGGCGCCAGGATCAAGTTCGAGCTGGTTCCCGAAGACGACCAGGCCGATCCCAAGCAGGGTTCCATCGTTGCCCAGAAGCTGGTCGATGCCAAGGTCCACGGCGTCATCGGCCACCTGAATTCGGGCACCACCATCCCGGCTTCCAAGCTCTATTCCGACGCCGGCATTCCGCAGATTTCCGGTTCCGCGACCAACCCGAAATACACGCAGCAGGGCTTCAAGACGGCCTTCCGCGTGATGGCCAACGATGTCCAGCAGGGCAAGGCGCTGGGCCAGTTCGCTGCCAAGCTGGGGGCCAAGACCGTGGCCATCGTCGATGACCGCACCGCCTACGGCCAGGGGCTGGCCGACGAGTTCCGCAAGTCGGCGGAAGCCGCCGGCATCAAGGTCGTGGCCACCGAATACACCAACGACAAGGCGACCGACTTCAAGGCCATCCTGACCAAAATCAAGTCCAAGAAGCCCGACCTCGTTTTCTACGGCGGCATGGATGCCCAGGGCGGCCCGATGGCCAAGCAGATGAAGGAACTTGGCATCAAGTCCGGGTTCCTCGGTGGCGACGGCGTGTGCACGCCGGAGTTCATGAAGCTGGGTGGCGAGGCGACCGAAGGCAACTACTGCTCGCTGCCGGGCATGCCGCTCGAGAAGCTGGCCAAGGGTCCGGAGTTCAAGGACAAGTTCAGCAAGAAGTTCGGCGTCGAAATCCAGCTCTACGCACCGTATGTCTATGACGCCGTGATGGTGATGGCCGATTCGATGAAACGTGCCAGTTCCGTCGAGCCGGGCATGTACCTGCCGGAAGTCGGCAAGACCAAGTATGACGGCGTGACCGCCCTGATCGAATTCGACGAGTTTGGCGACCTCAAGGGCGGTGCGATCTCCATGTACCGGTACAAGGGCGGCAAGCTCGAATATGTCGAAACCTTGGGTGGCGACGCCGTCGGTGCCATCAAGGAAGTGGCAGCCGAAGTGAAGGATGCCGCCAAGGCGGTGGCGACCGCCGCTGCCGATGCCGGCAAGGACGCCGTCAAGGCTGGTGCCGAAGCGGTGAAGGACGCCGCCGAGGCGACCAAGGCAGCGGTCGAGAAGAAGTAAGGCGCGTCCGGCGTGAATGAAACGGCACCGCAAGGTGCCGTTTCTTCATGTTGCGGTCGACCTTCCCAAAATGGATATTTTCCTCCAGCAGATCATCAACGGCCTCGTCCAGGGCAGCATCTACGCGCTCGTCGCGCTGGGCTACACGATGGTGTACGGCATCATGGGGCTGATCAACTTCGCGCACGGTGAAGTGGTGATGATCGGCACGCTGGTGACCATCACCGTCGCCACTACCCTGATCAAGGCCGGCATGCCGGTGGCGGTGGCGGGACTGGCCGGGCTGAGTTCGGCGGTACTGGCCTGCATGGCGCTCGGCTGGAGCCTCGAGCGCGTCGCCTACCGGCCGCTGCGCAATGCGCCGCGCCTGACGCCGCTGATCACGGCGATCGGCATGTCGATCGTCCTGCAGAACGTCGCGATGATCGTCTGGGGGCGCAATTACCTGACCTTTCCACACCTGTTGCCGAAGGTCAATTTCGAATTCGCCGGCGCCCACTTCACGGCGGTGCAGGTGATGATCGTCGTCGTTTCCGGGCTGACCATGGGCGGGCTGGTTCTCCTCGTCTATCGCACCAAGCTCGGCATGGCGATGCGCGCGACCGCGCAGAACCCCCAGGTGGCTAGCCTGATGGGCGTGAACAGCAATCGCGTGATTTCCGCCGCCTTCGTCATCGGCTCGGCGCTCGGAGCGCTGGCCGGCGTCATGGTCGGCACCTACTACGAAATCGCCCATTACCAGATGGGCTTCATGCTCGGCCTCAAGGCGTTTACCGCCGCCGTGCTCGGCGGCATCGGCAACCTCGCGGGGGCGATGGCCGGCGGCATCCTGCTCGGTATCATCGAGGCGCTCGGGGCGGGCTACATCGGCGACCTGACCGGCGGTTTCCTCGGCAGCCATTACCAGGACATCTTCGCCTTCGTCGTGCTGATCGTCGTGCTGATGTTCAAGCCGTCCGGCCTGTTCGGCGAAAAGACCGGGGACCGCGCATGAGCAGGTTGCTCACTTCGCGTTCCGCCTTTGGCATGCTGCTGATCGCCGCGCTGCTGATCGCGCTGCCTTTCGTCGCCGCGCTGGGCGGCCAGGCCTGGGTGCGTATCGTCAATTTCGCGATTCTCTATATCTTCCTGGCGCTCGGCCTGAACATCGTCGTCGGCTATGCCGGCCTGCTCGACCTCGGTTACGTCGCCTTCTACGCCGTCGGCGCCTACACCTACGCGCTGCTGGCCAGCCCGCATTTCGGACTGCACTGGCCGTTCTGGGTCATCCTGCCAATCGGCGCGGCGGTCGCCTGCGTGTTCGGTGTGCTGCTCGGTTCGCCGACGCTCAAGTTGCGCGGCGATTACCTGGCCATCGTCACCCTCGGTTTCGGCGAAATCGTGCGCATTTTCATGAACAATCTGAACGCGCCGATCAACATCACCAACGGGCCGCAGGGAATCACCCTGATCGACCCGGTGAAAATCGGCGATTTCAGCTTTGCCGGGACGACGCAGATTTTCGGCATTTCACTGAGTGGACCGCAGAAGTATTACTTCCTGCTGCTGGCGCTGGCCATCCTCGTCATCATCATCAACCTGCGCCTGCAGAATTCGCGCATCGGCCGTGCCTGGCAGGCGATCCGCGAGGACGAGATCGCCGCCAAGGCGGTCGGCATCAACACGCGCAACCTCAAGTTGCTGGCCTTCGCCATGGGCGCCAGCTTCGGCGGTGTCGCCGGTGGCGTGTTCTCGGCGATGCAGGGCTTTGTTTCGCCGGAAAGTTTTTCGCTGATCGAGTCGATCATGATCCTGGCGATGGTTGTGCTCGGCGGTATGGGACATATTCCAGGTGTCATTCTCGGCGCCGTGCTGCTGACGGTGCTGCCGGAAGTGTTGCGCTACGGTGTCGGGCCGGCCCAGATGGCGATGTTCGGCAAGATGCTGATCGATCCGGAAAGCCTGCGCATGCTGATCTTCGGCCTGGCGCTGGTTCTCGTCATGCGCTTCAAGCCGGCCGGCCTGTGGCCGTCGCCGGAGCGCAAGCGCGAACTGACGGGGGGCTCGTGATGTCCGGGGTGCTGCTCGAAGCGAAGGCGGTCGCCAAGCATTTCGGCGGCGTCAAGGCGCTGCGCGACGTGTCGCTGAGCATCCGGCGCGGCGAAATCTATGGCCTGATCGGCCCCAACGGCGCAGGCAAGACCACCTTCTTCAACTGCATGACCGGGCAGTACATCCCGGACGGCGGTGGTTTCGAGTTCGACGGCGCGCCGCTGGCCGCTGATGCGCCGCATCAGGCCGCCGCGCGCGGCATCGCCCGCACCTTCCAGAATATCCGCCTGTTCGCCAACATGACGGCGCTGGAAAACGTCATGGTCGGCCGCCACGTGCGCACCGCAGCCGGGGTGCTCGGCGCGATCTTCCAGAACCGCGCGACGCGTGACGAAGAGGCGGCGATCCGGCGCCGCGCCAATGATCTGCTGCACTACGTTCGCATCGAGGACCGTGCCGGCGACCTCGCCAAGAATCTCTCCTACGGCGACCAGCGCCGCCTCGAAATTGCCCGCGCGCTGGCCACCGAGCCGAAGCTGCTGTGCCTGGACGAGCCGGCGGCGGGCATGAACGCGACCGAAACCGGCGAGTTGCGCGAACTGATCGACGGCATCCGCAAGGACGGCACGACGGTGCTGCTCATCGAGCATGACGTGAAGCTGGTCATGGGCCTCTGCGACCGGGTCGCGGTGCTCGACTACGGCGCACTGGTCATCGAGGATGTGCCGGCTGTCGTGCAGAAGGATCAACGTGTGATCGAGGCTTATCTCGGTGCTTGAAGTGACCGGACTCCACGTGGCGTATGGCGGCATCCAGGCGGTGCGCAGCATTACTTTCCACGTCAACGAAGGCGAAACCGTCGCCCTTATCGGCGCCAACGGCGCCGGCAAGACGAGCACGCTGAAGGCGCTTTCCCGCGTCATCGATGCGGTGGGCGGCGACGTCCATTTCTGCGGCGAAAAGATCACGCGCATCGCGGCGCATGACATCATACGCCGCGGCATCGCGCTGGTGCCGGAAGGGCGCGGCGTCTTTCCCCGCCTCAGCGTTGCCGAGAACCTCGCCATGGGTGCCTTCGTACGCAACGACAAAGCCGGCATCGCCGAGGACATGGAGCTTGTCTTCGGCTACTTCCCGCGCCTGAAAGAACGCATCGCCCAGCTCGCCGGCACCCTGTCCGGCGGCGAGCAGCAGATGCTCGCCATCGGGCGCGCGCTGATGAGCCGCCCGCGCCTGCTTCTGCTCGATGAACCGTCGATGGGCCTGGCGCCGATCATGGTCCAGAAGATTTTCGAGGTCATACGCGCCGTCGCCGCCCAGGGCATGACCATCCTGCTGATCGAGCAAAATGCCAAGCTGGCGCTGGAAACCAGTCAGCGCGGCTACGTCATGGAAAGCGGCGAGATCACGCTCAACGGCGAGGCGGCGCAACTGCTCGACGACCCGAAGGTGCGCGCCGCCTACCTGGGCGAGTGAGTTGCGCGGCTTTGAGATCGGCGGCGCCTCGATGACGGCCGGCTGTCACCCGGGAAAGACCCGTTCACCGGAAGCCATCGTTTGATGGAAGAGGACAGCAGAACCGACGAACAGTTGATGCTTGCCTACGGTGCGGGCAGTGCCGAAGCTTTCGAGGTCCTGTACGGCCGCTGGCGGCGCCAGATCTATCGCTTTCTGATCCGCCAGTGCGATGGCGCCGGCACTGCCGACGAGTTGTACCAGGACGTCTGGTTGCGGGTGGTCAATGCCAGCCGCCAGTACACGGTGGCGGCAAAGTTTTCGACCTGGCTGTTTCGCATTGCCCGCAACCGGCTCATCGACCACTGGCGTTCGGAGAGCCGGAAGCCGGTGGCTGAACTGCGCGAGGCGGACGATTGCGAGACCGACCCTGTGGACAACGTCGCGGCACCGGATGAACTGCAGCCGGAGAAGATCATGGAGAGAAAAGACCGGGTGCGCCTGGTGGTCGGCGCTGTCGAATCCCTGCCGGACGCGCAGCGCGAAGCCTTCCTGCTGCACGAGGAGGGTGGCCTGACGATTGACGAAATTGCCATGCTGACGGGCGTCGGCAACGAAACGGCCAAGAGCCGCCTGCGCTATGCCATGACGCGACTGCGCGCCCTTCTGACGGAGTGCAGACCATGACGCCACCAGTCCACGACCACGATGTCAGCAAGCTATACCACGAAGGCTCCGCCGACGAGCCGCCAGCCGTGCTCGACCGTGCCATCCTCAAGGCAGCCAGGGAGAACATTGCTCCCGTCCGCGAGGCGAGGAAGCCATGGTGGCGGCGCTTTGCGCTGCCGCTGCAACTCGCCTTTTCGGTCGTACTGGTGACCATGCTTGCGCTGACCGTGGACCGCAATCCGCCGGAAGTGCCGGCGGTGACGGAACGGACGGAACCGCAGCAGGCGCCTGTCCCGGCGCCGCACAAGGCGGCGCCACGCGGCGCCGACCTGACAGCCGGCGAGTCGCCGGCGGCTTCACCGGCACCCGAGGCCAGGGCGCGGCTCCCGGCGCCGATCGAGTCGCGTCCGTCGTCGCCGAAGGCGGACCGGAAGGCCGAGGCGGCCCCCGCAGCAATACCAGTGCCGGGGCCAAGCGGACGCGCTTCCGCAGAAAAGGCGGCGGCTGAGGATGCTGCCGCACCTGTCGGCGGGCAGTCGCTCGAAGCGGCGAGAACGGAACCGGCAGCGGCAGGCGCCGCGCCAGCTGCAAACCGCGCCGCCGTGGCCAGAAGCCCGTCCGCGTGGCTGGCCGCCATCGAGCGCCTTGCCGGTACGGGGGAGAAGACGGCCGCCCGCGCGGAGCTTGAGGCGTTCCGCAAGGTTTACCCCGATTACCCGCTTCCTGAAAGGCTGGAAAAACTGCTGGCGCCTTAACCCCGTTGTGGCCAACCCGTCGTTTGCAAGGGTGTAGCCAACCAACACAAGGAGCAAGCCATGAAGTCCACCCTGCCCATTCTCGCAGCTGCATTTTTCTGCTGCGCCGCCCCGGCCGCCGATGCAGCGATGGTCGCCGACCTGTCGATTGTCAACCGGAGTACCGGCGAACGCCTCCCGACCTACCGGCACGGAGGCAGGCTCTACGTCGCCGGCAAACCCGGCGACCGCTATGCGCTTGAACTCAGGAACCGCACCGGCGAGCGGCTGCTGACCGTGGTTTCGGTCGATGGCGTCAATGTCGTTTCGGGCGAGACCGCGTCGGCCAGCCAGCGCGGCTACGTCCTTGCGCCACTGGGATCGGCCGAGATCGCCGGCTGGCGAAAGTCCAGCCAGGAGGTGGCGGCCTTCTTTTTCACCGCCTTGCCGGATTCCTACGCCGCCCGGACGAACCGCCCGGCGAACGTCGGGGTGATCGGCATTGCCGCATTCCGCGAATACCGCGAGCCGCTCATCTCAAGCCAGGAAAGCGCCCTTGACGGATCGCGCATGGACGCTGCTCCCGCCGCCCCTGCCGCGAACAAGGCCGAGGCGAAGCGCAGCGCCGGTGCCGAGGAAAAGCTTGGCACCGGGCACGGGGAACGTCTCCACGCCCCCGCCCGGCAAGTCGAGTTCCGCAAGGCGAGCGAGCGGCCCGACGAGATCATTACGGTCTATTACGACTCGCTGGAGAATCTGCGGGCGCAGGGGATCATCCCCAGGCCTCGTCAACGCCCGACACCGGATCCGTTCCCGACCGACCGGTTCGTCCCCGACCCGTCGTGACGAATCGGCAGCGACAGCGGATGGCGGGACATCGCCGGCCGACCGGTCGCTGCTCTTCAATCCGGACCGGAATTCCACGCCTTCCTTTTAGCTGCATCAAACGTTTTACCGTTGCGAAAGGCGACAATGTCGACTTCGTCTTTAGCAGGATTCGTCCATGACCTTCCAACATTCCCTCGTCGTGCTGGCTGTCGCGCTGTCTGCCAGCACACTCCATGCCCAGGAAGCCAAGCCGGCAGACAATACGCCCAAGCTGGCGTCCGGGCTGCTGATGAAGCAGGGCGACAAGCTGATTTTCGCGCCCTGTCGCGACCGCAGCTACAGCACGGTGGACGATATTTCGCCGGAGCGTTCAGTGACGAAGGCGCTCGACAGTGTCGGCCTGGCGGCCGGCAAGAAGCTGTACGTCGAGCTGATGGCGGTGCTCGAAGGCGGCATGGTCAGGGCTTCCGGCCTCAACCTGGCGCGGACCGAAGGGCGCTGCCAGCAGCAGGGCGGCAACGAGGAAAGCTGGCGCGCCAGCGGCAACGAACCGGGCTGGTTGCTGGCCGTCGGGCCGGAAGTGGTGGTTTTGAAGCGCCTGGGCCAACCCGATGTCAATGTGCCCGGCACGCCGATCGTTCGTGACGGCGGCGTCGTCCGCTTCGAGGCCCGGACCGAGGCCTCACGGCTCAAGGCACGTTTCGAGAACAAGGTTTGCCACGATACGATGGCCGATGCGGTATTCGGGTGGACGGCGACGGTCGAGATCAACGGCCAGACGCTCAAGGGCTGCGCCTGGCAGCGCTGATCGACCAAGCGTCGGGAAATGCGCCCCTTCAATGACGGCAGCACCCCAAGGGTGCTTCCTGCGGGGCGCGGTCGACGGCCAAAAATGGCCGAAAATCAGGTCGTCGAGAAGGTGAAGGCGTCGGCGAAGAACTCGTCTTCCGGCAGTTTGCAGGTGGCGGCGAAATCGTGGCGCGCCGCGTCGATCATGGCCGGCGCGCCGCAGGCATAGACCTGGTGGCCGGAAAGGTCCGGGAAGTCCGCCATCACGGCCTGATGAACCAGACCGTTGCGGCCGGTCCAGTGGTCGTCGGCCGCCGGTTCGGAAAGCACCGGCACGTAGCTGATGTTGGCATGTTCGGCGGCCCATTGCTCGGGCAGGGCATTCAGATAAAGATCGACGCGCGCCTTGGCGCCCCAGTAGATGTGCATCGGGCGCATGCATTTCTCGGCGATGGCGTGTTCGACGATGGCCTTGATCGGCGCGAAGCCGGTGCCCCCGGCGAGCAGGATCATCGGTTTGGATGACTCCTCGCGCAGGTAGAAACTGCCGTGCGGGCCGTTGAAGCGCAGGATGTCGCGCACCTTCATCGACGAGAAGACCTGATCGGTGAACAGCCCGCCAGGCACGTGCCTGATGTGCAGTTGCAAGAGGGAGTCGTCGTGCGGCGCATTGGCCAGCGAGAAGCCGCGCTTCTTGCCGTCCTTGAGCAGAATGTCGACGTATTGCCCGGCGAGGAACTGCAGGCGCTCGCTGGCCGGCAGCTTGAGGTAGATCGCCATGACGTCGGGTGCCAGGCGCTCAAGCTTCTCGATGCGCGCGGGCATGGTCTTGACCGGAATGTCGGTGGCCGAACCGACCTGCTTCGATTCGAGCGTCAGATCGGACTGCGCCCTGGCGCAACAGAAGAGCGCCAGGCCGGCGGCCTTTTCCTCGTCGCTCAGCGCCTGCGGCTGGGCCTTGCCATGGTCGACGCTGCCGGCAAGGACTTTCCCCTTGCACGAGCCGCAGGCGCCGTCCCGGCAGCCATAGGGCATGGTCAGGCCCTGGCGCAGCGCGGCGTCGAGAATGGTTTCGTCGGCTTCGGCGACAAACTGCCGGCCGCTCGGCTGGACGGTAATCTGATGGCTCATCTCTTCCTCATGGTCGTCGGCTACAATGCCGGCGTGCAAAAAATCCTGATTGTCGGTAGCGGGAACGTCGCCCGCCGCATTCTCTC
>Ga0209450_10001856_pt1 | contig 10639 bp, 6 predicted proteins | sample FrelakmetLWP11LW_FD_187149 | JGI IMG/M metagenome (GOLD analysis project Ga0209450, IMG submission 187149) | Freshwater lake sediment microbial communities from the University of Notre Dame, USA, for methane emissions studies - LWP11 LW (SPAdes)... | ecosystem: Environmental > Aquatic >... | reverse complement strand
TTCCGGCAGCGTCGCCTGGCGCGTGCTGGTCTCGAACGGCGGAGTGCGCAGTTTCACCGTCACCGTGCGACCGCTGGCGCCACTCGCCCGCGCGCGTTCGCCGACGCGCTCCGCGAGCCGCATCAGACAGCCGCGCGCGGCGTCCAGCGTGCGCAGATCGTCGTCGAAGGTGTGTTCGGCACCGATCGACTTGCCGTCGCGATCCGGCACCACCGGGCGGTCGTCGATCCCGGCCGCCAGGCGTTGCGCTGTGGCGGCGTGGTTGCCGAGCGCGCGCGCCGCGAGCCGCGGGTCGGCCGTGCGCAAGGCCCCGATGGTGCGGATCCCGACGTCGGCCAAGCGCTCCGCGGCCACCGCGCCGATGGTCCACAGGCGGCCCACCGGCAGGGGGTCGAGGACGGCGTGCACGTCCTCGGGCGCGAGGTGGAAGGTCCCGTCGGGCTTGGCGAGTTCGGTGGCCAGTTTGGCCAGCAGCTTGTTGTGGGCCATCCCGACCGAGCACGGCAGTCCCGTCCGCTCGCGGACCGCCGCGCGCACCCGGGGTCCGATCCCCGGCAGCGGCCCGAGCAGGCGCAGGCTGGCGGTGACGTCGAGGAACGCCTCGTCCAGCGAAAGTCCTTCGACCAGCGGCGTGAACCCGTGCAGCACCTCGAACACCGCCGCCGACACCTCCGCGTAGCGGTCCATGCGCGGGGCGACGAAGATGCCTTCCGGGCAGAGTCGGCGAGCGGTCGCGCCCGGCATCGCCGAGCGCACCCCGAAACGGCGGGCCTCGTAGCTGGCGGTCGCCACCACGCCGCGCGGTCCCGCGCCACCGACGATGACCGGGCGCCCTCTCCATTCCGGCCGGTCCATCTGTTCGACGGACGCGTAGAACGCGTCCATGTCGACGTGGATCACAGCGTTTTGGCGTTCCATGTGATGGGTTCTTCACGTGGGGCACGCCAATTGCTGGGGCCCCAAGGTGTGTCAAAGTGTAGCCGGCGACGCCACGGCTGGCGTGTCCCACGGACCCCGGCCCCGTCGCGAGAGCCCTCTCCCCCCTGCCGTGAGGACCGTGCCATGACCAATGTCGAACTGCTGCATCGCGATCCGTTGCCCACGTTCCGAACCGTGCGCGCCGCCGTCGAGGCGGAGCAGCACGCGTATTGGTGCCACATGCACCCCGCGCCGCGAGCGGGTGAGCCGCCGTCGCGGCCGTGCTTCTCGGGCGCGCTGCTGGAGGATCTCGCCGCGTTCCAGGCCTGGACGGCGCGCCGCATCGAGCGCGTGTGCGCGGAATCCGACGAGGAGCCGCTGGCGCATCTCGTGCTGGCATCCGACCAGCCAGTGTTCAACCTCGGTGGCGACCTCGCGCTGTTCGCGCAGTTGATCCGCCAGCGCGACCGCGCCACCCTGCTCGCCTACGCGCGTCGCTGCATCGACGTCGCGGTCGGCTTCCATCGCTTGTCGGCGGCCCCGGTGCACACCATCGCCGTGGTGCAGGGCGATGCGCTGGGCGGCGGTTTCGAGGCGGCCCTGTGCTGCAACACCCTGATCGCCGAGGAGGGCACCGGCATGGGCTTCCCGGAGGTGCTGTTCGACCTGTTCCCCGGCATGGGTGCGTTCTCGTTCCTGAGCCGGCGCATTCCGGCCGCGCAGGCGGAACGGATGATGCTCGATGGTCGCGTCTACGGCGCCGAGGAGCTGCATCGCATGGGCGTGGTCGACATCCTCGTCCCGCGCGGCGAGGGACTCGACGCTGCACGCGAGGTCATGCGGCGCAACCGGCGCATCCCCAGCGCGCGGCGTGCCATGCGCACGGTGCGCGACCTGGTCCAGCCGGTGCCGCGGTCGGAACTGGACGCGGTGACCGAGGTGTGGGTCGATACCGCGCTCGGCCTCGGCGACAAGGCGCTGGCGACGATGGAGCGGCTGGTGCGGGCGCAGCGCAAGCGCTTCGTGGGCGACGCCGAGGCGGGGGCCACCCTGGCGCGTTGACGGCACGGTGGCCGCGGCTCAGGCTTTTCCGCGGTCGCCGGGATCGGCCAGTTCCTGCAGGCGCTGCAGCGCCTCGGGCGCGCGCAGCCTGACCCGCGCCAGGTGCTCGTGCAGGGAGCGCAGGTAGGACCGCCACTCCTTCGGCAGGTCGGAGCGGTTGGGCCGCATGCCCTCGCTGCATGCGGCGGCCAGTTGCGAAGCCCCCATGTTGCCCGCCACGCCCTTGGCGGCGTGGCAGGCATCGCGCACCCCGTCCCAGTCGCCGCGCTGCGCGCAGGTCTCGACGTCGCCGAGGCAACGCGCGGCATCGCGCAGGCACTGCTCGACGAACTTCTGCACGAAGTCGCCGCCGAGACGCAGCGAGGCGAGTTCCGCCAGCACGCTCTCGTCGAGCACGACCGCCTCGCGCGGCATCCGCACCGGCTCGCTCGCGGGCAGCGGCGCACCGTCGCCGGCGACGCTGGCCAGTGCGTCGAGCAGCTCCGCGGCCACCACCGGCTTGGTCAGGAACACCGACACGCCCGCCTGCTGCGCCGCCTGGCGCGTGTCGGGCGTCGCATCCGCGGTGAGCGCGATCAGCGGCGTGCGCCGCGCGCCCATCTCGAGGTAGCGTGCCTGCTTGATCACGTCGATGCCCGACGTGCCCGGCATGTGCACGTCGAGCACCACGGCGTCGTAGCCGCCCTCGGCCAGGCGGTCGAGCAGCGATTCGCCGTCGCCCACCACCTCGGGCCGGTGCCCGGCGCGCTCGAGCAGGCGGTGCAGCACGAGCTGGTTGGCCGGCTGGTCGTCGGCCACCAGCACGCGCAGGGTCCGCACGCGCGCCCGGTGGCGCACGAACGGGTCGTCGAACGCGATCACGTTGCCGGTGGGTTGGACCGGCTGGCCGTCCGCGGTCGCGTCGCGCTGGAACGGCAATTCGAACCAGAACCGCGTGCCGCCGCCGGGGTTGTCCTCGAGGCCGATGCGGCCGCCGAGCAGTTCCACCAGCGTGCGCGCGATGGTGGTGCCGAGCCCGCTGCCGCCGAAGCGGCGCGAGATGCTCGGGTCGCCCTGTTCGAAGGCCTCGAAGATGCGCGCCTTGATCGGGTCGGGGACGCCGGGGCCGGTATCGACGACTTCGAAGCGCAGGCGCGTGGCGCCGTCGGCCTCGAGCAGTCGCGACACCGACAGTTCGACCGAACCCGCGTCGGTGAACTTGATCGCGTTGTGCAGCAGGTTGACCAGCACCTGCCGCAGGTGCGGCGCGTCGCCGACCAGCGCGTCGGGCACGTCGTCGCTGAACCGTGTCGAGAAGCGCAGGTTCTTTTCGGTGGCCATCGGCTGCAGCATGATCGACACGCCACGCGCGATCTCGCGCAGGCGGAACGGGCCATCCTTGCGCTGCAGCTTGCCGCTTTCGATCGCCGTGATGTCGAGCACGTCCTCGACCAGCATCAGCAGCGAGCGGGCCGAGGCCTGCATCACGTCCACGCACTCGCGCTGCTCCGGGGTGAGGCGGGTGCCGGCGAGCAGGTCGCTCATGCCGACGATGCCGTTGAGCGGGGTGCGGAACTCGTGGCTCATGTTGGCCAGGAAGCGGCTCTTGGCCTCGTTCGCCTGCCGCGCCTCTTCCATCGCGCGGGTCAGCGCGTTGAGCAGGCTGCGCTGGTAGAGCGGGATCGCGACCAGGCCGATGAACAGGCCCCAGGCGAGGTAGGGCTGCTGCTGCCACCAGGTGTTGGCGAGGATCACCACCAGGAAGGAGCCGCATGCCAGCGCGGTCGCGCCGGCCAGGAAGCGCACGCCGTAGCGCAGGCCGTTCCCGATCGTGGTCCAGAGATAGATGATGTACAGCGGCGCCAGTTCGCGGCCGTGAATCGTCATCACCCCGGCCAGGGTGGCGTAGTCGCCGAGCATGCCGATGATGCGTCGCGCGTCCGAGCGGCCGGGTCGCAGCGCGATGGCCACCAGCAGCCCGGCGGCGAGCGCGGTTTCCGCCGCCATGATGGCGAACACCAGCGCCAGTTCGCCCGAGTCGAAGCCATAGCGGATAGCCAGCCAGCCCAGGTAGGCGAGCAACAGTACGGCGATCGCCAGCCGGACGAAGGCCTGCTGGTGTTCGGAGTCCGGTCGGCCGCGGAATCGCGCGGCGATCGGCTCGATGAATGCGGGGACCCGCATCGCCGCCTCAGGCCGGACCGGCCGCCACGGCGGGACCGGTGAAGGCGCGCCGGATCTCGAGGATGCGCGGCATGGCGCGATGGAACGCGTCGACGATCTCGGGATCGAAGGCCCGTGCGCGCTGCGCGTCGATATGGGCCACCACCTCGTCGACCGGATGCGCCTTGCGCCACGGCCGGTCGGACGTCATGGCGTCGAACACGTCGGCGACCGCCACGATGCGCGCCGGCTGCGGGATCGCCTCGCGGGCGAGGCCGTGCGGATAGCCGCCGCCGTCCCACCGCTCGTGGTGGTGCAGCGCGATGGTGGCCGCGAGTTGCACGAAGCGACTAATGCTGCCGCGCAGGATGTCGTGGCCCATCTGCGCGTGGCGCTGCGCCACGGAGAGTTCGACCGGATCCAGCGGCCCGGTCTTGAGGAGGATCCCGTCCGGCAGGCCGATCTTGCCGATGTCGTAGAGCGGGGCCGCGCCCTCGATCACCTGCGCCTCGGCGTCAGGCAGGCCCAGCGCTTCCGCCAGCACGCCCGCGTAGCGCCCGATGCGCAGCAGGTGCGCGCCCTGCCCCGGCTCGCGCGACTCCGCGGCGCGGGCGAGCAGGTAGAGCATCTCGCGCTCGCGCTGGTCGGCCTCGCGCATGCCGCTGAGCTGCTGGCGCTCCAGCGCGCGCACGCGCTGCTTCACCGATTCGCCCTGCTGGCGCAGGGTCAGCAGGTTGCGGCAGCGTGCGCGCAGTTCGCGCGGACGCACGGGCTTGACCAGGAAATCGATCACGCCGGCATCGAGCGCGGCCTGCCGCAGCGGCTCGTCGCCGACCACGGTGATGAGCACGATCGGCACGTCGCGGTGGGCCGGCGGGCGGCGGAAGCGACGTGCGAACTCGAGCCCGTCCATGTCGGGCATCCGGTAGTCGAGCAGGAGCAGGTCGGGATCCCACTCCTCGGAGCGGCGCAGGGCGTCGTGCGGATTGCCGAACTCCTCGACCGTGAGGTCGGGGCTGATGCCCTCGATCACATGGCGCAGCATGGCGCGTGCCGAGGGTTGGTCGTCCACGATCAGTACATTCACGGCGTCACGCTCCCTGGAACGTCGGTGCGCACGGCGGCGGAAAGCCGACGTCCCTGCGAGAAGGTGTTGCAAGCCTAGCGCATCCTCCCAGCCCCGCGAACAATCGACTGCAACCCATTGTTGCAGCGCGCGAACCGGTCGGCGCTCTCGACCGGTTCCCCAAGGCTCAGGTTTCGGGCCGCATATAGGGGAACAGCAGCACGTCGCGGATCGAGTCCTGGCCGGACAGGAACATCGCCAGACGGTCGATGCCCACGCCGAGGCCGCCGGTCGGCGGCAGGCCGTACTGGAGGGCCCGGATGTAGTCGGCGTCGAAGGCCATCGCCTCGGCGTCGCCGGCTTCCTTCTGCGCGACCTGCGCGCGGAATCGCTGCTCCTGGTCGTCGGGATCGTTCAACTCGCTGAAGCCGTTCGCGATCTCCTTGCCGCCGACGAACAGCTCGAAGCGGTCGGTGATGCCCGGTTCGGCGTCGTTGGCGCGCGCCAGCGGGCTGACTTCGACCGGGTAGGCGGTGATGAAGGTCGGCTGCACCAGCGTCGATTCGACGGTCTTCTCGAAGATCTCCAGCAGCAGCTTGCCCCAGCCGTACTCCGGCTTGACCGGGATGCCCAGCCGCGCGCAGTGCGCGGCGAGCGCGGCGCGGTCGCGCAGGTCGGCCGCCGTCACCTGCGGATTGTGCTCACGCACCGCCTCGTCGAGGCGCCAGCGGCGGAAGCGCGGGCCGACGTCGATGTCGCGACCTTCCCATGCCAGCGCCGTGGTGCCCGCGACGGCGAGCGCGGCGCCGCGGATCATCGCCTCGGTGAGGTCCATGACCTCGTGGTAGGTCGCGTAGGCCTGGTACAGCTCGAGCATCGTGAACTCCGGGTTGTGCCGGGTGCTCACGCCCTCGTTGCGGAAATTGCGGTTGATCTCGTACACGCGGTCGAAACCGCCGACCACCAGGCGCTTGAGGTACAGCTCGGGCGCCACGCGCAGGTACATGTCGAGGTCGAGCGCGTTGTGGTGGGTCACGAACGGGCGCGCGGTGGCGCCGCCGGGGATCGGATGCATCATCGGCGTCTCGACCTCGATGAAGCGCCGTTCAGGCGCTTCGAGGAAATCGCGGACGAAACGCACCAGTCGCGCGCGCTGGGTGAACACGCGCCGCGATTCGGGACTGATGGCGAGGTCGACGTAGCGCTGCCGGTAGCGGGTCTCGACATCCGACAGGCCGTGCCACTTGTCCGGCAGCGGTCGCAGCGACTTCACCAGCAGGCGCACCGACTCGCACTTCACCGACAGCTCGCCGGTGCGGGTGCGGGTCAGCGTGCCTTCGGCAGCGACGATGTCGCCGACGTCCCAGCCCTTGAAGGCCTCGTAGGCGTCGCCGACGCCGGCTTGCTGCACGAACAACTGGATCCGCGACGGCACCTCGGCCGGCGCGCCCGGCCGCGCGTCGGAACCGTCCTGCAGGTGGGCGAAGGAGGCCTTGCCCATCACCCGCTTGCCGAGCATCCGGCCGGCCAGTCGCACGCGCCGCCCCGAGGCCTCCAGCGCTTCGGTCGTCCAGCGCTCCTTGTCGGCGAACTCGTGCTGCAGGTCGGCGGCGAACGCGTCGGGCACGAAGTCGTTCGGGTAGGCGATCCCGGACGCGCGCAGCGCCGCGAGCTTGGCCCTGCGTTCGGCGACCAGGCGGTTGGGATCGATCGGTGCGCCCGCGTCGGCGCCATGCGGCTCGGTCATCGGCTTGCCTCGGGAAACGGGGCTCAGGTCGCGTCGGCGCGCTTGGAGCCGGCCTCGAGGCCGGCCTTCAGGCTGGCCTCGACGAATTCGTCGAGGTCGCCGTCGAGCACGCGCTGGGTGTCGGAGCGCTCGACCCCGGTGCGCAGGTCCTTGATCCGCGACTGGTCGAGCACGTAGGAGCGGATCTGCGAGCCCCAGCCGATGTCGCTCTTGGACGCCTCGAGCTTGTCCTTCTCGGAGTTGCGCTTCTGCAGTTCCATCTCGTACAGCTTCGCGGCCAGCATCTTCATCGCGCGATCGCGGTTGGCGTGCTGGCTGCGCTCGTTCTGGCAGGCGACCACGATGCCGCTGGGCACGTGGGTGATGCGCACCGCGGACTCGGTCTTGTTGACGTGCTGGCCGCCGGCACCGGAGGCGCGGTAGACGTCGGTCTTGAGATCCGCCGGATTGATCTCGATGTCGATGTCGTCGTCGACCTCGGGTGCCACGAACACCGCGGTGAACGAGGTGTGGCGCCGGTTGTCGGAGTCGAACGGCGACTTGCGCACCAGTCGGTGCACGCCGGTCTCGGTCTTGAACCAGCCGTAGGCGTAGTTGCCCTCGACGCGGAAAGTGGCGCTCTTGATGCCGGCGACTTCGCCGGCCGAGGCTTCCATCAGTTCCGCCTTCCAGCCGCGCGCATCGCACCACTTGAGGTACATGCGCAGCAGCATCTCGGCCCAGTCCTGCGCCTCGGTGCCGCCGGCGCCGGCCTGGATGTCGACGAAGCAGTTGTGCGAGTCCATCTTGCCCGAGAACATGCGCTGGAACTCCAGCGCCTCGGTGCGCTTGCCGAGCCGGTCGAGATCGGCGACCACCGCATCGGCGGTGGCGACGTCGCCCTCGGCGACCGCCATCTCGAACAGGTCGGCGGCCTCGTCGACCCCGCCGCCGAGCGCGGCCAGCTCGCCGACCACGCCGTCCAGCAGCGCGCGCTCGCGGCTCAGGTCCTGCGCCCGCTTGGGGTTGTCCCAGACGGACGGGCTTTCCAGTTCACGGTTGACTTCCTCGAGGCGCTCGCGCTTGCCGTCGAAGTCAAAGATACCCCCTAAGCGACTGCACCCGACCCTTGAGGTCGGCGATGCGCGCGAGGACCTGGCCCTGTTCGATCATGGTCGTGCGGATGGCGGGAAACGAGCCGGCGATCGTAGCAGAACCGTCCCTCAGGCCGGCAGCGCGGCACGCAGGAACAGGCGCAGCCGGCGCTCGCCGCGCCAGGCGTCGATCGCCAGCTGGTAGGCGCAGCGGATCGCCGGCGCCTCGGCGCCCTGCCCCACGCCGTCGAAGTGCATGGCGTCCACCGGCGTGCCGCAGGCGGCGTGGCGCAGGCGCAGGCGCAGGTGGCGGCCATTGAGCACGCGGCGTTCGTCGACGGTGAACACGCCGTCGAACAGGGGCTCGGGAAAGGCCTGGCCCCAGGGCGCGGCGTCGCGCAGGGTCTCGGCCAGCGCCAGCGTCGCTTCGGAGGCCGCGAGTTCGCCATCGGTCCAGCATGCGATGTCGTCGGTCGGCGCCGGCCGGCGCGCCGCCACCGCGGCATCGAAGGCGGCGCGGAACTCGGCCAGCCGCGCCGCCGCGAGCCCCATCCCGGCGGCCATCGCATGGCCGCCGAAGCGGGCCAGCAGGCCGGGATGGCGCGCATCGATCTCGGCAAGGACGTCGCGCAGGTGCAGTCCGTCCACCGAACGCCCGGAGCCGCGCAACATGCCCGGCTCGTCGCCGGCGGGCGCGAAGGCGACCACCGGGCGCCGCAGGCGGTCCTTCATCCGCGACGCGACCAGGCCCACCACGCCGGCATGCCAGCCGGGGTCGAACAGGCAAACACCGGCCGCCGAGCCGGCGGCCTGCGCATCGAGGCGGTCCGCGATCGCCGCCGCCTCGTCGGTCATCTGCGCCTGCAGTTCGCGGCGTTCGGCATTGATCGCGTCGAGCCGCGCCGCCAGCGGCAAGGCGTCCGCGCGGTCGCGCGCCAGCAGGCACCGGATGCCGATGCCCATGTCCTCCAGGCGCCCGGCGGCGTTGATGCGCGGCCCGATCGCGAAGCCGAGGTCGGACGCGGTGGCCTGCGTCGGATCGCGGCCCGACACCTCGAACAGCGCGACGATGCCGGCGCAGGCGTCGCCGTTGCGGATCCGCCTGAGGCCGGCGGCGACCAGCGCGCGGTTGTTGCGGTCGAGCGGCACCAGGTCCGCCACCGTGCCCAGCGCCACGAGATCGAGCAGCGCGCCGAGGTCCGGCTCGGGACGCGCGACATCGAACCAGCCCTCGGCACGCAGGCGCGCGCGGGTGGCGAGCAAGAGGTAGAACAGCACGCCCACCCCGGCCAGTGCCTTGCTCGGGAACGGATCGCCCGGCAGGTTGGGGTTCACGATCGCGGCGGCATCCGGCAGGCGCTCGCCGGGCAGGTGGTGGTCGGTGACCAGCACCGGGATGCCGAGCGCGTTGGCGGCATCGATGCCGGCATGCGCGGCGACGCCGTTGTCGACGGTGACGATCAAGCCCGGCTCGCGCCCACGCAGCGATTCGACCAGCGCGGGTCCCAGCCCGTAGCCGTGGATCGCGCGGTTCGGCACCGCGAAGTCCGGATCATGCGCGCCGAGCATCCGCAGGCCGCGCACGCCGACCGCGCAGCCGGTGGCACCGTCGCAGTCGAAGTCGCCGGCGACGACGATGCGCCGCTGGCCGGTGATCGCGGACGCCAGCAGCGCCGCCGCGCCCTCGATGCCGCCGAGCTGGTCCGGCGCATGCAGGTGGCGCAGCCGATGATCGACCTCGGCGACGTCGGTGATGCCGCGCCCGGCGAACACGCGCGCGAGCACCGGCGCGACACCCTGCGCCTCGAGCCGTGGCGCCGCCGCGGCGTCGCGGCGCACGATGCGGATCGTGCTCACGACGCGAGCGGGCGCGGCCGTCGCCACGCCGCGAAGGCCGCCGCGCGGCCGACGCGAAAGGCCTCGCCGTCGGCGAACAGCGCTTCCAGCGTCGCCAGTTCGCCGAGCCTGAGGGCGCGCCACGCGGGTTCGATCCAGGCCGCATCCAGCGCCCGCGGGTCGCGCAGCGCGCGCAGGTCGAGCAGCTGGCGGGCCGGCCCGGCCGTCGCGCTGCGCGACACCGGCACGCCGGCCGCCGCGGCCAGCGCGCTGAGCAGGGGATCTTCGCTCGCCACCGCATCGATCCGCGCACTCACGCGGGTCGGCGCGCTGCCGCCGCCCCAGAACCACAGGCTGTTCGCCGTCATCCGCCCGGCGGCGGCGCGAGCCTGGTTCACCGGATGGTCGTGCAGCACGACCTGGCATTCGTTCATCACGCGCTGCCAGCGCGCCGCCGGCCCACCCTGCGGCAGGTGGGCGCGTACGTCCTCGCCCAGCGCCTGCCATGGCGGGCTGAAGTGCGGCATTTCGGCGCCGGGCGGCAGGCGCAGATACCAGCGTTCCGGCCGCGGCGCGCTGCACTCGAAGCCGAGGTCGCCGAACAGCGGGGCGAGCGTGCGTTGCAGGGCGGCCGATTCCTGCGCCGCGAGCCCGAGGTCGCCCACCGCGAGCAGGCGCGCGCCCGCGATGTCGGCACGGACATGCGCAGGGTCCGCGCGCAGCCACACGCCCTGCCCCGCGTCGCCCGCATCGGCGGCGCGCGTGATCGCCGCCCACGGCCAGGGGCGACGCGGC
>Ga0209450_10001855_pt1 | contig 10650 bp, 8 predicted proteins | sample FrelakmetLWP11LW_FD_187149 | JGI IMG/M metagenome (GOLD analysis project Ga0209450, IMG submission 187149) | Freshwater lake sediment microbial communities from the University of Notre Dame, USA, for methane emissions studies - LWP11 LW (SPAdes)... | ecosystem: Environmental > Aquatic >... | reverse complement strand
ACCAACTGGACCAACTGGACCAACTGGACCAACTGGACCAACTGGACCAACTGGACCAACTGGACCAACTGGACCAACTGGACCAACTGGACCAACTGGACCAACTGGACCAACTGGACCAACTGGACCAACTGGAGATATGGGTGCTACAGGAGCTATCGGACTAACTGGATATACAGGTGATGTAGGACCTACTGGACCAACCGGAACAATTGGAGATACAGGTGCTATAGGATCTACCGGACCAACAGGAGACACAGGTACTATAGGATCTACTGGGTTAACTGGAGACACAGGTGCTATTGGGCCAACTGGAGACACAGGTGCTACAGGATCGACTGGACCAACTGGAGACACTGGCGCCACAGGTGCCACAGGAGATAATGGTTTGACAGGATCCACAGGGCCTACAGGGCCAGCAGGTACACTAATTATTGTATATGACACTGTTAATGGAGCAGAATCAACAAACATCACATCTTATGGTGATCTTGGGGTAGGTGGGCCTAGTGTTAATGTCAATACAAACGGATTAGTCCAGGTGATTGTGACAGCAACTATCGGTGCAACTGGACCCACTGGATCAGTTGGATATATGAGTTATGAAATGAGTGGTGCTAATTCATTTACTGCATCTGATACAGTTTGTTTGGCAGAGTATGTTTACGGTGATGGCATTGTCTCAAGAGCAAGCGCGGTATCTTACCAGAATCTGACAAGCGGTACAACCACATTTACTGCTAAATATAGGACTAATAATACATATATTACTTTCAGTTATCGCAATATAAGTGTACTTCCGCTGGTTCAAATAAGTCCACCATAATGTAGAATTTTGATATTATTTAATTTGTATATCTGAATAAATCTATTCAGATATACAAATTGTACATCTGAATAAATCTATTCAGATGTACAAATTGTAAAATTCAATGTATCAGAGACATTACCATTGGATGATAGTTAACGTGGAATAGGGTCCATATGGGAATACTGTACTATCACCATCGTATCGGATTAATATGGTATCACCCATAGACAAATTAACGAAACTACTAACACAATAATATCTCGTTATGGTTTGTCTCACATATTGACTCTGTGAAAAAGCCTCATATGAATTGTTATAGGCTGCATTTACGCAGATTGTTAATATAACTACGGTTCCGGTAGGAGGTGATACCCCTGATAATGTTGCTTTGGCAAAATATGTACCGTTAGATGGAGCAGTAAAAATTGAGAGACTGTCATATCCAGTTAAATTTCCCCCAATATATGTATCGAAAAAGATGGTGTTTCCAGAGGCTAAATGACCACCGGAACTATGATATTGACAGTAATTTGTCAATATTTGTCTACCAAATGGTCCTATTGGTCCCGTTGCTCCTGTGAGTCCTGTTGGCCCCGTGGATCCGGTTGGTCCTGTCGGTCCGGTTGGTCCTGTCCGACCGGTCCAACCACGAAGACCGACCGGTCCAGTCGGTCCAGTCGGTCCAGTCGGACCAGTTGACCCTGATGATCCTGTTGAACCCGTAGAACCAGTATTTCCAGTTGATCCAGTTGGTCCAATGTTTCCGGTCGGCCCTGTGGATCCAGTGAGCCCAGTAGAGCCAGTGTTGCCTGTTGATCCTGTCATATCTAATCCATTTAGACCAGTTATACCGGTGGGACCAATTATTCCAGTGGGGCCTGTTGGCCCCACTCCAATAGGTCCCGTTGGTCCAGTATATCCGGTGAGTCCTGTCCATCCGATTGAACCAAGTATTCCAGTGGGTCCCATGGGACCCACTAATCCTGTTGGACCAATGGGTCCCATTGGTCCAGTGGATCCCGTGGGTCCTGTGGGCGAAGATACCGTATTATATGTTGAAAATTGGCGAATCCATTTAACAACGGGTGTGCTATTACCAGTAGACATTATATTATAACTATACACATATTTTATTGTTCCATTCAATCATTCATCAATTGGCTTTGATAATGTTTAAATAACTTCCTGATGAGGCCATTGTAGGATTAGTAATATCTGTCTCAGATGTAATGTATACAGTGTCATTAAGATTCAGTCCAACAAAACTACTGATACCAAATTGAGTAGGTCCACTTTTTTCACATATACTGAAAGTTTCATACGAATATTGCGGATTACTGTTAACAACAATACTCAATGCTAAAAAAGTTCCGCCGGTTCCTGCACTTAAATTCAATCTGGCTTCTACGTAATAAAATCCAGCGGTTGGTGCAATGAAAGTATATGTTCCCGTATTAAAACCGGTTAACGATCCCCCAGATATGATATTATAAGGCAGAGTGGTGTTTGCTGTTAATACAACGGCTACTGATCGGGTACATAATACATATGTTTGGTATACAATTGGACTATTTGGACCCGTCGGACCTGTTGGACCTGTTGGTCCAGTTATACCTGTTGTTTTTGGTCCAATGGTGCCCTGAGAACCGGTGTTTCCTGTTGGTCCAATTATTCCAATCGGGCCGGTTGGTCCAGTACTACCTCTATATCTTGTGACTCCCTGAAGTACTTGAACTGGTGGTCCGACAATAACTTCAGATCCTTCAGCAGACATAGCTGTTAAAGACATCTCAGCTGTTGCATCCCCAACTCCAAACAAATATGACCATGATGTACCGTAATCATATGATATGTACGATTTGTGTGCAAAAGATATTGGTAATATTACCAATATAGCTCCATCGTCAGATATAGAGACTGATACCCAATCATCCAAACCAAGATTTACACAGCGGGTCCAAGTCGCTCCAGTATTTGCAGAAACATATAAGGAACCTCCAAAAACCGCTACAGCCATTTTGGTTCCGTCGCCAGAACAGGCGAGACAACTCCATTGTGCCAGAGGTAAAGATGGATTTGTCCAATTAGCGCCACCATTGGTTGATATAGAAATAATCCCACCACCATAAGTGGCACCACCGATCAGTACTGATCCATCAGCGTTACATGCAAGACACGTCAGATTGTTCGGAGATGATACCATCAAGTTAAATGATGCACCACCATCAGTTGATCTATATATATGATTACTGGGACTACCACAGAACAATGTTTGGCCATCCCGTGAGGCACATGCGTAGCTTGGTCGGGTCGTGATAGTAAAACATGTGGTCCATGTATCACCAAAATTATTTGAAGTAAAACAGAAGGGTGATGAACCTGCTGTTTTAACAGCCCAGAGGTATCTTCCATCAACAGAACAGAATAGATAGCCTAAACCTGATGGCAATGGTATACTTGACCAAGAACGACCAAAATCTACTGAGCGTTTGGAACTGCAATACATATATTGACCATTGGCAGAGCAAGCTACAGGAACACCACCACCGAAATTGTTAATTATTTCTCTAATATCCCTAGAATAACTGCCACGTGCGCCGGTGGATCCTGTGCACCCAGTGGATCCTGTGCACCCAGTGGATCCTGTATGGCCCGTTGGTCCTGTTGGACCAGTTGAACCAACCGGTCCGTACGGACCGGTTGATCCAGTTGGACCAGTGAGGGTACCGGTTAAATATGGGTTTACGATATAGATATAACCAGGTGTATCATCACCAGCAATCATAAATCTGCCATCACTAGAAGATGCCACACCATACCATTGTCGGTTGTCGGTGTATATTTGTGGTAACCAGGTTACTCCATAATCCATAGAGACATATAGATAATCATTCAAAGCTGCAGCAATTAAAGTGTCCATATCACTACTACCTCTAACTTCTCTCCAATTGCGAGAGCCGGAACCAACTTGAATGTTCCATGTGGCTCCACTGTCAGATGATGTGTAAATATATGTGTTTGTTGTGGCTACCGCTTTTGTTCCATCACTTGAACAAGTTATATCCCACCAATTATTTGCCAATCCGGATGGTGTCCATGTAACACCATAGTCGCTTGAAATATAGATGTGTCCATTCGCATTCACTGTTGCATAAACAATTTGTCCATTCCCTGAACATGATATTCCGTACCAATTTCGAGACCCCGCTCCCGATTGTTGTGTCCATGTGATGCCAGAATCGCTTGATTTATAAATATATCCAGCATTTACTGCAGCATATAAATACACACCATTATTAGATCCAGTAATAGCTTTCCAAGTCCGATTGGAGTCACGTGGTGTCCATGTATTTCCGGAATCAATTGAAGTATAAATATTAGACCCAATGCCACACGCGGCTAATTTGTAAGGGTATCCTATAACTACAATACCGCAATCACTTATTCCTTGTGGTATTCCATCAAGATACAATTGTCCTCCGCTATAAACTCCGTTGAAATAGATGAAATTCAACGATCCATCGAGAATTGTCAGAGTAATTGTATATTGTTTCGCATCAATAGGAATATGTATTGGATCCGTATTATTACATACATAATTAAAAATCGGATATGTTGATCCAGGCAATGGAAATGTAGATGTTGGTATACTTATTTCCCATTGATTAACATATTGTCCACCAGGTCCATCACCGGTACATAATGTAGCTAAACATTGACACGATGTGCTATTACCTAACACAGACATAGCAATATATTTAATATTAGAATCATTCATACTCGTGAATGATTGTGATATGGAATGCCCAGCACCATACGTCCCAATAACATAAAGATGTGAATCAACAAAGTTATTGACTAACGTTACAGTATATGGATATCCTGAGACAACCACACCGCTATCAAGAAAACCTTGTGGGACCCCATTGAGATATAATTGTCCACCAGAATAAATACTAACACAGAAATTATAATTTAATGATCCACTTTGGATGACGAGCCTAATAGTGTACTGTGATGCATTAAGTGGGAAAGGTGCCAGACTATTTGCATCAAATATATAGTTATATACTGAATATCCTGATCCTGGTAATGCGAATGATGTTGAGGGAATGGTAATAATCCATTGGGTTAACACATTACTGAAACCAGCACCAGTATACAATGTGGCCTGACAAACACATGGTCCTCCATTACCTGAGATGGTTAATGCAATATTTTGTACAGTTGATGGTATCGTGCAGGTAAATGATTGTGCAATAGATTCACCAATCATTAGTGGTCCTCCGGCAAGAATGGGGTGGCTATCAATAAAATTTGTGACTGGTGTCAACGATGTGGATGTATCAGGAATTTTAGAACATGTTATAGATTGCCAACTTTGGTTACTAGTACCCGTTAATAATGACCATGTCCACCCAAAATCAGCTGATCTATAGATTTTCGTACCATTTGTACCCGCATACATCATTTGACCATTACCAGAAGAAGCACAGCATAACCATAATTGACTTGTTGCTTTGGGTCCATACCACATCGGTGTATTAACTGTTATACCTGTTGGTCCAGTCGGGCCCGAGTTTCCCACACGACCAATTGGTCCGGTTGGTCCTGTACTATAAGGACCAGTTGGGCCAGTTGAACCGATTAATCCGGTGGGGCCTTTATGGCCAGTCGGTCCAGACAACCCTATTACACCAATTGGACCGGTCAAACCAGTTGGACCTGTGTGCCCTGTTGGACCTGTGTTACCTTGTGGTGAGGAGTAAATACTAAATGCAGGATGTGGTGGACTACTGAAAAACTGCGACCGTTGTGTCAATGACATATATTATATTATTCTACAGATATTTTGATATAAATACAGTTCATATTAATGTTTAATTTATTTTAATGATTGTTAATGTATTGTAGCCACCGGGTGTCACTCCACCACCAGCATCATGATATAACATGATATTTATTGTGTCTCCGATATTCATCAGGATACATCCATCAATACCATATGGTCGGAGATAGCCAAGATACACATTATGTGATACCTCATAATTAGTCACAGATCCATTGATTTTTAGCTGACAATAAGTTCCTGTGGAGAAATTACAGCAAATGGTGGCTTTAAAATGATAAAAACCACCAGACGGTGCAGTAAATGTGTACGTGCCTGTATTATATCCAGTTAATTTAGTTACGAGTGGCTGATCATATGTAACAATAGTTCCAGTTGTAAGACTGGGCAATGTACAATAATATTGACAATAAATTAATGGTATGTTTCCAGTTGGACCAGTAGGTCCAGTGTTGCCTGTCATTCCCGTTAATCCGACTAAATCAGTCGGACCAGTTGTTCCTGTATTACCGGTTGGACCGGTAGGACCAGTACCACCATTATAACCAGTTGCACCAGTCGGACCAGTTTGTCCAGTAGAACCGTTTGATGCGGTGGATCCAGTAGGACCCGTGTGTCCTGTCCATCCAGTTGACCCAGTTGGGCCTTTGTTACCAGTATAACCAGTATGTCCAGTCCACCCAGTATGACCCGTGTAACCGAGTGGTCCGTTGGGCCCAGTTGGACCCATTGGACCTGTATGCCCTGTTATTCCTGTTGGTCCAATTGGACCAGTACCAATTGGACCGGTTGGACCGGTTGGACCGGTCCAACCGGTTGGGCCAGTTGGACCGGTTGGACCGGTCCAGCCGGTTGGGCCAGTTGGGCCGGTAGGTCCAGCACTACCTGTGTGTCCAGTATATCCGGTTGGTCCAGTAGGAGAGATAACTAAATTATAAATGGGGTGTGGTTGAAGCGTCTTAAATGGGCGAAATTTACTCATGATATATTTTATAGTATACAATAACCATTTAAACTTATTTTGATGTGAAATAACACATCATATGGTAATACATGATGTGGTGATATTGAATATACTCAATAAATTGCACAAGAATCTAATTGCAAATATATATGTGAACCAATAATTATTTTAATGTTATAATTGTATACATAGACCTTTGTTCAAGAGGAATTGTTCAACGCCGGCGTATACTAGTATCATATCCGTCTCATAGGATCGGCCCATTCCAAATTTAAACTAGACATAGCTGATTGCATTATGAAATTATTTAGGTTGACCATATCACCAGCTTGGTTTTTAAATATTGCAGGATAGTTAGTCGATATGTCATCAATAATACTATACAATAAATTGCTGATATCCGAAGACACTGGCATTTCATTATCAATTAAGTTGTTGATCAAAATGATTGTTAGTTCTTGTGTGTTATAATTTCTCAGTGCCCATTTGTACGGAAATCTGCGATCTAATCCTTCATTTGATGGGAAGAAACAACGAACCATTTTATCTTCATAACCGGCAACCATAACCACTTGTAGTCCTATTGTTTTATCCATAAAATTAATTAATTCTGAGATAGCTTTATCAGTAAATGTTGAACCCTTTACTTGTCCTCGGGACATGGTGTTAACGAATATGCTTCATCGATGAATCGAATACATTCGAGTGAGACGAATAATCGATGTCTTGTTTTCGGTTGTGATTGTCCCACAAATTCTCCGACTAATTCGTGTTGTGTCGCAAAATAATATTTCCTTCAACCAAAATAAAACTCTTTTTGAACACAAATGCAAATACTTTTCCTAAAGCTGTTTTACCCACACCAGCCGTACCGAAAATGGCAAAGTTGATAAATGTTTTGAATAAGAGGGTGTCCAGAAATACGATCTTCGTTAAAAAGATTAAAATAATTTGTATTTTATATTCTTGCTTAAAATCAGATTCAATGTGTGATTTTAAGAGATTATTCGATAGTTTCTCAAAATTATCCTCAACCAAATTCTATAAGGATACGTTTGATCACTTAAATCTATCTCCATTCAGCGGATTTCAGATGTGATTGAACAGCACAAAAAAGCAACATGTGGTAGGAAAAGAACCATTGATTTGAAGCAAGTCCTCAATTGTATGTTTTTTATTGCTGATAATGGTCTGAAGATGTCCTACATTAAAGACCAGTTCGGGATTGCAAAAAACACATATTACTATTATTTTAATTTGATTGCTAAATACCAAATACTAGAACAACTGTATCGAGAATTGATTGTTGAAAATACTACCTTAGGTAAGAATGATTTCGTAATTACTGATACATTCACTGTGAAATCCATGGACGGATCACAAGGATTAGGAAGAAACCCAACTGATCGAGGAAGAAAAAGACTCAAAGTGTCTTTGATTTGTGACCACAATTTAGTCACGCATGCCGTACATGTGGTTGGTGCTAACATTCATGATGCTCAAATCTTACCAGAGACCATTGATGTATCCATGACAGATCTGACTGGTTTGAATTGTTTGGCTGATTCAGGATCTACAGGCCGCAGATATACTGACCAGATAGAGCACAAACATAAGATACATCTCATCTCAAAACCAAAAAGAACAAGATCTCCCTCATAGATGAGTCATCACCGACCAACCGAAGAAATGACTATGCTCAATCAATATCGTAATCGAATTGAGCGATTGAATGGTAATATTAGAGGGTTTAGAGGACTGGTGATCAAATACACACAGACCGTTGATTCATATCGGAGATATTTGTATTTAGCATTACTATGTATCACATGTTATCAATTGTTTGTCCATAAGTAAACATCCACAGATTACCTCATGTGGTTTCACGTTTATAGAAAATATAAAATACCTATGGATCATAATAAAATATTTATTTTTAAAATAATCAGATACTACATTGATAGATATGACTCAAAATGATTTACTGGAAAGAATAGTAAATCACTTTGAATTTTTTACCAATGTTGTATTTCTGGACACCCTCTAAATCAATGCCATATATTAATAGAATGTCTGTATTCTTTATAAATTATGTTTTATACATAGTATATTTGAGTGACCCGTATGGATACTGATGCATCCAACCCCGCAATTAAAGATGATATGTCCCAAAGTTTGGAAAGTGGTCCAAAATTCAGAATTGATGTCGGACGTATATCTGCTACAATGAAAGAAAAATGTGCTTTACTTGAGAGTAAATTGAAAGAAATTAAGTCTCCTGAATCAATCGAAAAAATGTTGAAAAGTGCCAAATTAAAGGATTTATCAGAAAAACAAAATATGATTGGGAATCAGCAACAAACTGTTGGTAATGCGCCTCCACATCTACCTCCACCATATCCAACTTTACCACCTACCTCAAATAATACTTCAGACCAATTTGTCACATATTTAACAAAGACGATCCTTGATACATTTAATGGTTTATCGACAAAAATTACAGATTTGGATAGGAATTTAAGAGAAGATTATACATCTTCTCATAAACAATCACAATCTGCGGAAATTGATCAAATAAAGAAAGAAATGATCAGACTTAAAGATGATATTGTCGATACGAAGAATAATTTTGTTGAATTAAGCACCAAAGTAGATTTACTTTCCACTTCGATGATGGTGTCGAAACAATACATAGCGAGAAAAAAACACAGTCACCGGATTAAAAATCGCAAAGACAAAGACAAAGACAAAGACAAACAACTGATTGAGCAACCCGTGAACAAACAACAAAACAGATACTTACCAAGCAAACATCATTTGAATACTATTTTATTCGTGTGAGGCAAGATAATAACGACAATTCATTTACTTATGAAAATATATAATAAATTCCGCATAATGTATTATATAATCCATAATGAGTGTCAATCAAATTGCATATATTGATCATTTATTGCCTTACTTTGGTTGTACAGGTGTTGATGATACTGAGTCATTATTCAATAAATCAACAATCACTGATTGGAACCAATTACAACAGAAACTGAATAATGATATGACCATGATTAAAAATATATTCCCAACTAAATCACTGAATTTATCACGAATGGATTCGTTTGTGTCGACATCTCAGCAAGCTATGGCTATTCTACGCGGATTGCTGAAAATTGCGTCAATACCTTTTATTGTCATCCGAAGGAAAAATAATGAATTTTTGCGTTTAAATTTACAAAACAAAACGTTGAGTTATTATATAATACATAAGAGAATGACACCTCTTTCACTCAGGAAAATTAATTTGAATCAAGATTATAGTGGTCAAGAAATCGGACTTGTTAAGAAATTTTATATCAAATATATTGAACAAGATGTGCCACAAAGTCATAAATTTAAACTATTACTCGATCATAATGAGATAGGTAAAAGTTCGAAATTAGTTTACAATGAACAACATGATATGTGGGAGATCCAATTTTATTCTATGATTGTTAATTTATGTGATATTCTATCAGAGTTTTCTGATGTATTGTTTTTTAATTTAACAGAACAACTGATTCAGATTCGTAGTGATAATATTGGCGAATTATATGTTGAATCATATGACATACAATTGATGTATGATTTGGAGGAGTTAATAGAGACAAGAGATGACGTAATTGGTCTTAGATCAAAATCCTTAAAAACATATGTTGAATTTGCAGAACCTTGTTATAATGTCAAAAATAATTTGATCTCATTCCATGATGGGATAATTGGCATGAAATTCTCGATAGTTAATCGTAAATATGACCCACAATTTGGACTAATTGATTTGTTTGATGGAACACATGATAATTGTAATATTTACAAACAAATAATCATGAAATATGTGCGACAATCAAGTGAAGCGAATTATGGTGCTTCTGGAACTACTGGGTGTTCTGGAACTACTGGGTGTTCTGGAACTACTGGGTGTTCTGGAACTACTGGGTGTTCTGGAACTACTGGGTGTTCTGGAACTACTGGGTGTTCTGGAACTACTGGGTG
>Ga0209450_10001854_pt1 | contig 10654 bp, 9 predicted proteins | sample FrelakmetLWP11LW_FD_187149 | JGI IMG/M metagenome (GOLD analysis project Ga0209450, IMG submission 187149) | Freshwater lake sediment microbial communities from the University of Notre Dame, USA, for methane emissions studies - LWP11 LW (SPAdes)... | ecosystem: Environmental > Aquatic >... | reverse complement strand
CGTGCCGTACATCGCATCGGTAGCAGAAGATGCCATGCGCGCTGTACCGATGAGCATGCGTGAAGGTTCTTATGCGATGGGAGCAACACGTTTTCAGACAGCGCTTCGCGTCGTTACGCCCGCGGCTATTTCCGGCATTGTGGCTGCCTATATTTTAGGTATATCACGCGCTGTGGGTGAGACCATGGTAGTGGCCGTAGCAGCAGGCCAACAACCCATTGTAAGTTTTAACCCGATGGAAAGTGCCGCCACCATTACGGCCTACATTGTTCAAGTTGCTATGGGCGATCTGCCACATGGCAGCATTGGCTACCAAAGTATTTTTGCGGCTGGACTAGTGCTGATGATCATGACATTGTGTTTCAACATTTTAGGTCACGCGATTCGCAAAAAATATCGCGAGCATTATTAAACGAATGAATATCAACATGACAACCGATACCACACAAACGCAAGCATCCGTCATCCGCAATCTGGCAGAAGTACGCGCTATGATCAAGCGCCATAAGCTCAACGATTACATCTTTTCACTTATTGGCCTGCTGGCGCTGACGCTCGCCCTGCTCACCCTGCTCACGTTATTCACCGATTTGGTGATGGATGGTTACGAGCGTTTTAATATGGGATTTCTCACTGATTTCCCATCACGTCGCGCTGGCAGTGCCGGACTGCTATCAGCTTGGGTAGGTTCTGCGCTAGTGATGCTAGTGACGTTTTTAGTGGCTGTACCCATGGGTGTAGCAGCCGGTTTGTATTTAGAAGAATATGCGCCTAAAAACTGGTTTTCCGATCTCATCGAAATCAATGTCACCAACTTGGCAGGCGTACCATCCATTGTCTACGGACTGCTGGCGCTGGGTTTATTTGTATATATTCTAGATTTAGGCCAAAGTATATTGACTGCAGGTTTAACCTTAGGTTTGTTAATATTGCCGATTGTGATTGTGTCTACACGTGAATCTATTCGCGCCATTCCTACTGCAATTCGCGAAGCGGCTTATGCTGTAGGCGCCACCAAATGGCAAGTCGTACATGATCATGTTTTGAAATACTCCTACGGCGGCATTCTCACTGGCGTGATTATCGGCATGGCACGTGCACTGGGCGAAACAGCACCAATTATTACTATTGGTGCACTTACATTTATTGCCTTTTTACCGCCTTCGCCAATTACTGATGTAGCGCCATTTATCAATTTTGAATGGTTGAGCTCCGGGTTTACCGTGTTGCCAATTCAGATGTTTAACTGGCTATCGCGCCCCGAATACGCTTTCCACATCAATGCGGCAGCAACTGGTGCATTAATTATTATCGTCACCTTGCTAATGAACGGTACGGCAATATGGCTACGCTACAAAATTCGCAAAAACATTAAATGGTAGACAACATGAACAACCCAACAACCGCAATTAAAGCTGAATCACGCAACCTCAACTTTTTTTATGCAGGCGGCAACCACGCCCTTAAAAGCGTTAGTATGCCATTATATGAAAATAAAATTACTGCGCTGATTGGCCCATCTGGCTGCGGGAAATCGACCTTTCTGCGTTGCTTTAACCGTATGCATGATTTATACCCTGGTAACAAGTATCAAGGTGAAATCGTCATGCACCCGGACAATACCAATATTCTGGAACATGGCGTAGACCCCATTGAAGTGCGCATGCGTATCAGCATGGTGTTTCAAAAACCTAATCCATTTCCTAAAAGTATTTACGAAAACGTGGCATATGGCTTGCGCGTGCGTGGCGAGAGCAACAAACGCATGCTGGATGACAAAGTGGAAGAGGCGCTCAAAGGAGCAGCCATTTGGAACGAAGTTAAAGACAGACTGCAGGATTTGGCGTTTAACTTATCCGGCGGCCAGCAGCAGCGCTTATGTATTGCACGCGCTCTAGCAACAGACCCTGAAATCATGCTGTTTGATGAGCCAACGTCAGCACTCGACCCGATTGCCACAGCAAACATTGAGGAATTAATGAGTGAGCTAAAGGAAAAGCTGACTATTCTGGTGGTGACACATAACATGCAGCAGGCAGCCCGTGTATCAGACTATACCGCATATATGTATTTAGGCGAGTTGATGGAATACGACGAGACCAACACGATTTTTACCCGCCCCAGCCGCAAAGAGACAGAAGACTATATTACAGGTAAGTTTGGTTAATTTAGTCTAATTAAGCAAGTCGAGTTATTATTTACCAGAGCCAAGCAAGGTTTTGAAAGGATGATGTAATGCAGGAACATATTTTTAAACAATACGATGCCGAGCTAGAGGCGGTACGCGCCAAGGTGCTAGAGATGGGCGCATTGGTCGAGCGGCAGATAGTAGACGCATTAGATGCATTGGTCGCATCAAATCCAAAACTCGCAAAGAGTGTGATTAAAAAAGACCATCAGGTAAATGCGTTAGAAGTACAAGTGGATGAGGATTGCAGTCATATTATTGCGCGGCGCCAACCGACTGCAGGCGATTTGCGCATGGTACTGATGATGATTAAAACCATTACTGACCTTGAGCGTATTGGTGATGAGGCTGCTAAAATTGCCCGCTATGCACTTAAATCTACCGAAGAAGATCGTTTGTTGACGCCGCGGTTTGTAGAAATTAAAGCCATGGCAAATACAGCACGCGAAATGCTGCACATGTCTTTAGATGCATTTGCCCGCTCGGATGCAACCAAAGTAGTGGAAATAGCGCATATGGATGAAGAAGTCGATGAGCAATACCAGGCAGCGATTCGTCAACTCATCACCTTTATGCTGGAAGACCCGCGCACCATTTCAATTTCGCTGGAAGTATTATTTATCGCAAAAGCGGTTGAGCGGATTGGTGATCATGCAAAAAACATCTCTGAATATGTCGTGTACATGGTAAAAGGGAAGGATGTCCGCCATATCACCATTGAAGAAAAAGAACAGGAAGCAATGCAGCCTTAAAAGCCATTTTCCGCTAAACTTTAAAAAAGCCAGCTTCGCTGGCTTTTTTGTAATCTTAACTCGATTTACTAACCAGTTAACTTTGCTGAATGCCTATTTTTAACGGGCTTTTATCAGCACTTTCAGTTTTGTTAATCAATACTTCGTAAAACTGCACCATACGCTCCGCTTGAGTGGTCGCGGACCACTTGTTTAGGGCATATGTTCTGGCGCTTTCGCCTAACAGTTTACGCTGCATATGATTGGCTAATAGATAATGTACTTTCTGTGCGAACTCTTGCGCATGTTCTTTGGCAATCATTGCACCTTGCCCTTCAATCAGTATAGAAGCCGTGCCCAACTCGGCAATCGCCACTACTGGCGTACCCTGTGCCATTGCTTCAAGCAGTACCAAGCCTTGCGTTTCACTCTTGGATGCAAAAACAAATACATCTGCAGCTCTATAACAAGCATTGAGTTCCGTATTGCGATCGAGATAACCGATAAACTGCACATTCATTTCAATACCGAGTAATTTAACTGATGCGCGCAAACTTGCATCTGCTGGGCCCTCCCCGGTAATGACAAGAAAAATCTCAGGGATTTGTTCGCTTAAAAATTTAACTACTTCCAATAAAAATCCAATATTCTTTTCATGTGCAACCCGCCCTACGTAAAGTAGCATAGGCCTTTGTCGTGGAATTCCATATTTTTCTCTAAACGCTTCGCCATTAGCCTCGCTAAAGCTGTTTGCCTGCAGACCAGTTGCAATCACCTCCGCCTGTACATCAACCCCGTAATTTCGCAGCACATCTAACATAGGCTGAGATGGCGCCACAATTGCGTCTACCTGATTGCATTGTTTTTTGGATATATGCCTTGCTAGGCCCCGCGCAACAAATTTTGGTATCCAGGGCAAATAATGATGTAAGTAGTCTTCAAAGAATGTGTGGTAAGTTTCAACAGCCGGTATCTCTAACGACTTAGCCAGCTTCAATCCTGCGTAATGTGCTACAAACGGTGTGTGAATATGCACAAGATCGAATTTTTTATCCTGAAGCACAGGCAGAAGACGTAACACTTCGCCATATTTTTTTAGTTTATCTTCCGGGTCAAAGAAAATTTTACGCGCAGGTACGCGTGTAATCCACGCCTCATCTTCAGTTTCAACACCATAATCAGGTGCAATCAGATGCACATAATGGCCTAATTTCTGGAGCTGTTCGGTAAAAGTTCTGACGGATGTAGAAACTCCATTGACGCGAGGAAAGTAAACATCCGAAATCAGCAATATATTCATCAAGTTAACCTTTGTTTAATTATGCAGATACTAACTTTGGAATGTGACAGCTACATGAATATGACAATAATAATTATCATGAAACTGTCACGATTTTTTCATGCAAACTTCATTTAGCAATGTAAAAGTACGCGTTATGAAGACCCGATTTCTAAGCAAGTTAATATGGGCTATCCCCATCAGTTTTTATGCACTGGATGCCAATGCCTGGGGTTTGTTTACCCATATTTATTTTTCGCAGTACTTATTAATGGCTTCTCCTTTGCTCGATCCGAAAATCCAGCAAGCTATCAAGAAATTTCCAAAACTAGTACTTGCAGGTGCCTGCTTGCCAGATTTGGCGATTATTTCAAAATCATTCAGCTCTACGCACCAATGGCATATTTCAGAGCATATGATAGCCTCAGCGGAGACCGAAGAAGAAATTGCAATCGCCGTAGGCTACTCCAGTCACTTGTTTGTGGATGTGATAGCACACAACCACTTTGTGCCCGCACATGAGGCAAAATGGCTTAACAAAACCATTCTGACCCATATCGCCTCCGAATGGGCGATGGATGCGCACATCGCCAAACATGTTGCGCACACACCGCATCAACTTATTCATCATCATTTGGAAGAACTTATCCGCTTTGTCACGCAGCGCTTTAATGTGCATCCCCACCATGTTAAAGCCAACTTAAAGCGCTTGGCAAACTTAGATAAAATGCTTAGGCATAGCTGCATTTCAAGGCTGCTGCTATGGGTTTTAAAAATACGTGATTTGGAATTTATTAAAAACCTGAACTATTATTTAACCAAAACGGAACACGCGCTGGAACATTTCCATCAAACTATGCAGGGCATGAGGCCAAACTGGGAGCCGGAATTGAATCATCTTAGCGCTGCAGAGCTTATCCTCTGGCGTGAACAATGCTTGGGTGATCTACGTTTGCACATGTTAAATCCGGTAGATTACTTCCATGCTACGCAGCAAATATTCACTGGCAAATAATCAGTTGATAAATTTCAAGCAAGACCAATAGAAATGAGGGCAATGACATACCCTATGGCCGCACCGGCCAACACATCGCTTGGGTAATGCAAACCTAAAATCACACGCGACATCGCCACCATGACGATGAACGGAATAAGCACTACTGCAAGCACGGGAAAATAAAAAAGGGCAACCAAACCAAATGCGACCGCGTGAAGCGTGTGCCCAGAGGGGAAGCTAAAATGATCCAAAGGCTTGCCGGATAGAAACACATCCTGACGCACTTGATAGGGCCGCGGGCGATGGGTTTTATGCTTAAGCCATTTGTAAATGAGTGTACCTGACAAGCCGGCTGCCAGCATATGTAATACCGGCTTGATACCATCAGCCTGCTGCGTAACCAGAATAGCAAACATCAAGATATACCAAAATACCCCATCTCCCAAACGGCTGATGATGCGAAACCATTCACGGATCAATCGATACTGGCTAGTTTGACTGACTGTCACGCATAGCGCGCTATCAATGGCCTGCATGCGGCTTAACATTTGAATCATACGCATGATATGCACTCACAATATTTCATGTGAGCAGTATGCATGTGGTTTATGACGAATCGATTAAACCCAGATGAAGATTTTGTGACGTAAGCTATTGATAAATAACGATTTATATCGTTTTTTCGTGCAGAGTCCGTTAAAAGCAACTGCTCTGCAGTCCAATATCCATGAGGCTTCCAGCCCTGCTCATTTTGAATTATCGATGCCTTAGTTTTAACCAAAGCACTGTGCAAGCCAGCACCAGCGTGACGACGTTCGCCGCCACAACCGGCCAACTGGCGATTTTTATGCCGTAGACGATCCAGCCCAGCACGCCCGCACTGAAGATGCTGTACATAGGCAGCGAAACGCCTGATAAATCGCGGGTTTTCAGCGAATGCAGCACTTGCGGCACAAAGGCAAATGTGGTTAAAAATGCGGAGAAATAGCCGATAAAATCTGTTGTGTTCATGTTTAAATTTTCAATAAAAATAGTTTACTAGAAACTTTTGCACAACGTGACGAGCAATGATAAGACGAGGCAACAAAGGCGAAAACCGGAACATATGGGTTATATGTGAGGATTTTGAGCCATTTTTTAACAAAGTATTATCGAGCGCAGTAGTTGTGATTTTAGTTATGGAAGGTAATCCAGTCAGTATGTATCTTATCCCAATCCTGCAGTGCCAAACCATGCGCATTAAACAATTCACGAATCTGATGCGAATCCCACTTCAGAACATCCTCAAGAATCGGCACCAATACGCTCACTGCGCTGTCACTCAACACGGTTCGATGGGCGATACGTCCAATCGACTTGGTCTCTGAAACCGCGACAGTATGCCCATCACGGCTATTCACATCGTGCATCACATAGAGATCGGAGCTGCCATCGCCCACGTAAATCACGCGGTCCGGGCTCATCTGCAGTTTTTGTTCCAGCTCTTGCAGCACGGCCACTTTACCGTTGCCCGCCGGCACGCGGATGACATTGCTAATCTCACCTGTATCTGCATCAAACTCAAATTCCGAGCCAAATACGTTCTCTGGTGGAACAATTCCCTCAAGCGCCGAACGTACGACCGCTGCAGGCCCGGCGGAAATCACATAGAACTTAAATCGGTACCCATCCAAACCATCATTCAAAATTTCGGTAAACAGCTTAACATTGTCTTTCAGGCGAACGCGTTTGCCAGCCTCAACCAAGTGCTCCATCCGCACACCGCGAAATGCAGGGTCGTGTCGCAGTAAATAAGCCAGCTCAGCGCCCTGCTGAACCAGCTTGGAGCGCGCAAGCCCCGCCACTTTTTCCTCATAATCTGATATGCCAAGCATCTCAGCCAGCACATGGCCAGAATCATTGAAACTCAATGTCTGGTCGAAATCACTCGCCACAAGATACTCAACAGTAATCTCAGGCTTAGTATTCATTATATTCACGTTGTTTTTTTCCTTTATGATTTCAAACTCCTCAAAACGCTATATCGCTAAGCTCGCATAAGTCATGCCAGTTCTAAATATGGGGGTTAATTAATAAAATTAAAGTAGCCATCATATGCAAACATCAGATAGATATTGGCTTTCAGCGTAGTTTAATGGTTTGTTTTGACTAAATGATGACAGCAGCTATTGCTTATTTGAGCGATGAAATGGGTTAAAACAGTGCATTTTTAGCGCTCATGAACACATATAGCTTTTACCGGCACATGGAATTAGAGAATATTGTGCCTACATATAACAATACGTTATTAAAATATAAAAATTAATTATTAGATTGTATATGTAAACCTCTATAGTATCTGGCGTTTTAATATCAGTTAGTTGTTATGAAAATTCGCCGCTTAGACATAGACGATAAAATCATCAGCCAGCCGCACCTTAATATTGGCCTGCCTCCTGCCGAATATGACGTCACCCACGCATCAGATCATCCGCTGCTTAGAATAGCCAGTTATATCATCGTCGCTGTTCTAACCGGACTTATTTTTTATTTCACATATCAGATATTTTTTGGCAACAACGGCCTGAGCGGCGGTGAAATTATTGCCAATGCGCTGCAAGACCCGATGTTTTGGAGCGCCATAGCTGTCGGGCTGCTGGCACAAGTAATTGACGGTGCTCTCGGCATGGCTTACGGGGTAACCTCAACCAGCTTTTTGTTAGCGGCGGGGGCATCGCCTGCCTTGGCCAGTGGGGCCACGCATTTGGCAGAAGTATTTACCACAGGAGTTTCCGGTATCGCACACCTGAAAATGGGCAATGTGAATAAAAAACTATTCTTCAGCCTGCTGATTCCCGGCATTATTGGCGCACTCATCGGCACCTATGTTTTGGGCAATATCGATGGAAAGATACTTAAACCTTATATTAGTGGCTACTTGTTGCTAATGGGTTTATATGTACTCAGCAAGGCTTTCCGGCATATTAAAGCACACCATGATATCAATACCGCCAAAGTCGCACCTTTAGCGCTGTTTGGTGGTTTTATGGATACCACGGGCGGTGGCGGCTGGGGGCCGATTGTGACGACGTCCCTGGTTGGATCAGGCCATGACCCTAGAACGACCATCGGTTCTGTCAATTTTGCCGAATTTTTTCTAACCGTCACCACGGCTGCCGCGTTGTTCTCAATACTAGACCATACTGTCTGGATTATAGTTTCTGGCTTAGTCGTTGGAGGTTTATTTGCCGCGCCATTTGCGGCTTATATTACCAAGCACGTTAAAACCAAAACCCTGCTGATTTTAGTTGGCAGTTTAATTAGCGCAATTAGCGCATTTAACCTTTACAAAGCTTTCTAATAAACATTTATAAATCTTAAGTATTTACGAGTGGCCCCATCATTGCGTATAGTCATCAAACTTAAGCGTTGATGATTAACCGGTACTTGAAAGGCAAATATATGAAATTGGATACCATTGCAGTGCATGGCGGATACTCTCCAGACCCAACCACCAAAGCGGTAGCGGTGCCTATTTATCAAACTACCTCTTACGCATTTGACGACACCCAGCACGGTGCCGATTTGTTTGATTTAAAAGTCGCCGGCAATATTTACACGCGCATTATGAACCCGACCAGCGACGTGCTGGAAAAGCGCGTGGCCGAGTTGGAAGGCGGCATTGCAGGGCTGGCACTGGCTTCTGGCATGGCTGCAATCACCTATTCAATCATGACGATTGCCGAAGCGGGCGATAACATCGTATCGGCCTCAACGCTCTATGGCGGAACATATAACCTGTTTGCACATACGTTGCCGCAGTATGGCATCAACGTACGCTTCGCGGATTATCGCGAGCCTGACGCATTTGCCAAACTAATTGACGACAAAACCAAAGCCATCTTTTGCGAATCTGTCGGCAACCCCCTTGGCAATATTACCGATTTTGAAAAACTGGCCAAAATTGCACACGATCACGGCATTCCGCTTATCGTCGATAACACCGTGCCATCACCCTATTTATGCCGCCCCATTGAGTTTGGCGCAGATATCGTAGTGCATGCGCTCACCAAATACTTAGGCGGCCATGGCAACAGCATTGGTGGCGCCATTGTCGATAGCGGCAAGTTCCCTTGGGCAGAACATAAAGCACGCTTTAAACGTTTAAACGAGCCGGATGTGTCTTACCACGGCGTGGTATATACCGAGGCACTTGGGCCAGCCGCGTACATCGGGCGTGCCCGCGTGGTGCCGCTGCGCAATACCGGGGCGGCAATCTCGCCATTTAACTCATTTTTAATTCTGCAAGGCATTGAAACCCTGGCGCTGCGCATGGATAGAATCTGCGAAAACACTTTAAAAGTAGCGCAATTTTTACAATCGCACCCCAAAGCCAGCTGGGTCAATTACGCAGGATTGGCGAACCACGCCGATAAACCTTTGGTGGACAAATACATGGGCGGCCGCGCATCGGGTATTTTAACTTTTGGCGTAAAAGAAGGTGCAAAAGGCGGCGCGCGCTTTCAGGACGCACTTAAACTAATTACCCGCCTGGTGAATATTGGCGATGCAAAATCGCTGGCTTGCCACCCTGCCAGCACCACACACCGCCAGCTTGGCCCGGAAGAACTTAAAAAGGCAGGCGTTTCAGAAGATATGGTGCGCTTATCGATTGGGATTGAGCACATTGATGATATTTTAGAAGATCTGGAACAAGCGCTGGCTAAAGTGTAACTCATTATTTTATTGCCGTTTTTTGAACCATCTAAATCACCAAACCCTTGGGAATCACCATCTGCGAATCGGCATAGGATTTGATTGATATATATCAAAAGTATTCCTGGCAAGCACGTTACCATGCACTTAAATATTGATGTTGACTCGGATAAATGATTCAAAATAACACTATGCAGGACAGCCATGCTTGAGGAATTCACGCATTTTCCACGTGTAGCCTACTTCTCTATGGAGATCGCTTTGCGTAATGAGATTCCAACTTACGCGGGCGGTTTAGGTGTGTTAGCTGGCGACATGGTACGTTCGGCAGCGGATTTAATGTTGCCCATGGTTGCGGTAAGTTTAGTTAGTCGTGCAGGTTATTTTCGCCAAAAAATTGATGAGCAAGGACATCAGGTAGAGCTTCCTGATTTTTGGCAACCTGAGCTCTGGGCGAAGCCACTGGATGCCAAAGTAGCCGTAACAATTGAAGGCCGTCTAGTTTGGATAGGCGCTTGGCTCTATCTAGTAGAGGGACTTAGCGGTGGCAAGCAACCGGTGCTTCTTCTAGATACCGACCTTAATGATAATAGCGCTGAAGACCGTGAACTCACGCACAACCTTTACGGCGGAGACTCTTCCTACCGCCTGAAGCAAGAGATTGTGCTAGGCATTGGTGGTGTCCGGTTATTGCAAGCTCTGGGCTTTACCATTTTTCATTACCATATGAATGAAGGCCACTCTGCCTTACTCGGCATGGAATT
>Ga0209450_10001853_pt1 | contig 10657 bp, 8 predicted proteins | sample FrelakmetLWP11LW_FD_187149 | JGI IMG/M metagenome (GOLD analysis project Ga0209450, IMG submission 187149) | Freshwater lake sediment microbial communities from the University of Notre Dame, USA, for methane emissions studies - LWP11 LW (SPAdes)... | ecosystem: Environmental > Aquatic >... | reverse complement strand
CCAGGCGGAACTGAACGAATTGCTGAAGTTTCAATGCCGGGAAATCGAGGCCGCAGGCATTCACGAGGGGGAGGATCGCGAGTTGGAGCAGGAGCGCCTGCGCCTGAAAAATGCCGGGGCCTTATATGAAGCCGTGAACGCGGGCATCGACGGGCTTTACAGCGGGTCGGGTTCCGCGGTGGAGCGGCTGGCCGAGGTCCGCCGCAGCCTGGAAAAGATGGGCCGCATCGACCCCGCGCTCGCCCCCTCTTCGGAAGCCTGTGCGGAGGTCATCTACCGCGTCGAAGACGTGGTGGAGCGTCTGCGCGTCTATCTCAAGTCCGTCGAGATCAACGAGGGGCGGCTGGAAACGGTGGAAGCCCGTCTGGACCAGCTCAACCGGCTGAAGCGCAAGTACGGCGGTTCGCTGGAAGCCGTCCTGGAAAAACACGCCCAGAGCGCGGCGGAGCTGGCCGCCATCGAAAACATCGGTGCGGACATCGAAGCGGCCGAGGCGCGGTTGGTCGAGTGGCACGCCCGGATTTCAAAGCAGGCCGGCCTGCTGTCGAAAAAACGCAAGGAGGCCGCCAAACGCTTCATGGCACAGGTCGCGGCCGAGCTGGCGACGCTTAAAATGGACGGGACCGAGTTCGGGGTCCAGCTGACCGCGCCCCCAGCCGACCCGCCGGCCGACGCCCATTTGACGGTGAACGCCTGCGCGGTGAGCGAAAGCGGCATCGACCGGGCCGTGTTCACCATTGCCCCGAACGTGGGGGAAGCGCTGAAGCCGCTGGCGGCCATCGCCTCCGGCGGCGAGCTGTCCCGCGTGGTGCTGGCGCTGAAATCCATCCTGGCCCACACCGAGTCCATCGCCACGATCGTCTTCGATGAGGTGGACGCGGGCATCGGCGGCGCGGTGGCCGAGGTGGTCGGCCGCAAGCTGGCGGAACTGGCCCGGCACCACCAGGTGATATGCATCACCCACCTGCCGCAGATAGCCAAGTTCGGCAGCCACCACTTCCGCATCGCAAAGCAGGTGGCCGGCGGCCGCACCCGCACCGCCATCAGCCCGCTTTTGGCCGATGAGCGCACCAGCGAGATCGCCCGGATGCTCGGCGGGGAGAAAATCACCCGCGTCACGCTGGAGCACGCCAAGGAATTGCTGAAAAAATAAAAACCCCTACACCGGTCGCCCCGACCGGGTAGGGGCTAAAAAATTGGATAACGGAAGCGCGCGAAAGGAACGCGACTCCTCTTGATGCCGCTTTTCAAAAACCCCTTTTGGCGACCGTATCCGGACTAACTCATTTTCTCGACATCCGCCGCCGAAGGGCCTTTGGCGCCCTGTTGGATTTCAAAGCGCACCTTGTCGCCTTCCACCAGCGATTTGAAGCCTTGCCCCTTGATGGCGGAGTAGTGGACGAAAACATCCTGGCCGTCATCTTTCTTGATGAAACCGTAGCCCTTTTTCTCGTTGAACCACTTCACGACTCCTTCCGACATGATGCTCCTCCTCCCATGGCGTTGTTCTATACCACTTTTTCGACATTCACCGCGGCCGGCCCTTTGCCGACACCAAACAAAAAAAGCAGAGCCAGTAATGGCTCTGCTTGGTCAAGCCGCCTCAATTGGAAACAAGACGCATCGGGAATTCGTTGAATCAAAAAAAACTCTGGACACATAATCAACGCTTAACGTTATGATATGGATAACACTATCCTGAAAATCGAGGCGATTGTCAATAAAAAAACTGCGCGAATATATCAAAAATTCGGGTGGTTCGGATAGCCCCATATGTTGTGCACAAAAAACAGGCAACATCTACAGGCAGGTCCGGCAGGGCGATATTTCAGATATTGGCGGAAACGTGTTAAAATTTATTTTTTGATCACGCGCGGATCGCGCAGCTTGGTTTCGGATGACAGCCTCGCCCGGCAGGGCACCGCTGCCAAACGACACCACCGGCTCTCCACGCCGAAAACCGAGACCTACGGCACCGCCCCATGGCATCCAGACACATGAGATCCTTTCGCGTCGTCGGCCTCATCGCGGCCGGGCTTTTTACCATCCTTTTCCTGATGCGGATGGACGTGCTCGAACTCCTGCTCTCCGGTCCGAAATCATTGTCGGCGGGGGCGCTTTCAGCCGCCGCCGGCCGGGAATCCTGGATGAGCATTCACCAGAACAACCGCAGAATCGGCTATTCGCACACGCGCCTCTCGCCTCAGGCAGGCGGTTATGAGTTGCGGGAAAGCGTCCTGATGCGGGTCAACACCATGGGCATGGTCCAGGACCTCAACCTGCAGACCCGGGCCGACCTGCTGGCCGACCTGTCGCTGGAGCGCTTCGATTTCGAGATTGCCTCCGGGCAGTTCCGCTTTGCGGCGAAGGGCGCCGTATCCGGCGAAATGCTCCGCGTGCAGACCGAAGCAGGGGGGGGCCGGCGGACGCTCGAGATTCCCCTGAAAAAGAAACCCTATCTCACGGCGGCCGTCATCCATGCCCTTTCCTCCCAGAGCTTGAACGCCGGCGACCGCTACACCTTTGACATTTTTGACCCGTCCACGTTGAGTCAGGCCGAGGTTCAGGCCGAGATCATCGGCCGCGAGGACATTCCGGTGATGGGCCACCCGCAGCCGGCCACCCGCATCCGCATGAGCCTCCGGGGAATGACCCAGACCGCGTGGATCGCCGACAACGGCGAGCTGCTCCGGGAGCGCGGACTGCTCGGCATGCGCCTTGAGAAGAGCCGCCGGGAGGAGGCGCTCGAGGACCTCGGTGCAGCGGCCAGCGAGGACCTGGTCGATCTCGCCTCGGTGGCGTCGAACCGCGAACTGGCAGACCCTGCGGCGCTGGAGGTCCTGCGGCTCAGAGTCGGCGGCATCCGCGGCGAGGGCCTTCAGCTGAAAGGCGGCCGCCAGAGCTTTGGCGACGGGGTTCTCACCGTGCGCCGGGAGAACCTCGCCGACCTTCCGGAAATGCCGCGGGAGCAGGAAATGACCGCGCTGGAGCGGGTGTACCTCAAGCCGGAGCCGCTCATTCAGTCCGACCATGAGCGAATCCGCTCCCTGGTGCGCTCGATCCTCGGTGACTCGCCCCACCTGACACCCCTTGCCAAAGCCCGGCGCCTCATGGAGTGGGTTCATCTTAACATCGAGAAACGGCCGGTGCTCTCCGTGCCGGACGCTCTCTCCACCCTTGAAAACCGCATGGGCGACTGCAACGAACACGCCATGCTGCTGGCGGCCCTGGCGCGCGCCGCCGGGATCCCCGTCCGGGTCGAAGCGGGGCTGGCATACATGAAAGGCAGGTTCTACTACCACGCCTGGAACCTCCTGTTCCTGGGGCGCTGGGTGACCGCGGATGCCGTATTCGGCCAGCTGCCGGCGGACGTCACCCACCTGCGGCTGGTCACCGGCTCCATGCAGCAGCAGCTGGATCTGGCGGCCGTCATCGGCAATATCACAATAGATATCCTTGACGGATCATGATTGAACTGACGGACCTGACCAAGGCATACGGAACCTTCCTGGCGGTCGATCGCCTGAACCTGAAGATCGGCAAAGGCGAAATCTTCGGCTTCATCGGGCCGAACGGCGCCGGCAAGACCACGACCATCAAGATGCTGGGCGGCATCATGGCGCCGACCGGGGGCCGTGTCGCCATCGCCGGAATCGACATGCAGGCCGAGCCCGAAAAGGCCAAGCGCAAAATCGGCTTCATCCCCGACCGCCCTTACCTCTACGAGAAGCTGACCGGCCTGGAGTTCATGAAATTCACCGCCGACATCTACGGCGTGCCGGGGGACGATTTCAGCGGGAAGGCGGCCGCCGCCCTGCAGGCGTTTTCGCTGGCGGACTGGTCCGACGAGCTGATCGAGTCGTATTCCCACGGCATGAAACAGAAGCTGATCATGGCAGCGGCCCTCCTGCACGAACCGGAGGTCCTCATCGTGGACGAGCCCATGGTGGGGTTGGACCCGCTGGCCATCATCATGGTGAAGGACCTTTTCAAACGCCTGGCGTCCGCAGGGGTCACGATCTTCATGTCGACCCATACCTTGAAAGTGGCCGAGGACATCTGCGATCGCATCGGCGTCATCGCACGCGGCCGGCTGATCGCCAGCGGCACCACCGCCGACCTGCGGCGCGACGCCCATGTGACCGCGGCCGATCTGGAGCAGGTTTTTCTGACGCTGACGGCCCCCTCGCAGGCAGTGGAATGAGCGCCGGACCGGGAAAGGAGGGCAGCGGCCTGCCATGAGTGGATTCATCGGCGAGATCGGGTTGCTGCTGAGACCCCGGCTCTGGCCCGTCCTGAACCGCGGCCTGTCCCGCAGCACCCGCGGCGGGACCGCCCGGCTGCTGGTGCTCGGCAGCGCGGGGACCGCTTTCTGGTGGGGGCTGTTCTGGATTTCCTGGCGGGTGTTGCGCTATTTCCAGGGGATTGAAGACATCGGCGATCTGCTCGCCTACAAGCTGCTCTCGATGATCCTGATCGTGTCCTTCGCGCTGCTGCTGTTCAGCAGCATCCTGACCTCCCTGTCCACGCTTTATCTGTCGCGGGATCTCTTCCTGGTGCACTCGATGCCGGTGGCAAGCCATCGCATCTTCGCCGCCCGCTGGCTCGACAGCACGGCCGGCGGCTCCTGGATGGTGATCGTTTTCACCATGCCGGTGTTTCTGGCCTACGGCATCGTCTTCGGCGCGGGAGCGGCCTACTATGCCAACACACTGATCGCCCTGGCAGTGCTGGCCGCCATCGCCTCGGCGCTGAGCGCGATGATGGTGATGGTCGGGGTGATGCTCGTGCCCGCCACGCGCATGCGCAGCGTCGTCATCCTGCTGGGGGTGCTGCTCTTTGTGGTGCTCTACCTGGCCATCCGCCTGGTGCGGCCGGAGCAGCTGGTCAACCCGGAGGTGTTCGACTCGTTGCTGGTCTACATCTCCGCGCTGCAGGCGCCGGCGGCACCGTTTTTGCCGAGCACCTGGGCCTATGACTGCATCCAGGCGGCGCTGAGAGGCTCGGTCGGAACCAGCCTCTTTCACCTGGCCCTGGCCGCCAGCTTTGCCGCCGCCATGGCGTGCCTTCTGGTCCTGACCGCCGATGCCGTTTACTTCAAGGGGTTTTCCAAGACCCAGACGGCCGCCGCGCGGGTCATTCGCAGCAGCGGCGTGAGCGAGCGGCTGTTTCGGTTCCTGCCCGGGCCGGTGCGCGCGTTCACGGTGAAGGAGATCCGGACCTTCCTCCGCGACCAGGCCCAGTGGACTCAGTTGTTTCTGATCGCCGCCCTGCTGGTGATCTACATCTACAACTTCGATGCGCTGCCGCTTGAAAAATCCCCCATCCAGACGGTCTATCTCCAGAACCTGTTCTCGTTCCTGAACATGGGGCTGGCGCTCTTCGTGCTGACGGCGGTGACCGCCCGCTTCGCCTATCCGGCCGTGAGCCTGGAGCGGGAGGCCTTCTGGCTGGTGAAAACCTCGCCGCTCTCCCTGCGGGCCTTCCTGCTGATCAAGTTCTTCATCTACTACCTGCCGCTGCTGGTCTTGACCGAGATCCTCATCGTCGGCACCAACCTCCTGCTCAAGGTGACGCCGTTCATGATGACGCTTTCGACCGTCACGGTGTTCTTCCTGGTGCCGGGAATCGTCGCCATCGGCATCGGCCTCGGCGCCGCCTATCCGGATTTCAAGGCGGAAAACCCGGCCCAGACGGTCACCAGCTTCGGGGGGCTCGTCTTCATGATCACCTGCGCGGGCTACATCGGGCTGGTGATCCTGCTCGAGGCCGGGCCGGTGTACCGGATCTTCATGGCCGCCCTGCACGGAAGGCCCCTTTCGGCGGCGGTCTGGCTCTGGACCGCGGCCGCCTTCAGCACCGCCTTCGTCCTGAGCATCCTGGCCATCATCCTTCCGCTGCGTCTGGGCATTCGCAGGCTCGCCCGCATGCCGATCTGAGGGCCTGCCCACAGCTCTCGCTGATAACGGTTTTCCTCCGTATACGAGCTACTAGAAGTGGTTTCAAAACCTCGGATCACGCCCCAGGGCAAGGCGCAGGCCGATTCGAAAGCGCAGCATACAAGTCAGTATGTGAGCATTTCGAGAGGCCTGCAACGCAGCCATCGGCTGTCAGACGGGGTTATAAAACCACTTCTATGACTCATCGACGACATTTGCCGTGGTTCAAATAAAAAACGGCCCCGCAAGGGGGCCGTTTTAATTTTCTGCCGAAGATGGTGGTGGAATGAATTAGGATTAAATGTTGACAAACTGTAGCCTATGGGCTACAAGGGCAAGAAGTGGTGGTCCTGCTGGCTGGAGGCGATAAAAGTACCCAGGCCCGCGACATCAAAATCGCTTTGCGCCTGGCTCGAAACCTATAGAGGTGTGTCATGGCTAAGACTGTCACTACCCGCTACGATGTTTCCGAACACCTCCGGACTCCGGAGGAAATGGCCGCATACCTGGAAGCCTCTTTTGAAGAAGCCGATGGGGATGCCGCCTTCATTGCCAAGGCACTGGGCGATATCGCCCGAGCCAAAGGAATGTCTCAGGTGGCGCGCGATGCCGGCCTATCCCGCGAAAGCCTTTACAAGGCGCTATCCGGAGAGCGAAGTCCGAGCTTTGACACCATCCTCAAGGTCGTAAGCGCACTGGGCTTGAAACTGCACGCCGAGGCAATTCAAACTGCATACTCGGCGACCCCAAGAACCGCTTCAGCCGGCGCTCGCGCTTCGCGCGGCTGACCCTTTCACCAGCAATCGTCCCGCCCATACCGCCCCCTCTCGCGAATAATTTACATTGAAGTTTACATTGACATTTACATTTAGGGCGATTAGACTTGGGTTGAATGCTTAAGGCGGAGGCCCGCATGGACACCCTGACTCCCACGCAGCAGCGCCTGCTGGACTACCTGCGGCGTAAAATTGCATCCGACGGCCGGGTGCCCAGCCTGCGCGAAGCGGCATCGGACCTCGCGGTGAGCCATGCGGCCGTCGCCCGGACCCTCCGCGTGCTGGAATCCAAGGGGCTCCTGAAACGCGAAGGGCGCTACGGCCGCACGGTGTACCTGCTGAACCGCGCCCGCGAGGTCTCGGCCCTGCAGCGCGGCCGCGACGTGCCGATCGTCGGGCGCATCGCGGCCGGCCTGCCCATGTACGCCCAGGCGGACTGGAACGGCAGCATCACGGTGGATGCCGAGGTCTTCCGCGGGCAGAACCTCTTCGCCCTGAAGGTGCGCGGGGACTCCATGAAGGGGGCGGGCATTTTGGACGGGGACCTCGTGATTTGCGAGCCGCGCCAGTACGCGCAGAACGGCGAGATCGTCGTGGCATTGATCCACGGCGAGGAGGCCACCGTGAAACGCTTCTTCCGGCGCGCCGGCCACATCGAGCTGCGCCCGGAAAACCCCGGCCACGCCCTCATGCGCTATGGCTTCGACGAGGTCCTCGTGCAGGGCAAGGTGATCGGGCTGCAGCGCACCATAGAGCGTTAGGAGCGGCCTGCGGCCTTGAGGAGCGCTGCGCTTGAGGCAAAAACTTCTATCTTTTGCCTCAAGGCCCGCAGGGCCGCTCCTCAAACCCTCGCGGAGCGAGGGTGCTCCTAACGCCTTTTCCGGGCCGCTCCTACTCCTGAACATGAGACATATGAACGATCTGAAGGCTACACCTCTACCCGCCGCCTGCCCCATTATCGTAGGGACCAGCGGCTACTCGTACGCCGAGTGGGCTGACGCCGGGTTTTACCCACCGGGGACCAAGGCCGGCGAGATGCTGCCCCTGTATGCCCGGCAGTTCGGCATCACCGAGCTCAATTTCACCTGGTACCAGATGCCCAAGGCACCGGCCGTCGAGCGCATGGCCCGCCTGGCGCCGCCCGGCTTCCGCTTCGCCGCCAAGCTGACCCGCACCCTTACCCACGAGGTCGACCCCGGCCAGTGGCGCGGCCAGGCCGCGCTCTACCGCGAGGGGATTGCGCCGCTGGTCCAGTCCGGTCAGCTCCTGGCCCTGCTGCTGCAGTTCCCGCCCGGCTTTGCCCGCGATGCCGCCGGCCGCCGCTACCTTGCCGAGCTGCTGGACGCGCTTCAGGGCTTGCCCCTGGCCGTGGAGTTCCGCCACGCCACCTGGGCCGCGGACCGGGTGTTCGCCGAACTGGAGCGCCGCTGCGCCACCCTGGTGGCGGTGGACGCCCCGGAGCTGCCCGGCCTCTTCCCGAAGCTCGACGTGGTCACCAACCCCGATCTTATCTACATCCGGTTCCACGGCCGCAACGCCCGGGGCTGGCGCTCGGGCAGCATGCAGAAGCAGTTCGACTACGACTACCGCGACGATGAGCTGCGCGAGTGGGCCGACGGCCTTATTCCCCGGATGGCCGCCCGGGCGGCGCGGGGCGTTGTCTTCTTCAACAACCACGTCCGCGCGCAGGCGCCGCGCAATGCCGCGCAGCTTACGCGTCTGCTCGCGGCGGCTTCGTAATGAGCCCGATTTCGGCGTTGCGCTTCACCCCGCGCTCGCTGCGGCGTACGGGAGTACGCCTCGCTCGGCGGAGGCTCGCGCGCCTTGAACTCGGGCTCATTACGAAGCCGCCAAATTCTGTGGGAGCGGCATCCTGCCGCGATTCCAAGCCGTTGTGCGCAGCCCGCCGCGACGTCCATGGTATGTGATGAGGCCTGCAGCCTTCTGCTTAAAACGTGACACTTAAAACGTAAAACTGTTTTTTTGAACATGGACCGTGCCATCATCCATCTGAACGTGGCCGACTTCGCCGTGGCGGTGGAACGGGCCATCGACCGGCGCCTGGTGGGCCGGCCGGTGGTCATCGCCCCGCAATCCGCGGCGCGAGCGGCCGTCTACGACATGAGTGAGGAAGCGTACCGGGCGGGCGTCCGCAAGGGCATGGCGCTGGCCCGGGCGGCGCGCCTGTGCCGCGACGCCTGCATCCTGGCGCCGCACCCCGAGCGCTACGAGCAGGCCATGCGCGCCCTGCTGCAGCGCGTCCTTCCGTACTCGCCGAGCATCGAGGCCGGCGACATCGACGGCCATCTCTTCATCGACGCCACCGGCACCGGCCGCCTGTTCGGGCCGCCGATGGATGTCGCCTGGCGTCTGCGCCGGGAGATCCGCTCCAATCTCTGCCTGGCTCCGATCTGGTCGGTGGCGCCCAACAAGCTGGTGGCCAAGGTGGCCACCCGCCTGGTCAAGCCCGAAGGCGAGTACATCGTCGCGGCGGGCGAGGAGCAGGCGTTTCTCGCCCCCCTCGACCTGGGGGTGATCCCCGGCATTGAACGGGAAGACCTCATCCGCCTGCGCGAGTTCAATCTGACACGGGTCCATGACGTCGCCGCCCTGCGGCTGGAAGCGCTGCAGGTGCCGTTTGGACGCCGCGCGATGTTTCTCTACGAGACCGTGCGCGGCATTGATCCTTCCCCCGTGCTGGCGGTCGGGGAAACGCCGCCCGCCGTCGCGTCCGGCCACGCCTTCGCAACCGACACCAACGACACCGGCGCCCTGCTTGCCGCCCTTTACCGGCTGATCGAGCAGGCAGGGGGCGAGCTGCGCCGCCGGCGGCGCGCGGCGCAGCGGGTGGCCGTCATCCTGGACTACTCCGACGGCGTGCGCTGCGTCCGCTCGGCCGCGTCCCGGCCGGCGACCGCCAACGACATCACCCTGTTCGAGGCCGCCCGCAAGGCCTTGTTTCTGGCCTGGGCCCGGCGGGTGCGGGTCCGGCACCTGCGGCTCGTCTGCGACCGGCTGGTGTTCCCGCCGGCCCAACTCGCGCTGTTCGGCGACGACCGGCAGCAGGCCGAAAAACGCGATCGTCTCATCGGCACCCTCGACGCCGTCCGCCACCGCTTCGGAGGCGGTGCGCTGCAGGTCGGACGAACTTTGATGGCTTCGTAAAAAACCCAATTTCGGCGTTGCGCTTCATCCCGCTGTCGCTGCGGCGTACTGAAAGTACGCCTCACTCCACGGGATTCGCGCGCCTTGAACTTGGGCTTTTTACAAAGCCATCGGCTATGATGACTTTTTACGAGTCCATCAACTTTTTCCATCGCAAAGGTGAAAAATATGGGTATTAGCCGCAGACGGACTCAGACATTTTCATCTGCCGACCTGGCGGAGGAAAATAGGCTCGCCCTCCGGGCAGGTGAGATGATCCGCGCCAGGCGAAGTGCCAGGAGCTACGAATGGTTTTTAATCGCGAAGCGATAGCATTTTTTAGCTCCGCAGTTCGCGGAGCTAAAAACCCATGACCCCCCTCGTCGTCCACTCCCATTACTCCCTCATGTGGGGCACAGCCTCGCCCAGGCGGCTGTGCCGTGCGGCGCGGCAGTTGGGGTATGACCGCCTGGCGCTGACCGACACCGACAACCTCTACGGGCTGTGGCCTTTTTTGAAGGCCTGCCGCGAGGAGGGCATCACCCCCGTCATCGGGGCGGAGGTCACCGACCCCGGCCGCGGGCGGCGAGCCGTCTGCCTGGTCGAAACCGATGAGGGCTACCGCAACCTCTGCCGTCTGCTGACGCGACGGCACCTGGAGGCCGAGGCATTTGATCTTGAAAACGATCTCATTGCCCGCGCCGACGGACTGGTGGTTCTGACCGTTGATCCCGGACTGCTCGCGGCCTGGCATGACGCCGGAGTCACGGTGGCCGCTGCGATGGCGTGCAGGCCCCT
>Ga0209450_10001852_pt1 | contig 10659 bp, 6 predicted proteins | sample FrelakmetLWP11LW_FD_187149 | JGI IMG/M metagenome (GOLD analysis project Ga0209450, IMG submission 187149) | Freshwater lake sediment microbial communities from the University of Notre Dame, USA, for methane emissions studies - LWP11 LW (SPAdes)... | ecosystem: Environmental > Aquatic >... | reverse complement strand
TGCAACTGCTCGGTCCCGCCGATGCGGCAGGACGGCGGCCCTTCAGCGTAGGTGGGTCGCTCTAGGCTGGCGCCGGGGCGTCGCCGGGCGCCCATTCACGCCACGCCGAGAGCAGCGGGAAGTAAATCCCGAGCCGGATCGGCTCGGCGCCGAGTTCGCGCAGCAGCGACGCGTAACGTTCCAGCTGGTCGCGGTAACGTTCCCGTTCACGATCGAGGAATTCATCGCGCCCGGCGCCCTCGTGGCTGCTGGTCTTGTAATCCACGATCCAGCGCACGCCCGCGGCATCGACGAAAGTGCGGTCGATGACGACACTCACGATCTCGCGTTCGACGATGCCGGTCAGCGCCAGTTCCGACTGGGCATCGCAATGCGATGACTCGAGCAGCCAGCGACCGCGCTCGTCCGCCAGCGTACGGCGCAGGGCCTCCAGCACCCGGTCCGCCGCCGCGGCACGCCTGTCGTACGGGACGCCGAGTTCGGCCAGCTCAGCTTCAAAACGTCGCAGCAGTGCACTGCGCTCGCGTTCGTCGGGCGGCATCCTGCCGCCTTCGCGCGCGAGACGCTGCAGTTCGCGGTGCACCACCGTGCCCACGTGTCGCGCCGTCTCCGAGGCCCAGTCGAATTCGACGGCCGTCGCAGCCGCCGCACGCGCGAGGTCCCGGACGACGATGGCCGGCGCAACCGGCGGCGGCGGCCGCAGCCATCCGTCCGGCAACCGCAGCAGCAGTGGATCGCGGGGGATGACGTGACCCTCCTCGCCCTGGATGTTGCCGGTCGCGGCGAGCTTGCGCTCGAACGCACCGCTGACACCGGGCGCGACCCACAGCAGCCCGAGTGCCGACGGCTGCCTGGGGGTGCGCACTGAGAACTCGCCGGTCTTCTGGTCGGCGTCGACCGCGCAGGAACCGAGCAGGTGCAGCGAGCGTTCGGCGCGCGTCGCAGCGACGTACAGCAGCCGGCGCTTTTCCTGCAGCAACTTCTCGCGCTCGAGACGACCGAGCCACTGGTACAACGGATTCTTCTCGTCCGCGCCCGTGGCCGCGACCGGGGCGACGATGAGCCGATGCCCACCGTGGCCAGGCACTTTCAGCCAGCGCAGCAACGGCGGAGCGTCAGACGCGCCGACGCGCTCGAGGCCCGGCACGATCACGGTGTCGAACTGCAGGCCCTTGGACTTGTGGATCGTCAGCAGTTCGACGTAAGTGCCGGGCCGCGGCTGCGCCGGCGCGTAGAGTTCCAGCAGTGCATCGCCGAGCCGCGCCAGGTCGACCGGTGCGCCCGGCACCTCGGCCTCGACGTCGCCCAGCGCGTCGAGGTAGGCGCGGGCCTCGTCCAGCTCGCGCTCGCTGCCGAGCGTTGCCGGGCCGCCGAGCGCATGCCAGGCACGCTCGACGGTATCGCGCAGGCCGCACCGACGCCGTTCCCCGAGCGCCTGTTCCAGCACCGGCAGGCAGCGCTCGAGCCGCGCACGTGCCGGCGCCTCGAGCAGCCGCCGGCGCTGCTCCTCGCGCAGCAGCCGCAGGGTGGATCCACGCCGGTCGTCGCCCAGCAAGGCGTGGCAATCGGCCAGCGTCAGGCCACACCAGGGCGCACGCAGCACGCCGAGCCAGGCGGCACGATCGCCGAGGTGCGCGAGTGCACGCGTCAGCGCCAGCAGGTCGAGCACGGCTGGCCGCGCACCGAGCGGGTCGATGTCGGTGGCCTGGAACCTGATGCCGCGGCGAGCCAGCTCCGCCACGATGTCGAGCAGGTGGCTGCGGCCCTGCACCAGGATCGCGATGCGCGCGTCGGCCCGCTCCCCGTGCCGGCGCTCGATGATGTCGGCCACGGTTTGCGCCTCGAACCGCCGGCTGCTGCGCAGGAACGCGTGGACCTGCACGCCGCCGTCGGTGCCGGCCCCGGGCGATGCCACGCTCTCCGCAAAGCGGACTGCGCCGCGCAACACGTCGTCGCGTGGCGGCAGCACCCGCGTGAAGCACTGGTTCACCCACTGCACGATCGGCTCGGTCGAGCGGAAGTTCACGCGCAGCGTGAGCGGCTCGAGTTCGATTTCGCCGAGCCCGTGGTCGCGCACGTCGAGGAACAAGCCGACCTCGGCATTGCGGAACCGGTAGATCGACTGCATCGGGTCGCCGACCAGGAACAGCGTGCGGCCATCGCCGCGCTCCCAGCCCGCCGTCAGGCTCTGCAGCAGCTGCACCTGTGCTTCGGACGTATCCTGGAATTCGTCGACCAGCACGTGGCGCAGGCGCGCATCGAGCGCGAGCGCGGTGTCGGTCGGTTCGTCGGCTGTGCCGAGCGATTGCCTTGCTGCCGCGGCGAACTCCGGATAGTCCGCGGCCTTGCGGTCGGCGAACACGGACTTGAGTTCTGCCGCCGCCAGCCTCAGCACCAGCAGCAGCGACTTCAGCACCGTCCACTCGGTGTCCTGGTACTCGACCGGCGGCAGATCGCGCGTCGCGGCGAGCGGTTCCCAGAGATCCTCGTGCCGCGCGAGCTCGTCGGTTGCCGCCTGGATCCGCGCCTTCAGTGCCGCCAGTTCGGGCCGCTTGCTGTCGGCCGCCTGCACGCCGACGCGGACGTCATAGGTCTTGCGCGGTTCGCCCTTGCCGGTCAACAGGAACTCGGCGAGCCCCTGCCAGTGCGGTACGTCGTCGATGTCGCTGCCCGGCACGTCAGGACCGCAGGCGAGAATCGGTGATTGCTTGCCGTTATCGCGCAGCACTTGCGCCGCGCCACGCGCATGGCCGCACAGTTCATCGAGCAGCAACGGCGGGAACGCCCCGGCCAGGGCGGCCAGGTGGCCCCGCACGAGCTCCGTGCGACCCGCTGCGAGTTCTGCCCGGGCCGCGCCTTCCTGGCCGTAGGCTTCGACGTCGGCCGGCAGCACGGGCAGCCATGCTTCGCGCCGCGCGAGCATGCCGGCGATCAGCGCGACGAGTTTGCCGACGTTGTTGTCGAGGTGCTCGAGCAGGATGCCGACAGCCTCGGCGACGCGAGGATCTGCGGACGGCAGGTGCGCCAGCAGACGCTCGGCAGCCAGCTCGTGCAGCTCGATCCCGTCCTCGTCGATGCCGAGCCCGGCACCCAGGCCGGAGAGCACCGGCAGCCGGCGCGCGAGCGACTGGTTGAGCGCGTCGATCGTCAGCACGCGCAGCCGGCTCGGATTCCGCAGCAGGCCCCAGTCCCTGTCCGCATCGGCTGCGAGCACGCGCCGTGCCAGCGCGCGCGTCTCCGCACGCAACGTGGACGCCGGATCCTCGCACTGGCGCAGCGCTTCGAGGATGCGATTGCGCATCTCCGCAGCCGCCTTGCGCGTGAACGTGATCGCGAGCAGCGCCTCAGGCTGCTCGACCACGGCCAGCAGCGCGAGAAAGCGCTGCGTCAACAGCTCCGTCTTGCCGGAACCCGCGGGCGCCTGGACGATGAAGCTCCGCTCGACGTCGAGCGCGGCCTGGCGCGCCTGCGTGTCGGCCCGCAGCAGGTCAGCCGGCAGCATCGTCGGCCTCCTCCGCGTCGACGAGCGCCTGCGACGAGCGGCAGACACCTCGCAGGTGGCAGTAACGGCACGCCCTGGCCGGGTTCGGCGCCAATCGCGCGTCGCCGTGCGCGTGCTCGCGCGCGAGCGCTTCGAGGCGGCGGTGCCAGGCCAGCAACAGGTCGTCCCAGCTCGCGTAGCCCTTGAACGGCGCCCGGGTCGCGTCGAACGTCTTGAGCTGCGGGAAGACCGCGCCGTCGCGCGCGAACCCCCGGTACTCCGTGCTGCCCTTGCTCACGATCCCGAACGCGACGGCACTGACCCGGTCCCGGCCCACGGCATGCACGTACAAAGGCAGTTGCGGCAGCTCGAGGCGCTCCCCCATCCAGGCCGCAGGCTTCGCGCTCGTTCCGGTCTTGTAGTCGATCACCGCGCACGACCCGTCGGCGAGGCGATCCACGCGGTCGAGCACGATGCGAACCTGGACACCACCCACGTCCACGATGCGCTCGTCCTCGATCCTGTCGACGCTGAAGGGCGCGCGTTCGGCATCGTGCTGCAGCAGGTCGAGCACGCGCGCTTCGAGCCAGCGCGCCTCGAGTTCGAGCAGTCGCAGCCCGACCGCATCCGCGGCCCGGCGCAACGGTTCGAGTTCCGTGCCCACGATTTCGCGCACCACTGACACGCGCTCCGCGGGCGCCATCGCCAGCAGCGCAGCCTGGTCGTGCACCTGTTGCCAGAACGCCTGCAGCACCGCGTGGGCCAGCCTGCCGCGTTCCGTCGGCGCGATTCCGGCGACCGGGTCTTCAAGCGCGCTGCCGCCCAGCCGCAGCTCGACGGCGGCCCGAAACGGGCAGCTCGCCTGCAGTTCCAGCAGCCGCGCGCCGCCCTTGACCACCTCGTGTTTCGCGAACGCCGGCATCGAGTCATCGACCAGCGTGTCGAGCGCCGGGCGCGCGTCGAACAAGGCCTGCGACCCCTGTGCGCCAGCCCACAACGGCACTTCCGTGAGTCGCGGCAACCCCGCCACCAGCGCGCTCGGCAGCAGCGGCGCCTCGTCCTCGAACCGGGGCACGCTGCAGATCACCGTCTCCGCTGCAGCACAGAGCCGCTGCAGCGTGCGGCGTGCCTGTTGCTCCGCCAGCCCGGCCGTCGCGCCGGGCACGCCCTGCCGCAACTGCCAGTCGCGCGGCAGGAACGGATCGGGGCTCGCGGGCGCGGGCCAGCGGGCTGCATCGAGCCCGCAGATCCACAACGCATCGAAATGCATGCCCGCGGCGGTATCGGGATCGATGACCAGCAGTGGTGCGGCGATTTCCTGCGGCTCGAACGAGGTCGCCGCAGCGAGGCCGCGCAGGTGGGACAGCGCGAGCGACGCCCGCAGCGGACCGGCGACGTCGTCGCTTGCACTGAATTCCCCGAGCAGCGACTGCAGGCGCTGGACCGCCTGGTGCTCGACGCTGCCCGGCTCCGCACCGGGCCAGCCGATGTCGCGGAGCAAGCCGAAAAACTCGGGCGCCCACAGACTCGGCAAGCGCAGCGCCGTCCAGCGCTGCGCGCGTGCCGCCGCGGCTTCCAGCCGGTCGGCCGTCATCGGGCAAGCGTTGGCTCGCGCAGCCCGTGCCAGGTAGTCGAGTCCTGCCTGCGGCACGCCCGCCTTGCGCAGGACCACGTCAAGTTCGGCACGGGCAAAGGCCTCGTCGGCCGCGGCGCCATCGTAGGGACCGCGCAGCAGCGCACTGGCGGTGGCCAGGTCCGGTGGGGCGAGGGCCGCCTCGAGCCAGCCGAGTGCTGCCGAGACCACGGCACGTTCGACCAGGGGCCGCGCCGCGGCAAGTTCGTACGCCGTGGATTCGGGGGCCGGGCCACCGGTGAAGGCCGCAGCGGGCACCAGTACGCGGTCCAGGATGCGGCGCACACGCGAACGCTCGCGGCCGAGTGCAGGCACGATCAGTGCCAGCCGCTCGTCTGGCCGCGCCTGCAGCCGCTGGGCCGCCCAGCGCGCAGCCGTTTCGAGTTCGGCGTCGGCATCGTTGCATTCGACCACGCGTGCGGCAATCGCTGCGTCCGCGGGCGTCAATGCGCGCAACGCAAGCGGCACGCCTTCGTGCGCCAGGCGTTCGACGAACGCGGCCTGCCCTGGAGTCCAGTGGTCGAAGCCTGCGAACTCGAGCGGCACGTCCGTGGCGAACGGTCCGACCGTCCTCGCCGCCTGCGCGGGATCGAGCCAGTCTCCCTGCTTCAGCCAGCGACCGAATTCGTCGGCCCAGCGCGCGAACGCCCGGACTTCAGGGCTGTCATCGGCGGCAAGTGCGGCAGCCGGAATCAGGTACTCGTGGTGCAGCGCCCACGAACGCTGGGCGACGGCCCCAAGCCCGGCCGGCAGCAGCACCGGCCGCAGGTCCACGTCGCGGCGAACGATCTGCTCCCAGACCAGCAGGCCGTGGTTGGGCTCGAGCCAGCGGGCAGTGGTGCGCCCAGCCACGCGGTCGGCCTCGAACTGGCGGCGCAGCAACTCGGACCAGGTGACGACGTCGGGTGTCGCCCAGGTGCGCAGTCCGCGGGCCTGGCACGCCGTGTCGTGACGGGTGCGCAGAAAGTGCGCGAGGCGCCGGGTCGGGGTGACATAGCTCACGCCCGGCCTTAACTCGTCCTTTGAGTCTCGGGTTGTTTCCTTATTTTTCAGATAATTATCGTTCTTTTGCAGAATCCAGATTAACCTTCCACCGCGCGCAGGGGGGTCGGGCGTGAGACGGGCTCATCGCCGGCAGCGTAGTTATCGAGCAGTTCTTCCATGCGGTTGAACACTTCCGTCAGGACCTCGGGCTCCGGCAGGTTGGTTACCCGGAAATGCGTGTTGTAGGAGACGTTGAAACTCGTGCCCGGAGCGACCAGCACGTGCTTGTGCTCCAGCAGGTCCATCGCGAATCGCCGGTCGTCGAAACCCGGCACGCGTCGCGTGTCGACGCCCACGAAGCCGTAGAGCGCCCCCATCGGCGGAGTGAGGGTCAGGTACTTGCTGCGTGCCACGGCCTCGATGATGGCCTTGCGTGACTCGTACAGCCGCCCGCCCGGCCGCACCAGTTCCCGGATGCTCTGGTAACCACCGAGCGCCGTCTGCACGGCCCATTGCCCCGCCACGTTACTGCAGAGGCGCAGCGACGAGAGCAGTTCGAGGCCGGAGAGGTACTCGCGCGAGTTCTCGATGTCGCCCGAGAAGACCGCCCAGCCGACCCGGTAGCCGCAGGCGCGATAGACCTTCGACAGGCCGCTCATCGTGCAGCACAGCGTGTGCTGCACGACGGTGGCCATCGGCACGAACTCCGCGCCGTCGTAGGTCATCTGGTCGTAGATCTCATCCGCAAACACCACCAGGTGATGTTTCTCGGCGATGCGCGCGATGGCTTCGAGCACTGCACGCGGGTAGACGGCGCCCGTCGGGTTATTGGGGTTGATGACCACGATTGCGCGCGTGCGCTTGGTGATCAGTGATTCGATCTCCTCTGGATCCGGCACGAAGCCGCGCTCCGGACGGCAGGGATAGTGCATCGCCTTGCCGCGGTTCAGGTTCACAGCGGCGGTCCACAGCGGATAGTCGGGACTCGGGACCAGCACCTCCTCGTCCGCGGCGAGCAGCGCTCGCAACGTGAGGTCGATGAGTTCGCTGACGCCGTTGCCGATGAACACGTCGTCGGCCGTGACGCCACGGACGCCGCGTTCCTGCTGCTGCATGACCACGGCCTCGCGCGCCGGGAAGATGCCCTTCTGATGGCAGTAGCCTTCGGCCGCGCGCAGGTTCTCGATCATTGCGAGGCGCATGGTCTCGGGCGTGCGGAAGCCGAAGGCGCCCGGGTTGCCGATGTTCAGCGAGACGATGTCATAGCCCATGCGCTCCATTTCCTGGGCGCGGCGGGCAAGCTTGCCGCGAATCTCGTAGCGGACATTGGCGAGGCCGGGGCTCGGGCGGACGGAACGGGTGGACATGGTCGTCGCTGCCTGGCAGGAATCGTTCCGCCAATTATCGCACCAGTCAGAGGCCTAGAACGATGCCCACTCCACAAAGGCTCAGTGCCGCACCGGCCAGGGCATGGGCGTACCGCTCTGCCGAGGCCAGCGGGAAGCGCTCGAGGCCGCGCGTGGCGAGGTAGACGATTGCCGTCATCGTGGCGATCGTGGCGGCGGCGAAAGCGATGACCACCGCCGTGAGCCCCCACCAGCTGTGTTGTGAGGCCGGGTACATCAGCAATGGGATCAGCGCCTCGCACGGACCAAGGACGAAGATCACGAACAGCGCCCACGGCGTGATGCTGCGGACGTTGTCGGTGTCGAGCTGGATGTGGACGTGCGCGTGCTCGTCCTGCGTGTGGTGGCCATGCGCATGCCGGTGACGCGTGCCGTCGGCATGGACGTGCTCGTGGGCGTGCTTCCGGCTGCGCCAGGCCTGCTTCAACCCCCACGCCATGTACACGAGGCCGAATGCGATCAAGGCCCAGGCCGCGAGGTCGCCGCGCAGACCCTCGAGCCATTGCAGGCGCTGGAGCGATGCGCCGAGGGCGATGCCGACAAAGCCGATCACGACCGAGCCCAGCACGTGGCCGACCCCGCAGAATGCGGTGATCAGCATGGTCTTGCGGCGCGTCCAGTTGCGGGCCGCAGACATCGCGACAAACGGCAGGTAGTGGTCCGGCCCAAGCACGGTGTGCACGAAGCCGATCGATACGGCGGTTACCACCAGCAGCCCGAGGTCCATGTCGACGCCTCTCCCGACGGAGCCGGTTCGGGCCCGGCTCGAACGAGGAGATAAGCACAGGACCCGGGGCCTGCCAACCGCGGGAATCCCCTACGGGCCAGCACCAGAAACAGAGACCCCGGCGCGGGGCCGGGGTCACGTCTGCGTTGGTTCAAGCCAACCTGAAGGCTGGGAACATCACTTCTTCGGATCGTCGCCGCCCGCCCAGGTCAGGAACAACCAGCGGCCGCCTTCCTTGACCAGCACATCCGTGTAATGGCCGGTGACCGTCTCCCGTTCTTTCTTGTAGTTCTCGCGAGCGACCATGTAGTTGTACTGCACCACCGCGACGTTGCCGGTGATGGTCGCCGAGATTGGGAACAGCTCCTGCTCGAGGGTCGAGCCGTTGTCGGCATCGAACCGGCTCCAGTGCTTGAGCGAGGCCTTGTCACGAGGCATCGGCGCACCGGTTTCCCAGAACTTCATGTTCTGATGAACCATCGTGTCGATCCAGCTCATGTCTTTGGTCGCCGACATCTTCCATTGCTGCTGTTCGACCTTCCAGATTTCCTGCTGCTCAGCGCTCCATTCCTGTGCGGATGCTGCGTCGGCAACTGTGCAGAGCAATAGCACGGCTGTGGCCGTGGCCACCATTCGAGTGAACATGGTCATCCCCCTTCTGTATACGACGTTGGGCACCTGGCTCCCTCTGCCGGGGTGCGACCCACAGGCTACTCCGTCCGGCCGGCGCCATGGGGACTAAGTCTGTGTTGCGCGGCCAGTGAAAGCCCGTCACGCGTCGAGAACTCGCTGAGACGCTGCAATTAGAGCTGTGGGTTCGGTGTCCTTGCCTGTCCGCGTATCGGCTTTCCCGCGGAACGGCAAGGACACCGGACCCGCTGCCTGTTACGCCCGCACTCGGGCTGCCGCGATGCGGGCCCGCTGCAACGCCGGATCCGGCTCGGGGACGGCCGCCAGCAGGTCGCGCGTGTACTGTGCCTGCGGACTGCCGAAGATCGCGTCACGGCTGCCCTGCTCCACGACGCGGCCCTGGCAGAGCACCGCGACGTCCTCGCAGAGATGACGCACGACCGCCAGGTTGTGGCTGATGAACAGCAACGACATCTGGTGCCGCTCGCTCAGTTCGTGCAGCAGGTTGACGATCTGCGCCTGCACCGAGACGTCGAGCGCACTCACGGCTTCGTCGCAGACCAGCAGTCGCGGCCGCGCGACCGTCGCGCGTGCGATCGCCACGCGCTGGCATTGGCCGCCGCTCAACTCGTGCGGGTAGCGGTTCGCGAATGCCGCGCCGAGACCGACTTCGGACAGCGCAGCCCGGATGCGGTCCTGGGCGGCCACGGACGGCACCGGCCCTGCCAGCGCCTGCAGCGCCTCACCGACCGCCTGTCCGGCCGTCATGCGCGGATCGAGGCTGCCGAACGGGTCCTGGAACACGACCTGCATCCCGCGGCGCAACGCGCGCATCGTCCCGGCGTCGTCGTAGTCGACGACGTGCCCTTCCCACAGCACGCGGCCCGAATTCGCGCGGACCAGCCCGAGGACCACGCGCGCGAGCGTGGACTTGCCCGAGCCGGATTCGCCGACCACGCCGAGCCGGCCGCCTTCCGGAATCGCGATGGACACATCCGTGAGCGCATCGAGCGTCCTCGGCGGCGCGAAGAATCCTCCGCCGCGCAGCACGTAACGCACGCCCGCACGCTCGACGCGCAGCAGGGGCGTTGCGGAACTCATGCGTGCTCCGTCCCGGCGCGCAGCGGCCGGTGACAGGCCACTGCGGCCACTCGGTACGGATCCTGCTGCAGTTCCGGTCGGCGTTGCGCGCAGTGCTCATCCGCGAAATCGCAGCGCGCTGCAAATGCACACCCCGGCGGCCGTTCGGCGGGTTGCGGCGGATCCCCCGGAATGCCGACGAGACGGGCTTGTGCCGCACCGTGCAGGCGTGGCACGGCAGCGAGCAAGGCAGCCGTGTAGGGATGTCGCGGCATCGCAAGAAGGTCTGCGGTGGTGGCGGTTTCGACGATGCGGCCCGCGTACATCACCACGACACGGTCGGCCAGCCCGGCGACGACGCCGAGGTCGTGCGTGACGATGAGCACACCGAGGCCGCGGTCGCGCACGCGCGCGAGCAGATCGAGCACCCGCGCCTGCACGCTGACGTCGAGCGCCGTCGTCGGCTCGTCCGCGAACAGGAGCCGTGGGCTGCACATGAGGGCAACTGCAAGTGCAACGCGCTGGCGCATGCCGCCCGACAGTTCGTGGGGGTACTGGCGCAGCCTCGACTCGGGATCGGGAATCTCCACGTCACGCAGGGCACGCAGCGCACGCTCCCGCGCCTCAGTGCGGCTCGCCAGCCCGCGGTCGAGCAGCCCTTCCGTCAGCAGCGTTTCGATGCGCAGGTGCGGGGTCAGCGCACTGAGCGGATCCTGCG
>Ga0209450_10001851_pt1 | contig 10661 bp, 9 predicted proteins | sample FrelakmetLWP11LW_FD_187149 | JGI IMG/M metagenome (GOLD analysis project Ga0209450, IMG submission 187149) | Freshwater lake sediment microbial communities from the University of Notre Dame, USA, for methane emissions studies - LWP11 LW (SPAdes)... | ecosystem: Environmental > Aquatic >... | reverse complement strand
CTCGTTGCCGCTGCTCGAATCGCTGCCCGATGGGCTGACGTAATAGTTGGCCGCTTGAATGTCGGAACCTGAGACGATCAGAACGCCCATGCACGCGGCGACACAGACAAGAAGGTAGCTAATTTTCAGTAAGGTATTCATGTGTTTCCTCATGAACGAATCGACCGGAACGCTCCGGCCTCACATTGCGGTTCTTGTCGGCCTGCCTCTAATCGATCCTGCCCGAGCCGTCACCATCGACGGCGGCCGTGTTCCAGTCCTCGTATTCACTCTCCTTCGGCAGAGCGGCAATCATGGCCAGGAGCATATACCAATAGATCACCATCTGATCGAAATAGGCCACGGAGATGAACGAAACGACATGGACAAACAGGGCCGACCCCAGGGCCCAGGGCAGGTACTTCGGTATCTCTGCCATCGTTCCCTCTACCGCCGTTTCCTCTGCCGCCTTTTCTCCTGCCTGCACAGCCATACCGACTCTCCGGAAGCACAATACGATGACGACGATAAACAGAAACATCGTAATGAGCCCCCCATGGACCCCATTCAGAATATACTGATTCGTGATGTCCGCCGCGTCATGCAAACGCAATTTATAAGGCATCCAGTGGCCGGTCTGACTGGTCCCCAGAAGCCACCACTCGTCGATCCTCGTGATTGCCTGGTTGATCAGTTCCGACCGATGCCACCCCGTCCCCCCCAGCAACTCGCTGAACCTGTCGATGATATACCATACAGGAGCCTTCATGAAGAGATGAGCAGCGATGAGGGCAATGACGAGAACCCATCTCACTTCGCGCATATAACTCCTGAGCATCCATGCGGATAGCGCAAAGAACCCCGCCACATAGGCCAATACGGGACCGCTGGATGCCGACGTCACCGCCATGACCGTCGATGAAACGGCCGCCATGATGGCCACCGCCCTGTCTTTCCCCGCAAACCACAATCCGGCGCACAAGGGAATGGCAGCGGCCCCAAAGGTGCCCGCCAGGATGGGGTGCCGGAAGGGTCCCTGGCAGCGAAGCCTGCCGTCTCGTATCACCGTAAACTCCGGGACACCGCCGAAATAGGAGAACAGATTTCTCCCCGTCGCCTTCTCGAGGATCATCAGGCAGGCTAGCGGGATCGCCAGCAGGGCAATCGCCCTGATCAGGGTGAGGCAGTCCTCCCGGTCCGACACCAGATATCGAAAGAAGAAATAAAAACCGATGACGTCGTAGGCAAAGCCAAGGCGATTGACCAGCGCCTCCCCGCTCATCTCCCGAAACGTATAGCATGCGACATTGACGAACACCCATCCGAGCAGGGCGATGTCGATCTCGTTGAAATTGATTTCCGTGAGTTCCGATCGCATGATGAGCCTGATCCATCCGAACAGGATCATCACCCGCAACAGGTCAAAATGCAGGCCGAACACGTCTGCGATCTGCCCCATGGTCATATACATGCCGACGGCCAGCAGAGGGATCGGGGCAAATCTTCTCGGCAGCACCAGAGTCAGGGCGCCCATCATGATCGTCAGCACCAGACCCAGTTCATTGATATTTGTGAAATCGCCTTCCATGGTGTCCGATCAAGTCGAGCTGTTTCGCGATGAATCGGGCATCAGAAACGATTTGACGCGCTCGGCATGTTCCTTCCTGACGTAACTGACAAATTCGTTTGAAACGGGCCTCTCCACAGCCGACAGGCAGGCTGTGAAATAACCGCAGAGCTGTATCATGGCCCCGAAGAAAAAAGGCTTTCCTGCAAGCCGATAGATACATTTTGCCACTTCCGTGACGGGGTGGTACCCCATGGAATAATCCATCATCCCGAGACGGTAATAACTCCTGAGCATCATTTTTGCGCCGGTCACCGGCTTATGATGATGGACGATCAGGTGCGGATAGGCCTCCGCCCTCCATCCTTTCATTCTTGCCATGATAAAGGCAATCGTGTCTTCTCCTCCATGGACGGCAGGCACCAGCCCGCCGATGGAATCGTAGCATTCCCGGCGGAAGACCTGGATCGACCCCGCTACGGATGCTCTGGTGTTGAACCGCCTGTTCTTGAATCGCCCTCCCTCCGGCTCATGAATAAAGCCTCCCGCGACCCCCAGGCTGGGGTCTTTCTGAAATTCATGGATGATCTTCTCGTAGTAGTCCTCCGGCAGCGTGACATCCGCATCGAGGATGCCAATATACTCGAAATCGACCCCCTTGACTTTCTCATAGCCCCGGCCGATGGCGTGTACCTTTGCCGCAAAATTCCGATCCCTGCAATCTCGATTCACTCGTACACATTCCAGGAAAGGATTCTTATTAGCATAGTTTTCGATGATCTCGTCGGATCCGTCCGTCGATCCATCGCTCACAATCACCCATCTCTCGGGGATGACTGTCTGACCGAGAACGGATCGGATCGTCCTTTCGATATAGGCAGCTTCATTGCGGGCTGCCGTTACAAGCACGTATTTCTCCGTATTTATCATTTTCCCGTCGTGGTTCTTCATTTCACGTGGATCAGAGATCTGAAACAGGCGGTATGGTTTTGCAATTTTCCCCGATGACCGCTTCTCCCTGCCGACCCCAGCAGGGAGAGGACCCCGAATATCGCGATTCTCAGGGCATGATTCGTCAGGAGGATGATCCGGATGAGGGTATTCTCAATGGGCCCGTGATGCTTGTTCCAATATCGGATGATGGCAAGCTCTTTTTCAACGGCAAATCGCGCCGGTTCGTTTTCCGAACTTCCGCCGCCGTAGTGCACGGCCGAGACCGCCGGGTTGAATACAATCTTCCAGCCTTTGTCATGGAACCGTTTGCACCAGTCCAGGTCTTCCGAATACATGAAGAAGGACTCGTCCAGCAACCCGACCTCCTCCATGGCCTCTCGCCTCGACATCATGAAACATCCCGATATCGCCTCGACTTCCCGCAGCCGATCGTGACCGAAATAGGACATCAATTCGTTGCTGAATACGGCGCCCCGCGGAAATATTCTATAGAAGCCCAATGCAAAACACAAATTATTCCACAGGGTCGGGTACTCCCGGCATGAATACTGGATCGATCCGTCACCATTGAGTATTTGAGGGCCGCATATTCCGACATCCTGATTTCCTTCCATGAACCCACTCAACGCCTGCAGGCATTCGTCGCGGAATTCAACGTCAGGATTGACAAGACAGATGTAGCGTCCCGACGCCTTCCGGATCCCGATGTTGTTGCCCCTTGCAAAACCGACGTTCTCGGTGCTATCGATCACGGTGACTTCAGGATATGCTTCTTGGAGCCATCCCACGGTGCCGTCCCTGGACGCATTGTCGACAACAATCACCTCCACGCGAATCGTTCGTTTGTGCGACAGCATGGTGTCGAGGCACTTTGCTAGGTATTGCCTCGAGTTCCAGTTTACAATGACTGTGCTGACATCGATCATGCCCGGGCTTTCCGGTTCTTTCGCGTGGCTCATGGAGTCCCGTCCGGTGTCGCTTCGCGCGCCGCCGGGATCCTTGCTATTTGCTGGTTCTGCGGCCATGCAAGGAATACAGGAAAAGGCTTCTCTTCTTCAAGTATTGCAGCCGATACAGCCAGTCGTACGCACCCTCTAATTTTGCAGCCAGCATCCGACTGCAATCGTTCGTGCTGATCGGTATGCGCTTCAACGAATAAACGCCATCTCCCTTTTTAACCGTGCCGATCCGCGTGCTCACTGCGGCCCTGTAGCCCGCCAGGGCAAGGAGACTCTCGATCCTGCGGATGAATTCCTTATCATGCTCCGGATATCGATAGGGATAAGAAAAATATTCGACGGGCTTCCCGGTCTCGCTCTCAATGCGCTCCTTCGATTGCATCAACTCCATTTTGACGGTATTCATTTCCAGGGAAATGAGCGGCTCATGCGTTACCGCGTGCGATCCAAAAACAATTCCTTCATCGGACAGAAAGCGAACCTCTTCCCATGTCATACACTCCCTTCCCTCAAAGATTCCTCGGTTCCTTTCAATATAATCCGTAGACAAAAACACGGTGGCTCCGAACCCGTATTTCTTGAGAATGGGATAGGCATGGTCATGAAAGTTTCGAAATCCGTCATCGAAGGTCAGCACCACATACTTTTCCCCATTGACCGCATTTTCGCTGTTCGATCCGCACACCCGATCAAGCGCTTCACCGAGGCCAATGATCCTATAGCCATCCTGTTTCAGATGCGACATGTGAAGATCAAACACCTCGGTACTCGTATTCAGTTCATAATAAGAATGGCTTCCTTTTGCCGTCTGACCGGATACGCTGTGATACATCAATATCGGTATTCTGAACTGTCTCTGCGCGCCGAGTCTTCGCTGGATCGGGCGAAACAGGTAAAGGGTCAGCAGCCGATCTGCACCGGAAACGTTCATCGTCACGAATGATTTGACATGATTCGGCAATCCGTGCGTCTCAGACGCATGATGCGTTGCATCGTGATGCCCTCGTGTGAGGGCGATGACTGCTGCCGATCGGTCATGCCTGCTTTTTGTCCAAATATCTGGTTGCGACTTGTTGTTCGTCCATTCCGCGAAGCCTTGCATGTGCTTTTTTGAATACGGTTTTCAAAAGGAACAGGGGAATGGCATGGACCGAGCAATATGCCGGCTTACAGAGAATGCTGCAGCCCCTCAATATTTTCGAATCGTCAAGACCCTTGTTGCCCGACAGCGGTCCCTCGTAGATATATCGCGCATCCGATGTGGCCGCCGCATTTTCCCTGATCACATGCCATGTCGCGTCGGAACTACCCATCTTGAGCCCTTCCGTGGTGGAAAAAAATGCGGCATCGATGATGACCTCCTCTACGAGATAGGATAAGTTGACTGCCGACAGCTCATCCCCCCTGTAGGCGCCGTGAATGACGATCTTGGGGAAACGAAACAGATGATTCGCCCACTTGATAAAAGCATTGCGATAGACGCGATCCTTTTTCCAGGTGTAATTTGTTCTCTGAAAAAAGGATACGTAAGCCTTATAACCCCTATCGACAAATTCGTCATACTCGACGATTCGCTTGATGGAAAAATGCTTCAATCCTCTTTTGATCTCGTTTCGCTGCTTGTGCTTCAATGTGCCCAGCGAATAATTGTGGATGTCGTCGAATACCATTAAATTGAGATGAGAGTTTGCCGGAGCGCCTTCGATCACAGGGTATTGATACCCGAACAAAAAGGACGGGAGGGGCGATTTCACTTTTCCGGGAGCGAACCGCTGGAACGGAAACAGTGGCCTGTAAAAGAATGGACGGACTTCTCTCCACCATACTCCATCGACCCGCACCAGTTTCTCTCCCTGCCCCTTCTCGTACATCGCATATTCGTCAATGGACATCCGTTCCCAGTACATGTTCGGTCTTCTTCCTCCGGATTCCTTGCCCTCAGCCCGGCCCCTGCACAAGGTAGAAAGGCTGGTTCTCATCGATGGGGTTGCACGCGTTCTTTGGACCATCCTGTACACGCATGAGGCCATCTCACCCATCCGCAGAGATCTTGACGCCTCGCCCTGAATCCGTTGAGATCATCCGCCGGACTCAGAGCGATCCCTCATAAAAAAGAGGGATCGTCTCCCTCTTGGCATCGCCTCTCCGGTCGTCGCCCCGTTGCGGCAACCGTCCTCATCGGGAGATGCGAGGGGAATGGGAAGGCGTGTCTGCCGTGGCACCACCCTGGTTCCCGATGAGGGGCTTCGATTCATTCCCTGCGCAGAGGACGACCTCCACCCGGAGCGCTTGCATGTCTGGATGTGCCAACGTGCGCGCCGCAGCCTGCCGGCATCCGGTCACAAACGCCCGTTTGCCACTCGATGGGAGTTGTCGGAATGAGTATCCGGTGTCTTCCCTTACATCCCAGAGGTTGCGATCTCATCAACCAGACGGAGATAATCCTTTTTCTTGCATGACCACGAATGACATTGGATGAAAGCGGCGGCGTTGCGGGAAAGCGTCGTCCGCAGGTGTCTATTTTTTATTAACTCGAGCATGGCTCCGGCTAGGCTCTCCTCGTCTTTTGAACTGAAGAATTTTACCACGGAGTCATCGAAATAAAAACTGTCGATTTGCGTCCTGGACACGATGACAGGCACGCCCAGAGCCATGAACTCGAATACCTTTGTGCTGAAGGCTTGATCGCCAAACGAGTCCGCCCGTTTCGGTACGACACCGATATCGGCGCTGGCCATCAAGGGAACAATCTTATCAAGCGGTAAAAAATCTCTGATGAAAACTCGGTCATTCAGGTTTCGCTCAGTGATCGATTGTCGAAGATAGTCGACGGCGGGCCCATTACCGTAAATATGGAACTCCGCCTCCGGTGCCTTGGTCTTGATCCGGTCAAATGCTCTGATCGCAATGTCGACACCCTGGTGCCAGTTCAGAGACCCCGGATAGACCAATACCACCTTGCCGTCTTTGCGGTTCTTGGGATAAGGATGAAAGAAAGCTGGCATGGGGTAATTGAGAAAGGCTGAGCACTTTTCCTTTTTCACCGATCGTTCCGTAAGGGTTCTTTCCCAGAGATGGTTAGCGATGATGACGTAATTCGCAAAAGCCGTTGATGCCCGCTCGGTGAGGACAAGACTTTTGAAAATGAGGGAATCAGCGCTGACGTCAAACTTGCTCGCATAAAACTCGGGCATGATATCATGGATATCCAGGATAATTTTCGAGCCGGCGAGCTTTGGGATCAGGGCTGCGAATACCTCGAAGTCCGGGACGGAATGGATGTGAATCAAATCATAGCGACCGTTGCCGTTCAGCGTTGTCTTAGCTAGAAATGCGGAGGATTTCACAAAAAACTTGATCAACCGTAGCAGGTATGTTGCTTTATTTCGCTCGTTTATAACCCTTGGCTGAATCCGGTTGACGTGGACTCCTTCGACGATCTCGTAACGCGCTTGTCCCTCTTTCCGGAGGGAAATGACATCCACATGATCACCGCGCTCGGAAAGGGCTTCCGCATACATACGGACCCGGGTATCCGTTTCGTAAAAGGCGTATACCACATGGCACACTTTCATTTTTTATCGCCCTCCAGCATACGAGCAACGCCAGAATCGTGACATCTCACCGGGAAGCACGTGCCAATACTGTCCTTCGTATCGCATTTTCAAATATAGAAGAATCTGCCTGTAATAATCAGCCCGGAATGTATCCATTCCCGGCCTCTCCGAATGAAAGACCATATAGTCTGGGTGTGTGTTCATCAGAACCATGCCGCCCTTTTCTGCAACCCAGTTAAGTTTTTGCTTCCATATCCCGATGTCCCGATATTGCATCAGGACAAACAGTGTGAAATCCTGTGGAAGCGTGTACGGCAATTCGACGTATCCCTTTTGCCCATTCTGCCCCGCTACCCAGAAAGGGAATATGGTGCAGACCCCGTCAGCCTGGGGCTCAAAAGGATCCGTATCGAAGGTTGAGGCGTCATATTCGATATCGAGATCGTGAATCCACTCGAGATCATGATGCATGGAGGGTGACCGAAACCCGACAGCATTCCATTCTTTCAGGTACGTATTGATCAACTTTGCCCTCTGGGAAAAGACCCCCCGGGACTTATAATAATTTCCGTCGTGATAAAGACCGTGCACGCCGACTTCAAAATCGTTATCAACGAGTTCTTTCCTCAACTCAGCAGAGACATTGTAGCGCCGAGGCACGAAATTGAAGGAGGACCGGAATTCGAGGTTCTTCTCCAACTCCATCAGCGCGCGACATCGAGTTTGTCCTTGAACCGTGTCAACATCGTGTGTGAGCACCACAGCGAAACGCTTTCCATCGGGCCATCCCTGCCAACCCGCAGGAGGCGCTGCCGCCCTTTCGTTGATCGGCCAAACATCTGAACACTTCTGGCGCAGTCGGGCAACGTACCATCTGCGCAACTCGATCTGCAGGCGCCGGGGAATCAAGGGTTTGAGTCGGTAGTAGATATCTCGCAAATACGTTGAGGGGATTGGGTTCGAGGCATGGGGATCAGGACCTGGCACCTGGATCATAGGACACCCTTGAAGTGAGGAATTATATGATAGCTGTTAAAATCATTTTGGGGAGTTTTTTGAGGAACCTTTCAAAAAATATCAGATGAGGGAAACTTGGATATCCTCAAGCGCGCCTAAATCGAAACCGCTTAGATTTTCATAAGGCAGGCTTACGCCCTCTCAGTTACATAGATGAACTGAAAAGGCATTCGGCATCCGGTCACGATGGCGCCTGACCATCCGGAAGGCCCTGCGAGACAGAACCGAATCCCTCTGCCCGCAATGCGCCCGGTCATGCCTGGTGAGGTCTGCATCCCAGGCTTGAACCCCGGATTCTGCTCGGAAAAACGTCATCCATCCGGGTTCAGGTAACGGACGGCATTCTATATTCTGAATCAAGAAGGCGTGCGGGATATGGAAATCCCCACGTTTCCTTCGACATGCCAGGGGCAATCACCGACTCAATGTTCCAACGACCTGTTTCTGTTGACGAACGATTTCCTTGAGCCGGATTGCCTTCGTTGAGGGGGAATGCGGGACAACCCTGAACCCGTGACCCCTTCTTCGTATCTCTCGCTGAATTCTAAGGCAATCTCCATGCCACCTTCGTGTCTCTCGCTGAATTTTAAGGCAATCTCCATACCACTTGGCCGAAGCAGGTAGAGGAGGCCACGGCCATCAGATTGTCAAGTATTTGAATATGTTTTCTATTATAGTGAAATGACGAAGAAGTCAAACGCGCTGAGCAGGAATGAAACAAATGGGGGCTTGCCGTCGAAATGTAAAATCTACCGACACTTGTCTGCAAGGTGATTATAATTCAACACAACTTTTCATATATTGTTATTTTATATTCGTCAATTAAGTAATTTCTGTTGCACAGGATGCACTGTAAACTGTACCGACATAATCAAAGCACAAAACCTTTTTTCCACTCAGAGACGATACCCCGAAATATCATGTCGAACTTATTTTTCGGCTCCCGCTGACGGCTCACTTCTTCATGAGATTTTTTACCGCGAAGTAAAGGGCGGTCGCGAGGATGACAACGAATCCCGTCAGCCGCACCAGGAGCGCAAAATCGGCATCTTCGGTAATGGAGGGCATCCCGGCCCGGAAGAGCTCCGGCCAAGCCGTGTACCAGAGCCAGGCGAGCATTGCAGCCGCCCCCGCCACCAGCGTGAAACGAATGAACCTGCTCATCGAAGTCTCCTCCGCTGCCTACAGCGTTAACGTTCGCCGTCCCTGTCCCCGATGTTCCTGATTCCAAGGGAGATGAAAACGGTACAGATGGAGATGAAGCCGGTCAGCCAGATGTGATGGGAGACGCGGTGGTCGTCGATATCGGCGGGAACCCCCGCATGGAGCAGTTCCGTCGCCAGGGGCCACCAGAGCCACGCAACGAGGGCGCAAGCGGCGACCAGGAACGCAACGGAAAGAATCCTTCTCATAAGATCGCCTTCCTGCACATACGTGCCTTCTTTTTTTCAGGCGCCTTCGACGGGGAGATACTTCACCGAAAAGGCGTTTTTGTCCGCGTCATAGCCCAGGCAGGAGTTCCTGCGCCAGTTGCCGTCGTCCTCATCCGCAAAATCACTCCGCAGGAAGCTCCCGCGGCTCTCCCTGCGCCCGAGGCTCGCCTGCAGGATCGCACGCAGCACGAAGGCCCCCGCCCTGGCATCCTCCAGGACGGCACGCACGCCGGGACCGGCCGCCCCAAGCGGCTTCAGGCGCTTCTCGATCGCCTCGACCCTCTCCATTCCCCTGCGCAACCCTTCGTCCGACCTTACAATCCCCGCGCACTCCCCGGCCGTCGCCCGGATCGCCGACAGGATGTCCCGGATTTCACCGGCTCCCGGCACTGTGCCCGCCACAGGGAGCTGCCGCGGCTTTTCCCGGCAGGAGGGAACGGGCATTTCACCCAGGGCCCGTTCGGCCGCAGTTCGCCCGGCAACGGCCCCCGACACGACACACTCCGTCAGCGCGTTGCCGCCCATCCGGTTTGCCCCGTGAAGCCCCCAGAGGATCTCCCCGCATGCAAAAAGGCCAACGATGGCCGTCTCGCACGTCTCGCCGGTCTTCAGACCGCCCATCGTGAAGTGGACGGCCGGTGCAACGGCCACGGGCTTTCCCTTGAAATCGAAGCGAAGCCTCTTGAAGATGGCCAGGGGATGGACATCCCAGGCCGAAGCGGGAACCTCGCGAAGGTCGAGAAAAACGCCCCCCGCCTGCGCCTCCTCGAAGAGAAGGGCCGAGAAGGAGTCGCGCTTCTTGACGATTGCCTCGTTGACATCCCCGAGACCGTGCTTTTCGAGGATGCTCTCACCGGATGAATCGACAAGCTTCGCCTCGCGTGCAAAAGGCGGATAGACGATCAGGGCCGGCAGCCGCGGGTCCGCAAGAACCAGCGGGAAGAACTGGACGAACTCCATGTCCCAGAGATCGAGCCCCGCCTGCGCGGCCAGGGCATACCCCTGCCCCAGGATCTTTTTCTGGTTGTCATGGCGGCGATAGATGGCCCCTGCGCCTCCCGCGGCAAGGACCACGGCGGGGGCGTCGATGTCCATTTCCTCGCCCTTGCGGTTGAAACCCCGGACGCCGCAGACACTGCCGTTGTGACAGGGCAGCTCGGTGACCTGGAAGCCGGGGAGGACATGAATGCCGTCG
>Ga0209450_10001850_pt1 | contig 10661 bp, 9 predicted proteins | sample FrelakmetLWP11LW_FD_187149 | JGI IMG/M metagenome (GOLD analysis project Ga0209450, IMG submission 187149) | Freshwater lake sediment microbial communities from the University of Notre Dame, USA, for methane emissions studies - LWP11 LW (SPAdes)... | ecosystem: Environmental > Aquatic >... | reverse complement strand
ACACCCGGTGGTGGGGGTATTCCTTGACAACGGCAGCTGTTATTGGAATGTGCGTAATAACGTAATAGGGAATGTAAGCGCTGTAACATACTCAGGCAACCCACCTGTTCATGACAATGTGGGAAGGTACAACTATTATAATACTACCAATGTAGGATATACAGCGGGTTACTCCGATTGGTCAAACAATTATTATCAAACCTCCTGGTCCAGTGGGGCTTGGAATATCATCAACAACAGCGGAGCAAGGTAGGCGGAAATATCAAAATATCTTTTAAAAATAGCCGGCATAGGGTTGTATTTGTGCACTTTTGATAGAGCAGACTTGTTACGTCGTACGGCTTGCTGGCGCCTAATTCGGCGCGGCGTTCATAAATATCAACCGTAAACGTCATTGAAATTTCATCGCTGAATCCGGGCTTTATGTCAAAATACTCGATAAGCAAAGACTCTTCGGAAAGTGAAGCAATACCTTCGAAGAGTCCACCTTTTGACTTTTCGCCCTTTGAATTTGTTTATAATTTAGTGCTTAAGATTTAGAATTTCCCTCTGTTCCCTCTGTGGCAGAATATTGAAACATAGCAAAACTCCACAACTCACCACCCAAAACTGACTTGCCCTGCCACATACCTGTATACCTGCATACCTGTTTTAACAAAACGAACCCATTTTTCTATCAACTATTTACTCTAAACTATCAACTTTCTACAAATTATGGACAATGAAATGCGAATTTATTTTATTTTTGATTTGTGTTTTTGCTGTTTGATTTTTAATCTTTGAGTAAAACGTCGGCAAAGCATCAGTTAAAATGGGAAAGACGCACAATGAAACCTATTTATATCAGCGCGACATTACAGGATTGCGGCAAAACGTCGGTTACTCTGGGTCTGATGCAGCTTTTGCATGATCGGGGGTTTGATCCAGGCTACTGTAAGCCCGTCGGGCAGCATTACGTCCAGTATCAGGATAAAAATATCGACAAAGACAGCGTCCTGATGCACCAGGTCTTTAATCTCAGGGATGAACCGCATTATCTAAGCCCCATCGCCATCGAGCGGGATTTTACCCGCAACTTCATCAATTGCCCCAACGCCGAACCGCTCGAACGGGAGATTCTCCGCAGCCGGGATGAATTATTCAAAGCCCACAAAATCGTCTTATTTGAAGGCACCGGCCACGCCGGAGTCGGAAGCTGCTTTGGCCTGTCCAATGCAAGGGTAGCCGAATTGCTCAAAGCCCGCGTGGTCATCGTTACCGCTGGCGGAATCGGAAAGCCGATGGATGAAGTCGCCTTAAGCTTGTCGCTGTTTCGCCAGCACAACGTCGATGTGATGGGCGTGATTCTAAACAAAGTCTTACCGCAAAAATATGATATGGTCAAAGAGATGGTCGGCAAGGGCATGCGATTATTCGGAACACAACTGCTCGGAGCGATTCCGTATGAGCATATTCTGTCGAACTTTACCGTCGGCCAGTTGGCCGAGGAATTTGACTATAACGTGCTGTGCGGACAGGATGCTTTATCCAATCCGATTGACCATACGGTCGTGGCGGCGATGGAGCCTCAGAATGTCGTCCGCTATATCAAAGAAAATACACTGGTGATTATGCCCGGCGACCGCATCGACAATATCCTTATCTCGATTCTCATCCTGTCGCGTCAAACACCCCCCAGCGGCGGTTTGCTCTTAACTGGCGGATTTGAGCCGCACCCAACCATCGAACCGCTGCTCAAATCCAGCAACATCCCGGTTCTGACCAGCTCGGAAGACACCTTCACGGTCAGCGCAAGAATGAAAGATTTGGGCTTTAAAATTCAGGTTTATGACACCGACAAAATCGCCCGCCTGCACCAGCTGGTCTCGCAGTTTGTCGATTGCGACGCGTTGATCAAGACGCTAACGGAGTAACTTTTCTGTCATTTAGGATCAGTGAAACGTTTTCCTCATTCTGTCGCAATAATACTGGACATTTTCCCATTTCGCATCCGGGGCGATACGGTGGTCGGGACAGGGAATGTAACCGCCCAATGCAACCAGCGGTCTTAGGCGTTCGACTTCCGCGTCAATGGCGGCGTAATCGTGGGCAAAGACCACCTTGTTCATTCCGCCGACGCCGCGGATTTGTTTGCCGTATTGTTGTCGCCACGACTGTATACTGGCGTTCCATGTGCCCACTTCGATGGGAAACATCGTATTAACGCCGTTTTCCAGCCAAATCGGCACCAGAGTGTCAATCAGACCGTCGCAATCGAGCGAGACGATTTCTATTCTATGGATCCGGAGAAGGTCGGTAATTCGTTTATAGTGCGGTCCAACTTTCTGGGCAAAGACCGAGGGGATGACCAGTGGGCCATTTTTAAAGCAGATATCTTCCCAGAAATGGGCAAAGTCAAAAACAGCGCCGTCGCCAAGCACATATTCTGTACACTGATAAGAAAGCTGACCGACCGTATTAATAATTTCATCAAAAAGAGGCTCATCATCCATATACAAATAACTAACGCCGACAACGCCAAGCCAGTTCCGGATATTGCCGAACAAGCTGCCGCAGTAAAGGCCGAGCGGGTTTTCCCGTTCCGGCTTTTTCAAGAAATCCAGCCCCCCATCGGTATAATCCAGAAAGACCTTGCCGGTGTTGACTTTGGATTTGAGTATCCGGTCTGTGCTGAATTGCAGCTTTGGCAGATAATGCTCTTCCCAGCTTTTGCGGTCTTTCAGGGTGTGGTCTATTTCAGAAGGAATCGAGCCAGCGCCATCTTTTTGCAAAACCACGGTACCATCATACTGCAATATCTCCCGTGAACCATCCGGGTTGACCTTGAGAACTTTTTCCAAAAAACAGGGGCTTAGGCTAACGTCCGGAGAAAAACAATTACTCCAGCCGAAATCAAATCCGAGTTTGTCTCCGATACATTTATCAATCGGCGTCCCGTCTGCCCAGTTAGCGGCTTGATCTGCGGTAATATGGCCCTCATCACGCCATTTTTGCAGTGTTTCATTCCAGAAGCCAAAATGTACTATTGGAAGCCTATCATAGGATAGGTAATTGAGAACGGAAACCGCCCTTTCTCGATGGTTCACGACATGCACCTTTTGTATATTGTTAAAAACGACACTCTCAGATTTTAAAACGAACGTATTTCTTGAGCTTTTGGGGCATTATAATCACAAACAGAGCGATTGGCAAGGCATTCTGCGTCCCAAAAAAAGTATGAAAATGCGACCCCTATCAGTATAATTTCTGAAATCGATAAAATTAATATAATTTGATACCTATGATTTACGACCGAATACTGATTACCGCAGAGCAATTGGATGCACGGATAACGGCACTGGCACAACACATCAGCGCCGCCTATAACGGCGACAGCATTCTTGCGATGGTTCTCCTGGAAGGCGCCAAGCCGTTCGCCCGCCAGCTGCTGTCCAGGCTAACAATTCCCGCCGCCGCCGAGTACCTCAAGGTCTCCAGCTACCACGGCGGCACAAAATCCACCGGCGACGTAATCCTGAATTTTCCGATTGAACTGAACAACAAAATCCGCGGCAACAACATCCTGATTATTGACGACATTTATGATACGGGACTAACGCTGGCCTCAACTGTCGACCATGTCCGGCAGTGTGAACCTAAAGCCATAAAAACCTGTGTCCTGCTCGAAAAACAGATATTGCATCACAGATTCGTCCCGATCGACTTTCTCGGCTTTCAGATCGAAGACACCTTTGTCATTGGCTTCGGGATGGATTACCGGAATCAATACCGTAACCTGCCATTTATCGCTTCGCTGCATCCCGACCGGATTGCCTAAAACAGTCTTTACTTTTTCCAAAAAAGGGTGTATGAAAGACACAGTAAAATGGAGACGATTATGAGTGAAATGTATCTGACGGTCGCCAAGGTCGATGAGGCTGGCTATAAAGCCGCCCTGCTGGGCCTTGCACATAATAAGAAGAAAACGCCCGAAAAAATGTCCCTCGTCGCCCAGAAGCTTGCCGACAAAGACGGCGGCCACAACAAGTTCCTCGAAAGCATCGTCCTGTGGCTTGATGTTCGGGCGCCGCGTTATTTCTGGCAGGAAGCCGACACGTTCCGCCTTTCGACCAAGCAGTCCGAAAGCACCATGCACACCCTGACCCAGGAACTTCTCGATATCGACCCGGACAACCCGAAAGCGGTACAGCGTTTTCTAAACGATAACTTTGAACCGGAAAGCTGCACGCCCGAAACGCTCCGCTGGATTTATGACGCCGCCAAAGCCAATGATTTAGTCGCTGTCAAAAAACGTCTGCCCGAAGGCTTTCTGCAAACACGGACGTGGTGCATGAGCTATAAAACACTACGCAATATCATTTTGCAGCGTCGCACCCATCGGCTGCCGCATTGGAAAGAATTTATCCGCCAGACGCTTGAACAAGCCGACCACCCTGAATTGCTGCCGGAGCTATCCGCACGAACCGCACGACTCGAAAACTCCGCGCCGATTTGATTTTGTCTTTTGTTAGGGTCTCGCCAGAGAACCGTCTATCTCCGCAAAGATAGCAATACCGGCTGATTGGGCACGGCGGAACTTCGCATCAAAAAGAACGGTTTCCGCAGATCCAAACAGGAAGATCATATACCCGAACAATTCGGTGATTTCTTCGATAACCCGTTTGTATTCGCGGAGATAATCATCGCCCATAACCAGTTCGAGAAAGTGGCCGTTGCCGATAAGCTGGGCCATCAGTGCAATAATGATAAAACTTGCCCAGAGCACCCCAAATGGCGCCGACGAGACAAACCGATCAACCTGAGGCATTAATGTTGCCCAATCCCTTCGAGCAAGATAAATCGCAATGACGATTATTACCGCGGCGGGCATCTCCCAGCGAATAATGGGTAATCTGTCAAAATAACCATCCAACTCACGACATGCCGCAATGAGTGCAATCAGGCTGAATTGGGTAAACAAACACCGCATTGGGGGTTCTTTCCAGGCACCAACAGCAAAAACCACCGCCGCCTGTCCGATAAAGGCAAATTGAAGCAATTCAATTGGTCCGTTTTCACCAAACAATGAATAATCCCCCTGCTTGACCAGATGCGGCAGAGCAGATAGGCTGCCAAAAATCAAGAGTGTATATATCGAAAACCTCGCAAGCGTCTGCAAGGCTTTTTGGTGTCCATTACACATATTCATTTCCCAATTTAACAAAAATCAAAGGGGGAAATTAACCAAAATTTAATGAAATGTCAAGACTGTGGTAAAAAGTTTTGAATCGTGGATTTGTTCAAAATTTTGGTCTATTCCAGCAGGCTTAGGGCGTATCGGTCCGTCATTCCGGCCACATAATCACAGACAACCCGTTTTAATCCCTCGGAGGGAATCATCTTTTGGTAATACGTCGGCATCAGTTCCGGCTGGGCGGCGATTTTCTCAAACAGCCGCGTCAACCAGGTGCGGGTTCTTTCGGCGCATGCTGCGATTTGCGGATGGTAATACAAATTTTTATACAAGAATTGTTCCAGTTCGACTAATTGCTGCTGTACCGAAGACGAAAGCTCAATCAGCCGAACGGGGCATTGGTATGCCTGCTCTAAACTTTCAATCTGATAATTCAACAGGTTGACTTTGCTATTTTCAATCGCATCGCTGGCGATAAAATCCAGAATCGCTTTGGAGATACGTGTCCGCCGGATGACAATATCATCAATCTGCTCAGCGCCAACCGCCAGCCGTGCATCCTCATACAGCGCAAGCCCGGCAAGCTGCTTTTCTTCAAGAATTCGCGACCGCAAGCCATCCTCGAGATCATGGCAGTTATACGCGATACGATCCGCCAAATCCGCAATCTGCCCTTCCAGACAGACCGGACTGGATTCTCCGGCGGGTTTGTCATAGGGACTTTGGTGCTTAGCCAGCGCCATCCGCGTTTCATACATCAGGTTTAGCCCCGCAAAGCCCGGATAGGGATGCTCCAGAAAATCCACAATCCGCAGCGACTGCTGATTATGTTCAAATCCGCCCGCATCCGCCATCAGATGATTCAGCACCGTCTCGCCTGCATGCCCAAAGGGACTGTGTCCCAGATCGTGCGCCAGGCAAATCGCCTCGGTCAGATTTTCGTTTAAGCCCAGCACCCGCGCAATGGTTCGTCCAATCTGGGCAACTTCGATACTGTGCGTCATCCGCGTGCGATACTGGTCGTTTAAACCGGTGGTAAAAACCTGCGTTTTGCCCTCAAGCCGTCGAAACGCAGCGCAGTGAATAATCCGGTCGCGGTCACGTTCAAACGCAGTGCGGTATTTGTGAGGCTTTTCCGCAATTTGTCTGCCACGACTGTTGGCTTCACTGACGGCGTAGGATGCTAAGGGCTGCATGGTTATTTCGCCGGCAGAGCAAGTTTAACGCTCTGCTCCATCAGGATATCGTATAATTCGGTCATACTCTGGCTGATCACATCCGTATCACTGCATACATGCATAAAGTTGGTATCGCCGTCCCAGCGGGGAACAATGTGGATATGAAGATGTTCCGGCAATCCCGCTCCGGCACACCGTCCGAAATTCATCCCGACGTTAAATCCGTGCGGGCGAATCGCCGCCGTCAGCACCGCCTGACAATCCCGCATCAGCTTGGTCATCGCCAGCAGTTCACTTTCAGATGTTTGTTCCAGCGTTCCGATGTGCCGAATCGGAGCAATCAGCAAGTGCCCATTGTTGTAAGGAAAGCGGTTAAAAACAACCATGGCCTCCGGCGTCCGCCATAGCACAAAGTTCTGCCGGTCGTCCTCCGGTGTCGCGATGTAATCGCATAAAAAACAGGGACTTTTTTTGGAAAGTCCCTGAATATATTTAATTCGCCATGGAGCCCAAAGATTCTTGCGTTCCACACTCCCCTCCATTCGCTTAGGGTTTGTCTTTCAGCAATTGAATATCGACAGTCTGGTCTACAACCACCGACGGCTGTGAATCACCCAATGGCAGCAAAAATGCCGCCGTCGCAATCAGCTTATACTGCTGTTTGTCGCTTTCCACCGTTCCGGTTGACAGATTAAACGCAACCTCGCCGGTTCCTTCGAGCGACTTGAACTGGTAATCCCGCAAAAACCCAAACAGCCCGCGCATCTGGAAATTCCCCTCATAGGGCTTGGGGAATGTATCAAGCGTCTTGTCGCTGATTTGATAGGTACTCTTGATAATCGCTTTACTGGTATCCTCTCCCTGCTGAACGGAATCCAACGTAAATGTCGTTATCCGACATGGGGTATTTGGAATAGGGATCGGCCAGGCGACCACCTGCGTGTTCATCCATGTCATCCCGGGCTTGACGCCGGCCAATGGATTCTTTACTGACGCAATGGAGTCCCACAGATACCACTGCATCGCGACAAAATCATAAATCATATCCGGATTTTTGACCTTCTGGTCTTTGCGGGTGGTATCGAACGCAGTTTTGCCGACCTCCAGCAGCAGCGCTTCAAGCTGCTTAAAATCCTGAATTTTCCCCGTCGCAGACAGCTCCAGCACAAACGGCTTGCCCTTGAGATTCTCAACTGCATCCACGGCGACGCCGCCTTTGCCTGTAAACTGACCGCGAGTAACCACAGCCGACTCGCATACACACTCCAGCCTCGTCAGCCCAAACGGATCTACCTTGACCGGCTTATACGCCATCACCATTTCCAGCGACTCGGTCATTTTTTGAGGCTGGGCCTGCTTGCCTCCCGATTTAGCGCTGGATAGCTCAATCGTTACCTCGCGTACCGATTTCATCTGGTAACGCAGCGTCTTGCCCTCCTGGAAATTGACCACCAGCAAATTCTCGCTGCCATGCGGAATAATTCGCTCTCCGCATCCATTCTGTCCGAATATCAAACCCAGTAGAACAACGCCGAATAGACTACTTATGAGCGATTTACGCAACTTCATTGTGTGAATCCTTTCGCCACCTATTAATTAACGATGAACCAAGAGCTTACTGGATTTTCTTCAAACTAACACCATTCGTCAAACGCATCATCAGCGTATCCGGAAGCGCATCAGCCGGGGCATTCTGCGGCATCTCCGAGGCCGTGTAGGTGCTGACCAGTTTTTCCTCGCAGACCATTACGCTGCCGTCGGCGGGGTTAAAGACCAGTGAGCCGGTATAGGCATCCTGGCTATCGAACATCTTGGAAAACATTCCCATCGTGCCGGAAGAACTCTGTCCTTCCGCTTTCTTGCTCAGACTTTCTTTGGCGGCCATATTCACAACCACTTTATCTTTGCCGACTTCGGCAACGGTATAGACCTTTTCAAATGTCTTTGGTGCCAGCAGGCCGGCAGGAGACGGTACAACCTTTGTCCAGCTTTGCTTGACTGACAAGGCTTTGGCGCCTTCCGGCAATGGCAATTGATGACGCTTTACAATGTTTTCATCGCTTAGCAGGTTCTTGGCGAGACTCTGCCCTTCGCCGGTTACGGCAACCGCGCGAATTGCTGCAGCATCCAGAACCTTGACCTGACCGGTAGAACTGATCGAAATACGATAGCCTTGACCTATCAGATTATTCATTGAGTCAGACTGCTTGGCCGCATCGGCGCTGTCAAAGTCATAACGGGTTGCATTCTTGCTGACCACCTTGCACTGAATGCCCTTGACAACAACATCCACAATGGCCATTCCATCGGCTCCGACTTCCGCTACTTTCTGGTCAAACCTGATCATAGTGGCAGTACTGGTTTGATTTTCATCGACTTTCTTCATCGTCGGCTGTTCAAACTTGTAATCTTTGACCATCGTGGTCGTTGATTCATAGCTGACCGTCTGACCCGCCTGCATCTGCAACGCCATCTTGCTCGAGGATGAACATCCATTGATCGCCAATGCTATCATGATTACCGCTGCCGCACACCAAGTCATCTTTCGCAACATAACTGTCTCCCTGAAATTAAGTTTTAAGCCAAATATCCTATTTAACTACTACAACTATAGAATTATAGCCAGATAATCCGTCTTGACAAGACTTCTTTTTTCAATTTTAAACGCGGCAAACTCGACAATTCGCCAAATATGACAAATCTTAAATTTCAGGGTTTTTTTAAAAACCAATATCCACTATAATGCCCCCCATTATAAACGTAGAATCAAACACCTATTTTCGGAGTAAACAGATGCGTAGCGATACCATTAAAAGCGGGTTTCAGCGGGCTCCCCACCGTGGTCTGCTTCATGCCTGCGGCGTTAAAGAACAAGACATGAATAAGCCATTTATTGCCGTTGCCAACAGCTTCTGCGAGATCGTCCCCGGCCACGTCCACCTCAACAAGGTCGCCGAAGTGGTCAAACAAGCTATCCGCGACGCCGGTGGCGTGCCTTTCGAATTCAATACCATCGCCGTCTGCGACGGTATCGCGATGGGGCATACTGGGATGAAATACTCGCTTGCCAGCCGGGAAATCATCGCTGATGCGGTCGAAACGATGGTTCGCGCCCACAGCTTTGACGGCCTGGTCTGTATCCCGAACTGTGACAAAGTAACCCCCGGAATGTTGATGGCTTCTGTCCGGTTAGACATCCCAACCCTGTTCGTCTCCGGCGGCCCAATGGCCGCGGGCAAGACCAAAAACGGCAAAGTTGCCGATTTAATCACGATTTTTGAGGGTGTGGCAGCCTATAATGCCAAAAAAATGTCAGAAGCCGACCTCAAAGAGCTTGAATGTGCGGGCTGCCCCGGCGAAGGTAGTTGCTCCGGAATGTTCACCGCCAACAGCATGAACTGCCTGTGCGAGGCTATCGGCATGGCGTTGCCCGGCAATGGAACAATTCTGGCTGCCGACAAAAAACGTCAGGAATTATACAAACAAGCCGGTCGCCAAATCGTCGAACTGGTTAAAAAAGATATTCGCCCCTTAGCGATAATCACGCAAAAATCACTCGACAATGCCTTTGCTCTCGATATGGCGATGGGCGGCTCGACCAATACCGTCCTGCACACCCTTGCTTTGGCAAATGAGGCGGGAATTGAGTATAATTTGGATAGAATAAATAGTATTAGTGCCAAAGTCCCCAACATCTGCAAAGTCTCGCCCTCAAGCAGTTGGCATATTGAAGATGTCGATGCCGCCGGCGGTATCAGTGCAATTATTAAGGAAATCGGCAAGATTCCGGGGCTGCTAAATCTGGATTGCATGACCGTTTCCGGCACAACACTCGGCGAACGGGTCAAAAATGCCGACATTAAAAATCCCGAATGCATCCACACCCTCGACAAAGCCTACTCCAAAACCGGAGGACTGGCGATCCTTCGCGGCAACCTCGCCCCCAGCGGCTGCGTGGTCAAAGCCGCAGGCGTTGCCCCCGCGATGCTCAAACACGCCGGCCCGTGCGTGATATTCGACAGCCAGGAAGAAGCCTGCGATGGTATCCTCGGCGGCAAGGTCAAAGCCGGCGATGTGGTCATCATCCGTTACGAAGGCCCCAAAGGCGGCCCAGGAATGCAGGAAATGCTAAGCCCGACCAGCTATATCATGGGCGCTGGCTTGGGCGAATCGGTTGCGCTGATTACCGATGGTCGTTTTTCCGGCGGCACACGCGGAGCTTGCATCGGCCACGTCAGCCCCGAAGCCGCAGTCGGCGGACCTATTGGGCTGGTTAATCCGGGCGACATCGTTGAAATCGACATCCCGAA
>Ga0209450_10001849_pt1 | contig 10663 bp, 9 predicted proteins | sample FrelakmetLWP11LW_FD_187149 | JGI IMG/M metagenome (GOLD analysis project Ga0209450, IMG submission 187149) | Freshwater lake sediment microbial communities from the University of Notre Dame, USA, for methane emissions studies - LWP11 LW (SPAdes)... | ecosystem: Environmental > Aquatic >... | reverse complement strand
GACTTCCGTCATCAGCCATTGCGCCTGAAAGCCGGCCGACGCCACTTGCAGCTGGTCTGCACCGGCGAGATCCTCATCCGGATACACGATGCTCAGGCCATCGAAACTCGTCCTGTAGCCTTTGGCGCGGGCCACCACGACGTGTCCGAGTTCGTGAACGCCGAGGCCGCTGATGATGCCGAGCGCAAACGATCCCCACTCCGAATGAGAGCCGGGGAGCGTCCAGCCGTCGGCCCGGGCCGGCGACGGCCACAGCACGGTCACGGTCATGAACACGGCGAAGCAAACGGCGCCGATCGAAGGCATCCGCGAAGACATGCATCGGGTATGCACTGCCCGTCGGTCGTCTTTGCGGCAATGGATCATGAATGACTGTTCCGTGCTGGTCTCGGTTCTTGCCGGATGCCCGCGCAAGACGCCTGGCGTACGCGTATTCCGGACGACCCCGAGCGTACCGCGCCAGGTGGGCGACCTGCTCCTCGGCAAGGTCGGCGGCGCGCAGGTTGAGCCAATGCAGCAGGCTGGAGGATATGCCGTTCACAGGCCCTCTTCCCGTGGCTATTCGGTGGCCAAGCTCGTCAGTCGAGGCCCGGATTGCGGTCTTTGCGGTCGCCTGTCGAGCGCCGATGAACCCGGTCACACATGCCCATCAGCGGGCTCGTTCACGGAGTTGCCAGAACGAGTTGGGCGCCTTGCCCCGGTCTTGAAACGTCCGGGCGCAGCCGATCCCCGCAATCCCTGGCGTTGGGCCGAGTGAACTGCCATGGGTCTGGCGTACTCAGGCGGCGTGCAGTGGAGTCTGCCCGCGCGCTGGCGTCGCGATGGTGCGCGCGCCTGCAGACCCAGATGCGAGAGGTCATCTCCATGACCGGTGTCTCGCGGATGACGTCGAAGATGTTGTGCCGTCGGGAAGCTGGCGGTCATGACCGACTCCTGATGATCGGGTCCGAGTCTTCCCAGGCACCTCCGCAAGCTGACCTCGGCCTGCCGGCTCCAGCCAGCAAAAGTCAGCTTCCTGGCCCAGCCGCGAACTCACAGTCCCGGCCATTACCGGCAGTAGAAGCGAATCCTCGAAAGCGGACAGTCGCGAGGCACCGTGGACTCGAGCTCTCTGCCGAGCTCCGCAGTGGTCAGCTTGACGCCAGGTCGCCTGGCACGTGCGGGCCACGATGGTGCTGAGTCACAACGACCCCTGGCTCGGCTTCGCAGCAGGTCAACGCTGGGCAGCGCGTTGGGGCTGCCACGTCGTGGATCTGGGTGGCGCGGGCCATATCAACGTGGCCACCGGATTCCGCACCCTGCCCTTCGCGCGGCGCTGGGTCGGCGCGCAAGAGCAGCGCCTTGCGCGTGAAGCACGGCCTGCTCGCACGTCGATCCTGGAGTGGGCCATCGCGGTGTGAACGAAAACCGCATAAGCAACGGTGCATTCATTCGTTCGCCCAGCTGGCGTGCCTGCCTAGCATCCCGGCATTGAGGTTTCAACCTGCCGAGGACTCCATCCATGACCCGCTTCTCACACGTACGCCGCCTGCTCGCGCTTGGCGCCCTGGCGCTCGCCGCTGGTGTGGCCCACGCCAAGGACATCACCCTGCTGAACGTAAGCTACGACCCGACGCGCGAGCTCTATGTCGACTTCAACAAGGCCTTCGCCGCGCACTGGAAGGCCAAGACCGGCGACATCGTCAGCGTCAAGCAGTCGCACGGCGGCTCGGGCAAGCAGGCCCGCTCGGTCATCGACGGCCTGGAGGCCGATGTGGTGACGCTCGCGCTTGCCTACGACGTCGACGAACTGGCCGAACGAGCCAAGCTGATCCCGGTGGACTGGCAGAAGCGCCTTCCACACAACAGTTCACCCTACACGTCGACCTACATCTTCCTGGTGCGCAAGGGCAACCCCAAGGGCATCAGGAACTGGGACGACCTGGTCAAGCCCGGCGTATCGGTGATCACCGCGAACCCGAAGACTTCTGGCGGAGCACGCTGGGGGTACCTGGCAGCCTACGGCTTTGCGCTCAGGCAGCCGGGCGGAAGCGATGCCAAGGCGAAACAGTTCGTCGCCGATCTGTTTGCCAACGTGCCGGTGCTCGATTCCGGCGCCCGCGGCTCCACGGTGACCTTCGCCGAGCGCGGCGTCGGCGATGTGCTGCTGGCGTGGGAGAACGAGGCGCACCTGTCGCTGAAGGAGTTCGGCGCCGACAAGTTCGACATCGTCTACCCGCCCGTCAGCATCCTGGCCGAGCCGCCGGTGACGGTGGTGGACAAGACGGTGGACAAGCGCGGCACACGGGCAGTGGCGCAAGCGTATCTCGAGTACCTGTACTCGCCCGAAGGGCAGGACATCGCGGCGCGCAACTTCTACCGCCCGATCGACGCGACGGTGGCTGCCAAGTACACCAAGCAGTTTCCGAAGGTGAATCTCTTCACCATCGACGATGTCTTCGGCGGCTGGGCCAGGGCGCAGAAGGCGCACTTCGCCGACGGGGGCGTGTTCGACCAGATCTACACCAAAAAGTAGCCGTCGACGCCGCGCTTCATCGCATTCTGAATAAGCAAGCGCGGTTTCGTTCGTTCTCTGTTCATGGCGCGCTGCCTAGCATGCGCGCCAGTGCCATCTTATTGAGTCTGCAATGTCTCCCAAGTCCTTTGTTCGACGCCGCACCTTGCTGGCAGCCGCTCTCTCCGTCTTCGCTGTCACGCCCGCGCTGGCCGCCGGCCCGACGCTGCTGAACGTGAGCTATGACGTCTCGCGCGAGTTCTACAAGGACTTCAATACCGTCTTTGCCGCGCACTGGAAGAAGACCACCGGTGAAGACCTCACGCTGAACCAGAGCCACGGCGGTTCGAGCCGCCAGGCGCGCAGCGTCGCGGACGGGCTGGAGGCCGACGTCATCACGATGAACCAAGCCAACGACATCGACATCCTGTTCGAGCGTGGCAAGCTCATCCCGCAGGACTGGGCCAAACGGCTGCCGAACAACAGCGCGCCGACCACCTCGGTGTCGGTGATCCTGGTGCGCAAGGGCAACCCGAAGAACATCCGCGACTGGAGTGACCTAGGCCGCCCGGGCATCAGCGTGATCATTCCGAACCCCAAGACCTCGGGCAACGGTCGCTACACCTACCTGGCGGCGTGGGGAGCCGGCATCAAGGGCGGGCTGAGCCCGGAAGCGGCAAGGGCGCTGGTCACGCGCATCTTCGCCAATGTGCCGGTGCTCGATGGCGGCGGCCGCGGTGCGACGACCACGTTCGCGCAGCGCAACCTCGGCGATGCACTCGTCACATTCGAGAGCGAGGCGCCCCTGATCGAAAGGGAATTCGGTGGCGGCTTCGAAGTGGTCTACCCCAGCCGCACGATCCTGGCCGAGAACCCGGTGAGCGTGGTCGACAAGGTCGTGGATCGGCGCGGCACGCGCAAGCAGGCCGAGGCCTACCTGCAATTCCTGTACACCGAAGCGGGGCAGGAGACCGCCGCCAGACACAACCTGCGCCCGCGAAGCGAGAAGGTGCTTGCCAGGTACGCGAAGGCTTTTCCGAAGGTGAGCACCTTCACCGTCGACGAGGTCTTCGGTGGCTGGACGCAGGCGCAGAAGGACCACTTCAACGACGGCGGCCTGTACGACCAGGTGATCGCGGCGGCCAAGGCGCGCTGAGCACAGCGCAGGCCCCAACCGTGATCCTCTCCCGCACGCTGCTCAAACGGCACACGGTGCTGCCAGGTTTCGACCTGGCACTCGGCTTCGCGCTGCTGTACATCGGCCTGATCGTGCTGATCCCGCTGTCGGCCGCATTCCTAAAGACCTTCACGCTCACCTGGCAGCAGTTCCTGGATGCCACCACAACGCCGCGTGTGGTGGCGTCGTACCGGTTGACCTTCGGCGCCTCGTTCCTGGCTGCGCTGCTGAATGCCTTCTTCGGCCTCATCGTGGCGTGGGTGTTGGTGCGCTACCGCTTCCCGGCCAAGCGCTTGATCGACGCGCTGGTGGACCTGCCGTTTGCGTTGCCCACCGCCGTGGCCGGCATCGCATTGACCGCGATCTATGCGCAGAACGGCTGGATCGGCCAGTGGCTGCCCTTCAAGGTGAGCTACACGCCGCTGGGCGTGTGGGTAGCGCTGGTCTTCATCGGCCTGCCGTTCGTCGTGCGCACGCTGCAGCCGGTGCTCGAAGACGTCAACCGCGAACTCGAAGAAGCCGCCGCTATGCTGGGCGCGAGCCGCTGGCAGACCTTCACGAAAGTCATCTTCCCGATCGTGATACCGGCTCTGCTGACCGGCTTTGCGCTGGCCTTTGCGCGCGCGCTGGGCGAATACGGCTCGGTGATCTTCATCGCCGGCAACATGCCGATGATCAGCGAGATCACGCCGCTGCTGATCATCACCAAGCTGGAGCAGTACGACTACGCCGGCGCCACCGCCATCGCGGTGGTGATGCTGGTGGCCGCCTTCGTGCTGCTGCTGGTCATCAACCTGCTGCAGGCGTGGGCGCGCAAACGCCAGGGAGGCTTGTGAACACCGCCACTTCCGCCATCCCGACCCTGCCGGTCGCGCCCGCGCCCGCGCCTGCGGGCGTGGCGCCCCGTGCGCTGCGCAACGCCACCACCGAGCCGGTGTGGGTGCAGCGTGTGCTGATCGGCGTGGCGCTCGCGTTCATGACGCTGTTCCTGTTCGTGCCCTTGGCCACGGTCTTCTTCGAGGCCTTGAAGAAGGGCGTTGACGTCTACCTCGCGGCGATCACCGAGCTGGATGCGCTCTCGGCCATCAAGCTCACTCTCATTGCCACCGCCATCAGCGTACCGCTGAACCTGGTGTTCGGCGTGGCAGCGGCCTGGTCCATCACCAAGTTCGACTTTCGCGCCAAGAGCCTTCTGCTCACGCTGATCGACCTGCCGTTCTCGGTGAGCCCGGTGATTGCCGGCCTGATCTTCGTTCTGGTGTTCGGTCTGCAGGGCTGGTTCGGCGAGTGGCTGCGCGACCACGATCTGAAGGTCATCTTTGCCGTGCCCGGCATCGTGCTGGCCACGGTGTTCGTCACGTTCCCGTTCATCGCCCGCGAGCTGATCCCGCTCATGCAGGCGCAGGGTATCGAGCAGGAAGAAGCGGCGCGCGTGCTCGGCGCGGGTGGCTGGCAGATCTTCTGGCGCGTCACGCTGCCCAACATCAAGTGGGCGCTGCTCTACGGCGTGATCCTGTGCAACGCCAGGGCGATGGGCGAATTCGGTGCGGTCAGCGTGGTGTCCGGGCACATCCGTGGCCAGACCAACACGATGCCGCTGCACATCGAGATCGTCTACAACGAGTACCAGTTCGCCGCCGCCTTCGCGGTGGCCTCGCTGCTCGCTGCTCTGGCGTTGGTGACGCTGGTCGTGAAGTATGTGATCGAGCAGCGCGTGAAGGGCCAGAAGCGCGAGATCGGGGATAGAAGCGAATGAGCATCGAAGTCAGAAACCTGAACCGGCGCTTCGGCGCCACCGTCGCCTGCGACAACCTCAACCTGGACATCCCGGCCGGTGAACTGGTCGCATTGCTGGGGCCGTCGGGCTGCGGCAAGACCACGCTGCTGCGCATCATCGCCGGGCTCGAAGTACCGGACTCCGGCAGCGTGCTGTTCCACGGCGAGGACGCGACACACACCGATGTGCGGGACCGCAATGTCGGTTTCGTGTTCCAGCACTACGCGCTGTTCGGCCACATGTCGATCTTCGAGAACGTGGCCTTCGGGCTTCGCGTGCGACCCAAGGACACGCGACCGGCCGAAGCCGAGATCAAGTCCAAGGTGATGCAGCTGCTCAAGCTGGTGCAGCTCGACTGGCTGGCCGACCGCTACCCGCACCAGCTCTCCGGCGGCCAGCGGCAACGCATTGCATTGGCCCGTGCGCTGGCGGTCGAGCCCAAGGTGCTGCTGCTCGACGAGCCCTTCGGTGCGCTCGACGCCAAGGTGCGCAAGGAGTTGCGCCGCTGGCTACGCCGCCTGCACGACGAGGTGCACGTGACCAGCGTCTTCGTCACGCATGACCAGGACGAGGCGATGGAAGTCGCCGATCGGGTGGTGGTCATGAACCAGGGCCGCATCGAACAGCAAGGCAGCCCGGACGAGGTCTACGACCATCCGGCCACACCTTTCGTGCTGCAATTCCTGGGCGACGTGAACCTGTTCCATGGTCGACTGGGCCACGCACCGGTCGGTGCCGCCACGGACGAGGTCAGCTACGTGCGCCCGCACGAGCTGGAGATCCTGTCCGAGGCCGGCAACGACACCTGGGCCGTCACGCTCAGCCAAACGCTGACGGTGGGTCCGAACACACGCCTGGAGTTCAAGCGCGTGTCGGACGACAGCTATGTGGATGTCGAGTTGCCGCGCGAAAGCTTTACGACTCTGCGCGACCGGCTCGGTCTGGCGCCCGGCGTACGTGTGCACCTGCGGCCCCGCCGCGTCACCCACTTCGGCGCCAGAGAAGCCTCGCCCGATCCCGCGGCGGGGATCTGATGCGCGTCAGATGTCGAAGCGCGTGCCGGGCGCGGCCGCCAGCGACCGCTCTACCAGGTCGCGCGTCAGCGGTGACGCGAACGACTGGATGAAGTCGTACACGTAGCTGCGCAGAAAGCTGCCGCGCCGAAGCGCCAGCCGGGTCATGTTGGACGCGAACAGGTGGCGCGCATCGATGGCGCGCAAGTGAGTGTCGCGCGCCTCGTCGTAGGCCATGCCGGCGATGATGCCAACGCCCATGCCGAGGTCTACGTAGGTCTTGATCACGTCGGCGTCCATTGCAGACAGCACGAGGTTGAAGCTCATGCCCTGGCGCTTGAAAGCATCGTCGATGTGGCTGCGGCCGGTGAAACCGGGCTCGTAGGTGATTATTGGAAACTGCGCCAGTCGCGACAGCGTGAGGGTGACGCCTCGCAGCGCTTCTTCCGCCAGGGCGTGGTGCGGCGGCACGATGACGCAGTGGGTCCACTGGTAGCTGGGCAATGCGATCAGGTCGGGGTAGTCCGCCAGCGCCTCGGTGGCCACGCCGATGTCGGCTTCGCCCGCCAGCAGGAGTTCGGCCACCTGCTTGGGCGAGCCCTGGTGCAGGCGCAGTGACACCTCAGGGTGCATCGCACTGAAGTCGCGGACCGCCGGTGGCAGGGCGTAGCGCGCTTGTGAGTGCGTGGCGGCAATCGTCAAGACACCCCGGCCCGCCGATGCGAAGTCCTCGCCGGCCCGCTTCAGGTTGTCGGCCTCCTGCAGCAGTCGCTCGATGATGGGCTGCACGGTTTCGCCTGGCGGCGTTAATCCGGTCAGGCGCTTGCCCGCGCGAACGAAGATCTCGATCCCGAGTTCGTCTTCCAGCTCGCGAATCTGGCGGCTGACGCCCGGCTGCGAGGTGTGCAGAACCTCCGCGACCGTCGTGAGGTTGAAGCCTTGACGGACAGTCTCCCGGACAGAGCGCAGTTGTTGGAAGTTCACGAAGACACGCCAGTGGCGGTTGCTTATGCGGCTTTCGAATTTTGAGTGCCGCTTACTAGTCGGGCAGCGACTATTTCGTACTTTGCTAAGTCGAATCGCGAATAAGGGCGCTTGCCTGCGTTGACGAGTGCCCGCAGTACCCTCGCAATGACCGCTCTCTTCAGTTCTGGCGGACTGCTCAGGGTCGGGATCGCCCCTTCGATCCCTCGATAAGCGGCCCGTGGCGCGGTGCGCTCCACTTCAGCTACCGGAAAGGCTGACGCGCGCTGCGTCCTTGGCATGCGCACGGATCGACCCAGCCGACAGAGGGCCCCACGACGGCGCGGCTGCCGTTACGCTGTGGTCCGTGGTCGCCCCTGTCCAACCCGCCTTCCGCATCGAACCGCTGCTCGCCCACCCGCAGCACGTGCCGTTCGTCGCCGGAGTTGTGTACCGCGAGTTCTGGGCCAGCGTTTCCGGCGGCCTCACTGAGGAGTACCTCACCCGCGCATTCGGCGGCCACGCCGAGCCGGGCCGCGTGCTGAAGAGCTGGTTGGCGCTGGAGAAGGACGAACCACTGGGCTGCGTGCATCTCATCGACCACGACGACGACACCCTGCCCTCTCTGTACCCGTGGCTGGCAGCGATGGTGGTGGTGCCGGGCAGGCGCGGCCAGGGCATTGGTTCAGCGCTGGTACGCGCGCTGCTGCGCGATGCGCGCGCGATGGGCTTCCAGCGCGTGTGGTTCGGCACCGATGGCCCCGGCTTCTACGAACGACTCGGCGCGCGGCGCCAATTGCAGCGCAGCACCACGTTCTGGACGATGGTCTTCGAGTTGGAGCTGACCGGGCCGCCGCTCAGCGGATGAACCGTCGCAGACTCAACTCCCGCTTCCGCTGCTGAGCGGACGCTGAGCCGCGATGGCCACCAACGTGAGCAGCGGGTCGACCAGAGACGGTCAGGCTCGGGAACTCATCGCCGGAAAGCTGACACGCAAGGTAGGCGTCCAGATAGCAGCTTCCCGCGGCGGGCAGTGCCCCGTCATCAGCGGTCTTCCCGGCTGCCGCGCCGGTTCCGAGAACCGTGAGAGGCGTTGATAAATGTCAGCGTACGAAGCCCGGAAACGGCGCAGCATTTATTCGCAGTGTCAACGAGGGGATGACATGAAACGCAATCAATTCGGGATCGCGGTCATCGGCTTGGCGCTTCTCGGAGTGGGCGCAGCCGGCTTGGCAGCTGACAAGGTAGACCTCGGCAAGCGCGAGTACGAAGCCAACTGCGCCGTATGCCACGGAGCAATGGGAAAGGGAGATGGCCCCTTCGTCAGCATGATGACCGTGCGCGTCCCTTCTCTGACTGCGCTCGCCAAGGCGAACGGATCCATGTTCCCGTTCGCACGCGTCTACGAGATCATCGAGGGGGCGCAGGTGCCGAAGGCCCACGGCGCGCCCGGGATGATGATCTGGGGCGATGCCTATGTGACTCAGAGGGCGGGCCTCAAGGATGACTACGGGGGCGCGCTCTACGACCCGGCAGCGCTCGCGCGTGCGCGGACGCTTGCTTTGACCGAGTACATATATCGGCTCCAGGAGAAGTGAGCCACGCTCGGCGTCCTGCGTATCGGTCGCGAGCAAGTCATCCCGCCCGGCGGAGCGTTCCAACAATCGCTTTCCACCCGGACGAAGGTCAGGAAGGGATCGCCAGTTCCAACTTGGCTGATCGCACTGCGAACGTGCGGCCCCGCCACGGATGCCGACCCGCGCCGCACGACCGTGAGCGACTGCTCTGAAGAATGGGCACCTTCGCCAGGCGCAACTTGAGCGGTTGAACAGCGAAGCACACCGGCTTGCAGGAGGCGCGGAATCACGCAACCGGTGCGCCGAAAAACACGTCGAGCGTTGGAAAGTCGGCACGGCCGCGCAGGCAGTCCCAAAGGTATATGGCAAGCCCGGGGTCTCCGGTCCAAAGCGAATACCGCATCTGGCCGTACTCCTGCGCGTCCACCTCGGTCTGCGCGATCCCATGCATGGCGAAGGCTCGCGCGCGCTGAAGCCAGTTCGCATCCCCTGTGCGCTGGTAGAGCTTTAGAAACGCATAGCCGTTGCCGCCGCTGCCATGGCACAAGTTGGAGCCCTTTTTCAGCGGGCCGGCTGCCCACACCGCTTCACCCGCGGCTGCCAGCACGTCGTCCAGCGCATGGCCCGGCAGATCGGCCAGGCAGACCACGAATCCTGGCGCACCGTGGCAGTACTGCATCAGCAGGGGCTTCGTGGGCGGCGGCGTGAGATAGGCACGCCAGTTGGCTTGTTTGCCTTCCCAGGTGGCGGTGCGAAGCACGGTGTTTTCGATGCAGGCCTGCCAAGCCGCCCAGTCGGCTTCGGCCAACAGGCTGCGGCCGTGGATCAGGGGGACGGCAGTGGCCACGAATCCGTGAACGGCGTCGATGTAGGTGGACTGGTGGCCATACAGGTCTTGTGTCCAGTAGTGGCAGCCGAAGTCCTCAGACCACAAGAGCTGCGACCACAGCGTCGCCGCCATGGTGCGAAACAGATCGGCCCAGCGTGCATCACCGGTTCGCTGGTGCAAGAAGAGCGCGCACAGCAGCGTGCCGGGTGAGCCCCACATCAGCTCGCGCGCCGGGTGCGCCGCGTTGCCGGCAATCAATTCGGCCAACCTGTCCGCGGTGGCCGGCAACGGCTGCGCTGCGTACTCGAGCAGGCGTATCGGCAGCTCGCCCATCATGAAAGAGGCCGCCTGCGCAGTCGCATCCTCGCCCAGCCAGGCGTTGTTACGCTCCAGCAGATCGGTCATCAATGCGGCTTCGCGGTAGTTGCGCTTCAAGCGCACGGCACCGACATCTTGCAGGTAATGCAGCGCCCACACCACACCGCAGGCGCCGTGGTACAGCGGCGTGGCGGGCTGGCTGGCGTCTTCACCCGGCTCGATGTCGCGCGGGTGTTGCGGCCACCAGCCCTGGGGTGTGAAGCGCGCCTCGGCGTCGGCGATGATCTGCGCGATCGCGGCTCGAACCCGGTCTGCGTCCCAGGGGATCACTTGCAGCGGCTCGTGGCGCGCGGGGTCAAACAACATTGCTCACTCCTGGGTCTGCAATGGGTGCGGTGCCGATGTGCCATGGCGACGCAAGCTGTCGATCACCAGCACCACCTTGTCCTTGAAGAGGATAGCGGTCCACGTTCGAGCTATCGCGCTCGTGTCGCGACCCGACCCGCCAGGCGACG
>Ga0209450_10001848_pt1 | contig 10665 bp, 9 predicted proteins | sample FrelakmetLWP11LW_FD_187149 | JGI IMG/M metagenome (GOLD analysis project Ga0209450, IMG submission 187149) | Freshwater lake sediment microbial communities from the University of Notre Dame, USA, for methane emissions studies - LWP11 LW (SPAdes)... | ecosystem: Environmental > Aquatic >... | reverse complement strand
GCCTAGCCGTCGCGTTCCATCCGCGCCGCCACCCGCAGGAACGGCAGGCTCGCGCGCGGCTCCACCGCGATGCCGTTGGAAAACGGCACCGGCGCGGTGCCGCGCAGCACCAGGTCGGTGGCGCGCAGTTCGGCGCGCACCCGCTCGAGGCGGCGGTCGAAGGCGCACCAGACATCGGCGTCGAGCTGCCCGGCCAGCGGCACCACGCCGGCCAGCGGCAGGTCGCGCAGCCAGCGCGCGGGATCGATCCCGCGACCGCCGAGCCAGCAATCCCAGGCTGCCGCGGCGCGCGCGCAGGCGAAGCGCAGCGGCGGCGATCCCGCATCGACCCAGGCCAGGCCGCCGACCCGCAGGCCGCCGAAATCGTCGCTGGTGCGCAGGTCGATGCGCGACAGCGCGACATCGATGCCGCGCGCCGGGTCGCGCAGCCGCAGGCTGGCGTCGCGGATCGCCACGCCGCTGAGATCGAGCAGGGTCTCGATGCCCGACGCGTCGCCGCCGGCGCGCCCCAGCCGCGCCACCCGCCAGCGCCCGTCCTCGCCGCGCTCGGCGTCGATGCCGAGCCCGACCAGGCGGAACTCGGCGAAACTGACGCCGCGCCGCAGCCAGGCGTAGAAATCGATCGCCACCTCGGCGCCGTCGATGCGGAACGGCTCGCCGCGCGACGGATCGCCGATCCGCAGGCCGGCGAGCGCGAACACCGGCCCACTGGGCGTCCAGCGGCCGTCGAGCGCTTCGAAGTCGACCGGCCGACCGAGCCGCTGGGCGAGGAAGTCGCGCACCTTCTCCGGGTGCTCGACCAGCCACGGCAGCGCGGTCGCGGCTGCCGCCAGCACCAGCGCCATGCCGATCACCAGCGTGGCCAGCACGCCGGCGACCAGCCGCCGCAGGCGCCGCCAGCGCCGTCGCGCCGGGCTCAGCGGGGCGTGCATGCGCCGGGGCCGCGGCGATCAGAGCAGCACGACGTCATACTGTTCCTGCGCGTACTGCTCCTCCGCCTGGAAGCGGATGGTCTTGCCGATGAACTCCTCCAGCTCGGCGACCGCGGCGGACTCTTCCTCCATGATCTTGTTCACCACCCGCGGCGCGGCCAGCACCAGCAGCTTGGCGGCCTCGAACTGGCGCACCGCGCGGGTGATCTCGCGGAAGATCTCGTAGCACACGGTCTCCGGGGTCTTGACGCTGCCGCGTCCGGCGCACGCCGGGCACGGCTCGCACAGCTGCCGTTCGAGGCTCTCCGTGGTGCGCTTGCGGGTCATCTCGACCAGCCCCAGCGGGCTCATCTCGTAGACCGTGGTCTTGGCGTGGTCGCGCGACAGCGCCTTCTCCAGCGTGCGCAGCACCTGCCGCTTGTGCTCGTCGTCGGTCATGTCGATGAAGTCGATGATGACGATGCCGCCGAGGTTGCGCAGGCGCAGCTGCCGCGCCGCGGCCTGCGCGGCCTCGAGGTTGGTGCGGTACACCGTCTCCTCGAGGTTGCGCGTGCCGAGGAAAGCGCCGGTGTTGACGTCGATAGTGGTCATCGCCTCGGTCTGGTCGATCACCAGGTGGCCGCCGCTCTTGAGCGGCACTTCCTTCTTCAGGGCGCGCTGGATCTCGTCCTCGACCCCGTACAGGTCGAAGATCGGCCGCTCGCCGGGGTAGTGCTCGAGGCGCTCGGCCATGCCGGGCATGAACTGGCGCACGAAGCGCTCCAGCCGCTCGAAGGTCTCGCGCGAGTCGACGCGCACCTTTTCCACGTTGGCACGCATCAGGTCGCGCACCGTGCGCAGCGGCAGCGACAGGTCCTCGTAGATGCGCTCGCCGGCGCGCGCGCGCGCGGTCTGCTCCTGCACCGCGGCCCACACCTTGGCGAGGTAGTCGATGTCCTCGACCAGGGCCTCGGCGGGCTGGCCCTCGGCGTTTGTGCGCAGGATGAAGCCGCAGCCCGGCGCGCGCTCGGCGAGGCCCTGCATGAGCTCCTTCAGCCGCGCGCGCTCGGCCTCGTCCTCGATCCGCGCCGACACGCCGATCACCTTGCTCGTGGGCAGCAGCACCAGGCAACGCGAGGGCAGCGACAGGTGGGTGGTCAGTCGCGCGCCCTTGCTGCCGATCGGATCCTTGACCACCTGCACCACCAGGTCCTGGCCCTCGCGCACCAGTTCGGAGATCGGCGGCGTCGCCGCCTGGCTGTCGCCGCCGTCCTGCGCCTCGGCGGTGGGGATCCGCAGGATGTCGGAGGCGTGCAGGAACGCAGCGCGCTCAAGCCCGATCTCGACGAACGCCGCCTGCATGCCCGGCATCACGCGCGACACCCGGCCCTTGTAGATGTTGCCGTAGTAGCCGCGGCGGGCGGTGCGCTCGAGGTGCACCTCCTGCAGCATGCCGTTCTCGACCACCGCCACGCGGGTCTCGCGCGGGGTGACGTTGACCAGGATTTCTTCGGACACGGGCCGGCCGGGAGGATGGATCGACAGCACCTTATAGCGGCTTCGGCGCCCCTGCCGCACCTGCCCGGCGCGCCGCCGTTCAGGTGGCCGGTGCCGCGACCGGGCGCAGGCCGAAACGGCGCAGCAGGCCCGCACACTCGTGCAGCGGCAGGCCCATCACGCCGGTGAAGCTGCCCTCCAGGTGCGGGATGAACGCGCCGGCACGGCCCTGGATCGCGTAGGCGCCGGCCTTGCCGCGCCATTCGCCGCCGGCGAGGTAGTCCGCGAGTTCGGCGTCGTCGAGCGCCGCGACATGCACGCGGCTGCGGTGCAGCACGGTCTCCTCGCGGGCGGCGCTGGCGCAGCACAGCGCGGTCAGCACCTCGTGCGGGCGCCCGGCCAGACGGCGCAGCATCCGCGCGGCTTCCGCCGCGTCGGCGGGCTTGCCGAACACCTCGCCGTCGAGCACCACTTCGGTATCGGCCCCCAGCACCACCGCGCCGGGCGTGGCAGCGACCTGCAGCAGGCCGGCGCCGGCCTTCTCGCGCGCCACGCGCCGCACGTAGTCCTCGGCCGGCTCGCCCGCCGCGACGACTTCCGGCACCTCGACGTCGAGCGCACTGAAATCGAATCCCAACTGGGCCAGCAACTGACGCCGGCGCGGGGACTGGGAGGCGAGGAAGAGCATGGGCTTGCGTCGGTCGCTGGGAACGCGCAGATTATGCCGCGAGCGGTCGAAGGATCAGGGACCTGCGGACCGCGGTCACCACTGCCAGAGAGGTTCGGCCATGCATCGACTCGCGCCCCGCGCATTCCTCGTGTTGTCGCTCGTGCCGTTCCTCTGCGGTCCTGCCGGCGCCGCCGGGCCGGAGCGCCGCGAGGCCCGTGTCGACGCCTCGTTCGCCCTCCAGCTCGACGCCGACGGGCGCATCGTCTCGCTGCAGCCGGTCGGCCGCACGGCGCAGGGCCTCGACGAGGTCCTGCGGCGCGAGGTCGACGACTGGACCTTCGAACCCGGCCGCATCGACGGCCGCGGCGTGCCGACCGAGACCACGCTGAACCTCACCCTCGCCGCCGGCAGGGCCGGCGACGACGACGTCGCGCTGCGCATCGTGGACGCCAGCACCGGTCCGCGGGTCGCGCGCACGGTGCCGCCGCGCTATCCGTCGCGCGCGCTGCGCGCCGGCGAATCCGGCGAGGTCCTGCTGCAGGTCGCGATCGACACCGATGGTCGCGCCACCGAGGTGGCGCTCGCGCAGAGCAACACGACGCCGTCGCTCGAACAGGCGGCGATCGCCGCCGTGCGCCAATGGACCTTCCAACCCGAGCGCGTCGACGGGCGTCCGATCGCTGCCCGCATCGTGCTGCCGCTGCGCTTCTGCATCACCGGGCGTCCGTGCCGGCGGCTGCCGCTGGCGAAAGGCGGCGGCGACAGCGACCACCCGCGACTGGTCGGCGCGCCGACGGTGCGGATCGTGCGTCCCGGCGGCACCGGCTGACGCGGCGCGCGCCCGGAACTCCGCGCGCCGCGGCCGGTCCATCAGATCACCCCGTTGCCGTGCGGATCGAGGGACCGCCGGTGCGATCGCCACCCTGAAAAGGAGCTTCACCATGCGCAACGCGTCCCGATTCCCGATCCGTTTCCACCTCCGCCTGCTCCCGTTCGCCTTCGCCGCGCTGTTCGCCGCGGCACCGGCCGCGGCGGCCGACGAGCCCCCCGAGCCGATCTTCGCCGTGGTCGACGTCGATCTCGACGCCGGCGGCAAGGTTCTCGCCATCGAGCCTGCCGACGCGGTCGCGAGCGAGATGGCCGAATTCCTGCGCGCGCAGGTGTCGACCTGGGAGTTCGAGCCGGCGACGTTGCGCGGGCAGCCGGTTCCCACGCGCACGTCGGTCACCGTCCGCCTCGAGCCGACCGGCGAACGGACCGGCCGGCAGGTCGAGGTGCGCATCGTCGATGCCGCCACCGGGCCCCGCTACCGGACGAATCCCGCGCCGCGCTATCCGCAGGCGGCGTTCGAGCGCCGGGACACGGGCGCGGTGCTGCTCCGGGTCGACTTCGATCGCGACGGCCGCGTCACTGATGCCGTGGTCGAGCGCAGCGTCGGCCGCAAGTACTTCGAAACCGCGGCACTGAACGCGGTCCGCAAGTGGACCTTCCAGCCGGAACGGGTCGGCGACATCGGCGTCGCGGCCCGGGTGCTGGTGCCGATCCGTTTCTGCATCCAAATGCGGCCCTGCCAGGCGCTGCCCGAGCCCACGCCGGGTGACGACGCGAACGGCCCGCGCCTGGTCGGGGATCCGGTCGCGCGCATCCGCAGCCGCGGACCGGCGGGCTGAGCCGACGGTCCTCGCGTGCCGCGCGCGCCCGGCCGGGCCGCGCGGCATGCGCGCGGAGGGTGCTCAAGCATGGCGACGCGCGGCGCCACGCATTGCCGCGCCCGTAGGAGCCCGCTTGCGGGCGACCACCAACACGAAGGCCGTGTCTCCCATCCGGGCATTGCCCGGCGCGGATGCTGACGGGCTGGTCATCGGGAACACGCGCGCTGCGTTCGGGCGGCGGAGGGAGGCCGTATCGCGCGCAAGCGCGCTCCTACCGGGGCGATGCGGAGAGAAGCACAGCATCTCGCGCAAGCGCGTTCGTGCCTGGACGATGCAAAGAAAAGCAGAGCATCGCGCGCAAGCGCGCTCCTACTGGACGATGCCGAGTTCGAAGGCCTTGAGGACGGCGCGGGTGCGGTCGCGGACGCCGAGTTTGGACAGGATGTTGGACACGTGGTTCTTCACCGTGCCCTCGGCCACGCCGAGCGAGTTGGCGATCTCCTTGTTGGAGTAGCCGCTGGCCATCAGGCGCAGGATCTCGGTCTCGCGGTCGGTCAGCGGGTCGGGCCGGTCGAGGCTCGCGAAATCGTTCTGCATGTTCTTCAGGCCCGACAGCAGGCGCTGGGTGACGACCGGCGCCACCAGCGAGCCGCCGCCGGCGACGGTCTTGACCGCATCGACCAGTTGCTCGAGCGAGACGTCCTTGAGCAGGTAGCCCTTGGCCCCGGCCTTCATGCCGGCCAGCACCAGCTGGTCGTCGTCGAAGGTGGTGAGGATGATCACCGGCGGCATGCCGTCGCGATCGCGCATCGCGTTGAGCACGTCGAGGCCGCTCATGTTCGGCATCCGCATGTCGAGCAGCACCACGTCGGGCCGCACCTCGGGGATCATCTGCAGCGCCTGCTGCCCGTCGGCCGCCTCGGCCACCACGCGGATCTCGTCGGACAGGTCGAGCAGGGAGCGCACGCCCTGACGAACGAGGGTCTGGTCGTCGACCAGCAGTACGGAAATCATGCCTTGGCCTCCTGCGGGATGCGGGCTTCGAGCACGAAGCCCCTGCCCTTGCCGGTGTCGATGTCGAGCCTTCCGCCGACCTGCGCGAGACGCTCGCGCATGCCCGACAGCCCGTTGCCGGCCTGCAGCGCCTCGCTGCCCTGGCCGTCGTCGCGCGCGCTCATCTTCCAGCCGCCGTCGCCCTCGCGGGAGAACGACAGCCAGAGGTTGCGCGCCCGCGCATGGCGGATGGTATTGGTGATCGTCTCCTGCGCACAGCGCAAGAGCACCTGCGCCCGACGCGGGTCGTCGATCATGAAGTCGGGCGGGATCTCGAGGTGGATCGCCGGCGCCGGGATGCCCTCGACCAGCGCGCGCAGCGCCTTGCCGAGGTCGATGTCGTCGGACTCGCGCAACTGGCTGACCACTTCGCGCACGTCGGACAGCAGTAGGCGCGCCAGCGACTGCGACTGCCGCACGTGCTCCACCGCCTTGCCCTGCACGAGGTGGCTCGCGACCTCGAGGTTCAGGCTCAGCGCGGTCAGGTGGTGGCCGATCAGGTCGTGAAGTTCGCGCGAGATGCGCACGCGCTCGCCGATGCGGGTCGATTCCGCCAGCAGCACGCGGGTCGCGCGCAGTTCGGCATTGAGCCGCTTCTGCTCCTCGCGCGCCTCGGCCTGGCTCTTGGCCACCATCGCGGTGAACATCACGAACAGCGCCAGCGACAGGTACAGCGCGCTCTGTGCGAGCGCAATCAGCACGGTGTAGTCCTCGAAGCGCAGCGCGAACACCGGCACCGTCAGCGCCGAGCTGGCGACCACGGAGGCGAGCGCGATGCGCCAGTTGACCAGCCACGGCAGCACGCCGCTCATCACCATCAGCAGGATGCCGACCAGGCCGCTGCGGCTGAAGTAGCCGACGCCCATCGCCGAGATCACCATCGCCAGCACCAGCCAGGCACGCCGTTCGGCGGCACCGCGTGGCGCGCGCGTTCCCAGGCCCTGGCTGGACGCGATGTAGAACACGCCGAAAGCGAGGTACGACACCGCCCAGCCGACGTGGTCCTGCGGGCTGGCCAGCGGCGGCCCCCCGAACGACTCGAGCAGCAGCGGCAGCCCCACGCAGCCATAGGTGAGCAGCCCCGCGTAGCGCAGCAGGTCGACCGGATTGACGCGCAGCATATCCATCGTGCCTGCATTCTATGCCCGTTCGGCGGCGCAGCATGGGTCGAAGGTCACCTGCCGGGAGGGGGGGCGGTCCAGCGACACTTCCGTGGCAGTGGCGGGGCGTCACCGCGATTAACCTTCCGCGAATGCCGGAAGGTGCGATAATCCCCGCCCGCTCCACCACAGCCCCGGGAGGGACCGATGGCTCTGGCGATCCGCGACGTGCGCGAGCACGACCTCGACAGCGTGCTGGCGCTCAACAACGCCGCGGGCCCGGGCGTGCTCCCGATCGACACCGCGCGCCTGCGCGTGCTGTTCGACGAGGCGGCCTATTTCCGCGTGGCCGAAGTCGACGGACACATCGGCGGCTTCCTGATCGCGCTGACCCCGGGCGCCGACTACGACAGCCCGAACTTCGCGTGGTTCAAGGCGCGGATGCCGGACTTCGTCTACATCGACCGCATCGTGGTCGCGCGGCCCTATCGCGGCCACGGTCTCGGCCGCGTGTTCTACGCCGACGTGCAGAGCTTCGCCGAGGTGCGCTCGCCGGTCCTCACCTGCGAGGTGTTCCTCGATCCGCGCGACGACGTGTCGGTGCTGTTCCACGGTACCTACGGCTTCCGCGAGGAGGGCCAGCAGACGCTGCCCAACGGCCATCGCGTCAGCCTGCTGGGCAAGGAACTGTGCTCCTACGCGTGGGTTCGCGAGACCTACCTGCAGGCCGGCGCCCGCCAGTTGCCCGCCCAGCCGTGGCTGGCCGGCCGCGAGCACGGTCGCGCCGCCCGCACGCGCGCGGCCGCCGCGTTCTGAGCGGATGCTGTTGCTGGGCGGGATCGACGCCGGCCCGCTGCGTCGCCTGCTGGCCGCCCACGGCATCGCGCTGGTCGAGGTCGCGCCCGGCGCGCCCATCCCGGGCTCCTACTGGGGCGACCCTGAGGCCGGCGTGATCGGCGCCTGCGTCTACGCCCGCGACGACACGCCGCTGCATTCGGTGCTGCACGAGGCCAGCCACCTGATCGTGCAGCCGCCCGAACGGCGCGCGCGCGCGCACACCGATGCCACCGACAGCGTGGCCGAGGAAGACGCGGCCTGCCTGCTGCAGATCGTGCTCGCGGACCGCCTCCCGCAGGTCGGCGCCGCCCGGCTGATGGCCGACATGGACGCCTGGGGCTACACCTTCCGCCTCGGTTCGACGCAGGCCTGGTTCGAGCAGGATGCCGCCGAGACCCGCGCCTGGCTGGCCGAGCGCGGCCTGCCGCACCAACTGGGCTGATCGCACGGGCGCGTCGCCGCGCCCCGCCGCCGGGGGCCGGACCCGCCCCTCACTCGCCCGTGGCGCGCCGGGGTGGTTCAATAGCGGACTGCCCGGACGGGCGCCCGGTGCCGGCAGCGGAACCTGGCGCGCGCCCCGCGGTCTGCCACCGGCCTTCCGGCCGAATCCAGGTCCCACGGAGTTCCCATGAGCCGTTTTCCGTTCGCCGTCGCCCTTGGCGCCGTCCTTGCCGCCACCGCCCCGGTGCATGCCGCGGAGGAAACCCCGGCCAAGCCGTTCTTCGACCTGCCGCACCTGCAGCGCGAGCTCGACAACGGCCTGCGCGTGATCGTCGTCAAGACCCCGCAGAAGGGCGCCGTGTCGGTGCAGATCCCGGTCCAGGCCGGCAGCCGCAACGAGGTCGAGGACGGCAAGAGCGGCTTCGCGCACTTCTTCGAGCACATGATGTTCCGCGGCACGCCGACCCATCCCGCGGCCGCGTACGGCGCCGCGATGCAGGCCGCCGGCGCCGACCAGAACGCCTTCACCACCGCCGACTTCACCAACTACTACGTCAACGTCACGCCTGACGACCTCGACCGCGTGCTGGCGCTGGAGGCCGACCGCTTCCAGAACCTCGCCTACAGCGAGGAGCAGTTCCGCACCGAAGCGCTGGCGGTCAAGGGCGAGTACCTGAAGAACTACGCCAACCCGCTGCTCAAGGGCTTCGAGAAACTGCAGGCGCTGGCCTTCACCACCCACACCTACGGCCACACCACGATGGGCTACCTCGAGGACATCGAGGACATGCCGAACCAGATGGAATACTCGAAGACGTTCTTCGAGCGCTGGTACCGCGCCGAGCACATCGCCGTGGTGGTGGCGGGCGACGTCGAGCTGGAGCCGACCTACGAACTGGTGAAGAAGCACTTCGGCGGCTGGCGCCGCGGCGACTACACCCAGGACATCCCGGCCGAACCGGCGCAGGACGCGCCGCGCTACGCCCACGTGAAGTTCGACGGCCCCACCCTGCCGTGGCTGATCGCGGCGTGGAAAGCGCCCGCGTTCACCACCGAACGCCCCGACAGCGTGGCCCAGGCGGTGATCGCCGAGGCGTATTTCGGCACCTCCTCGCCCCTTTACCAGCAACTCGTGGTGCGCGAACGAAAGGTCGACCAGCTGTTCGCGCAGCCCTCGCGCAACCGCGATCCGTGGCTGTTCAGCGTCTCGCTGCGGCTGACCGCGCCCGAGCATGCCCCGGCCGTGGTGGCTGCGATCGAGCAGACCCTGCTCGAGGCGCGCGCCGTCGAGCTCGATGCCACGCGCTTCGCGCAGACCCGCTCGCGGATCAAGTACGCCTTCGCCGGCGGGCTCGACAGCGCCGCGCGCATCGGCCTCACGGTGGCGAGCTTCGTGCAGTACGAGCGCGACCTCGGCACGCTCAACCGCTGGTTCGCCGCCCTCGACCGCCTGACCGCGGACGAGGTGCGCGAGGTGGCCGACCGGGTCTTCGCCGACCGCGGCCGCAACGTGGTCTCGATCGCGAACAGCGACATTCTCGCCGGTGCCGACGGCTTCGCGGGCCTCGACGCGCGCATCGCCGACGCGCGCGCCAAGGCGGCCTCCGCCGCACCGGTCGCCGCGGAGGCGGCGCCGCGCGTGCGGCGCCTGTCGCGCCTGGAGCAGCGGGCGGCGGAGGCGGCGCGCGGTTTCGACATCGAGACGGTGCGCATCGCAGCGCCACTGGTGGAACTGCGCAACGATTCGCCGCTGGTCGACGTGTCGATCGTGTTCCGCACCGGTGCGGCCGCCGACCCGAAGGGCAAGAAAGGTCTTGCCGCGCTGACCGCGGCGCTGCTGGCCCAGGGCGGTTCCGAGAAGCGCACCTACGAGCAGATCCAGCAGGCGACCTATCCGATGGCCGCCACCCTGTCGGCGCAGGTCGACAAGGAGATGATGCGCTTCTCCGCGACCGTGCACCGCGACAACGCGTCCGCCTGGTGGGCGATCGCCGGCGAGCAGCTGCATTCCCCCGGCTTCCGCGCCGACGACCTCGAACGCGTGCGCCAGCAACTGGTCAACGCGATCCGCGTCTCGCTGCGCGCCAGCAATGACGAGGAACTGGCCAAGGAACTGCTGTACCTGGAGTCCTACGGGCCGCGCCACCCCTATGGCCACCTGACCCTCGGCGACGTGTCCGAGATCGAGTCGATCAAGATCGAGGACGTGAAGGAGTTCTACCGCACTCGCCTCAGCCGCATGCTGATGACGGTCGGCATCGCCGGCGGATACGACGACACCTTCCGCGACGACGTGCTCGCCTCGCTGGCGCGCTTGCCGCGCACCGGCACCGCGCTGCCTGCCGCCGCCCCGGCCGCCAAGGCGCCGCGCCCGACCGCGCTGGTCGTGCAGAAGCAGACGCCGGCGGTGGCGGTCAGCCTGGGCGTCCCGCTGTCGATCCGCCGCGGCCATCCCGACTGGGCGGCGCTGTGGCTGGCCCGCTCGTGGCTCGGCGAGCACCGCA
>Ga0209450_10001847_pt1 | contig 10666 bp, 5 predicted proteins | sample FrelakmetLWP11LW_FD_187149 | JGI IMG/M metagenome (GOLD analysis project Ga0209450, IMG submission 187149) | Freshwater lake sediment microbial communities from the University of Notre Dame, USA, for methane emissions studies - LWP11 LW (SPAdes)... | ecosystem: Environmental > Aquatic >... | reverse complement strand
GATCCGTAGTGTAACGCTCGCCGGTGGACAGGGATTGGCGGCGAATGAAGTGCGAAGGTACCTGGGAGAGAGCTCCCCGTGTCACTTCAAGGTAGTAGCCCAGGATGCGGTTATACCGGATCTTGAGGTTTTGGATGCCCGTCGCCGTCCTCTCCTCCTCCAGGTAGGCTTCCAGTACGGAGCGGGAGGAGTCCCGAAGCCCCCTCAAGGAGTCGAGTTCCGGATCGAAGCCCGGGCGGATCAAATTCCCCTCGGTCAGGAGGACCGAAGGATCGTCCAGTATGGCTCTGCCGATAAGCCCCGAAACGGCCCGGAGGTCTTCCTCCGCCGGGGGATCCAAACCCAGGTCCAGCTCCGGAGCCGCCGGGATCTCGGACTCAAGGACACCGGCTGCGTCCCGGATGGTATCCAGGGAACCTTTCACCCCGAGAAGATCCTTGGCGTGAGCCTTATCCATGGCTACCCGGGAGGCCAGCCGTTCCAGGTCCAGACAGCCTCCCAGCCGGACGCGAAGCTTTTCCAGTATCCGCTGGCCCCGGTACAGGTGCTCGACCGCGTCCAGCCGCCTTCCTATGGCTTGGGGATCCCGCAGGGGCCGGAGCAGCCACTGCTTCAAGAGCCGCGCCCCCATCGCCGTCCGCGTGGCATCCAGGACCTCCAGGAGGCTGAACGCCCTTCCCCCGTCCTGGAGATTCCGGTCGATCTCCAGGTTCCTCTGGGCGGATTCGTCGATATCCGCAAAGGCGTCCCCCAGGCGGGGCCGCAGTCCGGAAAGATGCGGTATCGCGCCGCGGAAGGCATCTTCCAGGTACCGCACCAGGACGCCCGCGGGCGCCAGGGCCGGATCGTCGTCGGAAAAGCCGAACCCCTTTAACGAGGCTACCCTGAATTTATTTTTCAGTGTATCCGCCGCCTGGGCCAGGTCATAGCTCCAGTCCGGAAATCGGTTCAGTATCAGTCCATCCCGTTCGTGAAGGATCCGGGCGATCTCCGGGTCATCCAGCAGGGACTGCTGAATGAGAACTTCCCGGGGAGCCAGGCGGTACAGCTCCTTTCGGAGCAGTACGGCACCATCCTTTCGCGTCGCAAAGCTACAGAACTCCCCCGTCGAAACGTCCACGTAGGCGATTCCCAGGGCATCCCGGACCCGGCCGATGGACACCAGGTAGTTGTTGGACCGGCTGTCCAGGTAGTCCTCTTCCACCGTGGTACCCGGGGTGATGATCTCCACAACCTCCCGATCCATGAGACCCCGGGCCGCCCCTGAGGAAGCTGTCTGTTCGCAGATCGCGATCTTCCTGCCGGCCTTGAGCAGTCGGGCTATGTAGGAATGCGCCGCGTGGTAGGGGATTCCGCACATGGGGGCATCCTGCCGCTTGGTGAGGGTCAGGTTGAGCAGGGCGCTCACCTCCACCGCATCCCGCTCGAACATCTCGTAGAAATCGCCCAGCCGGAAAAAAAGTATCTCGTCCCGGTGGGCGCTCTTGATGCGGCGGTACTGGTCCATCAAGGGGGTGGTATCGGCCATGGCCGTTGCATTATAGGCGCTAAACCGGTAGGATACAATGCTGAGAGTGCCGGTCACATCGGCCCGAACCGTAGTTCTGCGAGGGATCCCGTGGAAGAAGCCCTGTACGTGAAAGAGACCGCTCAGACCATTTACATCCGCGCCCAGGGGCACGTCACCGCGGCTCTCTGTTCGGACCTGAAAAGCCGTATATTCGAGCGGCTGGAAGCCAAACCCCCGGTCGACAACGTATACGTGGACCTTTCCGGGTGCGACTACATGGACTCCACCTTCCTGGGATTGCTGGTGGGCATAAACAAGAGATTCCTGCGCTTTTCCGAACGTCCCTTGACGGTAGTACGCCCCTCCCCTCCCTGCGTGGAGCTTCTGCGCACCATCGGTATCCTACGCCTGATCAGGATACTGGAAGAACACGTGGCCTTCCCCGACTCCATGGAGAGCATCGTAACGGCAGAAAAGGCGACCGCGGAATTCCTCCTGGATGTCCATGAAAACCTCATGGACCTCTCCGAGGACAATCGCCGGAAATTCTCGACCCTGTATACGGTCCTGAAAAGCCAGATCGACCAGCCCGGGGAAGAACCATGACTCGTAGACCCTGAAAAATCGCCGACTATCTATTCGATTCGGTGCCGCGAAGACGCTTCCTGGGATTCGCCGAAGCTCGCCAGAGCTTCGGTGCCGCCAAGGCGCTTCGCGCCTTGGCGTTATTGAGCCTTTCCGATCAAAGCCTGAATAACCTTGTCCGTGATATCCACCGCCGGACTGTACCAGATGATAGTGCTCGTGACGGAACCCGTCGAATGGCTGCTCAGGATCACGGAAAATCCCTCCGCCTCCGCGATCCCCTGTATGGTTCGGTACGCCAGCTGAGAAAAATCGGAGCTCTCCATGAGCCGGCGGGACCGATCTTCCAACTCCGCCTGCTTGGCTTTAAAATAATCCGAGAGGTACTGGGCGCGGCGGTACAGTTCCTGGTCCATGCGCAGGATCTCGGCCTGGTCGGACCGGGCTATTGCCTCCGCCCTCCGGACCTGGAGCTGCTTGATCTCGTTCGACATCCTGTCGATCTCCGCCTGTACCTTGAGCTTGTCTTCCTCCAGCTTGCGCACCGCCGCGGAGTCCCGGGAGTACGTGAGGTATACCTTGGCCAGGTCCACTACCGCCACCCGGGTGATCTGCTGGGCCTGTGCCGTCCCCAAGGCGGCAAGGACAAGGGCCGGGGCAAGGAACTTTCGCTTGGCGTTCATGCTGCCTCCTCGTCAGAGCGAAGTCTGGCTGATACTGATGACGAATTCCAACCCTTCCGTTGCCCACTCGAAGCGTCCGGCCCCGTTCATGAAGAATCGTTTGGCAAAGTAGAACCGGAACGGGAACTGGGGTATCGTGAATCGGAAGCCGGCTCCCAGGCTGAAGGCCAGGTTCTCGAAACCCAGGTCGAACAGTGAAGTCTTGGATGCATCCGGGCTGCCGGAGGCTCCTCCCGAGAAGGAAAGCAGCCCGCTGTCCGTGTTGACCGTCGCGGCGTCCAGGAACATGTCGAAGGCCAGGAACTGCCGGATGAGGGGCATCCGGATCTCCACCCAGTTTTCCCAGAGCAGGTTTCCGCCGAAGGTTTCGTCGGTCAGCTCGCGCCATCCGCGGCCCACGAAGAATCCGTCGATATACAGTTTGGAGTTGTCCGTGACCTCCCGGTCCCGGCCCGGCTTGGGAAGCAGGAGGGACAGCCCCGTGTGGCCTCCCAGGACCCACTTGAGCGACCACTCCTCTCCGATCGGTATATCGAAGAGGGTCACGTAGCCTTCCAACTTAGTGTCCGTGCGCAGGAATTGGTCCTTTTCGAAGTCGAACAAACCCGCCCAGGTGAACTTCTGGCTGACGAAATATCCCTTGGAGGGGTCGTACCAGAGATCCAGGGCATTCAGGTAGGTCCGAAAAATCAGGCTGTTGGAGTTGACCCACTGGCCCGCCGAGGAAGCGAGGTCTTCGCTGAACGGGCGGAAGAGGTCCTGGTCATAGGACTGGTTCGTCAGGCCCAGCCGGACGCCCCCGGATAGACCGAGGGTCCCGACGGGGAACACAAAGCGGTAGCCCAGGGAAAACGTCAGGTTGATGTTCCAGTACTCGTACTGCATGTAGTACTCGTCGGGAACGACATATCCCGCTTCCTCGTACTCCGCCCAGGAGGTGTAGGGATCCGGCACCGCGGCGGGATCCCCGTAGTCGAAGACCGGCCCCAGGGTGTCCTGGAGGGCGTCCATTCCCTTGTGGATAAAAGACAGTTCGATGGAACCTGTCATTCGCTTTCCGAAAAGCCAGGGGTCCGAGAAGCCCAAGGTCACTTCCTGGCTGTCCGGAGAGGCGGTCAGTCCGACGGAAATGCTCTGCCCGTTCCCCAGGAAGTTCCGGTCGTTCCATTTTATGAGTCCGGAGATCGGAAATTCCGGGGTGCTCGCTCCGATGCCCGAGAGGGTAAGGCCGAACTGGATGTCCGCGGAACTCTGCTCCTCGACGGTGATGACGATATCCATCAGATTTTCCGCGCTGCCGGGGATCATCTCCGGCGTCAGGGCGGAGAAATACTGCAGGTTATAGAGGTTGCGCAGCCCCGTGATGACCTTGGTCTTGGAAAAGATGTCTCCCACCTCGAAGGGGAGTTCCCGGTAGATGACGTTATCTTTGGTTTTCTTGTTTCCCTTGACGATGACGTTCTCGATGTGGGCCCGGTCCCGCTCGACGATCTCCAGGGTATAGGCGATTACCCGCCGATCCTGGTCTCGGCGTTCCTTCATTTCGATCCGGTTGAAAATATACCCGTTCTCATAGTAGAGGTCCTCGATCCTCTGCTTGTCCGCCAGCAGGGTCCGGTAATTCAGGATAACCCCCTCCTTGGAACGGACCAGGGCGGACAACTTTTCCGTACTGAAGATGCGGTTCCCGGAATACTCAAGGCCGCCGAAGCTGTACTGCTCCCCCTCGGAGATCACGAAGGTTAGGATGAGCCGGGTCTTCTGGGTTCCTTCCTCGCGATTCATTTCCCGGAGCACGTCCACCACCTTGGCGTCCACGTATCCCCGGCTCTGATAGAGGTCTTCGATCTGAACCCGGTCCGCCTCCAGCTTCTGGTCCTGGAACAGCCCGGGCTGGAAGAGTCCCTGTTCCTTGAGGGACAGCTTGGATTTCAGGGAGGCCGCGGCAAGGGAGGTATTCCCCTCGAATCGGATCTCCTGGATTGCCAGCTGGCTCCCTTCGGATACCTGGAAGACAAGCACGAGGGAGTTTTCCCCGCGCCCCGGTTCCGTGAAGCTCGACACCGACGCGTCGGCATAGCCCTTTTCCGCGTAGAGCCGCCGAATCGCCTTTTCATCCGTCCGAGCCTTGGCCTGGTTGTAGATATCCCCGGATTTCAGCAGGGCCGCGTCCAGGATTTCCCCCGGTCGGAGCCCGCGGGTACCGTCGACCCGTATGGTCTCGATCCACGGTTTTTCCGTAACGGTGAATTTTATGATGATCGTCGAGTAGTCCGCATCCCCCGGTAGGGCGATCGGGCTGATCTGGTCGAAATAGTCCAGTTCGTACACCGAGGCCTGAAGGTCCATCCAGAGGGACTCGGAGAATACTTTGCCCTTGTAGGCCTTTACCACGGCGTCCAGCTCGTTGCGGTCCACCCGCTTGATCCCGGAGAATTCGATCTCCTTGATCGGCTTGCCCAGATACCAGTCTTCGGCCGGCTGGGCTTGGACGGCGGATGCGAGGATGGCCAGGAATAGGACGATTCCGATGCTACGCTTCATGATTCACCCTTTTTAGTAGGTCAGTTTCCATGTGAAACGGAAGGAATTATCGCTGATGAATAGATCCTCGGGATGCAGGAACGCCAGGTTCCAATCGAACAGGAAAAACGGCGTCGCAAGCTCGAAACCGATCTCGGAGTCTAGCCTCAACGAGCTGCGGTTTACAAGAGGCTGGTCCTGCTGGAGCCTCAGGGAACCCCGGATGAATACATCGTCCCGCAGGTACTTGCCCGCGAAAATGGAAGTATTGTCCAGGTAATCCGCCAAGGTCACTCCGCCTTCCGTGTCTTCGTCCAGCCGGGCCACATCCAGCAGCCAGCGCTGCACCAGTTCGGTCCGCAGGTAGAAAAGGTCCAGCCCGAGCAGCTGACGGGTGTTCCTCTCGAAGATGTTGATGAAATTGAGCTGGGGTAGAATATCCGTGGAGGTGATCAGGGTTCGCCGGATATCCAAGTCGGCTCCCTCGTCCGCGGCGATCAGCTCGCTCCCCAGGAGGGCTGCGATCTCGGTCTGGCTTAGGGACGGGGTGGATTCGAGGGTGGGTTGAAAATTCACAAGACTGGCGTTCTCCGCCTTGAGAAGGATTTTAACCGTATCCTCGCCCCGCCGGGTCCGAAGTTCCGCCTCCAGGGTGACCCGGGGGTCGAAGGAATACTGGTTTTCGTTGAAGACCATTTTCCCGTTCTTCAGGAAAAAATTCCTCTGGATATAAAATAGGTTGCCTCCCCTCAGGACCGCGCTCCCCTTCAGAGCGTAGGACTGTTGCTTGTCGTCGTAAGATACGGACAGGCGGCTAGACGGATCCGCCTGGCCGATGATGACTGGAAATTCCTTGGAAGGGAAATAGACCGTGACGCCCTTTCCGATCCGGACGTCCAGATCGATCCTGGTATCGATCCTGGGTACGACACGGTCTTCATCGCCACCGTACTGGATGATGGACGGATCGATCACGATTTCCGCCCGGGGTATCGTGAGGGCGCCGGTCAAGTTGAACCGTCCATCCTCGGCGGACAGAAGGATATCCGCGTCCGCGGTACCCGAGATGTTCATTCCAAGGAACCGCGTCTTGAGAGGCACCTGGGTGGACTCCAGGGAGCGCGCCCGGAGGGAAAAACCCCTTGGTATCCACTGGGACATCTCGAAGGATAGGCTTACCCCGGCCTTTGCGTTCTGTCCGACGTCCACCACCGGCTGTACCAGGGAAACCTGCCGGCCGTTTGCCTCCAGGGGGGAGGTGATCGGTCCGATCGGAGCGTTCACGTAATTCGGGACCTCCAGGATGGCGTCCTGGAATCGGAGGCTTCCGTAGATCTCCGGATCCGCCGAATTGCCGCGAACCGAAAGGGATCCCGTCGCAATCCCGGAGAGAAACCGAACCTCCGGGATCGGTATGAGAGGCCAGAGGGTCGTCATCTCCATGCTGATGTCGGAAAGGTCCATGGCTATCTGCCGGTCCGCGACCTTTCCGACCACCACTGCGGAAAGCGGGAAGGGAGGGACCAACCGGGCCAGGAAACTGCCGTCGTCCAACAAACGGGCGTTGACCTCGGAACTCGCGCCTCCTTGGAAAACCAACTCCCGTCCGTGACGCTCCAGGGCGAAGGGCCATTGTTCCGACTTATTCTTGCCCATGGAGAAGTCAAGCACCCGGCCGCGGATCTTCATCGTCCGGGCCATTTCGGATAGATCGGGCAGACCGCCGGGTCCGTACACCGCGGCTACCAGCTCGCCCTCGGCGGCGAAGCGGAATCTGGCCACACCCCCGGCCAGGAATCCTGCGTAGGCTCCCGAGACTTCCGCCGCGCCGTCCCGGAACCCGACCCTGGCTTGGACGTTCTGGGCCTGGTGGATGCCGAACCGACCGGATGCATCCATGAGTTCCAATCCGTTCCGATCCAGGGAACCCTCCGCGGAGACCGAGAGCCCCCGGCCTTTGATGGAACCCTCCCGCAGGGCAAGCGAAAATTCCGCCCGCGGGTCGGAAAGTGTTCCGGACACGGAGACACTGCCGTCCACGGTGCCCGCCGTCGTGCCCCCGAAAAGGCGGTATATCGAAAATGACTTCAAATCCAACCGCCCGTCGATTCCGCTCCCCGAATACCGTACCGAACCCCGAAGGGCCTCCCCCGTTTCACCCGACAGGTCGACTTCCGCGCGGAAGCTGCCGCCCGCTTCCTCCTCGTCGGTATACCGCGCCGAGCCTTGAAGCCGAGAGCGGCCATCCTCCACCACTATCTCCGGAAAATTCCCGCCCTCCGGTCCGGCGGAGCCGGAAATCCGGAGTACGGGCAGCCGACCCTTGAGGCTGCCGTCCGGTTCCAGGGCAAGGGAAGCTATCCGGAGACTCCAATCTTCCCAAGAACCGACCTCCGCGAAGACTTCCCCCGTGGAAAGTACGACCCCCCCGAAAACGGGCATTGGGAGGGACCTGAAACTGACCGCGCCCCGTGCGCCGGGGTCGTCGAGTGAGGCGACGAGGGAAAAACCGTAGTCCCCTGTCATTAGTAAACTGCGATCGTCGTACTCTCCCTGAAACACGTATGGGATATCCTGCAGGGAAAATTCCGTGCGGAACCCAATTCGGGAGGAATCGAACTCGGCATCTAAACGTCCTTCCACAGGATAACCCCGTAAAGAGGCGATAAATCGGGATACGGAAAGGTCCGCGGCCGTGCCGGACAAATTCAGGACCACAAAGGTTTCCCGGCCGGCTGAGCCGGAAGGGGCTATCCGGAAATCCGACGCCGAATACGAAAACCGCGCAAAATCCGAGCTAAGAGAAATCCTGCCGCCCAGGGAAAAGCCTGCGAGCATCCGGGCGGAGGACGGTTCCAGAAGGGAGGCGAGCAAGGGTTCGAGAGGCGCAAGGTCGTAGGGATCTATGATGATCGTGGTTTCGAGGAAGGGTTCCGCCCCCAGGATCAGGGAGCCCTCCCAGGAAACCCTTTTTCCCGTGAATTCCGCCCCGCCCTCCGCCGGAACCTTTCCATCCTGAACCGGCCCGACTTGGGGGAGGTCGAAGCTTCCACGGAAATCGAGAGCCCTGGAGTTCCGTGCCGTGAAAAATGCCAGTTTTGATAATTCCACCCCGCCGATCGAAGTCGAATCTGAATACAGCAGCAGCTCCCGGCCTTCTCCCACGGCCCGCAGATTCGACAGGACGGGAAGCCTGCCGTCCCGAGCGCGGTAGTCGATTTCCGCAGAGAGAGCCACGGAGGAAAGGTCCGGACGAAGGGTACCGTACACCCGGGCGGCGCCGTTCAGGGATCGGACTTCCAGGGTCTCAAGGACCATACCCTCCATGCCCCCCTCGGCGGCCAGGCGGAACGAAAAATCGTCCCCCAGGAATCCGGGCGGCAGGAAGCCGGACATTTCAACATCCAGGTGCGGGTCCTTCAAAGATTCCGGGTATTCAAGCGTGATCCGACCGGTATAGGGGCTTTGAAACCAGGGCTCCAAGGATGCTTTCCGGCCTCCCGAGGGATTGCCTATTCGTGACAGGTACAGGGATTCGAATCGCAGCTCGGCGCCCAGAGCACCGGAGCGGATATCGTATCTCGCATAAAGGTCGAAGGGCGCGTCATCCCGGACCTTTCGGGCTTCGACGACTCCCTCCCGGAGCAGGATCGAGAATTCCTGACGCTCGAGGGTTCCCGCATCGGAACGGGCGGCGACCGAGATATTGAATCGGGCCGCGGTGAAGTCGCGATTGGAGCTCCCTTTCAAGGTAACGGGTACCGTGATCCGTCGGAGGGGAGCCCGGGGATCGCTCAAGACTCCGGACAGGGAGCCTTCCAGCGCGATAAAAACCTCTCGTTCGGAAAGGATGATGTCTAGGGATCGGATCTCCGCGGACCACGTCGCGCCGCGATCCGGGTCTCTCAGGGCCAATCGCACCCTGCGGGCGGAGATCTCGAGGGAACCTCTCCGCCACCCGTCTCCGGAACCTGTTTCCAAGGACTTCCGGAGGCTCGCAAGCAGCGCGGAGTCCCGGCGCATGTCCAGATCGACTTCCACGTTGCTGAGGGTGACCCGCTCCAGGGATTTCCCGATTCCTTTTTTCCCCAGGAGAGAGGTCGCCGCGGCAGCCAGGCTGTAGACGGCCTCCACCCGATCGGCTTGGAGGATGCTTCGGGACTCCGAATCACTCAGGCTGAGGGATGAAAGACCTAGGGATCCGAACACCGAGGGCGAGGCGCGGTCGTAGGAAATGGAAATCCCCAGGGCGGCCTCGGCCTTCAATACGGCTCCGCCCAGGGCCGCCTTCGCGCCGCTCGACGCGAACCGATCCAGGAGGCCGGCCGCGAGAGCGGCGCCGAGAATGACGGCCGTAAACGCCCCCGCTCCGCGCGGGAGACCGGATTTCCCTCTTTTCTTCACCCTCTCTACCTTACCACAAAGATAGCGCGAAGGTCACGGCGCGGCTTGATGCTGTGCGGTTTCACGGGTATGCTGGCGCGATGAACGTGGAAAGTGCGCCTTCCCGGGAAGTCTGGGAACGCTTCGTGGTGTTCGAGGGCATCGACGGGACCGGTACGACAACGCAGCGGAACCTTCTCTCCGAAACCCTTACGGTCAAATCCATCCCCTTCCATTCCACCGCGGAACCCACCGGTTCCGAGATCGGCCGGATGATTCGCAGGGTTCTCGCGGGCAACCTGCACCTCCGGCCGGAAACCCTGGCCCACCTGTACGCTACGGACCGAAATGAACACCTCTACGGCGATGGCGGCATCCGGGAGCATCTTCGGTCGGGAGAACTCGTCGTCTGCGACCGCTACCTCTTCTCGTCCCTCGCGTATCAGGGGTGTTCCTGTGGAAAGGAACTGCCGGAGCGCCTGAATCGCGGATTCCCCCTGCCTTCCCTTCTGGTTTATTTCGAACTACCCCCGGAACACGCTCTTTCCCGCATATCCGGGCGGGGAACTCCCGATATCTTCGAGCGTCGGGAATTCTTGACCGAGGTGGCAGCGGCCTACGAAGATATCCTTTTACGGTTTTCAGTCCCGGGTCTGGACATCCTCCGCATCGACGGATCTCGATCCATCCCGGACATAGCCCGGGAAATACAGGACGCCGTCCTGTCCCTGGTCGAAGGATAAACAATCCCGCCCAGGGAAGGTTTCGCCGCGGAATCCCATCAGGATAAGGGTTGGTAGGAAAACGTCCGATACTAAGATCGGTATGAAGCGGTTTTTACTGTTCATTCTTCTTGCCCTTGCGGCTGCCCCGGGCCTCCTGGCGTATCCGGTGTACTTCAAGGAACAGTATTATCGGCTCTTCCATACCCATTATATCCAGTACCCGGATGATTCCATCGAAAATATCTACTGGCTGGAGC
>Ga0209450_10001846_pt1 | contig 10666 bp, 9 predicted proteins | sample FrelakmetLWP11LW_FD_187149 | JGI IMG/M metagenome (GOLD analysis project Ga0209450, IMG submission 187149) | Freshwater lake sediment microbial communities from the University of Notre Dame, USA, for methane emissions studies - LWP11 LW (SPAdes)... | ecosystem: Environmental > Aquatic >... | reverse complement strand
TCGAGTGGGACTGGATCAGTCCGGCCAGACGGATCCACTCGGTGGATGCGAGCGCATACCCGATCCGCCACCCGGTCATGGAATAGGTCTTGGAGACTCCGGAAACGACGGCCGTCCGGTCGGAAAGATCCGGTCTGGCGTCAAGGATGTGCGGCACCAGGCCATCCCCGAAGTAGAGGTCTTCGTAGATGTCATCGGAGATCACCCACATGCCCATGGCAGCCAGAGCATCGGCGAGCTCCCCTATCCCGTCCCTCGATGGAACAAGCCCGGACGGGTTCGACGGGTAGTTGAGGAGAACTCCGACTGCACCGCTGGAAGCCGCCTTCGTGACTGCTTCCGGAGTGATGTCCTCATCGGGGTAGACCGGGATGCCGCCGGCGGCCTTGACCATCTCCGGGTAGCTCACCCAGTAGGGTTTCGGGAGAAGGACCCTGTCACCGGGGTTGACGGCCGCCGCGATGAGATTGAAGAGGCTGTGCTTGGCGCCGCAGCTCACAAGCACGTTCGCCTGCGCCCACTCCAATCCCCTCCTTTTAGAGTAAGCGGCGGCGACAGCCTTCCGGAGTTCGGGGATGCCGGAGCTCGGCGTGTACCCCGTCTTGCCCTCGCGTATGGCTTTGATGCCTGCCTCCGCGATCGGCGCCGGAGTCGGGAAGTCCGGCTGGCCTGCGGAGAGGGCTACGATGTCCCTTCCTTCGGCGGCGAGAGCCTTTGCGCGGGCGCTGAGCTCGAGGGTTGCGGAGGGCGCCAGAGATACTGCAGTCCTGGAGTAGATCATGACTGACCGTTCCGTTCGCTTGTCGAGGTTGTTCCGTACCGTGCCGAGAAACGCTCCTGGAGGGCTTTCTGTACACCGGGGGTCACGAAGGTGGAAAGGTCTCCGCCGTACATCGCCACCTCCCTGACAAGGGTCGATGAGATGTAGATCATGTTTTCGGAGGGCATCATGTAGATCCCGGTGATCTCAGGGGCCAGGCGCCGGTTCACCAGCTGCATCTGAAACTCGAACTCGAAATCCGAGTTGGCCCGCAGACCCCTGATGAAGACCGTGGCGCCGATGCTCCTCATGTAATCCACCAGCAGACAGTCAAACGACCCGACGGAGACCCCGTCCAGCCGACTTTCCAGAAGAGCCTCTCGAAGCAGGCTCATCCTTTCGGTCAAGGGAAAGAACGCGCTTTTCGGGGTGCTGGCGACGATGGCGACCTGGACCTCTCCGAAGATATCCCTTGCTCTCCGGATGATGTCCAGGTGCCCGAGGGTCACCGGGTCGAACGTGCCTGGGTAGATCACTCCCATGCTCTCAGTCGGGTCCTTTCTTCATCCAGCTCAGGAAGCTGTCTCCGTAGCGCCGGGTGGTCCAATGGTCGAGCTTCGGGTGATGCCCGCTCTCGACGAACACGATCCCGCCCGGAGCCAGGAGCGAATCCCAGTCGAGGCTCCATGTCCAGTCGTACAAATAAAGCTCGCCGTAAGGTGGGTCAATGAAGACAAGTCCCGGCTTCTCCCCGTTCAGCGGGATGAGTCGCCGCACATCCCCCGTCAGGAGCAGCGCAGCCCCCAGAGCATTCCTCTCCCGCAGAAATGCCGCGATCATCCTGGCAGACGCGCGGTCCCGGTCGACGAACACGGCCATGGAAGCACCGATGCTGAGAGCCTCGAGTCCCACCGCCCCGCTGCCGGCACAGAGATCCCAGACAGTCGCATGGTCGATGATCCGCTCCCCGGCAATGTCGAAGAGGGCGCCCCGCAGCATTCCGGTGGTGGGTCTGCAGGACATGAGGAAGGGGCGGAGAAGGTGGCCTTTCCACTTTCCCCGCCCCAGCCTTATCAAGGTGAGGTTCTAGTAGGGTCTTATGATGTGCGGTGTCACGAAGATAACGAGCTCCGTCCTGTCCACGTGATCCGAGTTGTAGGAGAAGAGCAGGTTCCCGATGAGGGGAATGCTCCCGAGGATGGGGATCCTCTTCCGCACGGTTGTATGCCTGCTCCTCATGATGCCTCCGATGACAGCCGTGGAGCCGTCATCGATCATGAGCGTAGTGTTGGCGTTCTGGGTGAGGAAGATCGGCTGCTGGCTCGCGGTCGCTTCACCGGAGAGCTCGCTCACCATGGGTCTGAGCTCGAGGGTCACATTGTTGTCCGCGTTGATGTGCGGCGTGACGGTCAGCTCGACGCCTACCGTGTACATGGAGACGTAGGTGTTGCCGCTCGCGTCCTGGAGAGTCAGCGGGATCTGCTTCCCGGAGACTACCGACCCCGTCATGTTGTCGATGATCGCGATGCGCGGCTCGGAGAGGATGCTGGCGTGGTTCTCCGTCTCCAGCATCGAGAGAGCGGCCTCGATGTCGAACATGTTCGTGATCTGGCCGAAACTCACGGTTGCCGTACCGCCGCCCACTGAGAGCCCGCCGGTAGACATCCCGTAATGGGTGAGCTCGTTGGTCCTGGCCATGTTTCCCATGCTCCAGTCGATCCCGAGCTCTGACGCATAGTTGGCGTCGATCTCGACCAGCTTGGCCTCTATCATCACCTGAGCGGTCGGACTGTCGAGGATCGGAAGCAGCCTGCCCACCTCTTCCAGCTTGTGCGGAACATCGGAGACAATGATGGAGTTCGTCCTGTTGTCCACCGTTGTGGTGCCCCTGCTGGATAGGGCCGTGCGGAGCGCGCCGCTGATGCTGGCGGCCGTGGCGTATCGAATCACGAACACCTCGGTCTGGAGTTCCTGCAGGTTGACCCTGTCCCGGAGTGTCGTGGACATCTGGCTGATCTCCTGGTAGAACTCCGCGGCCGGCATCACGCGCATGATGCTGCCCTGAAGGGTGGCGACGAGTCCATGCGTGTCGAGAATGGAGGTGAGTGCATCCTCCCATCCGACATTGTCCAGCCTGGCGGTGACGTTCTGACGGTAACCCGAGGGCAGCAGGATGTTCATTCCGCTGACGTCAGAGATGGCTCGCATCACCGTGCTCATGCTGGCGTCCACCACGTCCAGGCTGATCCTCCTGCCGCCTGAGCCGGACCACTCCACAGGGAATCCGTCGGCGATCTGGACGTAAGGTTCGCTGACCCTTATGCCCCTCTCGGAGCTGAGGGTGTAATCCTGGCTTGCTATGCTGGACATGGCGGGCGAAGAGAGCGGAGCGACATTGCCGCTTGTCACCATGGGGACTACGTACTCGGACGCAGCCGTCCATACTGCGAACGGAATGCCGGTGGGATCGGTCTGGATCTCGACCTGAAGCTCATTGCCGTCATTTGTGGCGCTGTAGTTGATGAGCTCGCCCTCGATGTCGATGATGATCCTGACGATGCCGTCCGGTGGCGCCTTGTACTGGCTTGTCCGTATCGATGCGACACTGCCCCTGCCGACTGCGAAGTCCATGGAAGGGAGCGAATGGACGGCGTCCCCGATGTCCAGCACGATCCTCATGGGGTCGGTGAGGAGGAAGCGTTCATACGAGATCGGACCGTCAGCGGTGACAGTGACCAGGGTCATGTCGCCGCTGGGCACTACCGAGATGTCGGTCACCCTGTATGCGACTGCCGGAAGGGCCAGCAGCAGCAGGAGACTACACACGATTAGCTGACGCATTTTACAAACCACCCTCTTCATGAAGACGCATGGAGAAGATTGTAGGTATCCTCGTCACTCCTCCACCCGTCGCGGTGTAATCAACGATTACATCCTGGACAACAATAACCTCATTGGCTGTGATCTCGGAGATACTGGTGCTGTTCCTGAGCAAGGTCCCTTCGTACAGGATGTAAGGCACACCAAGATCGTCCTCGACCATGGCCTTGTCTCCACCCACAGGATCAAGGGTGATTCCGACCAGCCTCAGTTCCTCAATGGAGAGCTCCTCCACAGGACGCCTGATGTCACGGCTGATAGCGGAGAACTCAGTGAACGGATCAGGTCTCATGGAGACCGACTCGTAGATCCTGAATGCCCCACTCCCGGACAGAAGCATGTCCCCCACGGATTCAGTGGAACCCGTGGAAGCTGGCGTCTGGCCGGCCAATGAACAGGATACCCTCTCGGCGTTGCAGAATGAAAGGGTCGCCTGCACGGATCCTATCTCGGCATAAGCAGCGAGCCCGAGCTGGTCGATCGCCCAGTATGGTTCTCCTGATCCGGAGGACAGGAGAATCACCGGCTGGAACGAAGGCCTCTCGGAGAGTATCGCTTCGGTGTCCTGAACCCGGCATACGCCCTGATCCGCCAGAAGCAGACCGCTCGGGTAGAGGGTTCCATCGGCCCAGTGTGTCCAGACCGAAGGCTCGGTTCTCACGAGGACTTCACCTTCAACCCCGATGAAAAGCTCGTCATCCGAAGCGACGAGAACCTCCCCCGCGGGAGAGGACTCGAACTGCCAGAGCTCGACCGAGGGATCGAAGAAGGCCAGTCCGCCGCCCTCCAGAGGGAATACCCAGTCAGGCCCGAGCTGGACGAGGTTGCCTGCTGGAGAAAGGTTTTCGTCGGCCGTAAACAGATCAAATCCTTCATCCTTGGCAATGGCGATGTCCCCTGTCCGGTCGACGAGCGCAACGGTGTTTCCGCTGCAGCCCATGAGGACCGGCACGAAACCCTCGGGGAGCTCGCTGGCTACGGCTTCCCCGTCGTCAGGACTCAACGTGAGAAGAGAAGTGGATGTGAGGAGGACCGGGACATCCCCGACCACCCTCATGTCCAGAACCTCGACTGCATTCTCGATGCTGAAGGCCCGCCAGCCGTCGGTCTCATTGAAACTCATCAGGTTTCCGCCCTGAAAGAGCAGCCACGTGGAGACCGAACCCGCTTCCGCCATGACAGGCGGCTCATCGGCAAGCGCGATCTCGATCCATCCGCTGACATCAGGACTGTCTGACACGGTGATGCCGGGACCCGGGAGATCGACCATGGAGGTTTCCTCCTGGTCGTCTCCGCATCCAGGGAAGACCATCAGCCCTGTAGCCGTCAGAAGGATCGCAATGGTCAGAAATACTCTGCTCATACCCGCTCCTCCCTAAGGCTGAACGAAGGCGTTGATGGTGAAGCTCGCCTGCATGTTGTCGAAGCTTCCGTCCGACGCCTTCTGCTGCTGGACGGCAAGGTCTGAAACGGACGTCATCATGATCTGCTGGGTCAACTGATCCAGAAACACGCCGAGCCTGTGGAACTGCCCGGTCATCTGTACCTGCCAGCTGTAGACCAGGTACTCGCCCTGCGGGCCAGGCGGCAGCGGAGTCAGAGCGACGATCGTGAGACCGCTGTTATCCGCCTTATCGGAGAGCATGTCCAGGACGTCATCCTGGTCGTACCGCGCAGGCAGGAACATGTCGAGTTCGCCCAGTTGCTGTTCGAGGAGATTGATCTCCTGTTCGATCACGGCCATGTCCTCTGCAGTCTGGGACTGAAGCGTTGCAAGATCCGCCTCTTTCAGCTCCAGGTTCTGCTGAGCCTCTTCTATCCTGCCCTCGACGTCGTTGGAGAACTTCTTGGGGTACACATAGACGAGGGCAACGATGAGGAGAATGCCGATGACGAATATGTACAGCCTGGGGTCGCGTAGACTGATCGCCATGCTATGACCCCCCTCGGTCTCTTTCTTCCTTATTCTTCGTCGTCATCAGTGCCCGGTCCCCTCTTCCGTCTTCTCCGTGAACATGGTCAGGTCGACAGGGTACATCGTGAGCGTATCGCCGGCCGCGACCGTGAACGCCCCGCCGGTACCGCCGTAAACCAATTCGGAAGTCCCGTTTATTGCCCTAACGGTTATGGTCACGGTGCCTGATGTGCTGCCGTCCGTTCCCTTGGGGTGGCCGCCACTGCCTCCACTGCCTCCATCAAAGAGCTGGATCTCGATGTTGAAGACGCCTCCAGCGTCGGTCAATTCGAGATAGGTCTCACTGGCCCCGGTGACCATCACGGCGATGCCTTCAGCCGGGAGGCTGAATGTCGAATCGGTATAGATGATACCGTTCAGATACACTTTCGTCTCGTCCGTCCCCAACGGATTGCAGCCGACTACGACGATTGCCATCAGGACGGCTGCCGCAAAAACAAGGCGCTTCATCTTGATTCCTCCCCTGCATCATCCCCGGAGGCCTCGTCGGCATGTTCGCCGCGACGACCATCCCCTGCATCCATGTAATCGACCGTGACACCGGCAAACTCGCTCACGAGAGGGGTCAGCACCGAGGGGTTCACACCGATGACCATCTCGAAGTTGTAACGGTTGCTGCCGATGCTGTTTGACTCACTCGAAAGGGTATAGGTCTGCCCATGATCCGCCAGGTAGAAGAGCGCATGCTCACCGTCGGGCTTGATCTCGGCGAGTCGACGCTGGAACTCGACGATGTCGCCCCATGTCTTGGCAACCCCGGAGATCGAGATGCCATCCCGGGAGAAGATGAGGCTGTTGAGGTAGATCCCCTTGTCGCTCTCGTCGTACGGAGTTGCCTGATCGGGGTAGAGAGCCCGGCAGAGGTACTCCAGGGAGTAGACTGTGTACTTCTGGTTGAGGGACAGGGCGAGGATCTGCTCCTGCCTGCGGTTCACGGCAGTCTGGAGACCCTCGGCCACACCCTGCTGCTCCACCTGGATGCCAAGCTGTGATATCTGTGCATCCGTAGCCTCGATCTGGGCGTTCAGCTCATCTTCGCGGGTGTTCAGGTCCTTGTAGTCCTGATAGGCAATGTAGCCTCCGGCGATGAGTCCGAGGTATGGGAGCACGCAGAGCACAGTGAGGAAAGGAGCAGACTGCTTCTGCGGGGCAGCCGCCTTCTTCTTGGCAGTCTTCTTCTTCCCATCCTGCTGCTCTAGGATGTCGATGTCTATGATCCCGGTTTCGATGCCACGGAGGGCAAGACCGGTTGCCACAGACAGAATGGCGCCGAGCGAGTCGCGATCCATGTCGCTGATGACGCTCTCAGGGACGAAGATGTTCTGGAATGGCTGGAAGTGCTCCACGGGCAACCCATGCTGCTCGCTGAGGACCGTTGCCAGTCCGGGCATCAGCGAGCATCCGCCGCTGATGTACATCTTGTCGATCCGGGCATTGTCGCCCGATGCCTGGTAGGTGATGAAGGACCTGCGGATACCCGTCGAGAGCTCTTCGATCACTCTGCCGACCGAGTTCCTGACCTCTTCAGTGGAGATGCCGTCAGGCACGTTCCCCTTCAGCACTCCGAGCGCGATCTCGTACTCGAGTCCGAGGGACCTCTGAAGAGCCTCGATGAACCTGGTTCCTCCGATGGAGAGGTCACGGTTGAAACTGGGAAGACCATCCTTCACGACCACCATGTTGGTGACTTCGGCGCCGATGTTCAGAATGGTCACGCATTCTTCCTCGGATGGTTTGTATGCGTGCTGATAGGCGCGCTGGAGGGAGAACTGCTCGAGCTCAACCGTTGCAGGTTTCAGTCCGGCTCCCTGGAGGATTCCTCTGTGAAGGTCGACCACCTCTTTCTTGGCGGCAACGAGCAGGACTTCCATCTGACCTGGAGAGAGCTCCGGGTTGATGATCTTGAAATCCAGGCTGACTTCATCGATCCGGAAGGGGATGTGCTGCTCAGCCTCCCACTGGATCGCCTGCCTGGCCTCCTCCTCGGACATCCTCTCCATGGGGATTCGACGAACGATGACGCTCCTGCCGGACACAGCGCTATGGATGTACTTGCTCCCGGCCTTGATCCCGGCCTGCTTGACGACATCGCGCACGGTATCTATCAGGTGTTCTCGATTGACGATCTCGCCGTCGACAATAGTACCCGGAGAAAGCTCTCTGATGGCGTAGCTCAACATGGAAACAGCCTTGCCGGAGCTGGACAGCTGCACCACCTTGATAGAATGGCTGCCTATATCCAGACCGACAGTTCCACTGCCTGATCTTCCGAAGACTAACATTATCTTCCCTTCCCCCCGGGCAGCACCCCTGTGTTCCCTCTAACCTGCTTCAATCGTCTTTCAGCAATGATGTAAGGAATACGATACAATGCAATATCGTCCATGTTTCATCCTCTCGCAAGTCTCACTTGCATGGATTGTACTTTGTCGCGGAGCCTGCGTCAATACCCCAACTTCATAACTTTGGAAGTTCATAATTCCCTTGACTCGGCCCTCGCGCCTCTGTATCTTCCCCTCTGGAGGTTGAAATGAGCCCAGATAGCATATCCCGTCTGATATCAAGCATTTCTGATGTGCAGGAGGCTGCGGAGCCCTCGGTAAGACTCACAGTCCCGGTGCGCCCCGACCAGGAGGAGTTCCTCACCAGGATAGCCAGGACCATCACACAGAACAGGGACAGAAGGCACCGTTCACAGCGCATCACCAAGGCCTCGATCATACGCGCCTACATCGATGCGCTTGCCGACCTCCCTCTGGATGTGGTCAACATCGACGGCGAGACTGACCTTCTTCAGAGGATCCTCGAGACGATACGCGCCCAGGCAGGGAACCATTAACGAGCGATTCTCAGCCTGAACAGCATATACCTGTCGGTGGTCACCAGCGGGGTCAGGCCGGCAGCGGTGAATTCCCGCCATTCCGTGAGTCCTTCCGCCTGCAGCTCCGGAAGCAGATTCAGCGCCGTAAAGACCATGTCCACAGCCAGCAGCGTCACTCCCTGTCCGGCCAGCGAGTCCAGCACTTCATCGGCCGACATCCCGGCCCAGAACATGTCCAGCAGTTCCACCGGAAGTCTGTAGCCGCCGGTCCTGGCATAGCCCGGGAAGTAGAATGGTCTGTCCATGTTGATGAAGAGAGTGGTGTCGCCTGACGACACATAGGGCGCGCACTGCATGAAGAAAGCGTAATAATCGGTATTGCTTGTGAGGTATTCATCCCTGTCAGGGAACGTCCATGGCTTCTCCAGCCGGTAAAGCTCAGACACCGCCAGAGCCGACCAGACCGCGCATCCGGCAATGAGCATGACCGACAACGTCCTGACGGTCCTGCCGGCCGAGCTGATCGCCCTCGACATCGCCTCGGCCGCCGGAAGAGCAAGCATGGCGAGCCCCGGAAGAAGGTACCTCGTCCGAATCGATGCGCCGCTGAGCGCTAGGGCCAGCACGAGGAAAGCGAATGGCGGAAGGAGCTTCCACCTTCTGCGGCTCGCGAGGGCTATCGCGAGCAGGGTCCCGCCCAGCAGCATGGGTCCGCTCGCACCATCGAACAGCGCCGGGTTGTCCCACTGGCCATAGAGGGACAGCTTGACCGGCAGGAGCAGATAATCCACCATGCCTGTTCCCGAGACCGAGAAGGCGCCATACGACGAGAGGTATTCGCCTCCTCTCGCGCTGAGCTCGGCGGATGGCCCGAGAGACCCCTGCAGCAGAGGATAAACGGGATTGCCCCACTGGACGAGGTTGGGCACGGCCCACCAGGCCGAGGTCAGCAGCAGGGCCGCTCCACAGGCGATCCAAGTTCCCGGTTTCATCCGTCCGAACCTGAATGGCAGCACGACCAGCACGATCAGTATGACCAGGGCTCCATTGTACTTGCAGCATCCCGCCGCTCCGGCCCAGAGCGCCGCCAGGACAGGAGACCCGTCGTCCCTCAGGATCTCGGCATACGCAAGAACCGAGAAGAAGGTGAGAAAAGTATCGGAATAGCTCCAGGTGGCGTTCCGGAACAGCTCGGGAATGCTCAGCAGTATGACGAGGGAGAGCAGGGCGGCCCTTCTTGATCCCTGCCGCAGGAAGTACTCGACCGGGATGGAGCAGACAGCAAGGAAACCCAGCAGGCTCACCACCCGGGAGGAATCGAAGCCGAAGGTGCCACCGCAGAGCGCGTAGAGGGTTTCCGTCAGATACGGGTAACTGAAGAACTGAGACCACTCCGGCTGGGTGATGCCGCCGTCGACCAGCCAGATCCTGGCCAGGAGCAGGTGATGGGACATGGCGTCCCGGCTGATGGGCGGCAGCAGAGCCAGCGGCAGCAGAATCACTCCCGCAATCCCGATCCAGAGCGCCCCTCTCGGAAGGCGGATGGCTCCCGGCAGGACAAGCAGCAGCACTCCTGCGACGAGAACCGCCCAAAGAACCCCGGATGTGAGACAGCCCGACCAGCCGAACGCGGAGACCAGCATGAATACGAGCAACGCCCCGGCACCGAAGCGTCTGCTCCAGGAATCCGAATGGGGCAGGACGAGGCCGCCCCAGCCGGAGAGCGACGCTGCCGCGCATGCGAAGAACGCAATGGTAAGAAGGTACATCATGATGGAAGATGACCACACCCGTGCATCTGTGGCAAGGGGCGGGCTGTACCGCCGCATCCGCATTCAGTATTGTCGCGCACATGAAGATCATGCGGATCCTGATCGCCATCCCCGCGCTGAACGAAGCCTCCACGGTGGGCGCCGTGATCCGGGGCATCCCGCGGGCATTTCCCGGACTCAGGCCACCCGTGGTACTCGTGGTGGACGACGGATCCACTGACGGCACCGCTGAAGCTGCTTCAACAGCCGGAGCGATCGTTCTCAGGCACGGCAGGAACCTCGGTCTCGGAGAAGCCTTCAGGACCGCCCTCCGATATGCCAGGAAGAACGGCTTCCACCTCATGGCCACGATGGATGCGGACGGCCAGTTCGACCCCTCCTACCTGCCTCTTCTCGTCGGACCGGCAGCAGCCGGAAGCGCGGACCTTGTTACGGCGAGCAGATTCCTTGACCGCGCG
>Ga0209450_10001845_pt1 | contig 10669 bp, 9 predicted proteins | sample FrelakmetLWP11LW_FD_187149 | JGI IMG/M metagenome (GOLD analysis project Ga0209450, IMG submission 187149) | Freshwater lake sediment microbial communities from the University of Notre Dame, USA, for methane emissions studies - LWP11 LW (SPAdes)... | ecosystem: Environmental > Aquatic >... | reverse complement strand
ATTCTTATCTTCAATGTTTGTAACTATAACTTCACTGAAATGCTTTAGAGTCATTTCGATTCTCTTTTTGCCCAAAAAGGAAGCATCATGATATTCATGCACCGTAACAATCATTCTTTTATTGGGAAAGTATCTTTTTATAAGTGAAGGCAGTGCATTTGGAAAAAGCTTACGTCCATACATTACAGATGGATACTCATAGTGGATGATTTCTGGATCAAGACTTTCTAATTCTTGTTTGATATAAGGCCAATCAGACTTATTCCAGCCCCTAACAATATTAAAAACATTGTCCGCTTCGTCAGCCTCCTTACTAGTAATTACTGCCCAGCTACTTTTTAGGTTGTGTGTGAGTTTATAAAGATAATCGCCAACACCACACATAATTGGTGGCCACGAGCCTGAAATAAAAACTACCTTTGGTTTAGATATTTTCATAGTATGATAGGATATATTATATCTTAAAATAACGAACTAATTAGGAGGAAAATGGCAAAAGATAAAAAAGTAGCTTTAATTACGGGAATTACTGGGCAGGACGGTTCGTATTTGGCTGAGCTGCTTTTAGAAAAAGACTACGAAGTTCATGGTATTATGCGCCGCAACAGCACATTTACTACTGGGCGAATTGAGCATATTTTTGATCAAGTAGAATTACACTACGGCGATTTGGCTGATAGCAGCTCACTTCAGCACATTGTGGCAAAAGTTCAACCCGATGAAGTTTACAACTTAGCTGCCCAAAGCCACGTAAAGGTATCGTTTGATGTACCTGAGTACACTGCCGATGTAACAGGTACCGGTACATTAAGACTTTTAGAGGCAATTCGAACCGCCGCACCTAAAGCCAAATTCTATCAAGCTTCATCTAGCGAAATGTTTGGAAAGGTCTTAGAAGTGCCACAAACCGAAAAGACTCCTTTCTACCCCCGCTCCCCATATGGCGCTGCAAAGGTTTATTCATACTGGATTACTAAAAACTACCGCGAAAGCTACGATATGTACGCCTGTAACGGAATTCTGTTTAATCATGAAAGCCCAAGACGTGGCGAAACTTTTGTGACACGCAAAATCACTCGTGCCGTTGCAGCCATCAAGCTAGGCAAGCAAGATAAATTATATCTTGGAAATTTAGACGCCAAACGCGACTGGGGCTTTGCCGGTGATTACGTAGAGGCAATGTGGCTAATGCTCCAGCAAGACAAGGCCGACGACTACGTAGTTGCCACCAATGAAACACACACTGTACGTGAATTTTGTGAAAAAGCCTTTGGGCACGTTGGGCTTAATTGGGAAGATTATGTTGAAATAGATGAAAAGTACAATCGCCCAGCAGAGGTAGATTTACTAATTGGCGATCCAGCACACGCCAAAAAACAACTCAAATGGGAGCCAAAGGTCACATTCGAAGGCCTGGTTAAAATGATGGTCGACGCAGACCTAGAAGATCTTAAAGACAAATAATTATTCGTTTATTGCATCGACAATTTTTTGAGCCGACTCTTTCCAGCTAAATTTTTTGATTTGCTGCCTACCCCTCTTTATCATATCCATTCTTAATTTTGGGTTGTCTAAAAGTTTTTGAGTTCCATCAATTATTGATTGTTCGCTTTTTTCGTCAACATATAAGGCCGCATCTCCACCCACTTCTGGCAATGATGAATTGTTGGCCGTAAGCACTGGGGTTCCACAGGCCATAGCTTCTAGAATTTGCATACCAAAGCCCTCAAAGTGGCTCGGGTATATGAAAATTTCAGCACCGCTATATAAGGCAGGGATATCTTTCTCGTCAATATATCCAGTCTGAATAATATTTGAGTTATTTCTGGCCTTATCAATCGAATCTTTTATTTCGCTGTCGTTCCAGCCTCCTCCTCCAGCCAATACTAGTGGATATTTATCCTTTAAGTTGGTAGGTAATTTTGAGTAAGCCCTTACAAGTCTTGTAATATTTTTACGCGGCTCAATTGTGCCCAGGTAGAGTAAGTAATTTTTTGGAAGTTTATACTTTTTCCTTATTACATCTGAGAGCTGAGTTCTTTTGAATTTAGAAGTGTCTACAGCGTTGTGAGTCACAATTATGTCTTCAGGATTGGCACTATATGTCTTTACGATATCCCACTTCGTGTATTCCGAGACTGCCAAAATTTTTGTAGACTTTTTTATAGCCTCTGGCACGCGGCGCTCTAAAAATCTTAAGTTCTTTGCTTCGATATATTCAGGATAGTGTTTAAAAGCGAGGTCGTGAATTACTGTGAAGCGCTTTTTGGCTAGTATGCTTGGATACATTCTGAATTGCGTAAAAATAAACACATCTGCCTTTTTGCCCATCAAAACTTCTAGCGGAGGCATCTTAAGTTTTCGATTAGTTACATTCCAAATTTTACCCGGAATGTATTTTATTAAGTTAAACTTGGTGCCTTTTGGAAAATTATTTTTAAAATCCGTAGGTCTACCAAAAAAGTTCAAGCCAAATACTTCATATTCATTGACCTTATCGAGCTCAACTAAGTTTTTATATATATTATATGTATAGTGTGCTATTCCCGCCTGGGGTATACGCTTGTTTGCAAATAACGATGTGCCTTCAAATAATATTTTCATTTGCCACCTTCTTCTTCAATTATTGCCAAGGTTTCTTTTGCTGTGCGCGGCCAGTTAAATTTCTTAGCTTGTAAGTAGCCCTTATTTATAATTGTCTTTCTCAAATCATTGTTTTTTAATAGCTTTTCTACAGCCTCTTCAAACTCTTTATTATTATTGCACAGAATAGCTGAATCGCCAGCAACCTCAGGGATTGATGAATTATTAAATGCAACAACCGGGGTGCCAATACTCATCGCCTCAATTATGGGAAGTCCGAATCCTTCATACTTGCTTGCAAACATAAATACCTTAGCATTTTTATAAAGACCTATCAGTTCAGCATCGTCAACATATTCTTTAAAAATTATATCTTTATAGTATTTATTATCTTTTATCTCAAAAAACCAAGGGTAGTGCCTGAGCTCCTTTTGAACATTAAATTCTTTTCCGACTAAAACCAATTTCAAATTATAATTATTTTCTTTTAGTTTATAAAAAATTTTTATTAATCCGTTTATATTTTTTCTTTGGTCTGCACCACCGACATAAAGCAAAAAGTCTTCATCGCTATGTTCTTTCTGAGGCTTGCGGTTATTAAAGACATCACTGCTAGCCAAGTAAACTACAGATACATTTTTACTTTTTATATCAGGAAAATTCTTTATTAAATCATTTTTAGAAAATCCCGAAATCGAAATAATCCTGTCTGCTTTTTTGATATTTCGTATTGTCGCTAAATATCTTCGCCTAAAAAGCCTACTAATTAGTTCGTCTTTGTAATAAAGAATTAGGTTTCTTCTAAATTTATTTTTATGCCAGAAATATAAAGGTATTAAGTCATAAAAGACCAAAACCGATCGCACACCTCTCGGAATTCCATATGAGACATCTGGTTGATAAAAGACATCAAGATTGTCGTTTGCAACATCTACCTCCCTAAATTCTCTAAATAAAATCCCAATTAATCTTTTTTTAGGTAGGTTGCTTTCTTCAACATATTCCACTTCATACTTAAGCCTTTTGTCTATATCAAGATCTTTCAATGGGTTATCAATATTTTTAAATAGGTAAAATACATAATGATTTCTATTATCAATTTTAGACATTTCCTTGAGTATCGAAGAAACATTTCTACCAATACCTCTGTATCTAGAGTGCCCCTGAAGGGTTCTCAAATCAAAACCAATTCTCATTATTTGTGTTTCCTGTAGTAGCCTATAGCGAACGGGTGCAGGCTATGCTGAATAAAGCAGCCTAAAGAAAGCTTCATTATTCTAAAATAATCTTTTCTCTTTTTTGACATAATCAGTCCGGCCAAAGCAAATATTATAATGCTCAAAAAAGTACTCAACCAACCAATAATCCAACAAAATGAGACATATACAAAATTATGCCATTTAGAAATAAAGATATACTCACTTTTAGTATATTCGCTATTTAGTTCAGCAAAGAAATCATTTTTTGACGCTCCACCCGACATATGAACAATCGAGGTGCCGGATATATAATATATTTTTCCGTTGTTATTTATAATTCTCTTGGATAGATCGGTTTCTTCTCTATACATAAAGTAGTCCTCATCAAAACCACCAAGGCTCTTAAAGTCGGCTGTCCTCATAAGCATGCAAGCACCTAGTAAAGACAATACCTGCCTGCTGTTTTTATGCTCTTTTTTGCTTAGCAAGATGGGATAATCATTAAACCCAAGCTTGCCGATCAGTATTCTTAGCATTGGGCTGTAGTCAATTTTATGACTCCACCAATTAGGATATTTATTAGAAGCTGAAATCTGCAAAGTGCCGTCGGCGTTAAGAATTTTTGGACCAATCATTTTAATATCACTGTTTTGCCCCATTTCAGTTACTAGAGCCTCAAGGTCTAGTTTGCTAGCATCAGTGTCTGGGTTCAAAAAAAGTATATATTTTGATTTGACCCCTTTTGCAGCCAAGTTATTAGCACTGCCAAATCCTAAGTTATTTTTAGGGTTAATTATTTTATTTATTTTTTTTATTTTTTGCAATTTTTCAAACTCTTGCTGACTATTTGAATTATCCACTACTACCCAAAAATATTTTACTTTGTTATTTCTAGGCAGCTTCTTAGATAAATCATTAATTAAATCAGATGAAAAATAATTTACCGTAATAATTGTTAATTCATTCTTCATAAATGATTTTTCCAAATTTTTGAATTAAAAGGCTTGGAGTCAACTATAAAAGATTCGATATAGCTTGAGTCAACTGCTCGATTCTTAAAAAGCACTTTTCTGGCTCTTCTTAAGTAAGGAATCATAATTAAAAACCCAAGCTGACCCCGCAAGCAAGAAAACGCTCTTTTAATATTGAAGTCCATAATCAATCTGGCTAGTTGTGCATATAAAATATAAAAGAAATATTTAAACTTTAGCTTAGCTGGAAAGTTTTTATATACCATAGCAAGTGTATTTCTGACGGTCAGATATTCTCCTAGATTAGAAAGTTTTTTAGTTGTAGCACTGACATGGTGGTAAATTCTGGAATTATGAACAAACACACCCTTGTAGCCCATAGTTTGAGCCCTAAAGCACCAGTCTACATCCTCTAAGTAGGCAAAGAATCTTTCGTCAAAATATCCTACTTTATCAAATAGTTCCCGTCTAATTATTGCGGCTCCCCCACTTGCCGAAAATATTTCTTTATCTTTACCGAACCTAACTCCGTCTTTTTCACCAAAACCAAACTGCTTGGCCCAGCCATATTTAGTAATTTCATCTCCAGCTGTATTTATATGTGTACGCTTATCATAAAAAAGCATCTTCGAAGCCGCAAATCCGTATTCTGAGTTTACCATTTTATCTACTAATGCTTTTAGCCAATTTTTATCCGCAATAGTATCGTTATTCATTAGCACTACATATTTAGCCTTGGACATTTTGATGCCTCTGTTTACAGCTACTGCAAAGCCGGTGTTGTAGGAGAGCTTTTTTATAATAGTTTTGGGAAATTTGGATTTTATGATTTCTAATGAATTATCTTTCGAGCCATTATCCACAACAATAACTTCAAAATTTCTGAATGTCTGAGATTCAAGACTGTCTAGGCACTCACTAATATAATCCTCCCCGTTCCAGTTTGGTATAATAATTGAAGTAATAATTTTCATTTAAAGAATATTATACCAATATAATACCTATGAATAAAAAAACACTTTATATAATTGGGCCTAAGATAAGTAAAAAGGCGCCTGACGGTGGGCAAGTGAGAGTTTACTATATAAGTAAAGCTCTAGAGTCCCTTGACTGTGATCATGTTTATGTAGATCCTGCTGCATTTCAGAGTTATAAATCAGTTATCAAATATGCCATCAAGGATAGTGGCTTTAGAAACATGCTTTTTTCAAAACGCAATAAATTTATTGCGTCTAATGGCTATCCTATCAATGCTAGACTGATCAATTTTATATCAAAAATAGCTACACTATTGTACTTTGATTACCATGACGACCCTAAAATACAATTTAAAGATTTAGGAATCAAAACAAACACAAAAGAAATTGAAGAGGTGAACAAAAACCTCTACAGCAACTTAGGGCATTTTAGATACATAGGTCTTTCAAGCCCTGGGCTTAATAATTTTTCAAAGCTAGAAAGTAATAAATTAATAAATGCTACTAATTCTTCCGATCCAAAACACTTTATAAAAACAAAGTTACCAAATAAATGCACAGTGGGACTTATTGGCAGTACTAGCCCGGGAAGAGGTGCAGAAGTTCTTATAAATTCGTGTATAAAACTGAAGAAAGAACTGCCAAAGCTAAAATTAAAACTTGCCCTTAGCAACATAGACAATAGAGGCAACCTAGATGATCTTGTAAAAAAATATAGCAAACACTCATGGATCAAGTTTGAAAAAGTAGATTATAGCAATGCTCCTAGATTTATAGCAAAATGTGATGTGTGCGTAATTCCTCATAAAAAAACACTTTATACCGACACAGTATTGCCAATCAAGCTATTTGATTACATGGCTAGTTCAAGGCCTATAGTTACGACAAATTGCAGAGAAACTGCAAAATTAGTAAAAAGCAATGATTGTGGCATCGTTTGTAGATATGACGAGCTGGATCTCTCTAGAAAAATCAAAATGCTTTTAACAGATGTCGATTTATCAACTAAATTAGCCAACAATGGAAGAAGTGCAGTTGAAAAAAAATATAACTGGGAAAAAACTCAAAAAAATATAAGTTCAATTCTATTCAAAGTTATATAATTTTTTTATATTCATTTAGCATTTTTTCTATACTATAATTTTCTACTACATTTTTTCTGATTCTATCGGCATTCCAAAAACTAATCTTGCCTTCTAGGGTCTGTTTTAAGTTTTTGTAAAGCTGCTCATCATTTGAGTGCATCAATCCGTTTTTATTATCTTGTACATATTCCGGAATGCCACCTACCCTAGGGGCAAAAACAGGCTTACCCATAGAGCCAGCTTCAAGCATGACTATAGGAAGCCCCTCCATCTTAGATGTCATTACAATAAATTGGGTTTCCTCTAGCAATTTTTTTGGACTAGTAATTTGCCCCATAAGCGTTAAGTTATCTATTTTATTTTCTTTCTTATAGGCATCTACCATCTTGAAAAGCGGGCCATCTCCAGCCATAACAAAAGTGTATCCCCTATGGGTATTTGCTAATTTTGCAAAAAGCATAGGATTTTTTTCATAAGAAAATCTTCCAATCCAAGAAAAATTTATTGGCTTTATAATGTATTTAGGTTTGAATAAATTTACGTCTACCCCATTATGAATAACTGCGATTTTTTCTGGCTTGTTATTATATTTTTTAGTTAAATATTTTTTAAGATAATTAGAAATTACAATATGACGGTCTATCAAGCTATCAAATGGCTGCATAAATTTGGGGGCACCTCCATTATCATTACTACCTCCTTCACCATGCAATATGTCTATGACCTTTATATTTTTATTAATTTTTCTAATTTTCGGAAGGGCCTTATAGCCAGTAATACTATTAGATATAACTATGGTATCAATTTCATTTTTCTTTGCATATTCACATACATATCTAATTTTGTTATTTTGAAATTCAATAAAATCTGAAATGTGATATACATTCTTAGTTTCTTTAAAAAATAAGCTGCTCCAGCTATTGTCATTCTCAGGCTGGGTTGTAATTAAGTGCCAATTATATTCATCCTTTAAACCTTTTAATATGTCCAAGGCGACCTTATCCGCACCACCAACTGTCACCCATGGTAAAATAAAAAGTACACTTTTTTTATCGTTCTCTACTAAGCTGTCAGGAATCATTGCTTTTATTATCTTTCTTTCTGCAAGGTATGGTTTTATTTTTTTAGACTTAACGAAAGATCTAGCCGACTTACGAAGTGCCTTAGCGGGGTATTGAATATATTTTTTACCACTATGGTCGGAATAATAATTTAAATAATCTGACTTGAGACTTTTCAAAACACTTTTTTCTATTTTTCCCCATCTTGCATTTTTTATCTGATTTTTAAGGAATCCCTGCTTGATAGATATTAGCTTCAAAAATCCGCCACCCTCAGCTGAGCTCTGTGTAAGTGATTGCGAATGCAGTCTATACTTTAACAATGGCTCATTTATTTTATGTATCTTTACACCATTAGAAAGCATTCTTAACCACAAGTCATAGTCTTCGCCATTTTTATGATTATGATACCTATACTTCTTTAATAATTTAGCCTTTACCATAATTGCCGGGTGAGCAATACAATTATTCTTGGGCATGTTTTGAGCTATTTGTTCTTCAGTTAATGAGGCCCTATCCTCTGGCCATACAAGATCAAGTAGTTCTCCGTTCTCTCCTATCAAATCTACGGTCGAAACTACTAGGCCTACATTTTTGTGGCTCTCTAAATAATCAACTTGCCTTCGGAACCTATTTGACATACATATATCATCTCCGTCCATTCTGGCGATATACTTTCCATGTGCCAACTCTAAGCCCTCATTAAGAGAATCAACAATTCCGCGGTTTTCTCTTGATACTAAAATAATTCTGGGGTCCTTGAAAGACCTTATTATACTTAGGCTCTTATCAGTAGAGCCATCATTTATGATAATTAATTCAAAATTTTTATAAGTCTGATTTAATACGCTTTTTATAGCCTCTCTTAAATAACTTTCGGCATTGTAGACGGGCATCAATACAGATATTAATTTATACATTTAATAAGTTCCCGTCTATTTTATCAAGGACTTTGCTGTCTTCTTCTAGGTCAAACTTTCTGGCAATTAAGTCCTTTGTATTTTTGAGTTTTTCAAAATCATTCTGTCGCAAAATTGCAGGACACTCATTGGGGTTACTCCAATCTATATATCGCAAGTCATCATTAATTATTTCATTTTTATATTTTGAGTTCATTAAGATAGTCTGAAAAAACATTTCATCCGGTATGTCCATATGTTTAAAAAAACTTACGAACGCCGGATTACTATTTATGAAATCTAATACGTATTTAGCGTGTTTTTTAAATATAGTAAAGTAGCCCGATCCACCCCAAGGTTTGACGTTATTTGGTATCTCATTTTTAATAACCCAAGGTACTTTTGTTCTAGGAATTTTTTTGAATCCATTCTTAGAGTGTAAATAATAATAGTTAATTCTATCCATACCCCCATTTTGCCAATTTTTTGTGGGCATAGCAAAATATTCCATAAATGATTTGCCATAATTTTTATTTAAAAATAAATTTATCTCGCTATTTTTTTTTATTGGGTAATCTTGACCGGTCAGTAAGAATAAATAATCATAACTAATATTTTCTCTTTCAAAATAATGTAATCCTTCTATGGTTGTTCTGACATGCCCAAAACTCCTATATGGACTTTTGTGTCTTCTTAGAAATATAACATTACTGTATTTTTTCAAACCAGTTTTCATTTTCTCAAATACTTCATCAGAAGTACTCTTATCTACATGAATTGCAAAATTGGCTCCATAATTGTTAAGTCTGTCCACCATTCTTATTAAATTATCAGGTAGCTTATATGCTGAAATTATGTAAGCTATCTTTATGTTTTTTTCCATCTTTTAGGGATTATATCAGATAAATCTGCTTCTTTTGATTTGAACCAGTAGACTGGTGCAATTACCAGTTTGTTTTTTTCGTCGCCCAGCCAAGCTCCCCACCAACTAAAAGAGCTGTTAGCGATAATATTATGCTTACACTCTATCATAATACGCATATCCTCAATGCCTGATTTGTTATGAGTTATGTAAACTGAATTTTTTGGCAGATCAAAGCTATTTTTTACCCATTCAATTTCATCTGAGAATATAAAATACTTAGGATTCTTAATTTTTTTATTGATTAGAGCAATAGCCTTTTTATAATATGCCTCGCCCATTAAGCCATGGAATTTATTTGCGTTTTTATTAGAAACGTAATCACCTCGCCTAACGTGCAATGAAACTGAATCGCTATTTTTAATTTGATCAATTATTTTTGCACTTTTAACTGAGGCTTTATTTTTCAAAGTGAAAGACTCAATTACATCGCCTCTGATGCTATTAAAATACTTTTCGGTTTGGAAGTAGCCTTCTATATATGTGTTATTTTTTATTTTTAAAAATTTATCACTGTAATTAAATTGCGGCTCTAAGTATAAATCTAATTGCTTTTTTCTTATATTGATAATTCTATTTTTAAATCCATCATTTTTTAAAACAAAATCATTCTTATTAATAAATTCTTGCTTAAGATTAAAATTATCCAATTCATAAAACCTAGGGGTATCCACTTCTTCTAGGCTATCAAACCAAGATAAGTCCATTTTTAATTCTGTTCCTAATCTTTCTGCAGCACTAAGACCGGCTGCATACTGAAACATTTGATTGCCTAAGCCGCCCATTAGTTTAATAACTATCATTTCTTTAACAACCTCTTATATAGATTTAAGTATTTTGCCGTTATCTTCTCCCAGCTGTACTTAGACTTCCATGCTTTGTAGCCAGCAGCGGCCATATCCTGCCTCAGCTTTTTATTGTTATAAAACTTTATTAGTAAGTCTGTACTTTCGGCAATCTTAGCATGCGATT